>ERZ1673738.201-NODE-201-length-118426-cov-7.589190_pt1 | contig 118426 bp, 103 predicted proteins | sample MGYA00580198_ERZ1673738 | MGnify/ENA primary metagenome ERZ1673738 (study PRJEB41218, sample SAMN15661784) | gut metagenome | host: Homo sapiens | place: Canada: London | collected 2015-08-20/2019-03-30 | study: EMG produced TPA metagenomics assembly of... | reverse complement strand
CGATGCCCTCAATGGTAAAAAAGCTGAACCCCGCATACAGGACGAACAGCGCGCTGAAGGTCACCGTTCCGCCGAGCAGCATCAGGAGCAGGCCGGCGATTCTGGCGCCCGTCCATACCACGCCGCTGGCGGGCAGCGCGTAGGCGAGCATGAAAAACGCCTGCGCCAGCCGTCCGAGCCGGCTGAAATCCATATTCGAGGTGAGCACCTGAAACACGACGCTCCGCGGCCGCAGCAGGATTCGATCCAGCGCGCCCGTGCGGATCAGGCGCGGAAAAACGTCGAACCCGCGCGCGAAGCATTCGGCCAGTGAGAACGCCGTCAGCGTGACCGCGAAGCAGAGCAGCACCTCGGCGAACGAATACCCCTCCACCTCGTGGAAGCGGTCGTACAGAAAATATACGCCGAGAAACGCCGTGAACGAGACGAGAAACTGTCCGACCACCGTCATCGCGAAGGACGCCTTGTAAGAAAGCTGCGTTTTCAGCAGCATGGCCAGATATTTGCCGTATAGCCGCATTTGCTCACCCTCCCTGCACGACGGTTCGGCGGACGGCGCGGCGCATCCAGAGCCGTCCCAAGACGACGAGCAGCAGCAGCCAGACGGCCTGCACCAGCAGTCCGAGCAACGCTTCCCGCCCGCGCATATAGCCTGTGTAAATCAGAAACGGCGTGCTCTGCATCGAGGCGAAGGGCAGCGCGTAGAAAATCGGCTGCAGCGCTTCGGGGAAAAAGGGCAGCGGCAGCAGCGCGCCGGTGAAAAACTCCATCACCGAGGCGGCAAGCATACGCACGCCGAGCGGCGAAACCGTGTAGAAGGCCGAAATGTAAATCAGCATCGAAAACGCAACGATGACGCAGAGTCCCATCGCCGTCGAAAGCAGGAACAGCAGCGCGGCGGGCAGGCTTGCCGGCGGCCCGAGGCGGAAGGGCGGCGGCAGAAGCGTCGCTGCCAGCAGGATGGGTGCGAAGCGCAGAAGTGCCCGCGAGGTTCGCACGGCCAGCCCCTTGGCAAACCACATCGCGTACAGGTCGGCCGGCCGGCAAAGCTCGTAGGCCACCGCGCCGGTGACGACGGCGTCGAGGATTTCCCCGTCGAAATACCACGTCATAAACAGTGCAAGCAGCGCCTGCTGCAGCCAGATATAGCTTGCCAGCGCCGGAAAGGTCATCGGGAACGCGTCCGCGCCGGTTTTGTAGAACGCCGCGTACAGCAGCAGCGTCATCCCGCCCCAGACGAACTGCGTGGCGATGCCCGCCCACGCGGCGGAACGGTATTGCAGGCCCGCCAGAAAACGGATGCGGAAAAACGAAAAGCAGGCCCTCATATCCGATACTCCCGATAGAGCGACACGACCAGTTCCTCGACGCTTTCGCCCGAGACCGACAGGTCCTTGACCTCCGTCTGCGCGGAAATGCGGGCGACGGCCTCCGAAACCGACAGCAGGTCGGTGTCGAGCAGCAACTCGGCGTGGCCGTCCGCGTCGCGCAGCGGCGTCAGTCCCTCGACGACGGGAAGCGCGCCGCCGCCGTACGCCACCGTCAGCCGGCGCTGCGCGGGACGGCGGCGCTTCAGCTCGTCCAGCGTGCCGTCCAGCAGGATACGCCCCCTGCCGATGAGCAGGATGCGTTCGGCGAGCGCTTCGATGTCCTGCATATCGTGCGTGGTGAGAATGACGGTCGTTCCCCGCTCTTTGTTGCGTGTGCGGATAAAGCCGCGCACCGCCGCCTTGGACACGGCGTCCAGCCCGATGGTCGGCTCGTCCAAGAACAGGATTTTCGGCTCATGCAGCAGCGCGGCGGCGATCTCGCAGCGCATCCGCTGCCCGAGCGAAAGCTGCCGCGCCGGCGTGCGGAGCAGCTCGCCCAGCTCCAGCAGCTCGGTCAGACGCGAGAGGGTTTTTCGATAGGCGGCGCCGTCGACGCGGTAGATGTCGCGCAGCAGCTCGAAGCTGTCGGCGACGGGCACGTCCCACCAAAGCTGCGAGCGCTGTCCGAACACCACCCCGATCTCCTGCACATGCGCCGTCCGCTCCTTCCACGGCACGCGCCCGTTGATGACGCAGGTTCCGCTGTCGGGCGTAAGGACGCCGCTCATAATTTTGATGGTGCTGCTTTTTCCCGCGCCGTTCGGGCCGATGTAGCCGACCATTTCCCCGTCGCGGACGGTGAAGGAAACGTCGCTGAGCGCGTCCACGCGCGTGTATTCGCGCCGGAACAGCGATTTGACGGCCTCGCCCAGTCCGGCGCTGCGTCTGGCGACCTTGTAGCTCTTGCAGATGTTTTGCAGCTCGATCATCGTTCGGTTCCTCCTTTTTATATCTCTCGCTATAACCCAGCGCGTTTCAACGCCTCGGAATCGGCCGGCCGCCCGATGCGCCGCCCGACTCGCGGATTTGCGCCGGACGGCTTTTCGCATCGCCTGCGCGGATTGCGGACGGCTTTCAGGACGGCGCGTCAAGAACGCCTTTCCACCCGAGCGGCGCGCCCGCCGTTTCCGACAGGCGGCGGGCCGGCAGCCGACGCGCGTTCGGCTGCGCGAGGACCTCCTCCTGCAAAGCCGCCATATCCGCCGCAGCCGACAGCAGATGCCGGCGCACGCGTTCTGCATCAGAAACGAAACGACAGAAGCCATTGGCATCACCGAATAAGAAAGTTTAGGGAAATGCCCATCGAAAGAGTCTGTTTTTTTAGGGGGATTTGCGTAAGTTTATACGCATTTTATCCCGTTGATTCCGAATTCTATCAACAGCTTGCGATACCGTTCCATTTCCCGCTGCGCTATGGGAAACGCAGTATTGTACAAGCAGTGATCCATAACATCGGCATCTTTCAATAATTCGTCGTATGGTCCGTGAATTTGGGTTTTATCACTATGTCGTAAAATAGCGGTAGTAACTGTTTTGATTTCGTCATCCCTGTATAAGCCCATTGCTTTCAATATCGTTTCTGCTTGTGCGGCACCCTTTGTAGCGTGATTATCGCTAACGCCGCCGGACATATAAAATATATCATGAAGCATTCCGCATGTTGTGGCAAGCTCAACATCCAAATCCCTTTTCATAGCCAACAATGTGCAAAATCGTGCAACGCCGTACATATGAGAGATATACATACGGATACGATCTGATTTTTCCTTAAAAATGATTTTATCAATTTCACTGCGTAATCTTTCAAGCCGATTTTCCATAAATGCTTCCTCCCAAAACGCATTATAGAAACGATTTCGCGCGCGGCAAGCAGGGAATCTGTATTGCAAAATACATATAGATAAAAGCGCCTTATGTGACATTGGACATACTGCACACGCCCTTTTTGTTCTCTCAAAATTCGATAGAAAACCGATTTGGAAAAAGGCGACATAAGAAGCCGCCCGCCGCCGCATACTAATAAAAGCACGGTGCGCAGCGGACATTGACGAGCGCCGCAGGATTTGCTATAATGATTGTAAACCCGTTGTGAATGCGGCGGCGGGACGAACGTAGGCTGCCGGCGGGCGCGCGATGCACAAAAAAGCCCCGCGCTTTCGGACGGCGAATCCGGCGCGGCGCCGCCGTTTCCGGCCGACTTGCGCAGACTGCGTCCCCCCGATGGCCAGACGAAAAAAGGAGGCATAACGATGGATAAGAACGAAAGAGGAACGATGCTGAAAAAATGCGCGCTGATCGTCGTCGGCGCGGTGCTTTATGCGGCGGGTATGGGTCTGTTCCTCAGCCCCAACCATTTGGCGCCCGGCGGCGTGACCGGCATCGCCGTCATTCTCAACAGCGCGTTCGGACTGCCGACCGGTATCACGGCGTTTGTCCTGAACATACCGCTGTTTCTGATTGCGATTAAGGCGTTCGGCTTCCGCTTCTTTTCTGCCACGCTCGCGGCGACGACGCTGGCTTCCCTGCTCATCGACGTGTTCGACGCGCTGCCGGTCGCGACGAACGACCTTCTGCTGGCCGCGTTTGCGGGCGGCGCGATGAACGCCGTCGGCATCAGTCTGATTTTCAAGGCGGGCGCGACCACGGGCGGGACGGACATCATTGTCAAGCTGATCCGCAAGCGGTATCCCCACATCCGCACCGGGCGTGCGTATCTGTACACGGACGTCGTCATCCTGCTGGCGGCCGGCATCGTGCTTTCGGACATCAATCTGTCGCTTTACGCCGCGATTGCGATGATCGTCTCGACGACGCTGATGGACGTCGTCCTTTACGGGCCGGACGAGGCCAAGCAGGTCTATATCGTCAGCGACAGGGAATCGGAGATCGCCGAGGCGCTGCTGAAGCTGGACGTCGGCATCACGCTGCTCAACGGCGAAGGGGCGTTCACCGGCCGGACGAAAAAAATCATCCTCTGTGTGATGCGCAAATCCCTGTACCCCGCCGCGCGCGACGTGGTCCGGCGGATCGATAAAAACGCGTTTATGATCGTTTCCAGCGCGAACGAGGTGTTCGGCGAGGGCTTCAAGCGGCACGACAGCGCCGATTTGTGACGGATAAACAGTATAGCAAAAGAAGCCCTGTTTGTCAACTTTTTTTATTTTGTTTATAAACGAAAAACGCTGTCACGGCGGTCGGGCCGCGGACAGCGTTTCTCGTTCGAAAGGCTTTGTATTTATTTCCAGCTTCCCCAACAGCCGAGCGCTTTGCGGTCAACGGGAAAATACTGCTCCGCCACCGAAACGACCGGCGAGGCGATGCTCAGGCGCTCGGCAAGCGGCGTTCCTTCATCCGTCAAGCGCTCGTCCGCCAATACGTTTCGGATGTGACAAACATAAATTTCGCTGTCTCCCCGTTCGTCGAGCCGCAGCGTCTTGTCCACCTCCAGCTCGAAGCTCCACGGGCTTTTCACGGGAATCGGCACCCGAAGCACGGCGCCGCTGACCGTTTCGATGCGCTCAGATTTATTGATTTCGTAGCCGGGATGGCTGCCGCAGAAGTCCGCGTCGGGCAGCAGGGACTCGCTGACGACAGACGCCGAGAAAACGCCGGTGCTGCGGATTCTGTCGCGGGTGAGCTTGTTCTCGCCGATGCAGGCGACAAACTTGAAGCCGTTGTCATACGCATAAGTGGCCCAGCAGAACATACCGTAGTTTGCTTCGCCGTTTTCTTTGTAGGTGCCGTACAGAAACATGCACTGCGGACAAAAAGCGTTGGAGGCCGGCAGGGAGACCTTTTTCATTCAAAATACCCACTTTCGATGCGAAATTTTGTTGTTTTGCTAAAATTAGAATACCATTTTTTCGTCGTTTTGTCAAGAACGGCGTACCGCCGCAGACAGAAACGGGAACCCCGCCTTGCCCAAACCGCCGTCCGCGCGCTTTCAGAGTGGCCGGCTGTTTGTCGCCAAACGTTAATGAAAGCAAAACGCACGCCGAATAAAGCGTGCGTCTATTTGCCTGCGGGACAAGGGAAAGGCCGGTGCGCGGGGTGTTTTACCGCATGGGTATTTTATATAGCGAATCCGCACAAGTAAATCAAATCCGTCCATCAGATTGCCGGCATATAATACTTATACTCTCGATCCGTGAATGTGGGTTCAAAACCGCATTGCAGAAAGCCTTCTGTATAAGGTGAGTCTGCTCGCTCCTGCAAACACAAAGCCGTCATATTCAACTGTTGCGCAAATGTCTTCACGCCGTCCAACAGTTCGATAAAAACATGATCATATTCCGTATTATGCCATAAATAATGGCTGTCATAAATTAACCCCGGACTGCAATAGAGTCTCTCCACCCACATAGACATGACGGCCTTGTGCTCCAGCTCTGCTATGGCAAGAAATCCATTTTTACGTTTATCATTTTCCATAGAAGGCAGGATTTTATCTTCCATAATTTGACGCGGCGTCATCGCACTGTATACGTTCTCCCATAAGGCATCCCTGTCATCTTCGCATACCAAGCGAATTTTTAACGTAGATAAATCCATATTACTCCTTTGTTCCATTTTTTGCTGTGAAGGCTATGGCGATAGTAATCTTGAGGCGAACAACCGATTCGCTCAAGAAAGGTTCGGGTAAAGCCCGAATGTGTTTCAAACCCGAAATCAAGCGCTGTTTCAAGAACGGGGCTTCCTTCTGCTATCTTTTTTGCCGCAGCCGTTATCTTTATCTCCATAACATAATCCATTAAGGTCCGGCATAACATAATCCATTAAGGTCCGGCCCGTTTGCTTTTTATATTCGCGGGACAGGTGGTAAGGCGAGTAGCCAATATGCTTGGAAAGCTCGCTTAAGGAAAAGTCCTGTTCCAAATGGGTATCAATGAAAGCGTTGATTTTATCGAACGGTAATTCCGTATAACCGCCTCCTTATACGATTTTTTGTTGTTTCGGTACCGATGAAAACAGTATAGCAGATTCACATTTGTATTTCTTTTCTTAAATTGCTGTTTCCGATCTATCAATCCTTAGAGTTTAGAGTATTTTTTCATATAACCACATGTAAAGGGAAAGAAATCATATTTCTTTGTTTCAACATGAATCGCGCCGTTATCCTCATACCACTTGCGAAGAACTATATTTTCTTCAACTATGCTTATATGAACCGTTTTGCAGCCTGCATTCCGCGCCATATCAAAAGCGTGATGCAGCAGTTTTTTCCGATTCCAGTGTGTCAATATGCGGGCAACAACGCAAGATTATTCAGCTCACACGCTTCGTTGTTCTGCATAAGCAAAGAATAGTATCCACACAATATCCCATTTTCTTCAAAAACATACATTCGTCTATATCTCATGCTTCATTTGCCAATATAATCGATCGCTCGTAGCAGCAAATGCAGTAAATCCGGGCGCATTTTCTTCTGTAAATCCCAATTTCATTTGCCGCAGTCATAAAACTCTTTTTAATCAAATCCACACATATCGGTATATCTTCACGTTTTGCTTCTCTTATCATCCTATTTACCTCCATAATCCCGATTTGTCGATTAGATTATATAGAGCGAACAGCAGAACAGAAGGATTGCATATATTAAAGTGTGTTTTTCGTGTATATAGGCTGCAAAAATGATGCCGCTTTGGCGCAAGCACCGAAATACGGGCAAAACGAAAACCCGCGCGCGAAATGAAGCTCGACTGGCGGTCTGGTACAAAAAGATGCCGGCTAAAACGCGAGCGTTGCATTTTTGTTATAGAAAAAGCCCCGAACGCGTATCGCGCGTCGAGGCTCTCGACTGGAGCAGGTGAAGGGAATCGAACCCTCGTTTTCAGCTTGGGAAGCTGACGTTCTGCCATTGAACCACACCTGCGATTGACAACAGTGGTATTTTACTATAAATGCGGCGGAATGTCAAGATGTTTTGCGAAAAAGAACGCAAAATTCCGCGCTCCCCGCCATATGCGGCCTACAAGCGCGGCCTGTGTGTCCTCTGTGCGAGCGCCGCGGGCCAGCAACGGCGTCTCGCTTCCAAAAAGCTAAAAACGCCAAAACGGCTCTGCGGTCAGAATTATCCGCAAAGCCGTTTCATATAGGCCGCTATGCGCGCGCGGCGCCGTTGAACGTCAGCTTGACTCTTGTACCCCTCCCCGGCTCGCTTTCGAGCTTGAGGGAAGCGCCGTGCAGCAGCGCGCCGTGCTTGACGATGGACAGCCCAAGCCCCGTGCCGCCCGTCTCGCGCGAATGGCTTTTATCCACACGGTAAAAGCGCTCGAAGATGCGGTCGATATGCTCGTGCGCGATGCCGATGCCGGTGTCCTCGACGACGACGGTCGCCCTGCCGCCGGCTTCGGTGAGCGACAGGCGCACTTCCCCGCCCTTGCGGTTGTAGATGATGGCGTTATCCGTCAGATTGAACAGGATTTCATACAGGATGCTTTCAATGCCGTTGACGACGCACGGCGAACCGGCGAAGGTCAGCGACACGTCCGCTTTTTGGGCCTTATCGGACAGCTTTTTGACGACGCTGCGGCAGACCTCGGCAAGCTCCACAGGCTCAAACCGGCTCGTCAGCTCGTTCTCGTCCAGCCGCGAGAGCTTGATGATGTCCTCGATGAGCGACAGCAGCCGCGCGGCCTCCAGCCGGATTTTGCCGGCAAACTCGGGGATGTCCTCGGTACGAGCGATTCCGTTGCCGATGATTTCCGCATAGCCCATGATCGTGGTCAGCGGCGTTTTCAGCTCGTGCGACACATTGGCGGAAAACTCCTTGCGAAGCTGCTCGGCGCGTTCGCGGTCGGTGACGTCGACGATGAACAGCACCGCGGCGTACCGGCTGTCCTCCCTGCGCTCGACCGGCGTGGCGGACAGCCGGTAAAGGCGGCCGTTCCGCTCCATTTCGGCGACGGCCGGCCGGCCGTCCAGCGCGGCCTCCACCGTGCGGATATAGTGCAGGTCGCGGCTGAGCTTGAGGTAGGAGGCGCATCCGTCGGCCGCCGAATCCTCGAATACGGGCTGTGCGCCGCAGCCGAGGATCGATTCGGCGCTACTGTTGATCGTCAGCACGGCCCCGTGGTCGTCGAAGATCACAAGCCCCTCGCTCATATTGCCGGTGATATAGTGGAATTCCTCCCGCTGCTTGCTCAGCTCGCGGATTTGCTTGTGAATGCGGGCGTTCTGCTTTTCCATCCGAAGCAGCAGCGGCGAAAGCTCATCGTAAGCGGGCGCGGCCAGCGGCGCGTTGAGATCGATTTTATTGATGGGCCGGATGATTGTGCCGGTCAGCAGGCTCGCGGCCAGAACGGTGATGAGAAGCACGAAAGCCGAAACGACCACGATCCACACCAGCGCGTTGCCGATGATCCCCAGCACGCTTTTCGACGTGCCGCCGATGCGGAGCACACTGCCGTCGTCCAGCCGCAGCGCGCTGTAATAGCTGCGCGCGCCGAAGGTATCGGACAGGCGTTCGGCCTGTCCGCTGCCCGCCGATAGCGCGTCGGCGATTTCGGGGCGGCTGAGATGGTTGTCCAAATCGTCCTCGTCGGCGTAGCTGTCGAACAGGACGCTGCCGTCGGCGGCAATCAGCGTAATGCGGTTTTTCGTGCTGCGGCCGACCTCCTCCAAATAGCGCGCGGCGGCGCCGTTGGCGGTGTCCATCACGTTGACGGCCTCGCCGACGTAGAGGGCTTCGATTTCAATTTCGTGCTTGTATTCCTCCCACGAATTGACATAGAGCACGCTGGTCACAAACGCCGCCGTGATCAGAAGCGTCAGGAAGCAGGAGAGAAGGATGCTCCAGAAGATGCGCTTTTTCATCAGCGATTACCGATTTTATAGCCGACGCCCCGCACCGTCTCGATGATGTCGCCCTTTTCGCCGAGCTTGCAGCGCAGCGTGCGGATATGGACGTCGACCGTGCGCGTTTCGCCGTCGAAATCATAGCCCCATATGCTGCCGAGCAGCGTATCGCGGTTCAGGACCACGCCGGGATTCTGCATCAGCAGCTTGAGCAGCTCGAATTCCTTGAGCGTCAGCTCGACCGGCTTTCCGTCCACCGTCACGCTGTGTCCCTTGATGTTGAGCGCCACATTGCCGCAGACCAGCGTTTCGCTCACATCCGGCTTGGAGGTGCGGCGCAGGACGGCCTTGATGCGCGAAATCAGCTCCATCATCCCGAAGGGCTTGCACACATAATCGTCCGCGCCCGAATCCAGTCCGATGACCTTGTCATACTCCGAGCTTTTGGCCGTCAGCATAATGACGGGGATGCTGCGCGTGGATGCGTCCAGACGGATGCGCTTGAGGATTTCAATGCCGTTCTCGCCCGGCAGCATCACGTCCAGCAGGATGAGCGCCGGCTTTTCGCGCGCCATTTCCGCAAACAGCGCCTCACCGTCCTCAAGCCCCTTGGCTTCAAAGCCGGAATTGTGCAGCGTGTACAGCAGCAGCTCGCGGATGGCGCTGTCGTCTTCCACACAGTAAATCAATGTATATCCCTCCGAATCCGATCATTCGTTTTCGTGTTTCCCGGTGATGGCAAAGATCACCCATTCCGCAATATTGACCGCATGATCGCCGATGCGCTCGAGGTATTTGGAAATCATCAGAATATCGACGGCCTGCTCGCCGCGCGCGGGATCGGCTGCGATCATTTGCATTATATCATGTTTTACCGAAGAAAACAAGTCGTCTACGACGTCGTCGTAGGCTACGACGGACTGCGCCATTGTGCGGTCGCGGCGGACGAACGCTTCCACCGCCTCCGTGACCATTTTGGTCGTGGCCGCGCCCATCTCGGCGATATGGCTGCCGTTGGTCGATTCCGACAAATCGGTGTAGGTCACGATTTCAGCAATGTCGGCGGCCTGATCGCCGATACGCTCCATATCCGTGATCATTTTCAGCGCGGCGGAAATCTGCCGCAGGTCGCGCGCGACCGGCTGCTGATGCAGAATCAGCTTCAGGCAGAGCGCTTCGATTTCCTTTTCCTTCTGGTCGATTTCCTTGTCGGTGGCGATCACCTCCTCCGCCAGACGAAGGTCGTGAGTGAGCAGCGCGCGGATGGTGTCGGCAATGGCGGTCTCGCAGAGCGCGCCCATAGAAATCAGGCTGTTGTTGAGCAGCTCGAGCTGCTCGTCAAAGCGGTTGCGCATAATCCTTTCCTCCCCTTATCCGAACCGGCCGGTGATGTAATCCTCGGTGCGCCGGTCGGAGGGCGCGGAAAACATACGGTCGGTATCGCACATTTCGATGACCTCGCCGAGCAGAAAGAAGGCGGTCTGATCGCTGATGCGGGACGCCTGCTGCATATTGTGCGTCACGATGACGATGGTATACCGCTTTTTCAGCTCCAGCGCCAAATCCTCGATTTTGCCGGTGGAGATCGGGTCCAGCGCGCTGGTCGGCTCGTCCATCAGCAGCACCTCCGGCTCGACGGCGAGCGCCCGCGCGATGCAGAGGCGCTGCTGCTGTCCGCCCGAAAGCGCCAGCGCGCTCTTTTTCAGCCGGTCCTTCAGCTCGTCCCAGATGGCCGCGCCGGTCAGCGAGCGCTCGACGATGTCGTCCAGCCGGGCCTTGGATTTGACGCCGTGCGTGCGCGGCCCGTAGGCGATGTTGTCGTACACGCTCATCGGAAACGGGTTCGGCTTCTGGAAAACCATTCCCACCCGCTTGCGCAGCAAATTGGTGTCCATATCGGCGTAGATGTCGGTGCCGTCCAGCAGCACGCGGCCGTCGATGCGGCAGCCTTCCACCAGATCGTTCATTCGGTTGAGCGTTTTCAGCAGCGTGGATTTTCCGCAGCCGGACGGCCCGATGAAGGCGGTGATCTCGTTCTCCGGGATCGAGATGGAGACGTCCTTGAGTGCGTGGAAGGTTCCGTAATGCAGGTTGAGACGCTCGGTTTTTATTTTTGTTGCGTGCATCGCGCTTTTTTCCTTTCCTTTTTCTGCCCCGTCAGCCGCTTGGCGGCCGCCGACGAGAGCGCGTTGAGCGAGGCGACGATGACCAGCAGCACGACCGCCGTCGCATAGGACTGGTCGGTATTGAGCCCTTCGCTCCAAAGCGAGTACATATGCACCGAAAGCGTTCGTCCCGAGCCCATCAGCGAGTCGGGAATCTGCGCGACGGTGCCCGCCGTGTAGATGAGCGCGGCGGTCTCGCCCACGATTCGGCCGACCGAGAGGATGATTCCCGCCAGAATGCCGGGCATCGCCGCAGGCAGCACGATGCGGAACACCGTCCGTAGCTTACCCGCGCCAAGCCCGAAGCTGCCCTCGCGGTAGCTGTCCGGCACGCTTTTGAGCGCTTCCTCCGTCGTGCGCATAATGACGGGCAGAATCATAATCGCCAGCGTGAAGGCGCCCGCCAGCAGCGAATAGCCCCAGTCCAGTGCGATGACGAACATCAAAAAGCCGAACAATCCGTAGACGATGGACGGGATGCCCGAGAGCGTTTCCGCCGTGATGCGGACGACGCTGACGAATTTGTTGCCGCGCTTGGCGTATTCCACCAGATAAACGGCCGAAAAGACGCCCAGCGGCGCGGCAATCAGCAGCGACAGAAGCGTCATCGTGACCGTGTTGACCAGCGCCGGGAAAAGCGAGACGTTTTCGGAATTGTAATGCAGGCTGAACAGCTCGGGCGTGAGGTGCGGCAGCCCTTTGACAAGGATGTAAACGACGAGCATCAGCAGCACGCCCAGCGTACACGCGCCCGCCGCGTAGACGCAGAGCCGCAGGACGCGCGACTGCAGCCGCCTTCGTTTTGCGTTCACAGCTTCGCCCTCCTTTTCAGCAGCGAGAAGGAAAGATTGATGATCAGAATAAAGACGAACAGCACGACCGCCGTCGCAATCAGCGCGCCGCGGTGGAGGTCGGCCGCGTAGGCCATTTCCAGCACGATGTTCGCCGTCAGCGTGCGGAGGCCCTGCAGCGGCCCGCCCGGCATCGCCGTCTGGTTGCCCGCGACCATAATCACGGCCATCGTCTCGCCGACGGCGCGGCCCATACCCAGAATGACGGCGGCAAAGACGCCGGATTTCGCCGCGGGCAGGATGGTGAAGAATACGCTGCGCTCATGGCTGGCGCCGAGCGCGAGCGAGCCTTCGTAATAGCTTTCCGGCACCGCGCGGATGGCCGATTCCGATACGTTGATGATGGTCGGCAGGATCATAATGCCCAGAACGACCGACGCGGCCAGCATGCTCGAGCCGCTGCCGCCGAGTCCGTTGCGGATGGCGGGCACGATGACCGTCAGCCCGAAAAAGCCGTATACGATCGAGGGGATGCCCGCCAGCAGGTCCACGGCGGGCTTCAGGAAGCGGTAGAGTCCGGCCGGGCAGAAATGGACCAGAAACAGCGCCGTCAGGATGCCAATCGGCACGCCAATGAGCATAGCGCCGGCGGTGACGTAAATGCTGCCGATGATCATCGGCAGGATGCCGTAAATGTTCTGCTCGGGCTTCCACGAGGTACCGGTCAGAAAATCGACCAGCCCGATTTCCCGGATGGCGGGGACGCCGTTGGCAAACAGAAATATGCATATGAGCGCGACGGCGATGATCGACACCAGCGCCGAGAGCGTAAACAGAACCTGCATAAAGCCTTCTCTGAATTTTTTCATAAAACCTCCGTTTGGCGGATATTCCTATCCGCCAAACATACCGCTATTTCTTTATTCTTCCAGTGCGCTCCAGGTTGTGAGCTCGCCGATGTAGATTCTGCGCACCTGGTCGGCCGTCAGCGCGTCGAAGGTGTTTTCCAGATTGACAATAACGGCGATGCCGTCCGTCGCGATGGTCGTGGGAACCAGTCCCTTGTCCAGCTCGCTCTGCTTGACCGCGCGGCTGGCCATGCCGATGTCGCACACGCCCTCCGCCACGCTCGTCATACCGCTGGAGGAATCGGTCATATTGATTTCGATTGTCACGTTCGGATTGACGGCGTTATAGGCTTCCTTCAGCTTTTCCATAACCGGCGTCACCGAGGACGAGCCGCCGATGCTGATTTTGCCGGATGGCTTCGAGCCGTTGTATGCGCCGTTGGTCTTGACGGGAATGTAGCCGTTGTCCTTGACGACCTTTTGTCCCTCGTCGGAGAGGATGAAGGCGATGAAATCCGCGGCGGCCTCGGAGGGCTCGCTTTTGGTTGCGATATTGAAGGGACGCGAGATCTTATAGCTGCCGTTTTCGATGTTTTCGACCGTGGCGGCCGCGCCGTCGATTTTGAGTGCTTTGACGCTGTCGTTGAGCGAGCCGAGCGAGATGTAGCCGATGGCGTTGGCGTTCTGCGATACGCTGGTCATCATCACGTTCGTTTTGTCGGTGATGTCGGCGGTTTCGACGGTTTTGTCCTCCTTGTCCACCTCCACGCCGAACAGCTCAATGAACGCGCTTCTCGTGCCGCTGCCCTTCTCGCGGGAGATGACGGTGATTGCGCCGTCCTTGTCGAAGCCCTTGGCGGCGCAGGACGCGAGCGCGGTCCCCGCCAGAACGGCGGCAAGCGCTAAGGTGAGAATCTTTTTCAACTTCATTTTTTCTGCTCCTTTTTTCTTATTCTTGACCTTTTCATTGTCTTTTACGCCGTTCATTATACCGTCGGTTTGTAAAGTCCGAAAGCGGCGGTGCGTTAAATCTGTCGAAAAAAGGCCGTGCTGCGCAAAAAAATCCGCTCGGCCACAAAGGTCGGGCGGATTTTTGGTGTTTTATACGCGGTCGCTCAAACGGCTTCTCGACTGCCGGAGATACTTGGCCAGCCGTTCCAGCTCGGTACGAATCGATTCAGCGGCGGCCGTTCCCTCGCCCTTTTCCTCCACGACGTTCAGAATCGAATCCAGCGCCTCCAGCTCGGCCTCGCAGTAGGCGAGCCGCTCGGCGAACGTCGCGTCCTCCGCCAGAGCGTCCGCCCGCTCGGAGACGGCGGCAAGCAGCGGCTTGAGCGCTTCGTAAAGCGCGGCGTTCTCGGGCGCAAACACGCCGTAAACGCGTTCCAGCTTGCCGGAAAGCGCGTCGGCGCCGGCCTTGAGCATGCGGTTGAGCGCATAAGTCTGCACCGCCTTGTCCCGGTACACCGAGGCGGTCAGCGCCGCTTCATACCCCTCCTCGTGCTGGAAGAGGCTGCCCCACGAGAAGAAGTTGACGCCGTTGCAGCCGGCGCGGTAGCAGCCGTCGGTCTGCGCGAGCAGAACGTCGCGTTCGGTCGTGCCGAAGGCAGAGAGGCCGACCGAATAGAAAGCGTCGTCCCCGATGGCGCGCATGAAAAGCTGCCCGTTTTCAATCGGATAATTCAGCCCTGCGGAATAGGACATCGAGAATACCTCGTCCATCCAGCCGTTGGCGACCCAGTCGCGGCAGTTCTGATAGATGGTCGTAGGCGTATTCGCCAGGTCGGGAGCGCACGCGCAGGAAATCCAGATTTCGGGGTTGATTTCCCGGACAAGGTCGTAGACCTCTTTCACAAAGGAATTGATGATCTCCTCGCGGAACTTGCACCAGTTCCTCCACATTTCGCTTCCGCTTGCGAGCGTGCGGGGGTCGACGTCGGTGTCGTACTGCGCCTGAAAGCCGGCGATGATGTCCGCGTTATAGCCGAAGTCGGCCTTCGTCTCGTCGCGCTGCGGCTCGCTGAAGCGGATGTAGTCGAGATGCAGGCCGTCGAGGTCGTAGTTTTCGAGCATCTCCCGATAGATTTCCAGAATCAAATCCCGGCATTCGCGGTTATAGGGATTCAGGAACACAAAGCTCCCGTATTCGTTCGGGAAGTTGTCGACGCCGTTTCTGTCGATGCAGCGCCAGTCCCGCTTTTCGGACTCGGCGATGAGCGCGTCGCTCTGCCCTGTCGTGCCGATGAAGAAATTCTCCACCCATGCGTGGATTTCCAGCCCGTATTCGTGGCCGATGCGGATAAAGCCCTCCAGCGCGTCGTAATCGCCGTGCGCTTGGGTATTGTGGCTGATCAGCTCGATGTCGGTCATCCCGATGGTCCTGCTGTTGTACCAGGTCTCGATATACACGGCGTTGACGTTCATCGCGGCGAGGCGCTTGACGGTCGCTTCGACCTCCGCGTCGCTTTTTTCGGACGCACGATACCAGACCGCCCGATTTTCCACCGCATGCGACTCGTACATCAAATCGCCGAGCAAAGCGAGCAGATCGGAGGCGTTGAGCGAGCAGACGTATGCGCGCGCCGTGTCGCCCTGCGCAAGCAGCGCGTCGGCCTCGCCGATGAGCGCTTCGGCGCGGGCGAGGCGGTCGTCGATCACCGTATAGGAGAGGTCGAGGAAGGCCGCCTTCGCTTCGTCCAGCTTATCCTTCTGCACCTGCAGGTTCAGAGCCGTCGTCTCCATCGTTTCGAACGGCGTGTGGGTAATGGTGACGATTTTGGCGTTTCTATCCAATTCAACCTTAGCCAGCGGCCGATAGGCGTTTTGCAGCGCCGTGGCGTTCACGCCGTGGCCCGAGACGACGAAGCCGCCCTCGGGGATGGCCGCGTCGCCCGCCGCCGATGCGGAGATGGCCAGCCCCTCCGCCGAGACGAGGATTTCGTAGCCGTACATATTCGTTTTGGTCGTGCTGCCGGCCGCGCCGTTGTAGATCACCAGATAATCGGTGAGACGGTCGCCGTTGATCTGCGTATACATGAGCTTGACCGAGCCGTAGGAGATCGGCTCTGCAACCGCCCAAGCGGCATTGCCCGGCTCTTGCGCCGAAAGGGCCTTATAGCGCGCGTCGCTTGCGCTCACGCAGAGCACATAGCCGTCGGTCTCGGGCTGTTCGCTGCCGACCGAGGCGACCGCGCCCCCTTCGATGGTCAGGAACAGGCTCCCGTCGTCAAACGAAGAAATGATGCTGCCCGGCGTGTACAGCGCCGCCCCGCCCGGCGCGGGCGCATTGACGCTGTCGACCGCGCACAGTTCGCCGCCGAATTTGACGTAGGCGGCGGGCATTTCGGGCAGCTCGTACAGAATCAGCTCGGCGCTGTCGCCGCTGCGGATTTCATCCGCCGCCGCGTCGCCGACGAGCGTAAGAACGGCGGCGTCGGAGGGGATGATGATGCTTTCCTCCGCCTCGGCGGCGTACAGCACCTTGCTGTCCGAGAGGACGTAGCTCCGATGGCTTTTGCCGGACAGCGCCGGCGTGGCCATCAAGCTGCCCGACGCGTCGAAGAGATAGGCGCCGTCCTCGGTGATCTCGGAGGGATTCACATGCGCGTCCCCGACGGCGTACACCTTGCCGCCGATGCGCACGGCGGCGTCGTCCGCGTAGCGGGACAGGTTTTCGGTTCTGGTCATATACAGCTTATCTCCTTCTTTATAAATCGCTTTGGCAAATCCCGCGTTGTACGCGCCGCAGAAGAGCAGATAAGCGCTTTTCGACGCCAGCTCGCTTCCGGCCTCCAGCACGCCTCCGACGGTAAAGCTGCCGCCGGAAGCGCTGTTGAGCAGCAGCGCGACCGAGTCGGCCGGGACGGTCTGCTCGGTTTTGTATCTGCCGGTGATGTAGACGATCCCCGCGCCGCTGTCGGGCGCCTCCACCGGGTCGATCAGATTGACGCGGCGGGGATACGCGCGGTCCTCGGTGAGGACGGCGCAGATTTCGGTGCGCTCATACGCCGGCGGCCGATAGCCCTCCGCCGTCACGGTCTGGCCGTTTTTGATCCCCTCGGGAAGCATCCCTTCCGGCAGGCTGAGCACAAAGCCGTTGACGGGTATGTAGAGCGATTCCCCTTCGCCCGCGCGCAGGATTTCCTGTACGGCAAAGGTACGCGTATCGCCCGACAGGGTGGATTTGACCGCAACGAGAACGCGGCCCTCCGCAGCGTCGGCAAAGTAAACGTAAGCGCCGTCGCGCTGGTAGCCGCGGTCGAGCAGCGCCGCGGCATCCGAGGCCGGCGTCGTGTTGTAGGCGGTGACGGCAAGCGTCGCGTCACCGATTTGGAGCGCGATGTCCGCCTCGCCGCCGGACGTGCTTTCGGTCTGCGACGGGTCGTCCTCGCAGCCCGCCAGCGCCGCCGTCAGCAGGCAGACGGCCAAAAGCAGCGCCAGCAGCCGCGCAAAGGATTTGTGCGTGTTTGACATAGGATCCATCCTTCCCGAGGGTTATTTTATATAATTTTATAATACACGTTTTTTTTCGTTTGTCAATAGCAAAACCGTATTTTTGAAAAATCGATTTTTTCGGACGAAACGTGGGGAAAATCGCGGCGGTTTGGCCGATTTTGTTGACAAACGCCGCTTTTCAAAGTATAATCAGAATATCGATTTTGAGGAAAAGAGAAACGGGAAAGGAAGGGTTGGGATGGCGAAGATGAGCTTCAAATATCTGATGGGCCTGCTGGAAGAATGCCATCGGTTTGAAAACGTCAAATTCAAACGAATCTCGGAGCCGCGGCTGATCGGCAACCGAGCGGTGGTGGACGAATACATCCGCGTGCTTTACCGCGCGCTGGTGGATTTCGGGATGAACAAGCAAAAAGAACCGAACGCGCTCGGGCAGGAGATCGGCGAAGCGATGTCCCTGCTGCTGAAATATCGGAACAGCACGGGAATGCAATGGATTTTGGACGAGCATTGAACGACGAAGCGACAGACAACTACGCAAGGAGGTTTACAGGACGATGAAGATCTTAGAGACCGCGGCGCTGGCGGACGAGGTGTATTTCGCATTCATTGATCTGGCCGCCAAGTATTCCGACCGCTTCAGCTTTGAGATGAACGAGCCGATTTCCGAAAAGGCGGTGCAGACCAAACGGAATATCATTATGGAAACGATCGTCGACGGCAGCGTCGGTATGGAGATGAAGGAGCGCATCGTCGCGCAGCAGCTTGACGCGCTGGTGTGCGCGCCGGTCGAAACGCTGCAGTATTACACCTGCTGCATTCCCTACATGCGGCTGATGGAGCGGCATGAGCTGAAGGGCGCCGAGCCGGCGGCCGGCTGCCGGTTTTACGACGTCAACCGGCATACGGTCGCGCTGCTCAAGGTACCGCTGTCGCTCCGCGCATGGTCCGGCACGGCATATCCGATGAATCTGAGCTTTTTCACCGAGCGGAACGCGTGGCTGTATTACATCAGCCACGAGGACATGCTCGTTTACGATGAGCAATGGCTGCGCTCGCCGGCGCTGCTTCCGATCCGGCGCACGCTGCGGCAGCTCGGGCTGCTGCGGTAAGCCGAAAAAACAGACGCAGGAAACGCGCGGCCTTACGGGGCGTGCGTTTCCTGCCTTTTATCGTGCAGAGGCTCAAAACGGCTTTTTTGCCAAATCCAGCAGATGGGTGTCCAGAAACACGATGCGGTTTCCGGCGTCTTCGACCGCTTTTCGGAGTCCGTCGAAGAAACGGCTCCTGTACGGCTCCGGCAAAACGATATGATCGCAGTGCGTGCCGACGAACGATACATATTCCTCCGCGTTGAATTCGCGCTTTCCATAATACCTGCGTTCTTCAAAGCCGGTAAAGCCGTACAAAGGCGCGTTCGCGTAGGGAAAGCCGCCCTGCTTGTACACATACGCAGCCTCCGGCTTGAAATACGCGGCATAGACCTCCTGGATTCGGTCGTACAGCGCCTCGTTCGGCGTTTTGTAGTCGCCCTGCGTGCGCATCATCGCCAGCGTCCCGCCCGGCTTGAGCAGGTCGAAGGTTTTGGTGAACGCGATGCTCTCGGGAATCCACTGGATGGTCGCCGCGGAATAAATCACATCGAATGTTTTGCCGCCGAAGTCATAGGTGATAAAGTCGTCGTTCAAAATCGAGAAGTTGGGAAACGCGCCGTATTTGCGCAGCATTGCCGCCGTCAAATGCTCGCCCAGCTCGATTGCGCAATATTCGCACCCGGTATGCAGAATCGGGTCGGTTGCCTGACCCGTGCCCGGTCCAAGCTCCAACACGGCTTTCCCGGGACCGATTTCCGCATACGCAATCAGCTCTGCGAACAGCTCTGCGCAGTAGCGCGGGCGCCAGCGGTCGAATTGCTCGGGTATGGTATCGAATATTTTTCGAAACTCCATTGTATTCACCTTCTTTATAGAATAACGAATAACGGATTGGGAGAGCTGCGCCCGCGAAGCGCTCGTTGTCGGTTTCAGACAGCGCAGACGGCGCGGAGGACGCGGGGGATTTTGCGAAAGGCCGTCACGGCTCGCCCTGACGCTCGTCCGCGGGCAGAATACGGATGCCCTTCTGCCGCATAAAGCGGTTGGAGAGGCGGATTTCCCTGCCCTCCCCCTGCGGCAGAAAAACGTGGGTGTAGCCGAAGGTATCCTGATAGACGGCTTCGGTGCGCCGTCCGTCGCTCCAGACGATCACAACGCGCTCGCCGCCGGAAAGGACGAGGCTGCCGACCAAAAAATTCATTTGCAAAACCTGCTTTCTGTGTGAATATGCCTGTTGAAAAAGCATGCATTTTGTGCTATTCTATATTTGTACCATTTCGGCGTTTTCCGCGCCTGTCGCGCGGAAAATCCGAATTCGCCGCTGAAACGGTACGGAATGCGGTAATCGACCTATTAACGAAAGGAAAAATCAGAAGATGAAAAAAATGATTGTTTGCCTCACCGCCCTGCTGCTGGCGCTGCCGATGCTGGCGACGGCCGTCGCGGCCGCCGACGACTGGACGGTTTCCGTCCGCATCGTGGGACTGGGCGAGGACATTTACAACGCCGAAGTTTCCGTCGCCGAAGGCGCCTCTGCCGGCGACGCGCTTGCCGCCGTCGAGGGCGTGGAAATCGTCGGGCTGGATTCGTACATAACCGAGGTGGACGGCATAGCGGCCGGCATGTTCGGTGGCTGGGACGGCTGGAATTACCGCGTCAACGGCAAAAGCCCCAGCGTCGGCATCAACGACTATGCGCTTGCGGACGGCGACGCCGTTCTGCTCTACTACGGGATGTTCGATATGCAAATCCCCGAGGTCGCGTATGCGGACGGCGTTCTGACCTTCACGTCCACGGACACGACCTATGACGACGGCGGGAATCCGACGGAACAGGTCAATCCCATTGTCGGCGCGACCGTCCGCTGGGACGACGCCGTATATACCACGGACGAGAACGGACAGGTGATGATTGACGAGGCGCTTCGCACCGCCGGCGAGCATGCCGTCTCCATCGAAAAGAAGGCGGAGAACGAGCCCGTGGACGGCAAGTACCTCTACGCGGTGCTGCCGCTGGAGAGCGGCTTCACCGTGACCGTCGCGGCGGCGGACGTCTCCGACGACCTGTCCGAGGCGGCGCCGTCCGAAGCCGAGTCTGCCGCGCCCGAGTCCTCCGCCGCGCAGACGCCGGACACCGGCGACGGCCTGCTGGCCTACACGGCCGTGGCGGCGCTGCTGGTCCTGTCTCTGGCGATGCTGCGCGTCACAGTCCGCAAGACAAAATAAATGAAAAGACTTCAGGCGCTTCTGCTGGCGCTGTGGCTCCTGACCGGCGCCGCTGCGGCTTATGACGGGACGGAAGCCGTTTTCAGCCGCTTTCCGCTGGACGAGCTGGCGGCGTATGCGGGTACATCGGAGGCGGACTGGCTGGCTTCAGCGCTCGCAGAGCGCGGCGCGGAGGGCGCTTCCGTATACGCCGACGCGCTGACCGCCAATCTGGCCTCCGGCGCGGCGCGCATCGCCTTCCCCACCGACGGTATGCGGATTGCGATGACTTATAAATCGCTCGGCTCGCCGAAGTTCGTCTCTTATCTGAACGACGCGGTCTTTTACTGCGGCGATCTGGGGAAACGCGGCGTCGGAGATTTTGCATGGGCGCTGATCGCGGTCGAGCATTGCGGCGCGCGCTTCCCGGACGACGCGGCGAATACGCCCGAAACGCTGCTGAAAAGCATTGCCGAGGCCGAGCTGGAGGGCGGCGGCTTCGCGCTGACGGGGATCGCCCCCGACGCGGACACGACCGCCATTGTTCTCCGCGCGCTTGCGCCCCACCGCGACGCCTGCGCGGAGCTGGTCACACGGACGCTGAATGCCCTGTCCGCACTGCAGCAGGAAAGCGGCGCGTTCGCCAGTCTGGGTACCGAAACGGCCGAGAGCACCGCGCAGGCTGTGCTGGCGCTGTCCGCGCTCGGCATCGCGCCCGACGCCGACGAGCGGTTTGTAAAAAACGGTGTCACCTGCGTCGAGGCGCTGTACGGCTTCGCCACCGCAGACGGCTTTGCGCATATACACGGCGGCGAGACCGACGCGCTCGCCACCGCGCAGGCGCTTTCCGCGCTGCGCGCCTGCGAAACACCGCAGCAGAGCGGCAGCGCCGCTGAAGGAACCGAAAATACGCCGGCTGTATCGCCGGCTGCGCAGGAGAGCGGCACGGGACGGACGGTGTTCCTCGTGGCGGCTGTCGCCGCGGTCGCCGCCGGAGCCGCTGTGTTTCTCCGCGTGCGGTTTACGAAGCAATATCAGAAATGAATCCCGGCCGTCGTTTGTCCCTGCTGCGCAATATCACATAGCTCGCTTCCCAGCGTTTCCGCGCCGCTGGCGCGGAAACGCGAATAGCCGCCGCACGATACGCAGCGTCCAACTTACTCTATGCGGCTATTGTAACTGCCGCGCAGCCCCAGAGTTTTTCGCGCCCACAGCGCGAAAAACTTGAATAGCCGCCGCAAAAACACAGCATCCAGCTATGCTCTATGCGGCTATTATACCAGATGCCAACCGAAATTGTCAATTTCTTTTTTGTTTGAATGGTACGACAAACGGAAGCGTCGAACAGAAAAGCCGCGTCGATGACGGGAACTGAAAGGACTGCCGCTTGTCATTGCGGCAACACAGCTTCCGTCCGCGTGAAAAATTTTTTGCCGGGTCTTGACAGGACCCGACAGGTGTGGTATACTCTACGCAACATATAGATTTGCTTGCCGCCGGGGAAGCGCTCTGCATCGGTTTCGTATCATTAGGCCGTTGGAAGATACGAAAAGCGATGCTTTTCTTTTTGGCGGCTCGGGAGGAGATTGTTATGTTTCGCGAAATGAGACGTAAAAAACAGGCGCTTTCCTTGGCGGAATGCGCGCGCATCCTGTACCGCGGGACCTCCGGCGTCCTCGCGCTGTCCGGCGACGGCGGCTATCCCTATGCGGTGCCGATGAGCTATGTATATGACGGGGAGAAGCTCTTCTTTCACAGTGCGGGCAGCGGACATAAGCTGGACGCCATCCGCCGTGACCCGAAGGCGTCCTTTTGCGTCATCGACTGCGACCGTGTGGTGCCGGAGGCATATACCACATATTTCCGAAGCGTAATTGTGTTCGGAACGGTTCGCATTCTGACGGCAGAGCGCGAAAAGTACGAAGCCATAGACAAGCTGGCTGTCAAGTATGCGCCGGAGGACGCCGCCGAGCATCGCCGGAACGCCATCGACCGCGAGTGGAAAAGCCTGTGCTTGCTGGAGCTGACGCCGGCGCATCTCTCGGGGAAAGCCGCCATTGAGCTTTTGAAGCCGTCCCGACAGACCGAATAGAAGTAAAGGTGAATCCATTCAGCCCGCCGGGGCTTCGGTTGATTTGTGTATTAGGCCCGCGTTACACAAAACGCGGGCCTTTTTATTTTGTGATTTTCAGGAGGAACTTGATTATGTGGCTGCTATTGGGTACAACGATCACCGCGAGCTTTTTCGACTCGCTGAATCCCTCTGCCATCGCACAGCAAATGCTGCTTCAGGCTATGGTGAAGCAGAAACGGCACACGCTGTATTTCATTCTCGGCATCGGCACGGCAAATCTGGCAATGGGGCTGGCCGTTTACTACGGCATTGCCGCTTGGGCTTCGGTTTTGCTGGAAAAGCTCGTCGGCGCTTATCCGCAGCATATGTACGGCGCGGCGGTGGCCGTCGGATTGCTTTGTCTGGCGGTCGGAATCCGGCTGGTCGTGAAAACGGCGCGCAATACGAAATACAGCCGCGCCGAAAACGAGACGAAAGCGCCCGTCCGGCTCTCGCCGCTTGCGCTGTTCGGGATGGGTGCCGTTTTCTGCGGCGTGGAATTGACGAGCGCGTTCCCGTATTTCGGCTTCATCGCAATGCTTTCGGGCTATGCGCTGCCGTTCCCGGTTGTTTTGCTTTTTATACTTCTGTATAATTTCATCTATGTCCTGCCGCTGCTTCTTCTTTATTTCGGCTATAATAGGCTGCGGGGCACGACGGTGATTCAACGGCTGGAGGCGATGCTGGGGAAGGTTTCCGCCTATATTGTGCCGGTCGTCGTGGGACTGCTCGGCATACTGCTGTTCCTTTACGGCGCATCCGCTTTGCTGTAACACTGCTGCGGAGGGAAAGCGGGCGTTGCTCCGGCTGCAAATGCGCTTAAAACGCGGATTCTCTCCCCTGCCCCTTACCGGCAAATCCTGCTTATACGTCGAAAGGCCGTCCTATTGCGGACGGCCTTTCTAAAAAACGGTTATTTTTTTCGGTAGACGGCGATACCCGCCCGTTTGTGCTCGCTGGCGCTGTGCATCCGTTCGATGCGCTGCCGCTTGTCGTCGGGAATGCGCTCGCCCGCCAGAAACGCGTCCAGCTCCGCGTAGGTGACGCCCATCTCGGCCTCGTCCGTCTGCCCGTCAAAGAGGGCGGCGGACGGCGGCTTGCGGAGGATGCAGTCGGGCGCGTTCAGATAACGCAGGAATTCGTAGATTTCCGTGACGGTGAGGTCGGCGATGGGATTGAAGTCATGCGCGCCGTCGCCCCATTTCGTGAAATAGCCGACATACGCCTCGCTGCGGTTGCCGGTGCCGGCGACGAGGCGGTTTTCCGACGCGGCGACCGCGTACAGCGTCAGCATCCGCAGCCGCGGAGCCAAATTGGCGAGCGCGGGCGCGTTGGGCGTCGTCACGCCGTCCAGCGCGGCAAGCGCCGCCGCCTTGACGGGCGTCAGGTCGACGGTGCGGGTCTCGATGCGGTACTGTGCGGCGACCGTCTCGGCGTCCGCACGGTCCTCCGCGTAATTCCGCTTCGAGGTGCAGGGCAGCAGCAGCCCCACCGTGTTTTCGCAGGCCGCCTTGCACAGAATGCCCACCAGCGCGGAATCCTTGCCGCCGCTGTTGCCGTAGACGATCCCGGCCGCGCCGCTTTCCGCCAAAAGCTGCCGGATGAATGCAACCCGGTCCGTAAATTCTTTTTCGTAGTCTCTCATACCGATTTCCCTCCGAGCAGCCCGGCCAAACGGCGGGCCGCTTCCTTCGTATCTTCGGGGTCGCCGAACGTGGAGAAGCGGAAATACCCCTCCCCGCACGCGCCGAAGCCCTCGCCCGGCGTGCCGACGACCTGCGCTTCGTTGAGCAGGCGGTCGAAAAAGGCCCAGCTTGACATCCCTTCCGGGCATTTCATCCAGATATACGGCGCGTTTTTGCCGCCGCAATACCAGACACCCAGCGCGTCCAGCGCATCGGTCAGCATTTTCGCGTTGGCCTTATACACCTGAATGTTTTCGCGTACCTGCCGCTGTCCCTCGGGCGTAAAGACGGCCGCGCCGCCCTTCTGGAGAATATAGGACACGCCGTTGGTCTTGGTCGTGCGGTTGCGCACCCACATGTCGTTCGGTCGCAGGCCGCCGCGCTCCAGATCCTTCGGGATGATGGTATAGCCCAGACGCGTGCCGGTAAAGCCGGCCGTCTTGGAAAGCGAGCAGATTTCAATGGCGCGGGTGCGCGCGCCGTCCAGCTCAAAAATGCTGTGCGGCAGCGCGGGGTCCTCGATGAACGCCTCGTACGCGGCGTCGAAGAGGATGACCGCGCCGCGGCGGTTGGCGTAATCGACCCACCGCTGCAGCTTATCGCGTCCGAAAACCGCGCCGGTCGGATTGTTCGGCGAGCAGATATAGATGAGGTCTGCGCAGAGACGTTCGTCCGGTTCGGGCAGGAAGCCGTTTTCTTCCCCTGAGGACAGGTGCAGAATTCTGCGGCCTGCAAGCACGTTGGCGTCTACATACGCCGGATAGGCGGGTTCGATCACGAGCGCGGTGCTCGAGCAGTCGAACAGGTCGAGGATGTCCCCCAGCTCGTCGCTGGCGCCGCTGGAAACAAACACCTCGTCCGGCGCGAGCGTTACGCCGCGCCGCGCGTAATGGTCCGCTATCGCTTCGCGCAGGAACGGCGCGCCGCATTCAGGCATATAGCCGTGGAAGCGGGCTTTGTCCGCCTGATCGTCGACCGCCTCGTGCAGAGCGCGGATCACCGCGCCGCAGAGCGGCAGCGACACGTCGCCGATGCCCATGCGGTAGAGATGCGTATCGGGATGCTCGCGCAGATACGCGCTGACCTTCTGCGCGATGCGGTAAAACAAATAGGTATCCTTCAGTTCCGCATAATGCGTGTTGAGCGTAATCATTCGACGGTTTCCCCCTCGTAAATCGTTTCGGCCGGCCCGGTCATCGTGACGCGGCCCGATGCGTCTATTTGGATGCGCAGAACACCGCCGTCCAGCCGGACGAGCACCGGCTCGTCGCTGCGGCAGAAGCCCTTGGAGACCGCCGCTGCGACGCTGGCGCAGGCGCCGGTGCCGCAGGCCATCGTGATGCCGCTCCCCCGCTCCCAGACGCGCATACGAAGCTCGTTTTCCGAAAGGACCTGCACAAACTCCACGTTGACGCCGCCGGGGAACGCCTCGTGGCGCTCGAGCTTCGGGCCGAGCGTCGTCAGCGGCGCCGACGATATATCCTCTGTAAACAGGACGGCGTGCGGGTTGCCGACCGAAACAGGCGTACAGACGACAGCCTCGCTGTCGACGGTCAGCGTCCGCGTCTCTCCTACCACCGCCGTTCCCATATCGACCGAAACGCTTCTGACTTTGCCGCCGGATACCGAAAGCTCCAGCGCGCGGACGCCGGACAGCGTTTCGACCGTCAGGCGCGTTTTGTCCGTGTAGCCCTTATCATACACATATTTACCCACGCAGCGGATGCCGTTGCCGCACATTTTCGCTTCGCTGCCGTCGGCATTGAAAATCCGCATTTTGAAGTCGGCATTCTCGGACGGCGAAATCCAAATCATTCCGTCCGCGCCGGCGCCGAAGTGCCTGTCCGAAAGCCGGACGGCCAGCGCCTCCGGCTCGACCGGCTCGCCGTAAACGTACAGGTAGTCGTTGCCCAAGCCCTGCATTTTTGTAAAGTGCATCCATATCCCTCCCGTTTTTTCAGGCTTCGTCGATTCTCGAGATGCCGATGGTGACCTCCTCCAGCACGTCGAGCAGCATTTTTACGGTATCCAGCGAGGTGAGCATGGTGATGTTGTGCTGCGTGGCGCACGAGCGGATGGCCACGCCGTCCTCGTAATGGACGCCGGACAGAATCGCGCGCGTGTTGATGACGTAGCTGACATAACCCGCGCGGATGGAATCCAGAATTTCCTCGCTGCCCTCGCTGAGCTTCCGGCGCACGCGGGTGCGTATGCCGTGCTGCTTGAGGAAATCGGCCGTTCCGATCGTGGCCTCGATATTGAAGCCCATATCGTAGAAGCGGCGGACCAGCGGCAGCGCCTCCTCCTTGTCCTCGTCCGCCAGCGTGACGACGACCGTGCCGTAATTGTGCAGCCGCAGGCCGGACGCGATGAGCGCCTTGTACACGGCGCGGTGCAGCTTTTTGTCATAGCCGATGGCCTCGCCGGTGGACTTCATCTCCGGCGACAGGTAGGCGTCCATCCCGCCCAGCTTGGAGAAGGAGAACGAGGGCGCTTTCACATAATACCGTTCCCGCTCCTTCGGATACAGCTCGGTCAGGCCCTGCTCGGCAAGGCTGCGGCCCAGACTCACATAGGTGGCGATGTCCGCAAGGCTGTATCCCGTCGCCTTGGAAAGAAAGGGCACCGTCCGCGACGAGCGCGGGTTGACCTCGATGATATACACGTTTTCCTCGCGGTCTACGATGAACTGGACGTTGAACAGTCCGACGATGCCGATGCCCAGCCCCAGCTTTTCCGTATAATTCAGGATGTCGCTTTTCACCTTTTCCGAAAGGCTGAAGGAGGGATACACGCTGATGGAATCGCCCGAATGAACGCCGGTGCGCTCCACAAGCTCCATAATGCCGGGGACGAACACGCGCTCGCCGTCGCAGACCGCGTCCACCTCAACCTCCTTGCCGCGGACATAGTGGTCGACCAGCACCGGCCGGTCCTCGTCGATCTCCACGGCGGTTTTCAGATAGCGGCGGAGCTGCTCCTCCTTGGCGACGATCTGCATCGCGCGGCCGCCGAGTACGAAGCTCGGCCGCACCAGCACGGGATAGCCGATCTCGGCGGCCGTGCGGACGCCCTCCTCGATGGTCGTCACCGCCCGGCCCTGCGGCCGCGGCACAGCCAGCGCCGCAAGCAGCCGTTCAAAGGCATCCCGGTCCTCCGCGCGCTCGATGGCGGCGCAGTCCGTGCCGATGATGGTCACGCCGCGGCTGCGCAGCGGCGCGGCCAGATTGATGGCGGTCTGCCCACCGAGCGTGGCGATGACGCCCTCCGGCTGCTCCAGCTCGATGACGTTCATCACGTCCTCGACGCAGAGCGGTTCAAAATACAGCTTATCCGAGCAGGTGTAGTCGGTGGAAACCGTCTCGGGGTTGTTGTTGATGATAATCGCCTCGTATCCGGCCTCGCGGATGGTCTTGACCGCGTGGACGGTGGAGTAGTCGAATTCCACGCCCTGCCCGATGCGGATGGGACCGGAGCCGAGCACGATGACCTTCTTCCGTTCGGAGACGACCGATTCGTTCTCCTCCTCGTAGGTCGAATAAAAATACGGGATATAGCTGTCGAATTCGGCGGCGCAGGAATCGATCATCTTGTAGACCGGACGGATGCCGAGGCGGCGGCGCAGCGCGAGCACCTCGGATTCCTCCGTTCCCCACAGGCGCGCGATCTCCTTGTCGCAGAAGCCCATCCGCTTCGCCGCATAAAGCGCCTGCTCGTCGCCGGGGGATTCCCGCAGCGCGTTTTCCGTCTGTACGATGCGGGCGACGCCGTTCAGGAAAAAGCGGTCGATGGCGGTGGCTTCCGCAACGGCATCGACGCCGGTCCCCAGCCGGAAAAGCTGCGCGACGGCGTAAAGGCGGTCGTCCGAAGCCCTGCGGATATAATCGAGCAGCGCGTCCGCCGGCATATCGTCGAATTTGCGGCTGTGCAGGTGCCACAGGCCGATTTCCAGCGAACGGACGGCCTTGAGCAGGCTTTCCTCAAAGCTCCTGCCGACGCTCATCACTTCGCCGGTCGCTTTCATCTGGGTGCTGAGCGTATTGTCCGCGTCGGTGAATTTGTCGAACGGGAAGCGCGGCATCTTGGTCACCACATAATCCAAGGCCGGTTCAAATGCGGCCGACGTGTTTGCGAGTTGGATCTCGTCCAACGTCATCCCGACCCCGATTTTGGCGGAAACGCGGGCGATCGGGTAGCCGCTCGCTTTGGAAGCCAGCGCAGACGAGCGGGAAACGCGGGGGTTGACCTCGATGAGGTAATACTGGAACGAATGCGGGTCGAGCGCAAACTGGACGTTGCAGCCGCCCTCGATTTCCAGCGCGCGGATGATTTTCAGCGCGCTGTCGCGCAGCATATGGTATTCGCGGTTGGTCAGAGTCTGCGAGGGGCAGACGACGACCGAGTCGCCGGTGTGAACGCCGACCGGGTCGAGATTTTCCATATTGCAGACGGTGATGGCGGTGTCGTTGGCGTCGCGCATCACCTCGTATTCGATTTCCTTATACCCCTTGACGCTCTTTTCGATGAGGACCTGATGCACCGGGGACAGCTCGAGCGCGTTTTTCAGCATCGCGCGGCAGGACGCTTCGTCCTCGGCAAAGCCGCCGCCGGTGCCGCCCAGCGTGAAAGCCGGACGCAGCACGACGGGATAGCCGATCTCCCGCGCGACGCGCAGCCCGTCCTCGATTGTGTTCGCGATGTCCGAGGGCAGCACCGGCTCGCCGAGCGATTCGCACAGCGCCTTGAACTGCTCGCGGTCCTCCGCGCGCTCGATGCTGCTGCTTTTTGTACCCAGCAGCTCGGTCCGGCACTCGGCGAGTACGCCCTTTTTTTCAAGCTGCATCGCCAGATTCAGTCCCGTCTGTCCGCCGATGCCCGGCAGAATGGCGTCCGGCCGTTCGTAGCGGATGATTTTGGCGACATATTCCAGCGTCAGCGGCTCCATATACACCTTGTCGGCGACGGAGGTGTCCGTCATAATCGTGGCCGGATTGGAGTTGCAGAGGATGACCTCGTAGCCCTCCTCCTTCAGCGCCAGACACGCCTGCGTGCCCGCATAGTCGAACTCCGCCGCCTGTCCGATGACGATTGGTCCGGACCCGATGACAAGAACCTTTTTGATGTCCGTTCTCTTAGACATTGTCCTTTCCCTCCTCCATCAGACGGATAAAACGGTCGAACAGATAACCGCTGTCCTGCGGACCGGGCGCGCTTTCGGGATGATACTGCACGCCGAACACCCGCTCCTGCGCGCACGCCACGCCCTCAATCGTGCCGTCGAGCAGGTTGATGTGCGTGGGCGCAAGCGCCGTGCCGGCAAGGCTGTCCGCATCGACGGCGTAGGAATGGTTCTGCGAGGTGATTTCGATGCGGCCGGTTTGCAGGCTGCGGACCGGATGGTTGCCGCCGCGGTGTCCGAATTTCAGCTTGTAGGTGCGGGCGCCGTAGGCCAGCGAAAGAATCTGATGCCCGAGGCAGATGCCGAAGAGCGGGTATCGGCCCCGCAGCGCGCGCACCGTTTCAATCACCTCGGGGACGTCCGTCGGGTCGCCCGGCCCGTTGGAAAGCAGGACGCCGTCCGGCCGGCAGGCCTCGATGTCCCGCGCCGGCGTGTTCCACGGCACGATGGTGACGCGGCAGCCGCGCGCGAGCAGCGCGCGCACGATGTTTTTCTTCATTCCGCAATCGACGGCGACGACATGAAAGCGCGTCCCGGCGGGCTCTTGCGTCCGGCGTTCCCTGCAGCTCACTCGGGAAACGGCGTCATGCGGCGTAGGCGTGCTTTGCAGGACCCGCAGCGCGTCCGCAAGCGGCGTGGACGCATCCGTCAGCAGCGCCCGACGGGTTCCATAATCGCGGATGGAACGCGTCAGCCTGCGCGTGTCCACGCCGCAGATGCCGGGGATGCCGTACCGCCGCATCACCTCGTCCAGTGCAGAAAGACTGCGGAAATTCGACGGGCTGTCGTTGTATTCGCGAACGACCAGCGCGCCGACGGTGGGCGTGTCGGTCTCGTAGTCGTCCGCCGCCATCCCGTAATTGCCGATGAGCGGATAGGTAAACACCACCGCCTGATCGGTGTAGGAGGGGTCGGACATAATCTCCTGATAGCCGGCCATCGACGTATTGAAAACCAGCTCGCACACCCTGTCGGATGCCGCGCCGAACGCGAAGCCGCCGTATATCTGCCCGTCCTCCAGCACGAGCTTTCTCTCAATCGCACGCTCCATATTGCACCTCGTTTTTCCTTTCCGATAGCTTTTGTTCAAAACGGTCCTTCCGCGTGTCCGACGGCACCGCCGTCGGGTAATCGCCGTCAAAGCAGGCGCTACAGTAGCCTCCGCCCCCCGCCAGCGCCGGCAGCGCCGACAGCGGCAGATAGCCGAGGCTGTCCGCGCCGAGCAGACGCGCGGTTTCTTCTACGCTATGCTTGGACGCGATCAGATGCTCCTCGGAATCGATGTCCGTTCCGTAATAGCAGGGGTGCAGGAAGGGCGGAGCGGAGATGCGCATATGGATTTCCCTCGCCCCCGCCTCCCGCAGAAGCCGGACGATGCGGCTGCTCGTCGTCCCGCGCACGATGGAGTCGTCGATGAGCACCACCCGGCGGCCGCAGACGCATTCCCCGACGGCGTTCAGCTTGATCTGCACCTGATCGGTCCGCGCGCTTTGGCCGGGCGAAATGAAGGTCCGGCCGATATATTTATTTTTGATCAGCCCGATGCCGTAAGGGATGCCCGACGCCCTGCTGAACCCGACGGCCGCGTCCAGACCCGAATCGGGTACGCCGATGACCAGATCGGCGTCCGCAGGATGCTGCTGCGCAAGGATTTCGCCGGCGCGCACCCGCGCGCCCTGAACCGAAACGCCGTCGATGACCGAATCGGGCCTTGCAAAATAAATGTACTCGAAAATGCAGCGCTTGACCGGCTTTTCGCCGCAGTGCTCACGGCGGGAAATCACGCCCTTTTCGCTGAAAACAAGGATTTCGCCCGGCTCGACGTCGCGTTCAAACACGGCGCCGGCCGCACGCAGCGCGCAGTCCTCTGAGGCGACGACATACACGCCGTCCGGCGTCCGGCCGTAGCAGAGCGGGCGGAAGCCGTGGGGGTCGCGCGCGCAGATGAGCTTCTGCGCCGACATCAGGACGAGCGAATAGGCGCCCTCCAGCGAGTCCATCGCCGCGCTGAGCGCCTCCTCTATGGAGGGCGTGCGCAGCCGCTCCCGCGTTATGATGTACGCGATGATCTCCGTGTCGCTCGTGGTGTGGAAAATCGCGCCGGACAGCTCCAGCCGGCTGCGCAGCGCTACGGCGTTGCTTAGGTTCCCGTTGTGCGCCAGCGCCATTTTGCCTTTCTGGTGGTTGACCTCGATCGGCTGACAGTTCCGGCGGCTTGAGCCGCCCGTCGTGCCGTAGCGCACATGCCCGACGGCCATGTTCCCCTGCGGCAGACGGGAGAGCGCGTCGGCCGTAAAGACCTCGCTGACGAGTCCGACGTCCTTGTGGGAGCAGAAAACGCCGTCGTCGTTGATGACGATGCCGCAGCTTTCCTGCCCGCGGTGCTGCAAGGCGTACAGACCGTAGTACGCCGTATGCCCGACGTCGGTTTTCTGCGGGCTTAAAATGCCGAAAACGCCGCATTCTTCGTGTATGCTCATCGTTATGATCACAGCTTTCGCACAGCGAAAGCAACCTCCTTATGGGATTCGGGACTATTTGCCGGCCGCATGCGCAGCCGCCGCGTCTATGAAGCCTTGGAACAGCGGGTGCGGACGGTTCGGACGGCTCTTGAATTCGGGATGGAACTGTACGCCGACGTAAAACGGACGGTCGGCAAGCTCCACGGTTTCCACCAGACGGCCGTCCGGCGAGCAGCCGCTGATGACAAGCCCCTTTTCCGACAGCGCCTCGCGGTATGCGTTGTTGAATTCATAGCGATGGCGGTGCCGCTCGCTGATTTCTGTTCCGCCGTAGCAGCGCGCCATTGTCGTTCCCGGGCGGATGACGCAGGGATACGCGCCGAGCCGCAGCGTGCCGCCCTTGTCGATTTCGCTGCTCTGCCCCGGCATAAAGTCGATGACCTTGTGCGGACACTGCGCGTCGAACTCTCCCGAATTCGCATCCGGAAAGCCCGCTGCATGGCGGGCGTATTCGATGACGGCGATCTGCATACCCAAGCAAATACCGAAATACGGCAGCCGCTTTTCGCGCGCATACTGCGCGGCCAGAAGCATGCCCTCGATCCCGCGGCCGCCGAAGCCGCCCGGAATCAAGATGCCGTCCAGCCCGCCCAGCGTCTCGTCAAGGCACGCGGGCGTTAGGCGCTCGGAGTCGATCCATTGGATTTCCACATGCGCGCGGTGGAAAAAGCCCGCGTGCCGCAGCGCCTCCGCCACCGACAGGTAGGCGTCGTGCAGCGCGACGTATTTTCCCACCAGCCCGATGCGGACGTTTTTCTCCGCAGACCGGCTGCGCTCGACCATGTCCGCCCACTCGCGCAGGTCGGGCGGCGGCGCGTCGATGCCCAGCTCGCGGCAGACCACCTCGGAGAAGCGGGAGCGCTCCAGCATCAGGGGCGCTTCATACAGATTGGGCAGCGTTCGGTTTTCGATCACGCAGTCCGTGCTGACATTGCAGAACAGAGAAATCTTGCGGTAAATGGATTCCTCCAGCGGCTCGTCGCAGCGCAGGACGATGATGTTCGGGTGGATGCCCATACCCTGCAGCTCCTTGACCGAATGCTGCGTGGGCTTGGACTTATGCTCGTCCGAGCCGCGCAGGAACGGCACGAGCGTCACATGGACGAACAGGCTGTTTTCCCGCCCGACCTCGAGCGAAATCTGCCGCACGGCCTCCAGAAACGGCTGGGATTCGATGTCGCCGATGGTGCCGCCGATTTCGGTGATGACCACGTCCGCGCTCGTTTTGGCGGCAAGCCCGTATACAAACTCCTTGATTTCGTTGGTGACGTGCGGAATCACCTGCACGGTAGAGCCGAGGTACTCCCCGCGCCGCTCCTTGTTGAGCACGTTCCAGTACACCTTGCCGGTCGTCAGATTGGAATAGCGGTTGAGGTCCTCGTCGATGAAGCGCTCGTAATGGCCCAGATCCAAGTCGGTCTCCGTCCCGTCCTCGGTGACGTACACCTCGCCATGCTGGTAGGGACTCATCGTCCCGGGGTCTACGTTGATATACGGGTCCAGCTTCTGCGCGGCGACCTTTAGGCCGCGCGCCTTGAGCAGCCGCCCCAGAGACGCCGCGGTGATGCCCTTTCCGAGTCCCGAGACCACGCCGCCCGTCACAAATATGTATTTTGTCATCCGAATTTCCCCCTTCAGCCGCCGTCCGCCTGCTTGTGTCCGACGCTTGTTTTTTTCGGCGCAAGAATCTTTGCACTTTGCCGTGTGCGACAGGCCGCGCTGTGCGCAGCTTCCGCCGCGTTCTGCCCGACGAGTACTCCCGTCGAATCGCTCGTTCCTATTCTGTTATAACGAGAACTGCGATGCAGTCCTCAGGCTCTATTGCTCACGCACATACTGAGAACCGCAAAGCGGTTCGCGCTCTTGCTCTTCCGTCCACGCACAAGCCGGAAGAAGTACGCTGCCGCTGTGCGGCAGGAGGGGCCGTTGCCCCGACAGCGCTTCTTCCTGAGAACCGCAAAGCGGTTCTCATTCCTACGCTGCCGTCCGCGCACAAACCGGAAGAAGTGCGTTGCCGCTGCGCGGCAGGAGGGGCCGTTGCCCCGACAGCGCTTCTTCCTGAGAACCGCAAAGCGGTTCTCATTCCCACTCTACCGTCGCCGGCGGCTTGGAGGTGATGTCATACACGACCCGCCCCACACCGGCGACCTCGTTCGCGATGCGGCTGCCCGCCCGTTCCAGCAGCTCGTAAGGCAGACGCGCCCATTCGGCAGTCATAAAGTCGTCGGTTGCGACCGCGCGCAGCGCGACGACGAAGCCATAGGTCCGCGCGTCGCCCTTCACGCCCACGCTGCGCATATCCGTCAGAACGGCGAAGTATTGGTCGGGCGTTTTTGCGAGCTGCGCGGCCGCGATTTCTTCCCGGAAGACGGCGTCCGCCTCCCGCAGCACGGCCAGCTTTTCGGCGGTCACTTCCCCCAGCACCCGCACGGCCAGCCCCGGACCGGGGAACGGCTGCCGCCACACCAGCTCCGAGGGAAGCCCCAGCTTCGTCCCGACCGCGCGCACCTCGTCCTTGAACAGCTCGCGCAGCGGTTCGACGATTTCGTCGAAATCGATTACGTCGGGCAGCCCGCCGACGTTGTGATGGCTCTTGATGACGGCGGCGTCGCCGCGGCCGCTCTCGACCACGTCGGGATATATGGTTCCCTGCGCCAGCACGTCGATTTTGCCGAGCTTTTTCGCTTCGGCTTCAAAAACGCGGATGAATTCCTCCCCAATAACCCGCCGCTTTTCCTCCGGCTCGGTGATTCCTTTCAGACGGTGCAGAAAACGCTCCTCCGCGTTGACGCGGATTAGCTGCAGCCCAAAGCGGCCGCGGAAAGTCTGCTCTACAAAATCGCCCTCGCCCTTCCGCAGCAGCCCGTGGTCGACGAACACGCAGGTCAGCCTGTCGCCGACGGCCCGGTGCAGCAGCAGGGCGGCGACCGATGAGTCCACGCCCCCGGACAGCGCCAGCAGCACCTTCTTTCCCGCCAGAAGACCGCGGCAGCGCTCGATGGCGGCCGCGGCGAAGTCCTCCGCGCTCCAAAGGCCCTGACAGCCGCAAACCGCATACAGGAAATTGTGCAGCATTTGCCGGCCGAACGCCGTGTGCGTGACCTCGGGATGGAACTGCACGCCGTACAGCCGTCTTTTTGCATCGGCAAAGGCCGCGCAGGGACAGCCGTCGGTCTGCGCCGTCACCGCAAAGCCCGACGGCGGCGTTTGGACAAAGTCCCGATGGCTCATCCAGCAGACGCTCTCTGCGGGGACGCCGCCGAAGAGGACGTCGTCCCGGACATGCAGCGCGGTCTTGCCGTATTCGCCGCCGTTTTCCGCCTCGCGGATTTCCCCGCCCGCCAGAAACGCCATAAGCTGCGCGCCGTAGCAGATGCCGAGAACGGGAATGCCGAGGCCGAGCAATGCGGGGTCGCAGAGCGGTGCGCCGTCGGCGTAAACGCTGTTGGGGCCGCCGGTGAGTATGATGCCCTTGTAGCCGGCCTGCCGGATTTCCGCCGGCGTGATTTTGTTGTACGGGCGGATTTCGGCGTAAACGCGCAGCTCGCGCACCCGACGCGCAATCAGCAGGTTGTACTGCCCGCCGAAATCAAGAACAAGTATCTTTTCATCCATCTCCGGTGCGCTCCTTTACGCTTTCCCGCGGCCGCGCAGGATGATGCTGTCCCGCTCGGGGCCTACGGAAACGTAGGTGATCGGGCAGCCGACCGCCTGTTCGACAAACAGCACATACCGCTGCGCCGCCGGCGGCAGGTCCTCCCAGCGGCGGACGCCGGAGATGCTGCAATTCCAGCCCTCCATATATTCGAGAACAGGCTTTGCGCCTGCCAGCGCGGCGGGGAACGGGAAGCGGTCGGTTTCCCTGCCGTCGACGAGATAACGAACGCAGACGGGAATTCGCTCCAGATCGCTGAGCACATCCAGCTTGGTCAGCGCCAGCTCGGTCGCGCCCTGCACCTCGACGCCGTAGCTGGTCGCCACGACGTCCAGCGGCCCGACACGGCGCGGCCTGCCGGTTTTGGCGCCGTATTCGGCGCCGGCGGCGCGCAGCCGCTCCGCTTCGTCCCCGAACAGCTCGCAGACGAACGGGCCTTCCCCGACGCAGGTGGAGTAAGCCTTGACGACGCCGACGACGTCGTTAATTTTCGCGGACGGCAGCCCCGAACCGATCGGAGCGTAAGCCGCAAGCGTGTTGGACGAGGTGGTATAGGGATGGATGCCGTAGTCCAGATCCCGCAGCGAGCCAAGCTGCGCTTCAAAAAGAATGTCCTTCCCCTCCGCCTGCGCCGAACGCAGAAACGCGCCGGCGTCGCAGATATAGGGCTTGAGCTTGTCGCAGTATGCCGCTATCCATTCCTCCAGCATCGTCATTGTATAAGGGGATGCGCCGTACACCTTGGTCAGCGTCAGATTTTTCCACTCCAGCAGGTCGGCCAAGTGCGCGCGCATGGCGTCGGGGTAAAACAGTTCTCCGGCCAAAACGGTCTTTTTCTGATATTTGTCGGAATAAAACGGCGCGATGCCCTGCTTGGTCGAGCCGAATTTCTTGCCGCCGAGCCGCGATTCCTCCAGTTCGTCCAAATCGCGGTGCCAGGGCAGCAGCAGCGAGGCGCGGTCGCTGATCTTCAGATTGTCCGGCGAAAGGGCGATCCCCTGCTCCGAAACGGTCTGCATCTCTTTCCACAGGTTTTCCGGGTCCAGCGCGACGCCGTTGCCGAGCACGTTGACGACGCCCTTGCGGAAAATGCCGGAGGGAAGCAGGTGCAGCGCGAATTTTCCGTATTCGTTGATGACGGTGTGCCCCGCGTTGCCGCCGCCCTGATAGCGGACGACGACGTCGAAGCGGTCCGTCAGCAGATCGACCATCCTTCCCTTCCCCTCGTCGCCCCAGTTGATGCCGACGATCACACAGTTTGCCATAGCCGTTTCCTCCTGAATTTCAATAGAATACCTCTATTATACACCACTCGCCCCGTAATTTGCAAGTACTCTTGCGGAAGGATCGTTCACATCGCAGCCGGCCCAAGAGCGGTTCGGCATCCAGAAGCCGGCAATCATTCCGCTTTGCCCGGGATAGTGCTTCTCGAACAGTTCCCGATACAGCAGCGACTCCTTTGTGAAGGGCTGCGCGTGCGTGTAAAGCCGCCGCTTTTGTTCGAATTCCTCGTCGGTATAGCGCGTCTCCGCGTAAGCCTTCAAATCATCGACCATCGAATGCCCGACCGCGTCCGAGAACGCGGCCTTTTCGCGCCAGAGCAGCTCCGGCGGCAGCAGGCCGTCCTTTTCAAAGGCGCGCCGAAGCAGATATTTCCCTTTTCCGTAGCGGTTTTGCTTCTTTTCCGGATCGATGGCCAGCACATAACGGACAAAATCCAAATCCCCGAAGGGTACGCGCGCCTCCAGCGAATGCACCGAGATGCAGCGGTCGGCGCGCAGGACGTCGTACATATGCAGCTCGCGAACGCGCTTTTCGGATTCCTTCTGGAACGCCTCCGCCGAGGGTGCGAAATCGGTGTATTTATAGCCGAACAGCTCGTCGGAAATCTCGCCGGTCAGCAGCACGCGGACATCGGTCCGCTCGTGAACGGCCTTGCAGACGAGGTACATCCCCATACCCGCGCGGATGGTGGTGATGTCGTAGGTGCCCAGCGCCGCGATTACGTCCTCCAGCGAGGAAAGCACGTCGTGTTCGGTGATGATGACCTCCGTATGGTCGCTGCCGATGTATTCCGCCGCCTGCCGCGCGTATTTGAGATCGATTGCGTCCTCGCGCATTCCGACGGCGAAGGTGCGGATCGGGTCCCTGCTTTTCCGCGCGGCGATGGCGCAGACGAGCGAGGAATCCAGCCCGCCGGACAGCAGAAAGCCGACCTTGGCGTCCGATACCAGCCGCTTTTCGACGCCGGCGATGAGCTTTTCGCGTATGTTGGCGCAGATCGTGTCAAGGTCGTCAAAGCATACCTCGTCCACGCGTGCGATGTCGTTGTAGCAGACGAAGCGGCCGTCCTGATAATAGTGGCCCGGCGGGAACGGAAGGATTTCCGCACAAAGTCCGACGAGGTTTTTCGGCTCGCTCGCAAATACGATGACGCCGTTGTCGTCATACCCGTAATAAAGCGGTCGGATGCCGACGGGGTCTCGGGCGGCTATGTAGGTATTCGTTTCGCCGTCATAGAGGATACAGGCGAATTCAGCGTCAAGCATACCGAACATGGCCGTGCCGTATTCCCGGTACATCGGCAGCAGGACCTCGCAGTCCGAGCCGCTGGTAAACGTGTATTTGTTGGCGAGGGCGGCCTTGAGCGCCTCGAAGCCGTAAATTTCGCCGTTGCAGACCGCATAGCTGCCGTCCAAGGCGAAGGGCTGCATGCCCGCGGGCGTCAGCCCCATAATCGCAAGGCGGTGGAAGCCGAGCAGGCCGCTGCCCGTATCCACCACCCGGCTTTCGTCCGGCCCGCGGGACAGCGTTCGTTCAAAGCCCCTCCAAAACGCGCCGTAATCGGCGCCGCTGCCGCAGTAGCCCATAATCGAACACATAGGAAATCCTCCGTTCTCTGTGATTTGTCCGGCGTTTCGCGGCGCAGGCGCCGTGCCGTCGGCGCTCTGGCCTGCGTTCTGCAAGGAAATCCCTGCGCACGGCCCGCCGTGTGGCTTTCTTGTTCCGGAAAGCCGCATTCAGGCGGGCCGCGCCGCTTTTCCGCCGCCGGCAAACGCCGCGCGGCGGCTTATTTTACGCCGAACAGCAAATCGCCGTAGGTGGGATACGGCCAGTATTTTTTCGCCGTGAGCGTCTCCGCCTCGTCGCAGGCGACGCGCAGCTCGCTCATACGGCCGAGGATGGTGTCGCGGATGGCGTTGGCCTCCGCTTCGACCCCCTCAATCGTGTGAAGCGCGACCACAGCCTCCGCCAGCGCCTCCGCACGCTCGGCGATGCGGTCGGTCAGCGCGGACAGCTTCTGCACCAGCTTCGTTTCGTAGCCGCAGACCAGATAAGCGTCCAGCGCCTTTTTGGCTTCGGCCGTCTTGGCGACGTCCAGCGTATACGCTTCGATGGCCGGCAGAATATCGGTCTTAGCCATTTCCACCATCGTGTTGGCTTCGATGAGGACGGTCTTGCTGTAATTTTCCAGCATAATATCGCATCTCGAGCGCAGCTCCGACTCGGTGTAGACGCCGTGCGCAGTCAGCATCTCGACGTTCTTCTTATCCAGCAGATGCGGCATGCAGTCCGGCGTGGTGCGGTAGTTGGACAGCCCGCGCGCCGCCGCCTCGCGGATCCAAGCGTCGTCGTAGCCGTTGCCGTTGAACAGAATGCGCTTATGCGCGCAAATCGTTTCGCGCAGCAGCGCGTGCAGCGCCGTCTCAAAGTCCTGCACGCCCTCCAGACGGTCGGCGAAGCGCTTGAGAATCTCCGCGACCGCGCTGTTGAGCATGATGTTGGCGCAGGCGATGCTGTTGGAGGAGCCGAGCATACGGAACTCGAACTTGTTGCCGGTGAACGCAAACGGCGAGGTGCGGTTGCGGTCGGTGGTATCGCGGCTGAACGCGGGCAGAACGTCCACGCCCAGCTTCATTTTCATCTTCTCGGTGCCGCTGTACGGCGTTTCGTTCTCAATGGCCTCCAGAACGGCGTTCAGCTCGTCGCCGAGGAAAATCGAAACGACGGCGGGCGGCGCTTCGTTGGCGCCGAGCCGGTGGTCGTTGCCGGCGGTGGCAACCGACAGCCGCAAAAGGTCCTGATATTCGTCTACGGCCTGAATGACCGCGCAGAGGAACAGAAGGAACTGCGCGTTTTCGTACGGCGACTTCCCCGGCGAAAGCAGGTTGACGCCCGAATCGGTCGCCATCGACCAGTTGTTGTGCTTGCCGCTGCCGTTGACGCCGGCAAACGGCTTCTCGTGCAGCAGGCAGACAAGTCCGTGCTTGGCGGCCACCTTCTGCATAATCTCCATCGTGAGCTGGTTGTGGTCGGTGGCGATGTTTGTGGTCGTATAGATGGGCGCCAGCTCGTGCTGCGCGGGCGCGACCTCGTTATGTTCGGTCTTGGCGAGGATGCCCAGCTTCCACAGCTCCTCGTTGAGCTCCTCCATATAGGCGGCGACCCGGGGCTTGATGACCCCGAAGTAGTGGTCGTCCATTTCCTGCCCCTTGGGGGACTTGGCGCCGAACAGCGTGCGGCCGGTGAAGCGCAGGTCGGGACGGCGGTCGTACATCTCGCGGTCGATCAGGAAATACTCCTGCTCCGGTCCGACCGAGGTGTATACGCGTTTGACCGTGTCGTTGCCGAACAGACGGAGGATGCGGAGCGCCTGCTTACTGAGCGCCTCCATCGAGCGCAGCAGCGGCGTCTTTTTGTCCAGCGCCTCGCCGCCGTAGGAGCAGAAGGCGGTGGGAATGTACAGCGTTTTGTCCTTGACGAAGGCATAGGAGGTGGGGTCCCACGCGGTGTAGCCCCGCGCCTCGAAGGTCGCGCGCAGGCCGCCCGACGGGAAGGAGGACGCGTCCGGCTCGCCTTTGATCAGTTCCTTCCCCGAGAATTCCATAATCACGCCGCCGTCCGGCGAGGGCGAGATAAAGCTGTCGTGCTTCTCGGCCGTGATGCCGGTAAGCGGCTGGAACCAGTGGGTGTAATGCGTGGCGCCGTGCGCGACCGCCCAGTCCTTCATCGCGGCGGCCACCGCGTTGGCGACGCCGAGGTCGAGCTGCGCCCCCTCGTCAATGGTCTTTTTCAGCGATTGGTATACCTCGGCGGACAAATTGGCTTTCATCACCCTGTCGTCAAACACCAGACTTCCGAAGTATGCGGATACCGTTTCCATTCCCAACTCTCCTTTTTTCATAAAATAAAGGCAAAGACAGCTTTCATACACCCTGCACATGAAAGACGCCTTTGCCTTTTTTACCATTATTCTGTTATGGATGACGCCCTGTGCAGCCTGCTCCAAGACGTCCTTGCCTCGAACGCTGTGTATTATACACCCGCGTGACGCGTTTGTCAACCCCTTTTTGCAAGTTTTTTATGTTTGCGTGCAATTTTTTGGATTTCTTTGCAAAAACTTGCGTTTTTCTCTTGACAATATGCAGGAACGGGTGTATAATGCTTGCAAATGGGCAAAGGCGTTCATTTTGACGCAGACATACCGTCTGGGTTGAAATGGACGCCTTTGTTTTCCTATTTCCCACGAAAGGAAGAAAGACCAATGAAAGCAGAGGGTCAGGTGCGCATTCCGTCCGGATGCGCCATTGCCGCGGTGATTTCACGAGAAGGCCGCCGGATGACCGGCGAAGGGATCATCGACGCTATGCGGCCGATGCACGACCGCTCCAACGGCTTGGGCGGCGGCTTTGCGGCGTACGGCATTTACCCGGAGTTCCGGGATTTTTACGCGTTCCATATGTTCTTCGACACGCGCGCGACGCGGAAGAGCTGCGAAGCGTTCTTAAAGGAACGCTTTGAAATCGTCCGTTCGGAAATCATGCCCACGCGCAAGCTGCCGGCCATCACGGACGAGCCGATCATCTGGCGCTATTTCCTCGCGCCGCTGCGTTCGGCGCTGGCCTGCCGGCAGTTGGACGAGAAGGCGTTCGTCGCCGAAACGGTGATGAAGATCAACACCGAGATGCCGGGCGCGTTCGTCTTTTCGAGCGGCAAAAATATGGGGACCTTCAAGGCGGTGGGCTTCCCCGAGGACGTCGGCGTTTTCTACCGTCTGGAGGAATACGAGGGATACGCGTGGACGGCGCACGGCCGGTATCCGACCAACACGCCCGGCTGGTGGGGCGGCGCGCATCCGTTCGCGCTGCTGGACTATTCGGTCGTCCACAACGGCGAGATTTCATCCTACGACGCCAACCGGCGTTATATTGAGATGTTCGGCTACAAATGCAATCTCCAAACCGATACCGAGGTCATCACATATATTCTCGACTACCTCACGCGGATACAGGGCTTGACGCTGGAGGAGTCGGCGGGCGTAATCGCCGCGCCGTTCTGGAGCACGATCGATTCCAAGCGGGACCCTGCGGAGCGCGAGCGGGCGACCTACCTCCGCACGCTGTTCCCCAGCCTGCTGATCACCGGCCCGTTTTCCATCGTGCTCGGCTTTGACGGCGGCCTGATGGCGCTCAACGACCGGCTGAAGCTGCGCTCTATGGTCGTGGGCGAAAAGGACGACAGAGTGTTTGTCGCCAGCGAGGAGGCCGCCATCCGCGTGATGGAGCCGGATGCGGAGAACATCTGGGCGCCGGCGGGCGGCGTGCCGGTCATCATTCGAGTGAAGGAAGGTGCTTATTGATGGGTGTGGAATTCATCTATCCCGAGTTTGAGGTGCGCCGCAGCGAAAGCCGCTGCATCGCCTGCCGCGTCTGTGAGCGGCAGTGCGCCAACGAGGTACATTATTATGATGAAGAACGCGGCGTGATGATGAGCGACGAAAGCAAATGCGTCAACTGCCAGCGCTGCGTCGCGCTCTGTCCGACGCGGGCGCTGCGGATCGTCAAGAGCGACTGCCTGCTGCGCGAAAACGCCAACTGGCAGAACGACACCATTCGGGAAATTTACAAGCAGGCCAACAGCGGCGGCGTGCTGCTTTCCTCGATGGGCAATCCGAAGCCGCTGCCGGTTTACTGGGATAAGCTGCTCATCAACGCCTCGCAGGTGACGAATCCCTCCATCGACCCGCTGCGCGAGCCGATGGAGACACGCGTATTTCTCGGCCGGAAGGCCGAGCGCGTGGAGCGGGACGAAAACGGCCGGCTGAAGTGCGCTCTGCCGCCGCAGCTTTCCCTGTCGATGCCGGTTATGTTTTCGGCGATGAGCTACGGCTCCATCAGCTACAACGCGCACGCGTCTCTGGCCCGCGCCGCGACTGAGCTGGGCATTCTCTACAACACCGGCGAGGGCGGCCTGCACGAGGACTTTTACCAATACGGCGCGAATACCGTCGTGCAGGTGGCCTCCGGCCGCTTCGGCGTCCATGAGGCGTATCTGAACGCTGGCGCGGCGATCGAAATCAAGATGGGACAGGGCGCCAAGCCCGGAATCGGCGGCCATCTGCCGGGGACGAAGATTGTCGGCGATGTTTCGCGGACGCGTATGATTCCCGAGGGGTCGGACGCCATTTCCCCCGCCCCGCATCACGACATCTACTCCATCGAGGACCTGCGGCAGCTTGTCTATTCGCTCAAGGAGGCCACGGAATACCGAAAGCCGGTCATCGTCAAGGTGGCGGCCGTACATAACATCGCGGCCATCGCCAGCGGCATCGCGCGCAGCGGCGCGGACATCATCGCCATCGACGGCTTCCGCGGCGGCACGGGGGCCGCGCCCACCCGCATCCGCGACAACGTTGGCATCCCGATCGAGCTGGCGCTGGCGGCGGTGGACCAGCGGCTTCGCGACGAGGGCATCCGCGACAACGTTTCGCTGGTGGTCGGCGGCAGCATCCGCAGCGCCGCAGACGTGGTCAAGGCCGTCGCGCTCGGCGCGGACGCCTGCTACATTGCGACGGCGGCGCTTCTGGCGCTCGGCTGCCACCTCTGCCGCACCTGCCAGTCCGGCAAATGCAACTGGGGCATCGCCACGCAGAAGCCGGAGCTTGTCAAGCGGCTGAACCCCGACGTCGGCTGCGAACGGCTGGTCAACCTGATGACGGCTTGGCGGCACGAAATCAAGGAGCTGATGGGCGGAATGGGTATCAATTCCATCGAGGCGCTGCGCGGAAACCGTCTGATGCTGCGCGGCATCGGGCTGAACGAAAAGGAGCTCGAAATTCTCGGCGTCCTTCACGCCGGCGAGTAAGGAGGGGCCGCAGAATATGAAACGCGTTTATGTCAATGAAGAATGGTGTCTCGGATGCCATCTCTGCGAATACAACTGCGCGTTCGCCAATTCGGGCGAGCGCGATATGGCGGCGGCGCTGAAGGGAAAGCCGATTTATCCGCGCATCCACATCGAGGGCGACGACAAAATCACCTATGCGGTCTCCTGCCGCCACTGCACGGACCCCATCTGTGTGAAAAGCTGCATCGCGGGCGCGCTGTCCAAACAGGACGGCGTAATTCGGGTGGACCGCGAGCGGTGCGTCGGCTGCCTGACCTGTGTGCTGGTCTGCCCGTACGGCGCGCTGGCGCCGGGAGAAAACGGGACGATGCAGAAATGCGAGCTGTGTCTGGAAAACGGCCGCGGTGCGCCGGCCTGTGTGACCGGCTGTCCGAATAAGGCCATCGTATATGAGGAACGGGAGTGAAGCGTATGAAGCAATATGTGATTATCGGCAACGGCGTCGCCGCTGCCGGCTGTATCGAGGGCATCCGCAGCGCAGACCCGGACGGGGCCGTCACCGTGGTGTCCGCAGAGCGGCATCCCGTTTACTGCCGGCCGCTGATTTCCTATTATCTGGAGGGAAAGACCGACATAGAGCGCATGCGGTACCGCGACGCCGGCTTTTACGAACAGAACGGCTGTCGGGTGCTGTACGGCAGGTCGGCGGTCCGCCTGGACGCGGCGGCAAAGACGGTGGAACTGGACGACGGCACAATCCTGCCCTACGATTCGCTCTGCGTCGCCGCCGGTTCCTCGCCCTTCCTGCCGCCGCTGGAGGGCTTGGAGACGGTCGAAAAGACATTCACCTTTATGACGCTCGACGACGCGCTGGCGCTGGAGGCGGCGGTGAAGGACGATTCCCGCGTGCTGATTGTCGGCGCGGGGCTGATCGGTCTCAAATGCGCCGAGGGGCTTTATAACCGCGCCGCCTCCATCACCGTCTGCGATCTGGCCGGCCGGGTGCTGTCCAGCGTGCTGGACGACGAATGCGCCGCGCGGATGCAGCGGCATCTGGAGGCGCACGGCATCCGCTTCCTGCTCGGCGACAGCGTGCGCCGTCTGGACGGCAAAAAGGCGTATATGAACGGCGGCGCCGTCGTGGATTTCGACGTGCTGGTGCTGGCCGTCGGCGTGCGGGCCAACACCGCGCTCGTGCGTGACGCGGGCGGAGAGACCAACCGCGGCATTCTGGTGGACGAAAGCATGCGCACCTCCCTGCCCGACGTCTACGCCGCCGGCGACTGCACGGAGGGCGAGGACGTTTCGCTCGGCGGACGGCGCGTGCTGGCGATTCTGCCCAACGCATATATGCAGGGGCACTGCGCCGGCGTATGTATGGCGGGCGGCCGCGAGACGTTTGACAAGGCGATTCCGATGAACGCGGTCGGCTTCTTCGGGCTGCACGCAATGACGGCGGGCACCTATTACGGCGAAGCGGACGGCGGCTCCTGCTACGAGGAACAGGACGAGCACAGGCTGAAACGGCTGTTTATGCGCGACGGACGTCTGACCGGCTTCATCCTGATCGGCGAGACCGAGCGGGCCGGCATTTATACGTCGCTCATTCGGGAGCGGACACCGCTGGACAGCATCCGCTTCGACCTTTTGAAAAAAGTTGCGACTTCGGCGGCTTTTTTACCGGAAATCCGTAGAAAAAAGTTCGGAGGTGTGGTATAATATGCAAATGATCGATGCAAGAGAGCTGGACCATAAGGCAATCAATCAAAAATTGCGCGAAGCCGGCGATGTCTGTGCGCTCCAAGGCTGCTGCGGGCAGCGCTTCATCGCCGCCGGCATGGCGGACAAGGCGCTCACCATCGAGGGCGTACCCGGCAATGCGCTCGGGGCCTATCTCAACGGCGCGTCCATCACGGTCTGCGGCAACGCGCAGGACGCGGTAGGCGACACGATGAACGCGGGTGAGATCGTTGTTCACGGCAGCATCGGCGACGCGGCGGGCTACGCGATGCGCGGCGGCCGGATTTTCATTCGGGACAGCGCGGGGTACCGCGCGGGCATTCATATGAAAGCCTATAAGGACAAAATCCCGCTGATGGTCATCGGCGGCGCGGCGGGCAGCTTTTTAGGCGAATATCAGGCCGGCGGCGTCATTGTGGTGCTCGGCCTGCACACGGACGGTCGGCCGCTCGTCGGCAATTTCCCCTGCACGGGCATGCACGGCGGCAAGCTGTTCCTGCGCGGAAGCTGCGAGGACATCCGCTTCCCCGGTCAGGTTCGGGTCGCGCCCGCCGGAGACGAGGAACGGGCGGAGGTCGAACGGTATACGGCGGAATTCTGCAAGCGGTTCGGCCTCGACGAATCACGCGTGCTCGACGCGCCCTTTACCGTCGTCACGCCCGACAGCAAAAATCCGTATAAGCAAATGTACGTTGCAAACTGACAGAAAGCGGGGCCGGATATGAGATATTCCAAGCAAGAGGTTATGCAGTATGTGCAGGAGGAGGACGTGAAGTTCATCCGCCTGTCCTTCTGCGACGTTTTCGGCAGGCAGAAGAACATTTCCATTATGCCGGATGAGCTGCCCCGCGCCTTTGCCTACGGCATTGCGTTCGACGGCTCCGCCATCGCCGGCTTCGGGGACGAAACGCACTCCGACCTGCTGCTGCACCCGGAGCCGGAGACGCTTTCGCTGCTGCCTTGGCGTCCCGAGCATGGCAAGGTCGTGCGCATGTTCTCTACCATCACCTACCCGGACGGCCGTCCCTTCGAGTGCGACACCCGCACGCTGCTCAAGCGGGCCGTTTCGGACGCGGCGGAAGTCGGCTATCGCTTTTCCTTCGGCGCGGAGCAGGAATTTTATCTTTTCCGCCTCGACGAAAACGGCAGGCCCACCAAACAGCCGTACGACGAAGCCGGCTATATGGACCTCGCCCCCGACGACAGCGGCGAAAACATCCGCCGTGAAATCTGCCTGACGCTGGAGCAGATGGGGATCCGCCCGGAAAGCTCGCATCACGAGGAGGGCCCGGGACAGAACGAAATCGATTTCCGCTACTCCGACGCGCTCACGGCCGCGGACAACGCGTTGACCTTTCAAACCGTCGTCAAGACGGTCGCGCGCCGCAACGGGCTATGCGCGGATTTCAGCGCCAAGCCACTCGACGACGCGCCCGGGAACGGCTTCCACATCAATATGTCCGTCAAGGCCGAGGACGCGTCCGACAATCTGCCGCATATGGTGGCGGGCATTCTGGAGAACATCGTCGGTATGACCGCCTTTCTGAATCCCACCGAGAACTCCTATAAACGTTTCGGCAGCCATAAGGCGCCGCGCTATGTGTCGTGGTCAAGCGGGAACCGCTCGCAGCTCATCCGCATTCCCGCCGCCGAGGGCGAATACTGCCGCGCGGAGCTGCGCTCACCCGACCCGACCGCCAACCCGTATCTCGCCTTTGCGCTGCTGATCTACGCCGGGCTTTACGGCATCCAGAGCAAGCCGAAGCTGCCGGAGGGCGCCGACTTCAATCTGTTCAAGGCGGACGCCGCGGCCACGGCGAACCTGGCGCGGCTCCCCGAAACGCTGCGCAGCGCCTGTCAGGCCGCGGCGGACAGCGCTTTCATCCGCGCGCATCTGCCGCAGGCGATACGGGATATATACTGTAACCGCTGACGCAAATACAACATCCGAAGGGAGGGAAGCAAAATGGGGCTGGAGGAACGGGTATACAGCGTTCTTGTCGCCACGGCGGCGGAGAGCTTTCGCACCGCGCTGACCGAGCTGCTCCCCGAAGCAAGCTATTCTCCGGTCTGTTTTGTTTCCGACGCAGGCGCGGCCAGACGCGCCGCGGCCGAACGTGATTTTGATTTCGTCATCATTAATTCGCCGCTGCCCGACGACCTCGGCGTGCGGTTCGCCATCGACCTCTGCGCGTCCAAGAGCGCCGTCGTGCTTCTGCTTGTCCGCGCGGAGCTGCATGACGGCACCTACGTCAAGGTCGCCCCGCACGGGGTGTTCACCCTGCCCAAGCCCACCGCCAGACAGTCGCTTCTTCGGGCGCTGGCATGGATGGCAAGCGCGCGGGAACGGCTGCGCCGATATGAAAAGAATACGCTGACCATCGAGGAAAAGATGGAGGAGATCCGCCTCGTCAACCGCGCCAAGTGGCTGCTCATCCGCGAGCTGCATATGGATGAGCCGCAGGCGCATCGCTACATCGAAAAGCAGGCGATGGACCGCTGTGTTTCCAAACGTACCATCGCCGAGGAAATCGTGAAAACCTATTCCTGACGGAAAGACCGACGCAGGCGCCATAAATAAACCGCAGAATATGGAAAGACATACGACCGAAAGGAGGGGGCAGGCATGCAAAACCGCATACGGATGAATGCAGCCGACGCCTTGTCCGCCGTATAACCCGCTTTTCCGCAGAGAAGCCGCGCTTGATTGCATCATCAAACGCGGATTTTTATTTTTTATGAAAAGAGGAAAAGACGTATTGGAAAGAATAATTGTGCAGATCAGCCGCTATTTGTCCGAAGCGCTCGCCGCCGAAATTGCACGGGCGCAATGGCATTCCGACGCGCCCGTGTGGGTCAACCGGCTGCGCCGGGACATATTTGACGAGGACGCGGACGGCGCCTGCTTTGAGGTCGTCGCCCGCACGGCCGGCGGCGAGGCGGTCGGCAGACTCCACTGCATCCGCAACCGGCAGGACCCGACGTTATGGTATTACGGCGACCTGTTCGTCGTGCCCGCCTATCGGCGGAGCGGAATCGCCCTGCTGATGCTCGAAGAAGCCAAAAACCATCTGCTCGAAATCGGCGCACGGCGGCTCCGCTGCTATGTGGAGCCGCAGAACACGCCCAGCCTCCGGCTTCAGGAAAAAGCCGGCTTTCTGGAAAAGCCGTTTGAAAACTTCAATCACTTGCAGAACGAAGGCCGGATCATGCTGGAATGCGAGCTTCCCCTCCCCTACGCGGTGATTCCCGCAACTGCTGACGAAGCCTGCTTTGTATTCAGCTTGTATGCGCAGAACCGAACGGCGCTGCACGCCGGCAGCATAACGCTTTCGGAATGGCGGGAATTGCTCGCCTGCGGCGATGCGGACGAAGCGCATTTTCTCATCTGCAAAGGGGCGATGCCGGCGGCGTATATGAAGCTCAACGGGCTGTTGAATACGGACACGGCCTACCTTTCTATGCTGTTCGTCGCAAAGCGGCATCAGCGCGAAGGAATCTGCCGTTTTGCGGTCGGATACGCGGAACGCTTCCTTGCCGCGCGCGGGTTTGCTGCGGTTGGCGTACAAACGACCGCCGACAACCTCCCCGCGCAAGCCCTGTACAAAGCCTGCGGCTATTCCGACGTGTCGAGTACCGAAGCTGAACGGCGACGGTTTGTAAAGCGCCTGAACGAAGCAGCCCAAACGCCGACGCCCTGACCGCGGCGGCCGCCGCAAGCAGACGCGTATACCCGAGAGCGTGTTTGAAAGATAAAAATAACGCTGGACCCAAAATGAATTGAGTCCAGCGTCACGCTGTCTACCGGGGATAAAAAAGATGCCAGCTAAAACGCGGGAGGTGCATCCGGCAAAAGAAAAGACCTGGAGCGCGTATCGGCTCCAGGCCCTGCCTGGTGGTGCGGGTAAGAGGACTTGAACCTCCACGAAGTTGCCCCCACTAGAACCTGAATCTAGCGCGTCTGCCAATTCCGCCATACCCGCATATTCGGTTTTTGCTTCTCTGGTACTCTCACCAGACAGCTTTGCTATTATAGCACATCCAAATGCAAATTTCAAGCCCTAAATCAAAAAAATAACAACTTTTTTATTTTGGGGTACGGATGTGCGGTTTTCGCCCGTCCGCAAACGCTGCGGCGCCGGTGAAAAAGTCTGGACGGTGTGCCGTTTTCGCGTCCGTCCTTCTATGGATCGCCTGTCTTTTCCTTATTAAAATACCATTGGTCTGCATACAACGATTTGCGGTTTCCGCAAGGCCCGCATCCGAATGGATGCGGGCCTTGCGGCGGCGCAGCGCCGTTCAGCGCTGCGCCGCCGACGCCTTCTCCGGAGCGATGCAATCGATCAGCTCAGAAATGATATTGTTGCCAAAGAACAGGCCGTCGTGCGTCAGCGAAAGCGTATCGCCGCGCATCATAACGAAGCCGTCGGCGCACAGCCGTTCCAGCTTTGCGGAAAAAAGCGTTTTCAGGTCAACGTCGAGCTGCGCCGAATATACCCCGAGGTCAACGACCCCCTTCTGCATAGCATAAACTAGCGCGTCGAGGCGCCGATACGCCGGCACAAACACCCGCCCGCTTGCGGAAAACGGAATTCGTTCGGAAATCACCGGCGCATCGGCGGCGTTGTGATAGAAATAGTTTTCTATATTCCCGCCTGCGCCGCGTCCGAGCGCGATGCAGCTTCCGCCGCTGTGACGAATCTCCATGTACTCGTAACGGTCCCGGCCGCCCTTGACGAGCTTGGTCAGCTCGAGCATGCGGTAGCCGTCCGCGCCGAGCGTATCCAGAATGCGGTCGAACAGCGCCTTTTCGTGCCGCAGGTCCAGCAGCGCCTGCCTTTCCGTCTCGGTGAGTCTGCGGTACAGCGGCGTTTTTTCGTGCAGCATCAGCGAATAAATCGAAACGCCGGCGACGTCGAGCGCCCGAATCGTATGCAGATCGCTTGCAAGCTGCCCGTCGGTCTGTCCCGGGTAATTGTAAATCAAATCGACGCTCGTGTTGGAAATCCCGCGCGCCATGGCAGCCGCCACCCGAGCGGCGGCTGCGGCGCCGCTTCCCCGTCGTCCGAGCAGCCTGCGCGCGCCGTCGTCAAAGGTCTGTATCCCGACCGAAAGCCGGTTGACGCCGCCCGAAACGAGCGAATCGAGCATAGCGTCGGTCAGCTCGGTCGCCGACGTTTCCACACTGATTTCAGCGTCCGGCGCGATACGGAAATGCGTATGCAGCGCGGACAGCACGGCGGCCATTTGCGCGGGCGACAAAGACGTCGGCGTGCCGCCGCCGAAATTTACCGCCTCCACGGGCGCCTGCATATAGGGGAAAACACTCACCCTGCGGATCTCCCGAATCAGCTCGTCATGATAGGTCCGCCGGTCGAGTGCGTCCGGGCGGTGGAACGGGCAAAAGCTGCACACCTTGTTGCAGAAGGGGACATGAATATAAATCACCCGTCTGCTCTGCGCGCGGCCCGCCAACACCGTCGGCAGGTACGCTTCACCCGTGACCGCCGCTGCATACCTGTTTTTCAGATTTCTGGACGCGTCGTGATGGCTTTTATACCGAACGGTGTACATTAGTTTGACGCTTGGAAGGAGAATTCCACGTCGGGATACAGGATTTCGGCCAGCTTTTGATACGCTTCGGCAAAGCGGCTGTTCGGCTTGTTGTGGAAGAGCGTCTTTTCAAGATAATACACCTTGTCGTTCTGCACGGCCTTGAGCGACTGCCAGACGGCGTTGTCGCCGTACAGCTCCTCGACCTGCTCGCGGGCGGCGTCCGCGCCGGCGTGGCACTGCACGATGATGATGTCGGGGTTTGCGGCGAACACCGTCTCCAAATTGATGTCCAGACGCTCGGCGCCCGTGCTGTTATCCCAGCCGTCCACAATGTTCACGGCCTGCATGGCGTTCACCATACCGCCGACGACCGTCGAGGAGGTGTTCGCCTGCAGGCTTTCCGAGCCGGAAAACATGCTGAACACGGTCGGATGATCGGATTCGGGAATCTCGGCAAGGACCTCGACAACCTCGTCGAGCGCCTTCAGCGCCACGCTCTCCCAAAGCTCGGGCTGCCCGGTCAGGTTGCAGAACACCTTAAACCATTTCAGATAGTCCGAAAAATCGTTGTAGCTCATTGCAATCACGGGGATGTTGGCCGCCTCGGCCGGCGCTTGGATGGTCGAGTAGCCGCTCATAGCGGTGGAGCAGATGATCAGGTCGGGCTGAAGCGCGAGGATGGTCTCGGTATCCCACTTCTTGCCCGAGGACGAGGTCGCGGCAATCGTCATCCCCGCATCCTCGGTAATGTCTCTGCCGATGTACTCCTTGTACAGCTCCTGCGAGGAGCTGCCGCCGATGCAGCCGACGACAGTGCCGCCGGCCTCGTACCACAGCGTCGTAAAGCTGGCGTACAGGTTGACCACCTTCTGCGGGTTCTTCCGGATCGTCACGGGCGTGTCGCCGGACGCGTCCTGAAAGGTCACCGAGTCATCGTCTACGACGACCTCGTCGGCGAGCTTGAGGAACGTGGCCTTCAGCTCAGCCTTGAGCGCTTCCTTGTCGTCGGTGCCGGCGGACGAGCTTTCCGCGCCGGCCTCCGAGCCGCTGCTTTCGCCGGAGCCGGAGGCGCCGGACGTTTTGGACGTGTCTGACGTGTCGTCGCCGCCCGTTCCGCAGGACGCCAGCGCAAACACACCGGCGAGCATCAGAACGCACAGGACAAGAGACAGAATTTTTTTCATAGATTTTTCCTCCGTATATCGTAAATTGAATTATGCTTTCTTTTCATGGATGGTGGTGCGGAGCGGGATAAAATACGGACACTTATGGACCGGGTCCGTATAAACCGACGCTTCGATTTCAAAGATTTCCTGCAAATACCTTTTGTTCACGATCTCCGCCGGCGTGCCCGCGGCATACAGCCGGCCGCCCTTGACCGCCATCAGCACGTCCGAGTAGCGGGCGGCAAGATTGATGTCGTGCAGCACCATAATGATCGTGATGCCCAGCTCGCGGTTGAGCTTTTTGACAAGCTCGAGGACCTCCACCTGATAGCTGACGTCCAGATAGGTCGTCGGCTCGTCCAGAATGAGGATTTCCGGCTCCTGCGCGATCGTCATCGCAATCCACGCCCGCTGGCGCTCGCCGCCCGAAAGCGTGGAAAGGATGCGGTCCTGCAGCGCGGTGAGGCCGGTCAGCGCGAGCGCGCGGTCGATGATGTCCGCATCCGCCTGCGTCAGCCCGCGGCCGAATTTCGAGTAGGGATACCGGCCGTAGGAGACCAGCGTGCGCACGTCGATGTCGGGCGGCGACTCGTGGACCTGCGAAAGATAGGCGATTTGCTGCGCCAGCTTCTTCGGCGCGTATTCGCCGAGCCTGCGGTCGCAGAAGACCACCTCGCCCCGTTTGGGCGTGACCGCCTTGGATACGGTTTTCAGCATCGTGGACTTGCCGCAGCCGTTCTGGCCGATGACGGTGACGACCTTCCCGCGCGGAACGTCCACGTCCAGCGAGCGGAGAACCTCCTTTTTGCCGTAGCTGACCGATAAATTCCGAAAGCCGAAATACATAAAAATTCACCCCTTCTTCCCTTCGCGCGTGCGAAGCAGATACAGAAAAAACGGCGCACCGATGAACGAGAGAATGATGCTGACCGGCACCTCGCCGGGCGGCAGGATGACGCGTCCGACGGTATCGCAGACCGTGACCAGCGTGAAGCCGAGCAGGGCCGACGCCGGAAACAAATATTTATAGTCCGAGCCGACCAGCAGCCTTGCAATATGCGGCACGACAAGGCCGACGAAGCTGATGAGCCCCGCGACCGCAATGGCCGCGCCCGCCAGCAGCGACGAGACCGCGATGAGGAAGAAGCGGAAAAGCTCCGTGCGCAGACCCAGCGCATTCGCCGTCTCGTCGCCGAGCATCAGGATGTTCATTCTTGACGGCAGGAAGGCGCAGATGAAGATGCCCACCGCGGCATAAGGCAGGATCATACGAAAGCTCGACCAGCCCACACCGTTCAGGCCGCCGACGAGAAAGCCGGAGGCGTTCCCGAGCGACTCGGCGAAAAAGGTTTTGATGATGTCGTTGAAGGCGCTGAACAGCGCGGACACCGCCATGCCCGAGAGAATCATCTTCACCGGCGAAACGCCCTTCTGATACGCCAGCGCATAAATGAGCATCGTCGTCACGAAGGCGCCGACAATCGAGCCGACGGGCAGCAGATACGCGTAAGCCGGAAACGCCACCAGCGTGAGATAGCCGATGAAGCTCGCGCCGCCGGTGACGCCTATGGTCGAGGGAGAAGCCATCGTGTTGCGCATCACGCCCTGCAGAATACAGCCGGACAGCGACAGGCAGATCCCGACCAGCCCGCCCACAAGCACGCGCGGAAAGCGCAGGTTCCAGATCAGGAGGCGCGCGGTGCTTTCGTCGTCCACGAAAAGCGCCCTTGCGACCTCTGAAACCGAAAATTTCACGCTGCCGATGCCCGTGCAGATAAAGATCGAAAGCACCGACAGCAGTCCGAACAGGGCGATGACGCCAAGCCGGACCGTTTTTCTCTTCCCCGAGGGGGAAACGGCGGTTCTGCTCATCTTTTCCGCAGGAACGCCTCCACCGCCGCCTTCGCCTCGGAAAGCTCTGTCTCGTCGGGATGTCCGAGCGACAGCTTCTGCTTTTCAAAGCGCTCGGCCGAAAGATGTCCCTTTTCGCCCTCCGGAATCCGCAGCCGCGCGGCGGTCCGGCGCAGGTCGATGCCGCCCCGGCAAAGGTAATGCCCTAAAAGCCGGTTGTTCTCGGAGGCCAGCGTCTCCACGCGCGCGGACACGTCGGAGGCGTGCTTGGAATCCCGCGCGACGCCGAGCGTGCCGATAACGATGAGATTTTTGCCCCGCATCCGGCGAATCAGCTCGATGGTATCGTCGTCGGCCGTGCCGTGGTTGCACCAGTAGGAGAGGACAAAGGTGTCGAACTTTTCGATCACCTCATCGTTTATGTAACGGATGTTGTACGGTCCGACATGGTCGGGAACGACCTCCGCGACGGCCGCGGCGAGCTTATAGGCGTTGCCGGTGATCGTGGAAAAGATGATCGGCACCGTGTCCGCAAGGTCGGGCCGCGCTTCCCGCGCGCGCACGGCGCCCTCGCCGAGCGCGCCGCAGCGGCCGAGCGCTTCCTCCGACGGCGACGCGCAAAAGCAGGCGCCCCGCCAAACGGCTTTGGCATAGCCGCAGATTTTTTCAAGCGTATCGGCAAACACGCCGCCGTCGTCCGGCCGAATGCCGAATACGGCCACACGGCGGCCGCAAAGCGTCTCCAGCGCCCGGACGTACACGGGCAAAAGCGCCGCTTCGCAGGCGGGCGAAAACCCGAACGCCGCCGCGTCGTACGCGGACAGCGCCGCCGCATCCATACGGCCGGCGTCCAAAAGCTCGGCCTGCGCGCCCTTGTCCCGCGCGCCTGCGGCAACGGCGGCCGCCATTGCCGCCAGCCCCTCGACGCCGGGGTCGAATATCACTGCCATTCTGCTCATTTTGCTTCTCCTTTTCTTCTCTTTCAAATTGCTTGTGCAGCCATTAGTTAGCTAACGCTAACTAATGGCTCGAAAAAAGCCGCGGCACGAATTCCTCGGCCTGCGGTTTCTCAGCCTGCGGTCCCCGCGCATAACATGACTTGGTTAGCTATAACTAACCTCTTGGCTTAAAAAATCCCGTCTTTCACGGAGACCCAAAACACGAGCGTAGTTATTATACACTGCGCGTCGGGGTTTGTCAATACCCTTTCGTCGGAAATGCGTTTTTTCTTTGCGGGCGTTCAACGAAAGTGGAGCCGCAGAAGCAAGAATCGGGAAACGCGGCGGCCCGCGATATGGCTGCGCCGCCCAGACAAGAGCGAAAGGCAGACGCCTCGATTCCCCGATGAGCAGCCAGCACAGGCGGTCCCGCTCTTACCGCCCGCACCGCTCCCGATGCGAACGCGCAGCGCAAATCCGTTTTTGCTTATTCCCAAATGGGCACTCCCTTTACGGACGAACCTGCTCTTTTGCGGAATAACGGTTTTCTGCCTGCAAGCGGGCGGAGCGGCGCACATCGTCGGCCGCGTGGGAAGCGCAGACGTACGCCCCGCCCCGCCGTCGGCGCTTCATCCCGATTCGAGCATACGGTCCATACATACCCGCGCCTTTCGGAGCGTTTCCGCGTCCAGCCGGATTTCCTCGCCGCCGCTGCCGGAAACCGCCCGCAGCACGTCGGGCAGCGTCGTGGCCTTCATATTCGGGCAGATGCAATTTCTGGAAAGCGGATAAAAGCGCTTTTCGGGAAAAGCATACGACAGATGCGCGGCGATGCTGATTTCGGTGCCGATAAGGAACGCGTCTTCGGTAGATGCCGCCGCATAGTCCATAATGGCGGAGGTCGAACCGACGAAATCCGCCGCCCGCAGCACATCGGGCGTGCATTCGGGATGCACCAGCACCGGCGCGCCGGGGTGCGCGCGGCGGGCAGCGCGCACGTCGTCTTCCGTCACCCGGGCGTGGATGGGACAGCCGCCCTGAAAGAGCTTGAAGGTCTTTTCGGGGACCTGCTTCGCCACATAATCGCCCAAATTGCAGTCGGGCAGGAAGAGGATTTTCCCGGCCTTCATTCGGCGGACGACATGCACGGCGGAGGAGGACGTGACGCAGACGTCGCAGACCGTTTTCGTTTCGGCGGTGGTATTGATGTAGGCGACCACCGCATAATCGGGATACTGCGCCCGCAGCGCCTCGATGAGCGGCTTATCCATTTGCTCGGCCATCGGACATCCCGCCTCCGGATTGGCCAGCAGCACCCGCTTTTCCGGCGACAGCAGCTTGACCGTCTCCGCCATAAAGCGCACGCCGCACATCAGCAGCGTGCGCTGCGCGGCGGCCTTCGCCTGCACGCTGAGCCGGTAGGAATCGCCGGTAAAATCCGCAATCTCCAAAATTTCCCGCGCCTGATAGCTGTGGGCAAGGATGCAGACGTCCCTTTCCTTTTTCCGGCGCAGAATCTCGCGCTGCATTTCGGCAATCGTCATACGCTTCTCCCTTTCAAACGCATATAATGTCTATGTGTTTAATATGTTTTATTATAGCGTCCTTTCCGTCGCTTGTCAAGCAGATTTCATCTTTTTCATAAATGCAAAGAAAAAATTGCAAAAGCACTTGACAAAGACGGCATTTCGTGCTACTATAATACATATAAAACCTATAAGCATTATAGGCGTTAAAGAAAGGGTTGCCGTATGCATAGAATCAAACGATGTAGACACGCGCCGCAGCGCTCCGCCTGCCGGCTGCAGGCCATACTGATTTTTGGAGGAATATAGTAATGAAAACGTTTGAAAGCATCACCGACCTGGTCGGCGGCACCCCGCTTTTGCGGCTCGGCAGATACGCGGAGGACAAAAAGCCGGCTGCCGAAATTTACGGAAAGCTTGAATACCTCAACCCCACCGGCAGCGTCAAGGACCGAATCGCGAAAGCGATGATCGACGACGCGGAAAGAAGCGGCGCGCTCAAGCCCGGCTCGGTCATCATCGAACCGACGAGCGGGAACACCGGCATCGGACTCGCGGCGGTCGCCGCTTCGAGAGGCTACGAAATCATCCTGACCATGCCGGATACGATGAGCGTGGAACGCCGCAACCTGCTGCGGGCCTACGGCGCGCAGCTTGTTCTTACCGAGGGCGCCAAGGGAATGAAGGGCGCCATTGAAAAGGCGTATGAGCTGGCTGCCGCCCGGCCGGACAGCTTTATTCCCGGGCAGTTTGCCAACCCCGCCAATCCCGCCGCGCACAAAAGCACCACAGGCCCCGAAATCTGGGAGGATACGGACGGAAAGGTGGACATTTTCGTCGCGGGCGTCGGCACGGGCGGCACCATCAGCGGCGCGGGCGCGTATCTGAAAAGCAAAAATCCGCAGATCCGCGTCGTCGCCGTCGAGCCTGCCGGTTCCCCCGTGCTTTCCAAGGGCATAGCCGGACCGCATAAGCTGCAGGGCATCGGCGCGGGCTTTGTGCCCGACACGCTCGACACTGCGATCTACGACGAGATCATCGCCGTCGAAAACGAGGACGCTTTTGCGGCGGGCAGGGCGCTCGCCCGAAACGAGGGGCTGCTTGTGGGCATCACCTCCGGGGCCGCCGCGCATGCCGCCGCGCTGCTGGCCGCGCGGCCGGAAAACGCCGGAAAACGGATCGTCGCCCTCCTGCCCGACGCGGGCGACCGCTACCTCTCTACCCCGATGTTCGCCGAATAAAGCCTGCCGCCGGCATTCTCCGCTGTATGGGAGAACGCCGGCGGCGTTCGCTGTTCAGATCGTGTAATCATCGGTGCGGCGCTCCGCCTGCCGGTCCAGCAGCGTTTGCAGCGTGATGCCGTCCAAATACGCGCACACCGTGCGGTAGAGTCCCTGCCAAACCGGACGCAGCGCGCAGTCCTCACTGCGCGCGCAGTCGGCCGGCTCCTGCTCGGCGCACAAAATCGGCGCCAGCGAGCCCTCCGTCAAGCGGAGAATCTCCCCCAGCGTGTAGCTGTCCGGGCTTTTCGCAAGCTGATAGCCGCCCTGCGCGCCGCGGCTGGTTTTCAGAATGCCCGAATTGTTGAACATGGGGATGATCTGCTCCAAATATTTTTTGGAAATATTCTGACGCTCGGCAATGTCCTTGAGCGCGATATAGCCGCATTGCCGATGCTCGGCAAGGTCCAGCAGCATACGAAGCGCGTACCTGCCCTTGGTCGAAATCTTCACTTCCGTCACCTCGCTGTTGTGATAACTCTATAATATCATATATATAGTAGGTTTTCAAGCCGAAACGATAAAATTTTCCCGACGGGCGGTTTCTTGACAGGCAAGCGAAAATTTGCTATACTGAAAAAACAGTCCGGCGCCGCCTATACGCCGGCACAGAACGGGAGATGGGTCCAGATGACATTGCAGCAGCTTCATTACGCGATCACCATATCCGAAACCGGGTCGCTCAATAAGGCCGCCGAGATTCTCTACGTCGCGCAGCCGTCCCTGACCGGCGCGATGCAGGAGCTGGAAAAAGAGCTTGGCGTCACGATCTTTCACCGCAGCGGCCGCGGCGTTACGCTTACCAACGACGGCGTGGAGTTCATCACCTACGCCAGACAGGTATACCACCAATACGAGCTGCTGATGGAAAAATACGGCGCCTGCGGCACGCTGAAAAAGAAATTCGGCGTATCCGCGCAGCACTACTCGTTCGCCGTGAAAGCGTTCGTCGAGATGGTCAAGCAATTCAATACGGCGGAATATGAATTTGCCATTCGGGAGACGCAGACGCGGACCGTCATCGAGGACGTCAGCACGCTGAGAAGCGAAATCGGCATCCTGTATCTGAGCAGCTTCAACCGCGCGGCCATCACCAAGCTGCTCAAGGCGCGCGAGCTGGAATTCCACAAGCTCATCGACTGCCGGGTATACGCTTATCTGTGGAAGGGACATCCGCTCGCGAAGGAGAGATCCGTCCGTCTGGAGCAGCTTTACGAGTACCCCTGCCTCTCGTTCGAGCAGGGCGGGAACAGCTCGTTCTACTTTGCCGAGGAGGTTTTCACCACCAACGAATATCCGCGCACCATCAAGGCCAACGACCGCGCCACAATGCTGAACCTGATGGTCGGACTCAACGGCTACACCCTTTGCTCGGGAATCATCTGCGCGGAGCTTAACGGCGACGACTATATCGCAGTGCCGCTGGAAAGCGACGCCTGCGCCGACAACGAGCAGATGGAAATCGGCTACATCGTCAAAAAGCACCAGACGCTGAGCCGTATGGGAATGCTGTACATCGAAAAAGCAAAAGCGTATCTGGCCGCCTGCACCTCAGCCGATGCGGAAAGTCCGCGCATTTGAGCTTCGCCGTCTCAGAAAGCCCTTTCTTTCCTTGCAGACGGCTTTGCGGGGAAAAATCCGACCCGCCGAAAACCGAAAATGAACGGCAGCGCCGCATGAGAAAGTCCGAGCCTGCAAGCGTCACGCCTCCGCCCCGCCGCATAAGCGGCGGGATTTTTTTGCCGTTTTTCAAAAGCCCGACCGAACGACTGCCGTTATAGGCTGTTCCTATATCCCGACATATGGAGCGTGTATTGGACAAAACGCAGCCTGCGATGTATAATAACAGCCAAGAAAGGCAAGGGTCGGGCTGCAAAACGTGCGGCAGCCGTTTGCAAGCATGCCGCGGCAGTTCGCAAACGCACCGCGGCGGCGCCGGCCGTACAAGAGGAAAGAGGTGTCGGGCTTGATTGAATTGACAAATGTGTGCAAGACGTTCCGCGCGGCCGGCAAAATAGTCGCGGCCGTCAGCGGCGTAAGCCTCACGATTGCGGACGGCGACATTTACGGCATCATCGGCTTTTCCGGCGCGGGCAAATCGACGCTGGTGCGCTGCATCAACCTGCTGGAGCGCCCCGATTCGGGCGTCGTCCGCATCGACGGGCGGGACCTGATGCAGATGTCCGCCGGCGAATTGCGCGCCGCGCGGCGGAAAATCGGGATGATATTCCAGCATTTCAATCTGATGCCCTCCCGCACCGTCGTCGAAAACGTCGCGTTCGCGCTTAGGGGAAGCGGCCTTTCCCGCGCGCAGATACGGGAAAAAGCCCAAAAGCTGCTGCGGCTGGTGGAGATCGACGACAAGGCCAACGCGTATCCCGCGCAGCTTTCCGGCGGCCAGAAGCAGCGCGTGGCCATTGCGCGCGCCCTCGCCAACGACCCGAGCATTCTGCTGTGCGACGAGGCGACCTCGGCGCTCGACCCGCAGACGACCAAGCAGATTCTCGCGCTGCTGAAAAGCCTGAACGAAACGCTCGGCATCACCGTCGTCCTCATCGCGCATCAGATGTCGGTCGTCAGGGAAATCTGCACCCGCGTCGCGGTTATGGAGCGCGGCGGCATCGTGGAAGAGGGCGAGACCTTCACGGTGTTCGCCAACCCGAAGCATCCGCTGACGCGGGAGTTCATCGGCACGACGTCCAGCCTGAAAAAAATAGACGAGCTGCTCGAAAGCCGGTCGCCGGCCGTGGCGCTGCGCCCGGGCGAGCGCATTGTGAAGCTGTCCTACACGGAACGAAGCGTCTCCGAGCCGCTGATTTCCTATGTGACCCGGGAATTCGGCATCCTGCTCAATATCATCTTCGCCGACGTGGACATCGTGCAGGGCGCGCCGATCGGCGGCACGGTGGCCATCGTCAGCGGCGACCCGGCCGGCATCGAGGCGGCGACGCAGTACCTTGTATCCAAAAACGTGCGCGTGGAGGTGCTTCAAAGTGCTTGACTTTCTCAACAAAATCATCCCCAACGTGATGCGCAGCACCGACCGGCTGCTCGACAGCATCCTCGCCACCCTGCAAATGACTTTGTGGTCGGGGGTTGTGATGTTTGTGTGCGGGCTTTTCCTCGGCGTCGTCCTCACCGTGACCCGGGAGGGCGGCATCATGCAGCGGAAGGCGCTGTATCAGGTGTTGGATAAGCTCATCAACGTCTGCCGCTCGATTCCCTTTGTGATTTTCATCGCCATTCTGCTCCCCGTGACGAAGGCGATTATGGGGACGAAAATCGGCGTGCGCGGCGTGATTGTGCCTCTGGTGGCCGCCTCCGTCCCGTTTTTCGCGCGGCAGGTGGAATCGGCGTTGGCACATGTAGAGCACGGCCTGATCGAAGCGGCGGAATCGATGGGCAAAAGCCCCGTGAACATCATTTTCACCGTCTATCTGTATGAAAGCATCCCGGCCATCGCGCGCGGAACGACCATCACGCTGATCAATCTGATCGGCCTGACCGCTATGGCGGGCTATGTGGGCGCCGGCGGCCTCGGCGACTATGCGATCACCTGGGGCTACAATTACGGGCATTACGACATCATCTGGGTTTCCGTGCTGTTCGTCATCCTCATCGTGTCGGTCATTCAGCTTGCCGGCAATTTCGTCGCAAAACGGTTTTCCCATTAAATCGATTCAGAAAGGACTGTATTTTCAATGAAAAACATACTGCATTCAAGACGCGCCGCTTTTCTGCTTCTGTTCGCCCTGCTCGCGGCCCTGCTAACGGGCTGCGCCGACAAGTCCGAGGAGGGCCGCGTCGTGAAACTCGGCGTCACGGGCGCGGTTTACGAGGAGCTTTGGAGGCCGACCGTCGAGGCGCTGGCTGCGGAGGGCATCACGCTGGAGCTGGTTCAGTTCTCGGATTTCGCGCTTCCCAACAACGCGCTCAACAGCGGCGACATCCAGATGAACGCCTTTCAGCACCACGCGTACTTCGACAACGACAAAAGCACCAACGGCTATGATATTTCCGTTCTGTGCGACACCTTCGTCATCACAATGAACCTCTTTTCCAAGCACTACGACTCCCCTGCGGACATCCCGGAGGGCGGCAAGGTCGCCGTGCCGAACGACGCGACGAACTACGGCCGCGCGCTGCTGCTTCTGCAGGACGCCGGACTGCTGACGCTCGGCAATTATACGGGCACGCCCACCACCGCCGACATCACCTCCTCCAAGGTCTCTCTTGTGGAGGTCAACGCCAGCATGACGTATCAGTATGTGGACGACGAGGAGATCGCCGCCGCGGTCGTCAACGGCAACTACGCCGCCAGCTACGGCGTGGACCCGAACACGGCCATCTGCTATGAGGACGTCGATTTGACCGACAAGAGCTTCATATGCGTGATCGCCGTCAAAAGCGCCGACGCGGACGACGAAGTCTACCGCAAGGTGGCGGAGACGTTCTGCTCCGACGCGACCAAACAACTCTTCGACGAAAAATACAAGGGCTTCTTTGTCCCCGCTTGGGACGCGGAATAAACGAACGGATTTTCGTCGGGAAAGGAGAAACACGATGGAATGGCTCAAAGAAATCCTGCCGGACGCAGGCCGCGTCGTCACCGACGGCATTGAGGAACGCTACCTCAGCGACACGCTCGGCCGTTTGCGGGGCCGCGCGGCGGCGCTTGTGTTTGCAGAAAGCACGGAAGAGGTCAGCGGCATCCTGCGGGAAGCGCACCGCCGCGGCGTTCCCGTGACCCCGCGCGGCGCCGGGACGAATCTCGTCGGCTCCACCGTGCCGGCGGACGGCGGCATCGTCCTCGATTTCACCCGTATGAATCGGATTCTGGAGCTGGACCGCGACACGATGACGGTCACGGTCGAGCCGGGAATCCTGCTCGAGGATTTACAGCGCTATGTGGAGAACGAGGGCCTCTTCTACCCGCCCGACCCCGGCGAAAAGGCCTCCACAATCGGCGGCAACATCAGCACGAACGCGGGCGGCATGCGCGCGGTCAAGTACGGCGTCACGCGCGATTATGTGCGGGGACTCGAGGTCGTACTCGCGGACGGCACCGTGATGACGGTCGGCGGTAAGAACGTCAAGGACGCGAGCGGGCTTTCGCTGAAAAACCTGTTCATCGGCTCCGAGGGCACGCTCTGCGTGATTACCAAATGCATTCTCAGACTCATCCCCAAGCCCGCCTTTTCCAAGTCGGCCCTCGTTCCGTACCCCGATCTGGAAAGCGGCATCCGCAGCGTTCTGACCGTGCTGCAGGCCGACGTCAACCCCACCGCCGTCGAATTCATCCAGCGGGACGTGGTGAAGCTGGGCGAGGACTTCTCGGGTGTGCGATACCCCCGCCCCGACGCCGGCTCCTATATTCTGCTGACCTTCGACGGCCGCAGGTCTGAGGTCGAGTCGGCGCTCGAGGACATCCGCGCACTGACGCTGCGCACGGGCGCGCTGGAATTTATCCCGCTGGACGACCCCGGCTATGCCGCGGACATCTGGAAGGTGCGCGGCGCGCTGGTCAAGGCGGTGGAGGCCGCCTCGGAGCAGGAGCCGGTGGAAATCGTCGTTCCCATCAGCAGGACGGCGGAATTTATCCGCTTCGTTCGCCGGACAGAGGCGGAGAGCGGCCTGCGGATGGTCAGCTTCGGCCATGCGGGCGACGGCAACGTGCACCTCTGCGTGGTGCGCGGCGACCGCAGCGAGGAGGCCTGGCGGACAGACCTGCGCGCGGCGATGGAAAAGGTCTACGCCAAGGCTTGCGAATTGGGCGGCGTGCCCTCCGGCGAACACGGCATCGGCCTTTCCAAGCGGCACTATTTCCTCCGCGAGACGGCGAAGGAAAACATAGCCGCGATGAACCGCATCAAGGACGCGCTGGACCCCAAGCATATTCTCAATGACCAAAAATCCTACATTTCAGAAGGGTGTGAAAAGAATGCCTGAGCTTTCCCAACGAACGCTCCCGTTCACCGATTCCGTCATCCGCCGCATGACGCGCGTCTCGCTCCGCTACGGCGCGGTCAATCTGTCGCAGGGCTTCCCCGACTTCGACCCGCCGCGGCCGCTGCTCGACCGGCTGGCGGAGACGGCGAACGAAAACGTACACCAGTATTCGGTCACTTGGGGCGCGCAGAACTTCCGCGAGGCGCTGGCCGAAAAGCAGTCCCGGCGGATGGGCAGGAAAATCGACCCCGATAAGGAGATCGTCGTCACCTGCGGCAGCACCGAGGCGATGATGGCCGCGATGCTGACGGTCGCCGACCCCGGCGATAAGGTGATCGTTTTTTCCCCGTTTTACGAAAACTACGGCGCGGATACGATCCTCTCGGGCGCGGAGCCGATCTATGTTCCGCTCTACCCGCCGGAATTCCACTTTGACCCGAGCGAGCTGGAGGCCGCGTTCGAGCAGCACCCGAAAGCGCTGATTCTCTGCAACCCCTCCAATCCCTGCGGCAAGGTGTTTACGCGGGAGGAGCTGCTGCTGATCGCAGAGCTGGCGGAAAAGCACGACGTGTTCGTCATCACCGACGAGGTGTATGAGCACATCGTATACGAGCCGTACCGACACACCTATTTCGCCTCTCTTCCGCGGATGTGGGAGCGGACGATTTCCTGCTCGTCGCTCTCCAAAACCTACTCCGTCACGGGCTGGCGGTTGGGCTATATCCTCGCGCCGACGCCTATCGCGGACGCGGCCAAAAAGGTTCACGATTTCCTGACCGTCGGCGCGGCGGCGCCCTTGCAGGAGGCGGCGGTCACGGCACTGCGCTTCGGCGACGAGTATTACAGGCAGCTTCTCGACACCTATACGCATAAGCGCGCGCTGTTCCTGAAAGGACTCGACGACCTGCGTCTCCCGCACACGACCCCGCAGGGCGCGTACTACGTCCTGCTGGACATCTCCGAATTCGGGTATGACTCCGACCTCGCTTTCTGCGAGGCGCTGGCGAGAGACGTCGGCGTCGGCGCCGTGCCCGGCTCGAGCTTTTTCCGCGAGCCTGTCCATCATCTCATCCGGCTGCATTTCGCCAAAAAGGACGAAACGCTGTACGAAGCCCTCGACCGCCTCTCCGGCCTGCGGCGGAAGCTCAAGCCCCAAAAATAAGATTCGTGCTTTAACGGCAAGCAAACCAATCCGCACGGCGTTTGCCGTGCGGATTGGTTTGCTTTTATGCTGCCAACAGACGCCGATACGGCCGACCGAGACAACCGGTAAACACCGGCAGAGAAAGACCCGCCGGATCAAAGCCAACGAAAGGACAGGAGAAAGCAAAGACGCGCACGAGGAATTCGCCCGCTCTTTCCGGCAGCCAAACGCGGTTTTTGCCGCCTGCATTGTTTCAGCCTGTTCTTGATTTATAAAAAATTCGGAATTGCAAGAAGATTCGCCTATTCAGCTTATATAAAAAGTCAAAATGGATACCTCCATTCCCCTGTCCTTTCTTTTGCTTAGACATATTTCAGAAATTCGATTGTGCCTGACGCCGCTGCCCGCAGCACCGGCGAAATCCGCGCAGGCGCGCAGCCGGTCGCGCGCCTGCACGTCCGGCGGCGACTTGAAAACACCCTCGGGCGGCGGCGGCCGCGCGCAGAAGCTGTCGGAATCGACCGATTCGGGCGCGCGGCCGGACGGCCGGCGCTTCTTTGCGAACGCGGACGGGCAGGAACGGCGCGCTCGAAGCGCTTGCCGCAAGACGGCATCGCAGGCCGCCGCAGAAATTGTACGATTCCGACAAATTGGTTCTTGCCTTCTTTCCCTTTTTGTGCTATAATAGGCAAAACGGCGGCAAGAACGGCAAATATGCCCTTTCAAAGACCCGCGCCGTCGGAGCAAGGAGAAAACAGACGATGAAAAAATGTGTTGCCGTCCTGCTTGCCGTCGGAATGGCGGCGGCGCTCTGTGCCTGCGGCACGGACGCCGGTTCCCCCTCCGCGCCGGCCGAAAGCAGCCAAACGATTTCCGAAGAGGTGAGTGAAGAAGTGCGAGAAGAAACAAGCAGCCCCGCTGCCGATACCAATGCGCGCGTCCCGGTGCCCGCGGACGCCGTGACGGACACGAATCTGTCCTATACCAACCCGGGGAAGATGGGCGACAACGACGGCCCCGCCGTCTGCGTATACGCAAAGCCGGGCTATTTCCGCGCGTCGCTCGATATCGCGGTGAGCGATATCCGAATGCAGACCCTGCGCGCGGACGGCCTGTTCGTCAACGCGTACATTTTCCTCGGCGTCGATATTCTGGATGCGGGCGGCTCCTGGCTCAACTGCTTCGACGCGGGGCTGGTCCGTTCCGGCAGGAACGGCGCGTGGCACCTGTTTTACAACGTTTATGCGACGCCCGAGGGGGAATCGGCATGGTACGAGTCGGGCGTGAAGCTGTCGGCCGATTCGGATTACCGCCTTGTGCTGGACACCTCCAAAGAGGACGAAAAGGCCATTCTGTCCGTGTATGAAATCGGCTCGGAGCGCCTGATCGACAGCGTATCCTTCTCGGCCGCCGATATGCTGTGCGACGGCTCGAACACCGCCTATTACCAGAATTTCGCGCTCGACTTTCCCGACGACCTCAAGGTCGGCGCGGACGGAAAGCCCGGCGTGTCGTACGACGCGGCGGACTGGCCGGCCAGCGTGCTTTACAGCAGCGACGAAGGCTTGTATATGCAGAATATCAACGTGACCGACGCGCGCCTCTATGGGCCGGACGGCGAGACGGTCTGGAACGAGGACGTCAACGAGACGCTCGGCCTGTGGCCGGACAAAACCGTTTCGGACATCGACTATGTCTGCACCCGCGTCGTGCATGACACGCCGTACAGCCGATTCCGCATCGATCTGGATATGAACCGCGCAGAATAGCCGAAAAAAATCAAAACAGACGGGACGAAAAGCCCCGGCTTAATAAGGATGTATAGTTGACTTGTGGCGGAAGGCATATCTTTGGATATGCCTTCCGTTTACTGTATCATTCCGATGTAATTGAAGTAAACGTCAATATCTTGTGTGTAAAATTTTTCTTGTAAGCGCCAGAACGCTCATGCACCGTAATGTGATGAACAAACTCCCGCAGGATTTCCGGCGTCAACTCCGGCACTTCTAAATACCGGTCAATAATGGCGAGGAAGTTCCCCACGTTGCCCAGTTCGTTCTGTTGGTTGGTAAGTTCCGCTTCTAAACAGCAAGCACCTGCTTTTAAGCTTTCCTGCTCTGCCAGATACCGCCCGTTCAACTGCTGGAATTGCCCGTCTGTCCGTATGCCGGTTGCCAGCTTCTCGAAGGTGGCGGCTATCAGGTTGTCAACCTCTGTAAGCCGTTTCCTTGCCTGCTCCAGTTTCTTCCGCTTGACTATCAGTTCCTTTTTCAACTGACCGGATTGCTTCGCCGTCAAATGGGCGATGAAGGCTTCCCGGTCGGCTTGTGCCGTCTGCACGACGGTCTGTATCGCTTGTAAAACAGCTTCCCGCAAGTGCAGGGCTTTTACTGTGTGGGGCGTGCATTCTTCCTTGTGGCGGTGGTATTTGCCGAAAACATAGGTGTATTTGCTCTCGTCCCAGCTTCCGCATCGGCAAAGGTAATGGGTACTGCCGCAGTCGGCGCATTGCACCATACCCGCCAGCATATCCATTTCTCCCAGCTTAGTGGGCCGCCGCTTGTTATCCCGTACCCGCTGTACAATGTCCCACAGTTCCCGGTTAATAATCGGCTCATGGGCGTTTTCCACCCGGTAGCGTTCTTCTTCCGGAACCTCAACCACTAAATCGCTTTTGTAGGACGGCTTGTGCGTCTTGCAGCTCACCTGTACGCCGATATAGTCCGGGTTTTCCAGAATACGGGCAATCGTGCTGTCCTGCCACCGATAGGGAAAATCCGGGTTGCGGCTGGAATGGTTGCGTCCAAACTTGCGGTAGGCGTATTCTGTAGGCACAAGTATTCTTTCCCGTTCCAGACGCTTGGCAATCTGCTCCGGCCCCATACCGGAGGCGCACAGGTTGAAGATATACCGCACCTTTTCCGCCGCTTCCGGGTCAGGAATGATTTTGAACTTGTACGCTGGGTCTTTCTGGTAGCCGTAGGGTGGAATAGAAGCAATCCGCACGCCCTTTTCCGCTTTATGCTGGATAACAGCGTTAATCTTCCGGCTGGTCTGCCGGGGATACCACTCGTTAAACAGGTTGGAGAACATGGCTAAATCCTCGTCGCTCTCCGTGTTGGTGGCACTGTCATAGTTGTTGGTAATGGCGATAAAGCGCACACCCAACGCCGGAAACACGATTTCCAGCAGATTGTTGGCTTCCGAAGGACAGAGAAAAAGGGAAGGTTATCCCTTCCCCTGTTCCCGCAGTTTGTTTTCCATGAGACGCAGAAGCCGCCCGTTCAAGCTGCCTGTACCAGTTTCGGGAAGATACACGCTTACCCGAAGAACAACGCCGCTTTTCCTAATCTCAAAACAGTTGTTAAAGCGGTAATTCGGCTTCTTTGTCCAGATTTGTTGTTTCATTTTCCGTCCTTTCCGCCGGATTCAAATATTCTTTGTTTCCGCGAAAAGGTCTTTTTATTCCATAGTTCTCTATCGGGTTTCCGGCTGATTGATTGAAGGCTTTGCCTTCTACTATCAGTATGACGGAAACTGTCCGTTTACAAATCATTAAAGCCCAAAATATTTTTCAAAGAATTTCGTCAGCCTATCAATCACGCCTTGCTTTTTCTCCGCTCTCCCGCCGCCAAAGCGGGAAACGGGCGGCATAATTTTATCAATATCCGTTCCGATTGTCTTCAAAGCGCCGTCACGGAAAGAATTTTCTATATACCGCTTGGTTTCCTCCGGCTTCAGCCTTTCAGAAGCGATGATTGCTTCCAATTCTGCCTCCTTTTCCTTCACAACAAATTCACGCCATTCCAGCAGCACGTCCGAGACGTCGTTGATCCCGGCAAGAAAGGTTTCAATAAGCGCCTTTTTGCTGCGAAGCTCCGGGCTGGCGTCTACCGCCCGCCGAATGGAGATGAGTACTTCCTTGTCCTCGCAGTGGGTGTCATGGTACTTCTTTACCAGCATGAGAATATAGTCGATATTGATCTCAATTTGCTTAATCAGCTCAATTTCAAATACAATATCGTCGTTAATATTTTCCTTATCGCCGTTTTCCCGCTGTCTCTTCCACTCGTCCCGAAGGTCCTGATAGCGCCCCAGATAATCTTGCAGCTCCCGTTCTGACAAGATTTCATTTCCGCAAAAGTCGTCAAAGGAAACCAGGATATTCCGCATACGCAGAACCGCGCCGAACAGGCTGATAAACTCCTTTTGTTTTTTCTCCCCGATAATCGACGGCTCGGAAAGCGGAAATTTCTCAAGAAGCTCCTGAATCATATCGCGGTAGCCGGGCCTCTCGTTTCCATCCGAATCCGTGTAGCCCTCATAGTAGTCCTTATAGCTTTTCAAAAGGACAATCCCACCGGCTTCTTTGTCTCCAAATAGAGCGATGGCCTCATCCGTCCGCTTTTGCAGGCTGCGGAAGCATACGATATTGCCGAAGGTTTTTATGGTGTTTAGAATACGGTTTGTTCTGGAAAAAGCCTGAATCAGCCCGTGCATTCTCAGGTTTTTATCCACCCACAGCGTATTGAGCGTGGTTGCGTCAAAGCCGGTCAAAAACATATTGACGACGATGAGCAAATCCAGCTCCTTGTTTTTCATCCGCAGGGAAACATCCTTGTAATAGTTCTGGAATTTTTCGCTGGTGGTGTCGTAATCGGTCCGGAACGTCCTGTTGTAATCCTGAATTGCGGATTCCAGAAAATCGCGGGAGGACTGGTCCAACGCGCTGGTGTCCTCCGGGTTTTCCTCATCCAAAAGGCCCTCCGCCTCCTCTTCGTTGGCGCCGTAGCTGTAAATCAGCGCAATTTTCAGCCGTTTGGCAGGCGCTTCCTCCATCTGCCGCCGAAATTCCGCATAATAAAGCTTTGCGGCCTCCACAGAAGAAACGGCAAAAATGGAGTTAAAGCCGCTCAACCGCTGTTTTTGCTTGATTTCTTCTATTTCATCCCGGCCGCTCGCGGAGGCCACCGCCGCAATATTTTGCAGGACGCTGAACGAATAGGTGCGCTGGTTCCGGTAGGTTTTCTGGTCAAAGTGGTCCAGAATGTACTTTGTCACCAGAGAAATTCGTTCGGGGGCTAAAAAGGCCTTTTCCCGGTCGATGTCTTTGACCTGCTTGTCGTCAATATCCGGTTCCTTGTCCATGGTTTTGATATAGTCGACCCGGAACGGAAGGACGTTTTTGTCGTTGATTGCATCCACGATGGTATACGTGTGCAGCGGAAGAACCCTTTTCCCGTCCTTGTCCGGTTCGCCGCCAAAAACCTGCGGCGTGGTTTTCATGGTAGGCTTTCCATTATGCGGCGCATTGACCGCAAAAATCGGCGTACCGGTAAAGCCGAACAGATGATATTTCTTAAAATGCTTGGTAATCGCCGTGTGCATGTCCCCAAACTGGCTGCGGTGGCACTCGTCAAAGATAATGACCACCCGTTTTTGGTAGACGGCGTGGGTGGGATTCTTTTTGATAAAGGTGGACAGTTTCTGAATCGTGGTGATGATGATTTTATACGCATGGGGATTGCCTCGGCGGTCCCTGACCTCCAGCTGCCGCTGTAATACGGCGGTGGAGGTGTTGCTGTTGGCCGCCCCCTTTTCAAAGCGGTCGTATTCCTTCATGGTCTGGTAGTCCAGATCCTTCCGGTCCACCACAAAAAGGACCTTGTCGATGTAGGGCAGCTTGGAAGCGATCTGCGCCGTTTTAAAGGAAGTCAGGGTCTTGCCGCTGCCGGTGGTGTGCCAGATATATCCGCCGCCGGCAATGGTCCCATAGGTTTTATAATTGTTTGCAATCTCCAGCTTGCTTAAAATCCGTTCCGTTGCGGCAATTTGGTAGGGGCGCATGACCAGCAGCATATTTTCCGCTGTAAAAACGCAGTACCGGGTCAACAGGTTCAGCAGCGTATGCTTGGAGAAAAAGGTCTTTGTAAAATCCATCAAATCCGGAATGATGCGGTTTTGTGCATCTGCCCAGAAGGAGGTAAACTCAAAGCTGTGGCTGGTTTTTCCCTTGCCGCTTTTCCCGGAGGCTGCCGCCTCCCGGATATGGTTGAAACGGGTGCTGTTGGAATAATACTTGGTATTGGTGCCGTTGGAAATGACAAAAATCTGCACATACTCAAAAAGCCCCGAGGCCGCCCAGAAGCTCTCCCGCTGGTAGCGGTTGATCTGGTTGAACGCCTCCCGAATAGCGACGCCCCGGCGTTTGAGTTCGATATGTACCATGGGCAGGCCGTTGACCAGAACCGTTACGTCATAGCGGTTTTTATGGGTTCCTTCCGCAGTCGTATACTGGTTGATGACCTGCAGGCGGTTGTTGTGGATGTTCCTTTTATCCACCAGATAGATATTTTTCGTAGAGCCGTTGTCCCTGCGGAGGATCTGGATATAATCGTCCTGAATCCGGCGGGTTTTCTCCACAATCCCATCGTTTTTCCCCGCGATACATTCAGAGAAAAACTGTTCCCATTCGCTGTCGGAAAAAACATAGCCGTTGAGCAACTCCAACTGTTTGCGCAGGTTGGTAATCAGCGCCTTTTCGTCGTGAATGGCAAGATATTCATACCCCTGCGCTGTCAGCAGGCTGATAAGCTCCTTTTCCAGCGCCGCCTCGCTCTGGTAGGCGTCCGCTTTACGCGGCAGCGGCGTATACTCCGCCACAACGGTGCTTTCGGTTGTTTGGGCAACGATGTTGTAATTCATAATTTAGAATGCATAATGCAGAATTGCATTACGTTCTCCTTTCCTTTGAGGATTTTACAATGCGCATCAGGATTTTAAGCAGTTCCTGATTATCGGCATAGATACTGTCAAACTGCTTTTTATCCATAAAACCGGTTTCATACAGCAATTCAAGCCAGTATTCTGTTTCCGATGCTTCTTTTAGCGCGACGCTCATTTTAGAGATGAAATCAGGCTTGCTTTGCCCTCTGCCCGCCTCTTTTACATTGGCGCCGATGCTTGTCCCGCTTCGGAGTAATTGCTTCGATAAAACAAACTCGTTTTTATCGCTGCACAAATATTGATACAGCCGCACAATCCGCACGGCAAACGCCTTGCTTTTCTCCGCAACGATATTTTCTTCCTTCACTTTTGCACCTCTTCAATTATGCATTGTGCATTATGAATTATGAATTGCGTGATAAACTTTTGAATTTCAAAAGTTTATCACGATAGTATTCATATTGTTTTTGTCTTGCTTCAATCTCGGCGGGCAGGCCGCTGGTGAGGTCGTTGCAAAGCGCGTCAAAGCGGTCGAGGATAGAAACAATGTGGGCTTGTTCGGCTGGAGCGGGCAATGGAATCGGAATCTTATTCAGATTTTTCTGATTCAATTTTGGTTGCGCTCCTCCGGTAATATATGGAGATAAATCAATGGAGTTCAAATAGATTTCTACATACTTTCTTGTTTCGTATGTATCAAAGTGCAGAACATGAGCATGATTGTTTACCCAGTTCCTCCCGGAAATTGAAAAAGCAATGGGAGTATTTCTGACTAAGAGATTAGCGCCATCTTCAGAAATTAGCAGGTAATCCCCCTCAAAAAGATAATCATCAACATAATCAACAATCCCGGATGCCCCATAGTAGGGATATTCTCCAGCAATCCGATTGCCACTTGTTACAGGTTTTCTCTGGTTATCGCAGTTTTCTGAGATTTCATTTAGGTAATAAACCTCCGCATTTTTAGCCGTTCTAAGCAACTCATCCCGATAATACTCGTACTGCTTCCGTCTGGCGGTGAGTTCGGCGGTGAGTTCGGCGGTGAGTTCGGCGGTGAGTTCGGTAAAGCTGTCCAGAATCCGCACGATTTCCTGCTGGACCGGCAAAGGGGGGAGGGGGATTTTCAAATTTTCAATGCTGGAAATATGGACATGAGGAACACCACCACCTTTTTTAGTGGAGTATATGTATTCTTGCTTATTTGACAAACAATAATATAAGTATTTAGTGTTGACATCTTCATGTCCCTGAATAGAAAATGCATCGCATACAAAGATAGGCCGATCCCAATATTGGACGTATCCAGCACCAGCGCCACTTCCTGCAACTGTAATTGTTTCACCATCACGATTGTACTTATCGCAATAGTAGGCGGGTTCTCTTCCACCAGATATTACAGGTGTAGTCCCTTCTATAATATCCTTTTTTGTTATGGATGTACCCCTTTTCATTTCTGAAATCTGATTCAATTCTTGATATTCTACCCCATTCGGGCAAAGTTCAGTTATCAGTTCCTTTAGCCGGTTCATTTCTTTTCCCTCCTGTGGCATATGTCTGGCATAGTACTGCCAAAGTATAGTAATACATATCTTCTTGTGTTTGAATTAAAGTCTCATCGAATATATCTTCATACTGTGGTTCTTTATACTGTGGTTCTTTGATAGTATAACAAGCATCAATAATAATTCGCATAGTCCAGAATGTCATAATGCTTTCATCACAGGTACCTAAATTGCATCGCTGAAATACCATGTCAATAGGAGGAGCGATCTTATCCTTACCAATCCCTAATTCTTCGGCATGCAGATAATCCCACATATAAGAATAAAGTGCAGTGTTACAATTTGAGAGCCTCCAAACAATCTCCGATTGCTCACCGTGCCATTCACTTTTTTCTAAATTCTCAAATATATAAGGATTAACATCATCAACTGGTATATCTGCCCATCTCTCAAATGCACGGTGGAAATATTTTGCTCCATCATAGAGGATTTTTCTTCCAAAATGATAGTTGTCTAAATCGCTTTGCAAGGCTTCCAGTGCATGCTGCACTTCTATCGTTGAAACTTGAATATTGGGTATATTAGCTTGCCGAAGAATTTCTTGTTGTTGCTGTTCATTACAGCGCAAATACCGTGTTATCAGATTTCGGCAATGTTTTCTTTTTAATTTAAGTTTGCTGGCAATCTCGGCCAACGGAAGATACTCAATCTCCTCATCGTTGTCAATCAAGAAGACTCTTGCGGCCTCAAATATAGCCAATTTCTGTGCCTTTTCCTCTGCTTTTTCTCGTTCTTTTTCATGCCGTCTTTCAAGTTTATAAATTCCAACGGTAAGAAAAATAGTTACTATAAGAGCGATAAAGTCAATAGACAGTCCTAAAATATCGGCGTGGTCAATTAACCATCTATATATTTCCATTACGTTATCCCCCAATTTCCCCAATAATCTTATCAATTTCCTCGCGCAGCACCAGCTCCCGCGCCACGATTTCGGCAATCTCCGCGTTGAGCTTCACAATGTCGATTTTCTCCCGGGTATCCTCCTGCTCCACATAGGTGGAAACCGACAGGTTATAGCCCTGCCCGGCGACTTCGCTGTTTGGCACCAAACGGGTGAAATACTGCCTGTCCTCCCGTTTTGCAAAGGCTTCCACAATGGCGCCGATGTTCTCCTGCGTCAGCTTGTTGCTGTTGGTCACCTTGACGCACTCCTTGGAGGCGTCGATAAACAGGGTGGCGTTGTCTATTTTGGATTTTTTCAGCACCATGATACAGGTGGCAATGCTGGTGCCGAAAAACAGGTTGTCGGGCAGTTGGATCACGCAGTCGATAAAATTGTTTTCAATCAGATATTTGCGGATTTTCTGCTCCGCGCCGCCCCGGTACATCACGCCGGGAAAGCATACGATGGCCGCCGTCCCGCTGGTGGCCAGCCACTAAAGGCTGTGCATGATAAAGGCAAGGTCAGCCTTTGATTTCGGGGCCAGCACGCCCGCCGGGGAAAAGCGCGGGTCGTTGATCATCAGGGGGTTGCCGTCCCCGTCCCATTTGATCGAGTACGGCGGATTGGAAACAATCGCTTCAAAAGGTTCCTCATCCCAATGCTGCGGTTCGGTCAGGGTATCGCCGTGGGCGATATTGAACTTGTCGTAATCAATATCATGCAGGAACATGTTAATACGGCAAAGGTTGTAGGTGGTGATGTTGATTTCCTGCCCGAAAAAGCCCTGCCGGACATTTTCTTTCCCTAAAATCTTCGCCGCTTTCAGCAGCAGGGAACCGGAGCCGCAGGCAGGGTCATAGACCTTGTTGATCTCCGTCTTGCCATAGACCGCAATCCTTGTGAGAAGCTCGGAAACCTCCTGCGGGGTAAAATATTCGCCGCCGCTTTTTCCGGCGTTGGAGGCGTACATGCCCATAAGGTATTCATAGGCGTCGCCGAAGGCGTCAATGGTGTTGTCCTGATAATTGCCCAGCTTCATATCGGCGACGCCGTTCATCAGCTTCATGAGGCGCTCGTTGCGCTTGGCAACCGTGCCGCCCAGCTTGTTGCTGTTGACATCGATATCGTCAAACAAGCCCTTAAAATCGTCCTCGCTGGCGCTGCCCTGCGCGGAGGCCTCAATGCTGCGAAAAACCGCCTCCAGCGTTTCGTTCAGGTTTTCATCCTGCGGCGCTTTGGCACGGACATTTTCAAACAGCTCGCTGGGAAGGATGAAAAAGCCTTTTTCAACCACCAGTCCGGCGCGGGCCTCTTCCGCCTCCGCGTCGGAAAGCGCCGTATAATCAAACTCCGTATTTCCGGCCTCCCATTCGCCGCGGTTGATATACCCCGCAAGGTTTTCGGAGATATAGCGGTAGAACAGCATCCCCAGTACATACTGCTTGAAATCCCAGCCGTCCACACTGCCACGCAGGTCGTTGGCAATATTCCAAATCACGCGGTGAAGCTCCGCGCGTTCCTGTTCCTTCTTTGTATCTGTCATTGGTAAAACCCCATTTCTCATTTTAATCGTTTAAAACTTCCATGATATCGCCGACATCCATATGCAGCGCATGGCATACCTTGACCAAAACTTCTATGCTGACATATTCGTCCTTCGCCAGCTTGGATACAGAGGCCGGACTGAGCCCCGCCGCGATCCGCAGGTCTTTCTTTTTCATATCCCGGTCAATTAACAGCTTAAATAGCTTTTTATAGGAAACACCCATCCGTGTGCCGCCTCGCTTTCCTTTGTTTATCTTCTATTATACAACAAAAAATTCACATACACAAGATTTTTCGCTTGTTTGCGAATGAAATTTACTGATAACCTCTATCCTTATACCGTAACCGTTTTTCATTTGCCCAGATAGTGTCCGGCAATGACGGAAATCCGGTTATGCCCGAGCTGGCGGCTGACGTACAGCATGACCTTTTTATCGTAGACCACGCCTCGCCTGTCTTTCTTGCACCGATAGTAAGAAGATACAAGCTGCCATGTCTTGACGCGGCTCCCGTCTGGCTTTTTCAGATAGCTCCCGTCCGGGTTCCGCACCGGTCTTAATTCCCATACGGGCGGCAGGTTGCGGAAATCCCGGCCTTCTGTTTTCCACAGCTTTTCCTGATAGCGGTGATACATGGCATTCGCGTACTCTCTCCGGCAGCCGTGTACGTCCATGTGGGAGGGAACGGAGGAAAAAACAGGCCTTCCGGCAGGATTTCCAGCAAACTTCAAGACCGCTTCTTCTTTCCCCGGAAGTACGTCAATGTCCCGCACCTTGCCGCCCTTGCCCTTTATCTGGCAGATCGTCACGCTTCAGTCTGTGTTTTGGCGGATCTGTTCCGGCTTTACCGCCGCCAGTTCATGGCGGCGCAGGCCGGTTGCTTTTGCAAATGCGAGAATATCCGCGTTGTTCTCTTTGAAAAAGCCGTAGTCGCGGGCGGTTTTCTTCCGACTTCGCTGAATATCTTCCCGCCGCCGTTCGGGAAGCTGAATGGCAAAATCCCTCGCTGTGCAGCCGTAGAGCTTGCACAGCGCCGCCCTTTGGGTTGACAGGGTATAAGCAGCCAGTCCCCGGTCAATCCCGTTTTGCAGATAGGTTTCCACATAGGGCCGGGCGGCTTCCAGCGTCCGGCATTTGTATTGCGCCTTTGCCCAGTTGGCAAAGGCGCAGCCCTGTTTCATATACGTTTCAAACGTGCGGTAAGAGAAGATACCGGCAGGTGAATGGGTATTCTCTGCTTTCTTTGCGTCGTGGCGGCTTTCTCCAATACGGAGTTGGTCTTGCAGGGCTTCCTGCACCTGCCGTACCATAGATTTCTGCTTCATACCGGCCTCCTTTCAAAAAGACGCAGTTATCCCGTTGAAAACGAGGAATTAGTTGGGCGTTTCGGCGAGATTTTTTTGACAGCTTCCCGGTGCTGTTTTCCCGATTTCATGGGCTTTTGCGGATTTTTAGAAGGCCGTCGAGGCCTTCTAAAAATTTTACTCCACTGCCGTTGGCAGTTCCGTTTACCCGTCGATTTTTTCAAAATCTCCGTGTAATCGTTCTGCCCATGCTCTCTCCCGCGTCCGGCGGGAGAGACGCACAGCCTTTTCGGGCTTGCTGTGCTGACTTCGAACCAGTTACCGCCGTTATTCGCTCGGACAGGTCACTGCTTCTTCGAACCGTTTGCCGCCATTATCCGTCTGGACGGGGCCACCGCTCTTCGAACCATTTAGCCGCCTCTTTATCGTCAAGGTAGGCCACTGCTTTTCACACTCCCATCGTCTTTTCAAGCTCCATCTTTAGTATGACGAATACTGATAACACTCAATAAACGCAAAAAAGCGGTGCCCCCAAATATGGGAGCGCCGCCCGCAGTGGCCCGCCCGACGAAAGGTTCGAAGTTTCGTCAGGCGGCGAGGCCGGTTGTCTCTGCATGTCTCCGTCCGTTTCTCCTGTCTCTCCGTTCTTCCGCGTTACTTGTTTCCCTCTTTGTTCTCCACCGCTTGTTCTCTGCCGCAGTTTCCCGCCTCACTCTTAGTATGATGGATATTGACCTCAAAAAGTAAGGGCAGGTGTTTTCACCTGCCCTTTGCTTTTCCTTATGCCGGTTCCCTCTGCTCTTAACATCCTTATCGAGCAGAAGAGAAACGCCCCGTCTGTTTTTTCTGCCGTCAGCGCTTGCGGATGGCGTCGATCGGCTTTTTGCGGGAGATTTTTGTTACGGGAATCACGCTGGCGATAAAGGCCGTCAGAGCCGATACGGCAAGAATCAGCAGCATTTGCAGGACGCCGATGACCAGCACGGTGATTGCGAGATTGAACTCGGTGCGGAAGAAGTAGTTGATCCCCGCCACGCTGAGGAATACGAACAGCGTGGAGATCACCCAGTTGATCAGCGCGATGATCATGCTTTCGTTGAAGAAAATGCCGAACACGTCGCTTCCCCGTGCGCCGACGGCGCGCAGGATGCCGATCTCATGCTTTTTGGCACTGATGCTCGAGGAAATGAAGTTCATCAGCATCAGCGCCGAGAAAACGGCGAAGGCGATGCCGATATAGAGGAACACGTCGGCCAGCTCCGTAAGGATGCTGTCGATCTGCGCGAGCACATACGAAACGTTGTTGCCGAGCGGATACGCCACGCCGTCGGAATCCTCCTCAATGGAAAAGCGCACGAGCGCCTCAATCCCCTCGCGGTCCTCGGGCATGGCGCCGACCGCCGTCGCGTACAGGCCGTCCCGCTGGAGGCCGAGCGCTTCCGCCGCGCCGTCGGCCAGCACGGCATAGCCGGAGCCGCCGTTGGCGGAAAGCACCGAGAGCACCTCCGAAGCGCTTTCGTCATCCGCCGCGTTGTCGCTGTAAGAGGCGTAAAAGCCGGCGACACGCAGTTCATGCGAGGCGTGGCTGTCCGCCATATAGTCCGAAACCTCTAACTGTACGCTTCCCATCTCCGGCAGGTCGCCGAGCATGCGCGCAATCGCGGCGGAGCGAATGGCGATGGCTTCCTCGACGGTCGGGTCGCCGTCCAGCTCTGCGAGCGCCTCGCTCACATAGCGTTCAAACAGCATACCGCCCGTCAGCTTTTGCCCATTGTGGTCAAATTCCGCCTCCAGCAGCGTTTGCAGCGGCAGAAGCGTCTCGTCGGACGAGAGCGCGCCGGAAAACCCGGGCAAGCGGTACTGCACGCCGTTCGCCTTCCCGTACTCCAGATAACCGGCGGCACTGAGCGGCAGGTCGGGATGGTAAAGCGCGGCGGCATAGCCGTCCGTATAAACCGGCAGAACGTCCGATTCGCTCTTGAGCGATGCAAAGGCGTCCTCGCTGATAAAGCCGAGCGCCAGATAGCTGTTTTTCAATACCTGCTGCAAATCCTGCACGGTCATATAGTCGATGATGGTCGTGCCGCTGCCGGCATCGGTATTTTTCAAGCTCTCATAACGCGTGGAATCAAAGCCCGTGCGGATCACACCGCAAACCGTAAACGTCCGGGCCTGCCCGCCGGGATACAGCTTGAGCGTTTTTCCGATTAGGCCGTCCGCGTCCGACACGGAAACGGAGGCGGTTTCACCCGCTTTTACATAGCCGGCTTTGAGGAAATGCTCCAAAATGTAGTCGGTCACGACGATTTCATCTGGCGCCGAAGGCAGCCGTCCCTGCAGGGTGTAGCCCAGCTTTTCCAGGGTCTCGGGCGTCATAACGGCAAACCCGGTCAAAGCGCTTTTGTAGTAGCTGTAATAGGTCTCCGCCCCGATTTTGGACATATCCGCGAGATTTTCGGCAATCGAATAGCCGCCGTCAAGCGCGCCGAGCACGGGCGTAATCCCCAGCTCGGGAAAACGGCTTTGCAGCGCGGCGACGTCCGCGTCGCTGAGCTGTCTTTCCAGCCTGTAATCGTAGCTGCCCCGTTTGACAAGCTGCGTTTTGGAAAACGCGGCGTAATCCACCTTGGAGTCGATGATCGACTGGATTTCCACCGCCTCCCGGTCATAACTGGACATCGTATTCGCCAGCCCGAACAGCGTGAACGCCACCGCGGAAAGGAGAATCGTCATCACCAGCTTGAGCGGCTTTGTTTTCAGGCTGGACAGGGCGATTTTCAGCGAATTTTTCAGCGGCAGGCGCGATTTGATCAGCTGGAAGCTGTCCGCGCCGTAGCGCTTGATGTCCAGCGCGTCCTCGTCCGTTTCGGAAAAGACCTCGCGGTTTCCCGTCTCGTCGATGCGCGCCAGTTTTTTGATTTCGTCGTTCGTCCGGCCGTCCAGCGAGAGGATGCGGTCCTGCCCGCTCGCGGCCTGCAGGTAGCCGTTGATCATCTCGATGTCGCGCGCCGTGAGCGTATAGCCGCCCTTGATGCGGATAAGGCTTTCTCCGACGACCTGCACGCCCTCGCTGACCGCCTGCGGCGCCGCGAGCGATTTTCGGATATCCGAAACGATGCGTCCGTCGGCCAGCTCGATCACGCGGTCGCCGTACTGCTCGGCGAAATCGCGGTCGTGCGAAACGACGATGACCAGTTTTGTTTTCGACAGCTTTTTCAGCGTGTCGAACACCTGCTTTCCGGTTTTCGAGTCCAGCGCGCCGGTCGGCTCGTCGGCCATAATGATCTCGGGATTCTTGATCAAGGCGCGCGCGATGGCCACGCGCTGCTTCTGTCCGCCGGACAGCTCGTTCGGCTTGCGCTGCGCATAGCCCGACAGATCGACCTCGTCCAGAATGCGGCTCAGCTCGGAGCCGGTGGACTTGTGTCCCTGCAGCTCCATCGCTAAGGCGATGTTGGCGCCGACGGTGAATTCCTCCAATATGTTATATTCCTGAAACACAAACCCCACATAGGTGTTGCGGTAGGAATCAAAATCGGCCTGCGTAAAGTCCTTCGAGGACTTGCCCTTGATGATGATTTCCCCGTCGTCGAAGCGGTCCAGTCCGCCGAGCAGATTCAGCAGCGTACTCTTGCCGCTGCCCGATTTGCCGAGGATGAAGATCAGGCCATGATCTTCGAGCTTCAGACTTACGCCGTCAAGCGCCTTGACCGGCACGCCCTTTTTCGGGCGGTAGATCTTGGTCAAATTTCTAATTTCAAGCATTGCCGTTCCTTTCCCGCGCCGCGTCCGGCGCACTGTGTAAACTGTACTATTTGAAATAGCACAGTAAGGATACACCTTTTTCCTGCGTTTGTCAAGCCTTTTTTGCAAAAAGATTTGCATTCGGCGCCAATCGATGCTATAATAGCCGCATAGAATATTTTGCAATGCGGAAATATGTGCGGCGGCTATTCAAGTTTTCCGCGCCGTTGGCACGAAAAACTCTGGGACTCGGCGCGCACAGAACAGCCGCATAGAGTAATATACGATATAAAAGTTCGCGCGGCGGCAATCCGCGCGTTCCGCGCCTTGCAGTACGATAAACACCAAAGTCCGGCGGCGGCAAAACAGCCGCATAGAATGCCGCGCCGAAGCGCGGACGGCTTCGCCGGCGGACGCCGACAACGAATCGACTTTCATTTTTTCGGAGGCAGTTATGAAGCATTTTCTACCGATTAGCGACAGAGCGCCGGACTATATCCGCGTCGTCACCGAAAACGGCGCAGGCCTGGACACCGATGTAGCCTACGAGCCGCACGACGGCGGCGCGGACGTGTTCGTCACCGCCCGCACCGACGCGGTCAAATATGTGCTGCTGCGCTGGAACGCCGCGCTCGGCGAGCCGCTGCGCATCCTCGGCGACGACTGGGAGCGTGCGTACGGCACGCTGGAGTGGCGCGGCGTCGTCAAGCAGCGCAGCATGCCGTGGTATTTTCTCGCCGCCTATGCCGACGGCGTCTGCGCCTACGGCGTGCGCGTCCGTCCGGCGGCGCTGTGCAGCTTTACGGCCGACAGCGACGGCATCACGCTGCGGCTTGACCTGCGGAACGGCACGCAGGGCGTACGTCTGGCCGGGCGCACCGTCAAGGCGGCCACGGTCGTCTGCGCGTCCTACGAGGGTATCAGCGAATTCGAGGCGGCCTGCCGCTTCTGCTCGGCGATGTGCGGCGATCCGATCCTGCCCGAAAGGCCGGTGTACGGCGGCAACAACTGGTATTACGCCTACGGGAAGTCCTCGAGAAGCGAAATTCTGGGCGACTGCCGCTACATCGCCTCGCTCTGCGCGGGAAACGAAAACCCGCCGCATATGATCATCGACGACGGCTGGCAGCGCAATACCTGCTCGGGACCTTGGGACTGCGGGAACGACGCCTTCGGCGATATGGGCACGCTCGCGGCGGAAATGGCCGAAACCGGCGTGATTCCCGGCATCTGGGTGCGGCTGCTGCACGACTCCTCCGGCACAATCCCCGAGCGGCAGCGCCTCAAGGGAAATCCGGCGCTGCTGGACCCGTCGCACCCGGACGCGCTGGCGCACATCGCCGCCGACGTCGCGCGGATTCGCGGCTGGGGGTTTAGGCTGCTCAAGCATGACTACTCCACCTTTGACATTTTCGGCCGCTACGGCATCGATATGACCGAACGTCTCACCGACGGCGACTGGTGTTTCTTCGACCGCTCGCGCACGACGGCCGAGATCGTCCTGCGGATGTACGAAACCATCCTCGAAAACGCCGGCGATATGGTGATTATGGGCTGCAACACGCTCTCCCACCTCTGCGCGGGGCTGGTACACATCAACCGCACCGGCGACGACACAAGCGGGCGCGAATGGGAGCGCACGCGCCGGCTGGGCGTGAACACGATGGCCTTCCGCCTTTGCCAGAACAACCGTTTTTATGTGGCGGACGCCGACTGCGCCGGCATTACGCCGGCTGTGCCGTGGAGCTACAACAAGCAGTGGGTGCGGCTGCTCGGCGAAAGCGGCACGCCGCTGTTTGTTTCCTCCAAGCCGGGCGACATGGACGAGGAGCAGATGGCGTTCGTCGCGGAAATGTTCCGAAAGAGCGCGCGGCAGACCGACGTCCTTGAGCCGCTCGACTGGACGGTCAACACCTGCCCGCAGCGCTGGCGCATCAACGGCGAAGAAGTCCGCTTCGATTTCTTCGACAAGGAGCCGAACGATTTTCTTCCGTAAAGCGGCACGAAAACAGCACGAAAAAGCGCCGGACGGCATCCGTCCGGCGCGGTAAGTGTATATGCAGGGAGGTTTATTTATGGCACAAAACATCTACGACGATCCCACATTTTTTGCGTCCTATATCGCATTGCGCCAAAATCCGAACAGCGCCAACGAAATGCTTGAAAAGCCGGCGCTCTTTTCGCTCGCGCCCGACCTCGGCGGCAAACGCGTGCTCGACCTCGGCTGCGGCTGCGGCGAAAACTGCGCGGAATTCTTCCGCCGCGGCGCGGCGAGCGTCACGGGGGTGGACATCTCGGAACGGATGCTGGCCGTCGCCCGCAGCGACCAGCCGGACGCTGTGTTCCTGCGCGCCGATATGGAGGCGCTGCCCGCCTTCGCGCAGCCGTTCGACGTCGTTTTCAGCTCGCTGGCGGTGCATTATGTAAAAGACTTTCCCAAGCTCTGCGCCGCGGTCTGTTCCCTGCTGACGCCGGGCGGCGCTTTCGTTTTCTCGCAGGAAAACCCGCTGACCACCGCGCCGTCGGCCGACGAGGTCTGGACGCGCGACGAAAACGGCGGCTATCTGCATTACAACCTTGCGGCGTATTCGACCGGCGGCCGGCGCACGATTCACTGGTTCGTCGACGGCGTGGTCAAATACCACCGCACGTTTTCCGACGTCGTCAACGCGCTCGCGCAGGCGGGCTTCGTCGTCACCGCGATGCGCGAGCCCATCCCCTCCGAGGCCGACTTGGAACGCGACCCGACGCTGGCGCGCAAGCTGCACAAGCCGGATTTCCTGCTCGTGCAGGCGAAAAAGCCGGTATCGCTCGGCTTCTGAAGCTTCCGGCCGTCTATTTTTGGAAGGCGCTTCTGTGCTTTTCGAAAAAATCGCGGTACACGCGCACGTTCTCCAGCTCGGTCCAGCGGCGCTCGCAGGCCGGAACCGCGTCCAGATCGTAGATGCACGCGCCCTTGAGCGCGAGCAGGAACGGCGAATGCGTGGAAATGACAAACTGGCAGCCGTAAAACCGCGCGGAATCCTCAATGAATTTCGCCAGCTCCTCCTGCAATTTGGCGGACAGGCTGTTTTCCGGCTCGTCGAGCAGGTAAAGCGCATTTTCGCCGATGCGGTCCGAAAAATAGGCGAACGCGCTTTCCCCGTTGGAAGCGGTGTTCAGGCTTTTGGACAGCCGGCGCGTGACGTACGCCGATTTGGTGCTGCGCTTGCCCTCGTTGAAGCGCTTGAGCGCGTCGTAATCCTCCAGCGAGCGCAGCGGAACGGATTTTGTTTCCTTCGTCCTGTCGTATTCCTCAAACAGCGCCTCGCGGCGCCGGTCCACGCCGGCGTTGATCGCGCGCAGGTCCAGCAGGAAGTCGAACACGTCGTCGCTGGTGATGACGGCGCTGCCCGCCGGCATCCGGCGCGCCGCCGTCGGCACATACGAGCAGAACGCAAGATAATCCTCGAACAGCGGCGTGTAGTTGAAGGGCGCGCGCCGTTCCAGCGACAGCTTTTCCGCGATGACGTTCAGCAGCGTCGATTTGCCGGAGCCGTTGCCGCCGTACAGGAGGGTGATCTGCTCAAAACGAAGCGTACGCAGCTTCTTCTGTGGAAAGATTTTGAAGGGATAGGCGCTGTCCGAATAGCACTGCATTTCCAGCTTGGCCGGATAGGAAAGCACAAAGCCCGCCTCCTCGTCCGCCGAGGCCAGCGTGAACGAATCCAGATATTTCAACCGTCCCATCTCCCTTCCCCGCTATTATAGCCCAGAAGCGCGGCGCTGTCAAGCGGTTCGTCGGGGAAGGAAAGTTTTGCGTCATTAACAATTCGTTCACCAAAATCTTTTCCACGGTGCTATAATAAAAGAAATAAACGGTAGGAGATTGATCTATGCTCAGTAAAACACTCCAGCTATTGGCACAGGATTTGGGTCTGCGCGTGGAAGAAAACAGCGCGTGCGGCATATACGAGGGATATATGATCTCGCTGTACGAGGCCAAGGGCTGCAAATCCGTCTTTTTTAACTGTCCGTTTGCCGACCCGGAGGACGACGCGCTTTCCAGCTTTGATATCTCCGAGTCTATCAAAGCCAAGGTGGAGGCGTACGCCGTCACCGATTACGGCATCTCCGGGATGGGCCTGTATATGACCTCCCGCGCGCCGCTGGCGGAATTCAAAGCGATGATCGACTGGGCCGCGCAGCTTCTCAAGGACAATGGTCTCCCCGGCGCGGAGGTGTGCAGCTCTTGCGGCGAGCCTGTCTCGGGCAAAAAGGTCAAGAAGGTCACCGACGGCACGCTGCATTACATCTGCTGTGAAAGCTGCGCGCTGGACATGCTCGAACGGAAGCCCGATGCCGCAGAGGATGAGCAGCCCGCCAACAAGCCCTTTCTCAGCATACTGATGGCCGTTCTCGGCGGCCTGATCGGCGCAGCCGTGTTCATCGCCGCCTATTTTCTGCTGCCCGAAACGGCTGAGGAGCGCACGTTTGACGGCCAGTACATCATCGCCATTCTGGGCTTCTTGACCGCGTTTCTGGTATATTTCGGCTACCGGCTGTTTTCCAAGAAAAAAACCGCGGCCTCCGTTGTCCTCATCTGCCTGATCACGCTTGTGTTTGTTCTCGCCGCGCAGGTCTGCGCTTCGATGATCGACTTTTACCGCACGAGCGGACGCGATTTGTTCTCCAGCTTCGGCATCGTGTTCCCGATGCATTTCGCGGTGGAGGATTACTTCAAGCCGATGATCCTCTACGGCGTCATCGACCTAATGTTTGCGGCGGTATGCCTGATCATTTTCCTTTTCGACGTTTTCACGCCGAGAAAGGCGAACCAGCCGAAGAGCTACACGGTTTCGCAATACATCAAATAAGAAGAAAGCAAAAAAGGAAACGGCAGGTTTCCTTTTTTGAATCTTTAAGCCTTTTTTCAGACTGACGGGATACACTATAACAGAAAAGGGAGTGGTGGCATGCACATACTGGTCGTGGAGGATGAGGTTCGGCTTGCCGAAACGCTCAAGGAAATCCTCAAAACGCAAAAATACACCTGCGATCTCGTTTACGACGGCGAGGACGGACTCGCCTACGCCGAAAGCGGCATTTACGACGTGATCCTGCTGGACATTATGCTGCCCAAGATGAACGGCTTCGACGTCGTGCGCACGCTGCGCTCCAAAAAGGTCAGTACCCCCGTCATCCTGCTGACCGCGCGGGACGAAGTCACCGATAAGGTCAAGGGGCTGGACTGCGGCGCGGACGACTACCTGACCAAGCCGTTTTCCACCGAGGAGCTGCTGGCGCGCATCCGCGCGGTTTCCCGCCGGCTGGGCGAGGTGCTGCTCGACGAAATGCAGTTTGCCGACCTGACGCTGAATCTGTCCAACTGCACGCTGTCGGGCAAGACGAAATCCATCAAGCTCGGCTACAAGGAATTTGAAATTATGAAGCTGTTGATGGCCAACCCCGGCGCGATCATCAGCAAAGACGAGCTGCTCGTCAAGGTATGGGGCTACGAATCGGACGCCGAGGACAACAACGTGGAGGTCTACATCTCCTTCCTGCGCAAGAAGCTGCACTTTCTGGAATCGGCCGCCAACATCGCCACGGTGCGCAAGATCGGCTATCACCTGGAGGGAGACGTGTGATCCGCAACCTGAAAATCAAATTTGTGCTCATCATTATGCTGCTGCTGACCATCGTACTGACCACCCTGCTGGCGGGCCTGTTTATGTACCAGAAAAACCAGCTTTACGTCGACAGCGTAAATGCGATGAAAGAAGCGATGGTCCTGCAGGCCGATACGCAGAGCAGCTTATATTACGAGCTGTTCGGTCTGTATTCGCGCAGCAGCCGCTATCCGTATTTCAACACGTTCGTGCTGGAGGTGGACCGCATCGACAAGACTGTCACCGCCATCGGCTACGAGGAAGAATTGGACGACGAAAAGAAGGAATACCTGCTCTCTCTGGTGAATGCCGTCCCCGCCGTCAACAACGCCGAGGGCATTCTGCCGGCGGAAAATCTGCGGTATTATGTCAACACCACCTCACGCGGGGTGAAAATCGCGTTTTTGGACAAGGAATACGAGGACGCCTCGCTGCGTGATCTGCTGAAAAACTCGCTGTGGATCGTCTCGCTTTCGCTGTTCGGCTTTCTGGTCATCAGCCTGATTATGACCAAGATCGCCACCGCGCCGGTTGAAAAATCGTGGAAGCAGCAAAAGCAGCTTGTCGCGGATATGTCGCACGAGCTGAAAACGCCGCTGACCGTGATTTCCGCCAATGCGGACATCGTACTGGCCAACCGCGACTCCACGGTAGCGGAGCAGGAAAAGTGGCTCGTCTATATCCGGCAGGAAACCGAGCGAATGACCAAGCTCATCAACGAGATGCTCTATCTTGCCAAGCATGACGACGGCCGCGCGGAGGAGGAAATGGTGCCCTTCGATCTGAGCGAAGCGGCCGAAAGCTGTACGCTGCCCTTTGAAAGCGTATGCTTTGAAAACGGCGTCCAGTTTTACACCGAAATACAGCCCGGGCTGAACATGCTCGGCTCCCCCTCCGCCATCAAGCAGGTGATGATGATTCTGCTCGACAACGCGGTAAAATACGCGGGAGAAAACGGATTCGTGCGCTTCTTCCTCCACGCAGACGGCGACCGGGTGACGCTGTCGGTCAACAACACCGGCGAAAGCATCCCGCCCGAGCTGATCCCGCATATTTTTGAACGCTTTTACCGGGTGGACGAGTCGCGCGCCCGCGACAAAGGCGGCTACGGACTGGGGCTTTCCATCGCAAAGTCGATCGTCGACCGGCACGGCGGCCGCATCACCGTCAAAAGCGATGCGGAAACCGGCAGCACGTTTACCTGCACCTTCAAGCGTTATAAAAACACCTGAATGAAACGCGCCCGTTTGCAGGGGACGACGGTGAAAAAGACAGAGAGGGACGGCTTCGCGTCGTCCCTCTAAGCCTATCCTCCTTCGCCGCTCGTCTCGGACGCGCGGTTTTCCGTTATCCCTTACAGCTCGTGCTTGATTTTTTCAAGCGCGCTTTTTTCCAGACGGCTCACCTGCGCCTGCGAGATGCCGATTTCGTCGGAGACCTCCGTCTGCGTCCGTCCGTTGTAGAAGCGCAGCGAGAGGATGCGCCGCTCGCGCTCGCTGAGCTTGCCGATGGCCTGCGAGATGGCGATTTCGTCCAGCCATTGATCGTCGGTGTTCTTGTCGTCCTTGATTTGGTCCAGCACATAGACCGAGTCGCCGTTGTCCGTATAGATCGGCTCGTAGAGCGAAATCGGGTCGGCGATGGAATCCAGCGCGTTGACCACCTCGTTTTCCGTCCGGCCCAGCTCTTTGGCAATCTCGGCGTTGGTCGGCTCGCGCGATAGCTTTGCGGACAGCCGCTCGCGCGCCTGAAGCGCCTTATAGGCAAGGTCGCGCAGCGAACGGGAGACGCGGATGGAATTGTTGTCGCGCAGATAGCGCCGGATTTCCCCGAGGATCATCGGAACGGCGTAGGTCGAAAACTTAACGTCGAGCGAGATGTCGAAGTTATCGACCGCCTTGATCAGACCGATGCAGCCGACCTGAAACAGGTCGTCGGGATTCTCGCCCCGGCCGCCGAAGGACTGAATCACGCTCAGAACCAGCTTGAGGTTGCCGTTGATGAGCTTTTCGCGCGCCTTGTCGTCTCCGTTTTTGGCGCGGATGAGAAGCTCCCGTTTCTCCTCGTTTGAAAGCAATTTCAGCTTAGAAGTATTTACCCCGCAGATTTCCACCTTGTTATACATACGTTCCTCCGTTGTAGCAAGCTGCTATATACGGAGTGTTCCCATAAAAAACCCCTCGGATACGCCGGGAAAATTGTTTCATAATAAAACAACAATTTATTTCAGTTGTCTGCTTTCCGGCTCTTGCTTTTGCGCGGAAAAAAGGGTATAATACAAGCAGAAAAGGAGGAACGCGGCGATGAAGGAATATACGGTGGACAGAATCGAGAACGGCATTGCCGTCTGCATCAGCGACGACGACAAGGTGCATAAGGTGCCGGTCGCTTCAATCCCGTTCGCAATCAGCGAGGGCGATATTCTGGTGTTCGGCGACGAGGAAGGCCCGTCCGGCAAAAACGAAGAAAAAACGAAGCTTCGGCGTTCGCAGGCGCAGGAAAAGCTCAACGCTCTATTTGAACGCAGCAAATAAACGCCAAACAGGCTCTTGTACAAGAGCCTGTTTTTATTTACCGGGAAATACAGACGTATACCTTACCATCGCTGTCCGACAAGCATCAGGGCCGGCCGCAGACCGACGCGCCGGAGGATATAATATGCCGGCGGACGGCCGCATAAAGTATATACGGCGGCAGGCGGCCGATACAGTATCATCGGCGGCAAGCTGATATGCCGGCAGACCGGCGCAGAGCGTATAAAATCGGCGGCAAGCCGACATTGCCGAAGAATCGGCGCATAGAGTATATGCGCCAACCGGCGCATATACTGAGGTATTGGGCGGTGGTATAGATTTGAAACGGAAAAGCAAGGTGCTTTTGCTGCTTGCGCTGGCGGTCCTCACCCTTGCGCTGGCAGTCGTATTTATCGGCAACTTTAACCGTGCGGCGGAGCAGTACGCGCAAACGCACATCCAACGCGAGGTCTCGATGCTCATCGAAAAGACCATACTGGCGTATCTGGAAGAAAGCGGCGCCTCCTACGGCGATTTCTGTACCCTGCGCTATTCGGACAACGGCAAACTCAGCTCAATCACCATTGACACGCTCAAATTGAACGTGTTCAAATCCGAGATGCTTCTGCGCGTGAACAATCTCCTGAGCGAAAACGACAGCACCGAATTCCGCGTACCGTGGGGCAATCTGACCGGCTCCAAATGGCTTTCGGGGCGCGGCGGGTCCATCACCATAAAAGCGGTGCCGCTCGGCATGGCGGCCGGCGGCACCGAAAGCGTATTTGAAAGCGTGGGCATCAACCAGAGCGTACACCGCATCTACTTTGAGCTGCGCGCGGCCGTCAGCCTGCTGACGCCGTTCAGTCATACCGACTGCGAGCTGACCTCCACCGTATGCATCGCGGAAACGGTCATCATCGGCGAGGTGCCGGACGTTTACTTCGGGGCGTCAGAGCAGCCGTAGCTTCTGCGCCACCTCGAACGCGATCACCGATGCCGCCGAGACGGCGGGCAGCGAGAACGCGCAGTTCCGCGCGTACTTGATTTTGACCGTCACATGGCTTGCCTCAAGAATCCCCTTGGAGATGCCGCGCTTTTCGCCGCCGATGACCAAGCATACGGGCGGCTTGAGACGAACGGAGAACAGATTCTTCGCCTCCCCGCTTTTGGCCGTGGAGACGATGAAGCGCCCCGCGTCGGCGGCGCGGCGGCAGAAGGCCGCCGGATCGTCGGTCACGGCGATGCGCAGCAGCTCGCTCGCACCCGCGGAAGCACGGATGACGGTTTCGGAGGCGGTGAAGAAATTGCGGCGCGGAAGCACGACCCAATCGACGCCGGCGGCGTAGAGTGTGCGCAGGATATACCCGAAGTTGTACGGGTCCTCGATGCCGTCCAGCAGAACGGTAAAGGGCACGGGCGATTCCAGCGCCTCACCCTCCGCGGCAAAGCTGCGGTCGCCGACATAGGCGGCGATGCCGCCGTCCGACTCGCAGCCGCCGCGCGCAGCAAATGCATCCTCTGCAATCGTCTCCACCGGAATCCCGCGGGAGGCCGTGATGCGCTCCAGCGCCTCATACTGCCGTTTTTCGGGCAGATGGTAGGCGGAGGCCCTAACCTTGTCCAGCCGGTTTTTGTCCAACAGCAGCCCGTACACCTCGCGTGTGCCGGCTTCCAGCACGGTGCGCACCGAAATATAGCCGCCGATGCGTGTCCGCGCGTTCGTATCAGCCATTGTACAGATTCTCAAAATATTCGTGATAGTAGAGCTTGGAGGCGCTCGTGGTATAGCTCATCACCAGCACGTCGTCAATGCCGTTTTCCTGCACAAAAGCGGAAATATCCCCCTTGTAATACTGCGGATTGACCAGATGCACCTCCTGATAATCGGAGGTCAGGAAGGGTACGAAGGGCATAGCGCTCGTATCGCCGACGACGAGAATCTTTTTGCCGTTCGTCTGCTCGGTGGTGATTTTGAAACGCGACGCCACGCCGCCAAGGAACACGTTATAGCCGTTGGAGGTATCTGACACCTCGCCGTAGGTCAGGCGGCGGTTGTTGTAGGTGGCGTTGTTGCTGTACATCGTGACGACGCACGCGTTCACACTGTCCACATCGTAATACAGGATGCTGTCCGCGTTGTCCTTCAGAATTTCCGCGCCGGTCGCGGTATAGAAGCGGCCGAGGAAAGGCTCGTAGCTCTTGACCGGGAAGGCTTCGAGCGCGGTAGGCGAAAACCCGGCGGCTGCCGCGAAATCGGTGTACGCATAATACGCGGCCAGCGCCGTCCAGTTGATATCGGTGCGGAAATACAGGTATTCCTCCGCCTCGTACGCGGCCTTCAGGCGGTCGTACACATTGACGTCAATCGAACCGCTCGCCAGCGCGCCGGCCACCGCGTCGATGAAGGTCTTCTGCGACAGGTTGTAGAAATTGTCCTCCTGCTTGATATTGGAGGGAATGTCGGTGAACTCCACCTGCGTGGGCACCAGCATATGGTAGAAGTTGGCGCTGCCGACGGCGTTTTTCAGCTTATTGATCGTGCTGATATAGCTCTCGCGCACACTGGCGGAAGCGGTGAACTGCTCCAAGCCGCGGTCGTAGTAAAGATAGGTATAGCCGAGGTTGTTGATGACCCAGCCGTGCTCCATCTCTATCTGGCCGGAGGTGTCTGTGCTTTCGTCCGGCGGCTGTACGCTGCTTTCGTCCCCGCTCTCGTCCGGGGGATCCGAGACGGCAGGCTCAGAGGTCGTCTGGCTTTCGATCGGCGGCTGCGACGACGCATCCGGCACAGAATCGTCGCTCACGGCGGCAGAGGGCGCGCCGGAGGAAGCGTCCAGCCCGCCGTCATATTTGTCCTTCAACAGGAAAAGAATGACGATCGCCACGGTGCTGATCAAAAGCATGGCGACGATGGAAAAAAGAATTCGTTTGTTGTTGTCCTGCTTTTGTATCTGGCCGAGATCGTTGAACGGTTCGCCCACAAAAATCATCCCTTTCACATGCATTCGGTTAGAGTATTGCCTTTTCTTGGTTATCTTAACACATACAAGCACAAAAGTCAATTCAAAAGCGGAATTGTTACATCGGCGCATCAAATTATTCCATTTTCAAGCAGACAAGGCACGGAGCATTTTCCCTCCGTGCCTTGTGTTTTTGTCGATTTTACGCGCCGGCGCTGTCGTCGGGCTTATTGCCGCCGGATTTATCCTCCGTATCGATAAACTGCGGTTCGGCAGCCTTGGCGGCCTCCTCCTCGGCGGCCTTGCGGCGCTTTTCCTCATTCTCCCGCTTGCTCTTCTGCGCTTTTTCCTCTTTGATGGCGTCCAGCTTCTCAAAGGTCGCGCCCTCCTCGAACACAGCCAGGAACTGGTCGCGGTCCATCACTTCCCTGCCGACAAGGTACTCGGCGATGAACTTCATCTGTTCCATATGCTCGGTCAGAATCCGCTCAGCGGTCGCAAACGCGCCGGTGACGATCGAGTGAATCTCGTCGTCGATTTCCGAGGCGATTTTTTCGGAATAGTTGCGGCCGTTGGAGAAATCCTTCCCCAAGAAAACCTCGTCGTGGTTGGTGCCGAACACGATCGGACCCAGCCTGTCGCTCATACCGTACTGCGTGACCATTTTCCGCGCAATTTCAGTGGCGCGCTGGATGTCGTTCGACGCACCCGCAGATACGTCCTTGAGCATCAGCTTTTCAGCGACACGGCCGCCGAGCAGCGACGCGATGCTTTCGAGCATCTCATTTTTATAGACGCTGTTTTTATCCTCCGTCGGGAGAGAAAGCGTATAACCGAGCGCCCGGCCGCTGGGAATAATGGAAATCTGATGCACGGGATCCTGCGTGGGCAGGAAGTGCTCCACAATCGCGTGACCGGCTTCGTGATAAGCCGTGGCGCGCTTTTCCTCCTCCTTGATGACGCGGGACTTCTTCTGCGGACCGACGATGACCTTAATATTGGCCTCCTCGATTTCCTCCATGCCGATGAGCTTTTTGCCCTTGCGCGCAGCCAGCAGCGCAGCCTCGTTGAGCAGGTTGGCCAAATCGGCGCCCGTGAAGCCGGCGGTGGATTTGGCGACCGTTTCCAGATCGACGGTTTCCTCCAGCGGCTTATTGCGTGCGTGAACCTTCAAGATTTCCACGCGGCCCTTGATGTCGGGATAGTTCACCGTGATCTGCCGGTCGAAGCGGCCCGGACGCAGCAGCGCGGGATCGAGGATGTCCGGCCGGTTCGTGGCGGCAATGACAATCACGCCGTCGTTGACGCCGAAGCCGTCCATCTCGACCAGCAGCTGGTTGAGCGTCTGCTCGCGCTCGTCATGCCCGCCGCCCCAGCCTGCGCCGCGGTGACGGCCGACGGCGTCGATCTCGTCGATGAACACGATGCAGGGCGAGGTTTTTTTCGCGGTTTCAAACAAATCGCGCACACGGGACGCGCCGACGCCGACATACATTTCGACGAAGTCGGAGCCGGAGATGGAATAGAACGGTACGCCGGATTCACCTGCGACCGCCTTAGCCAGCAGCGTTTTGCCCGTGCCGGGCGCGCCGACAAGCAGCACACCCTTCGGGATACGCGCGCCGAGCGACGAAAACTTATCCGGGTTCTTAAGGAACTCGACGACCTCCTGAAGCTCCTCCTTTTCCTCGTCCGCACCGGCGACGTCGGTGAAATAGACCTTTTTCTTTTCATCGGACCCGAGCTTCGTCCGCGCCTTGCTGAACGAATTCATCCGTCCGCCCAGCCCGCCGAAGCCGCCGCCCGACCCGTCACGGGAGGATGTGCCCTTGGACGAGGCACGGGAAATGAACAGCCACCAGACGACGACCATAATCACGATGACCAGAATATACGGCAGGAACGATACCCAGATCGGAAGCTGCGTGGGCGCCTCAAAATCATAATCGGTCAGGATGCCCGCCTGCTTCTGCTGCACGATGAGGTCGTTGAGGTCCTCATAGAACAGATTGAGACTGAGAAGCTGGTACTCGATTTTCTTGTTGTTTTTCAGCGTCAGGGTTAGGGTGTTGGTCGAATCGACCGTAAACGAAGAAACCTGCTCGTCGTAGAAAAACTGCGTGATGTCGCTGTATTTGTATTCCGTGCCTGTGCCGGCGCTGAGAAAATAGCTGGCGGAGAATATGATCAGCAGCAGAACGATCAGGTAAATGAACCCTATTTTTCCGTTATTCTTCAAGTCTCGGTACCATCCTTAATCTCTAAATTCAAACACGATGCAAGCCTTCCGCGCGCCCTGCGGCGGCCTTGCGCGGTCCGCGACGCCGACGCCGGGGACCGCCACCACGCCGGCCGCATCGCAGACGACGGGGATCGCCGGCCGGAGCCGTGCGGGAAACTTGCGATTGATATATTCCTTTTTCAAGCTTTTCGTCATCCCGCCAAGCCGGATGACGTCGCCTGCGGCGCGGCTTCTCGCCGCTAAAATATTCTCATTTATCATATCAAATGCAAGCGAATAGCATGTGGAATAATTGTAAATATTTTCGCCCGTTTCGCGCGCCGGCGGCGTTTCAAATAAGCCGATGCGGAAATGCGCGCCGAAATCGACAAACCCGCCCAAGCACAGCTTAACTGGCGCGGCGACGGCGGCCTGCGCGCCGGCCGGCGCCAGCGTGACCCTTCCCCCATCCGTGTGCGCCTCGATGCCGCCGGGCAGCGACAAGCGGCGGCTCCCCGGCTTTCGCGCGGCTTCGGCAATAGCGTTAAGCTGCGCGGAGGTGAGCGTCCGACCGGCGGAAATGCTGTAATACGCCCGCGCGGTCCGGCGGCGGACGAGCGAGGGAGCGTCGGAATCGGGTTCCCGTTCGGCCAGCGCGTCCAGAAGCCGGTTGTCGTCCTTCACATTGTTGCTCAGCTCATAAAGCGAGCGAAGCAGCGCGGGATTCTGCCGCTGCATCAACGGCAGCAGCGTGTGCCGGATGAAATTGCGCGTATACCGCTCGTCCGCGTTGGTGGCGTCGGTCACGAACGGCTGCCCCAGCGACGCCAGATAATCCTCCACCTCCGCGCGCGTCCGTTCGAGCAGCGGACGGACAAAAAAGCCGCGCACCGGCGGGATGCCGCAGAGCGACGAGGGCGCGCGGCTGCGCAGGAACGCGTGGACGACGGTCTCGGCGTTGTCGTTGAGCGTGTGCGCGGTGGCGAACACGCCGCCGCACTGCGCCCGCAGCGCTTCAAAGGCCGCGTACCGCGCCTTCCGCGCCGCCAGCTCCAGCGAGTCGCCGCTCGCGCGGGCGAGCGCCGGAACGTCCGCCCGCCGGACGGTCAGCGGCACGTCCAGCCGTTCGCAGAGCGCCCGGCAGAAGCGCTCGTCGCGGGAAGCCTCGTCCCCGCGGATGCCGTGATGGACATGGACGGCGGCGACGGTGAGCGCATACCGCTCCCGCAGCTCCAGCAGGACGCGCAGCAGCGCGACCGAATCCGCGCCGCCGGACAGGCAGACCGTCACGCGGCCGGGCGGCAGCATCGAAAAGCGGTCGGCCGTTGCGGCGACACGCAGGAAAAACGGGTTATCCGACATGATCGTATTTTTCCTCCGGCGTATAGAAGCGGAAGTTTTTGCCCTGCCAGATGAGGTTGACCGTCCCCGTCGGTCCATGGCGGTTCTTGGCCACCAGACATTCGGCGACGATGGCCTCGCCGGAGGCGGCGTCCTCCTCCTTGGAATAATAATCGTTGCGGTACAGGAAGATGACGATGTCGGCGTCCTGCTCGATGGCGCCCGAATCGCGCAAATCGGAAAGCATCGGCCGCTTATCGCTTCTGGCCTCGTTGCTTCGGGAAAGCTGCGAGCAGAGGATGATCGGGCAGGCGAACTCCTTGGCCAGCAGCTTGAGCGCGCGCGTCATCTCCGCGACCTCCTGCACGCGGTTGTCCGTGTGCCGTTCGGACTGCATAAGCTGCAAATAGTCGATGATGACCAGCTTGACGTCCTTAAGGCGGCGCAGCTTGGCCTTCATCATATTGACGTTGATGCCGGGCGTGTCGTCGATATAAATCTGGGTTTCGGACAGCAGCGAGGCGGCGGCGGCGATGCGCTTCCACTCCTCGGTGGACATCTTCCCCGTGCGCAGAGCGTTGTTGTCGATGAGCGCTTCCGAGGCGAGCATACGGTTGACGAGCTGCTCGGACGACATCTCCAGCGAAAACACGGCCACCTTTTCCTTGGTCGCTTTGGCAAAATTGGCGGCGATGTTCATGACAAACGACGTTTTGCCCATGCCCGGGCGGGCGCCCACGAGGACGAGGTCGCCCTTCCCCAGCCCGACCAGCACGCGGTCCAGCCCTTCAAACTGCGTTTTTACGCCGCTGAGCAGGTCGGGGTTTTCCGAAAGCTGCTCGAGCAGTGAAAGGTTATCGCGCAGCACGTCGCGGATGCGGTCGAAGGAGAGGTCGAACTTATTCTCCGCGATGGAGAAGATGCGCCGCTCGGCCTCCGCGATGATGGCGTCGGCGCCGCCGACCTCGGAATACGCCTCCTCCGACAGCTCGCGCAGTGCCTCGATGAGCGCGCGGAGCATCGCCTTGTCGCGGATGATCTCGGCGCACTCGGCGGCGTTGAGGGTATCCGTCGCCGTGTCGCAGAGCAGCTTGATATACTTGTACGCGTTGCCGTCGTTGAACAGGCCGAGCCGCGTGAGCGTATCGACGAGGTTGACGATTTCGATCGAGCGGTTGGTGTTGTACATCTCCAGCATAGCGGTATAAATCTGCTGGTGCTGCTCCTCGTAAAAATATTCGGGTTTGAGAAACACAATCTCATTGAATTTTTCCGGGTCCAGCAGCACCGCGCCGAGCAGGGCCTGCTCGGCCTCCTGCGAATGCGGAAGCTGGCGGATCAAATCGAATTCGGCCATAGGAAAAGGCTCCGTTCAGAAAAGTTAAAATGCTGCGGCGGCTTACGGCTTGACGACGACCGTGATTTTGGCGGCGATTTCGGGATAGAGCTTCAGCTCCGCCGTCACCGCGCCGTAGGTTTTGATGGCCTCCGGCAGTACGATTTTGCGTTTATCGACCTTCAGGCCGAATTTCCGCTCCACAAGCTCGGCGATGTCCTTGGCGGTCACGGCCCCGTAGAGGCGGCCGTCCTCCGCGCCCGGCGCGGTCAGCTCGAGCGTGCAGCCGTCGATGCGCGCCTTCAGCTCGGCGGCCGCGGCCTTCTCCTCACGCTTTTTGTTCTCCTCCGACGCCTTTTTGTTCTTCACGTCGTTGAGGGCCTGCACGTCGGCGGCCTTCGCCATCTTCTTCGGCAGCAGGAAATTGCGGACGTATCCGTCCGACGCGTTGACGACGTCGCCTTTTTTTCCAAGACCCTTGACGTCCTCCAGCAATACGACTTTCATAATCAACAACCATCCTTTCGGTTCTGAAATTACAGCTTATTGCCCGAATCGAGGTATTCCACGATCGATTCGCGCAGCATAATCAACGCCTGCTTCATCGAGACGCCGGTCAGCCTTGCGCCGGCCATATCGAAATGTCCGCCGCCCTTGAGCTTTTCCAGAATCAGCGAAACGTTGATCGACCCGTCCGAGCGGGCGGAAATATGGATCGCGTCGCCCACCAGCGCGAGCACGAACGACGCTTTGATGTTTTCGATGTTCAGCATCCGGTCGGCCGCCTGCGCGGCGATGACGCGGTTCTCGGTCTCGTTGTCCGCGTCATACTGCGAGATGGCGATGATGCCGCGGAAAAGAATCACGTTCGATTCCAAAATCGCCAGCTTCATAAACTCGCTCACGCCGTATTTGAACAGCGACTGCGCGCTGCCGGGATTGCCGCCCTCGCTGCGCAGATAAACCGCCGCGCCGAAGGTTCGGATGCCGGTATTGCGCGAAAAGCGCTGCGTATCCAGCAAAATCCCCGCGAAAAGCAGCTCCGCTTCCTCCTTGCAGACGGTGGAGGGCGGCAGCGCGTACTCGAGAATCTCGCTGATCAGCTCGGACGCGGAGGAGGCCGTCGGCTCGATATACGAAATCAACAGCGGACGGTCGAACTCGCGCGCCTGCCGGTGGTGGTCGATGATGACCACGCGCGACGCGTTGGCAAAAATTTCCGGCGATTCAAACAAATCGGGGTTGGAAACATCGGTGATGACGACGAGCGATTTCGGCAGCAGCATTTCCTGCCCGCGGACGGCGTCGGTAAACACGCTGTCATACTCGGGGATGTGCCCGAGCATCTGCTTGGCGGTGGCGACGACGGCGTCGTTTTCGTTGACGACGATATTGACCTTGATTTTATGGTACATGCTCAGCCGCGCCACGCCGACGCAGGCCGCAATCGAATCGTAATCCGCGTTTTTATGTCCGAACACGAGCACGTTGCTGCTGGCGCGCATCTCGTTCACCAGCTCGCTGGCGATGACGCGCGAGCGGATTTTGGTGCGCTTCTGCACGGTCTTGGTACGGCCGCCGTACACGTCGCTGCCGGTTTCGGTCTTGACCACGGCCTGCGCGCCGCCGCGCTGCAGGGCAAGCTGGAGCGAAATCTTGGCGGCGTTCTCCTTCTCCGACAGCGCGCCGTCGATCTGCGCCAGTCCGATGGAAACCGTCAGCGGCACGCCGAAATCGGAGCTGCCGGCGGCGTGGATGCGGTCGAGGATTTCAAATTTTCCGGCGGCAATTTCGTTCATATACCGCTCCTCGAACAGGAGGATGTACTTGTCGCGCTCATACTCCTTGAGGATGCCGTTGAGCGACGCGGCCCATTCGCTCAGAATGGCGCCGATCTTGGCGCTGGATTCGCGGTAGCTGTCCTGTATGCCCTGCGTGATCTCGGACATATTATCGACCACGATATACGCGACAAGCACGTTTTTCTGCCGCAGGAGCAATTTTGTCTCGGTCAGCTCGGTGACGTCCGACCAGATGGTGAGATAAAAATCCTTCTTGGAAACGTCGGTTCGGAAATACGACACGGAATAGCTCCGCTCTCCGAACCGCAGCTCGAGCGGCGAGGCGTCGTTCAGTTCGGTCTTGGCCTTGATGCGGTCGAGCGTGAGGACGCCGTCCAGCACCGCGGAGCAGGGCGCGCCGTAGCGCACGCCTCCGTCCAGTTCGGAAAAGGCACGGTTGTACCACGCGACGGTGTCCTCGTCCGAAATCAGCAGGACGGGCGAACCAAGCTTGGACAAAAAGTCGATGGTCAGATTGGACAGGCTCTCCCCCGCGCCCTCCTGTAACGCGCTTTTGCGGGAGATGAGGAACAGCGCCAGCAGAAACACGAGGTAGCAAAGCAGGATCGCGGCGCAGTACAGGCCCGCCGTCTCGTCGTGCAGATAAGCGATGAAGCTCGCGACCGCCAGCGCGAACGCGCCGAACAGCGCCAGCAGGCGAAGGTGCAGAAGATTCAGCCGGTTTTTCATTCCGTTCATCCTTTCCCGGAAAAATCACAGCAGCGTCTGCTGCGTCAGCTCGGGGTCGTCGTCCTCAAACAGCGTGCCGGCGGAGGGCAGCGCCGCCTTGCGGTATTTCGCCTCCTTCACCAGCCGCGGGCCGTCCTTGCCGTACAGACGGGCGGAAACGACGTGCCCGTTCCTGCGCAGCGTGAACACGGAGGCGCCCGAAGAGGTCTTGGTCGTTTTATCGGTAATCTGCTCCTCTCGGACCAGCAGCGCTTTGGAGGCGTTCGAAAGCAGCAGATACTCGTTCCCCTCGCCGCTGCGGAAAAGGCCCACGACGGGAGAACCCGCGAAAAAGGCGTTGACCAGCTTGCGGCGGTTGGTTTTGGTTGCGTAAGAGGATGCGGGGATGCGCACCGCCTTGCCGTTTTCAAAAAACAGGGTGAAGGAGCCGCCGTAATCCTTCAGGCAGCAGGCGGCGACGACGCGCTCGTCCGGCTCGAAGGACAGCTTCGCCGGCACATAGTCGCCCAGCAGCGACGCCTTGGAATCCTCAAAGTCATACAGATGCGACTTGTACACCTGCGCCTTGCTGGTGAAGAAAAGCACGTCGGCGGCGTTGGATGTCTCCCATTTTTCCAGCAGCGCGTCGTTTTCCTTGAACTTCTGCACGTCGTTGCCGCGCAGCGAAGCGAGCGTGCATTTTTTGAAATACCCCTCGCGGGAGAGGAAGGCGACGACCGGATAATCCTCCACCGTCTCCTCCTGCACGTCTGCGACGACGTCGTCCTCATACAGAATAAAGGTTTTGCGCGGAATGGCGTATTTGGCCTTGATGGCCTTAAGCTGGAGCACGATCACCTTTTTGATCTTCCGATCGTCGGCGATGAGCTCGCGCAGCTCGGCCGTCTCCTTTTCCAGCTCGTCGATCTCGCTGATGCGGTTGACGATATACTCGCGGTTGATGTTGCGCAGCTTGATCTCCGCCACATATTCGGCCTGCTTCTCGTCGATGCCGAAGCCGGCCATCAGGTTGGGGACGACCTCCTTCTCCGTCTCCGTGTTGCGGATGATGGAGATGGCGAGATCGATGTCGAGCAAAATCTCCTTGAGGCCGTACAGCAGGTGGAGCTTATCGCTCTTTTTCTCCAAATCGTAGATGAACGTGCGGCGCAGGCATTCCACCCGGAACGCCGCCCACTCGTCCAGAATTTCGCGGATGCCGAGCGTCATCGGCGTGCCGCCGACGAGGATGTTGAAATTGCAGGCGAAATCGTCCTCCAGCGGCGTAAGTTTGAACAGCCGCGCCATCAGCTTTTCGCTGTCGCTGCCGCGCTTGAGGTCGATGGTCAGCTTGAGGCCGTTGAGGTCGGTTTCGTCGCGCACGTCGGCGATTTCCTTAATCCGGCCGTTTTTGACCAGCGAGACGATGACGGACTTGATTTTTTCCAGCGTGGTGGTGTACGGAATCTGCGTGACCTCGATGCGGTTGGCCGCCTTATCGTAGGTATACTTGGCGCGCACCTTGAAGCTGCCGCGGCCGGTGGTATAGATTTCCTTGAGCTTCTCACGGTCGTACAGCAGCAGGCCGCCGGTCGAAAAATCGGGCGCCTTGAGGATGTCGAGCATCTCGTCGCAGGTGATCGATTCGTTCTGAATGAACGCCGTCGTCACGTCGCAGATTTCGCCGAGGTTGAACGAGCAGATTGTGCTCGCCATCCCGACGGCGATGCCCGTGTTGGGTGACACCAGCACGTTGGGGAAGCTGACCGGCAGGATCGCCGGCTCCTTCATCGTGCCGTCGTAATTGTCGACCATATCGACGGCGTCGCGGTCGATGCCGTCGAAGATTTCCGCGCAGAAGGGGGCGAGCTTGACCTCGGTATACCGCGATGCGGCATAGGCCATATCCGAATACTGCTTGCCGAAGCTGCCCTTCGATTCGACAAACGGGTGCAGCAGCGCCTCCTTCCCCGTGGTCAGGCGGACGAGCGTCTCGTAGATGGCGCCGTCGCCGTGGGGATTGAGCATCATCGTTTGGCCGACGACCTTGGCCGATTTGGTTTTCGCGCCGGTCATCAGCCCCATTTTATACATCGTATACAGCAGCTTGCGGTGCGCGGGCTTGAAGCCGTCAATCTCCGGGATGGCGCGCGAAACGATCACGCTCATCGCGTAAGGCATATAGTTGGTTTCCAGTATGTTGACGATTCCGACGTCGGACACCGGCGCGGCCGGCTTTTCCTCGACGCGCACGTTCTTTTTCGACTTGGCCAAATTGTTTACTCCTTCGTTCCGATTTCCGTAAAGCGCCCGTCCGGCGCACGGCTATCCGCATCGAACGGCGAACCGCCTGCCGTCTGCCGCAGCGCTTTTGCGCGCGCTTTGCGAGCCGCAGCTGATCAAGCGTTGCAGCATTTGGAAAATATCGAGCGCAGCGCTTTTGCGCGCGCCTTGCGGGCCGCAGCCCCGTCTCGGCAGACGGGAACGCCTTCGCGCACAGCCGACCCGCGGGGCCTTCAACCCACCCTGCGTATGGTCTCTTGCAGCCAGCCGAACAGCTCGGCAAACGCGGCTTCGCCGTTCACGGCGGCGCCGCGTTTATAATCCGCCGCGGTCAGCAGCAGCGCGCGGTCGGCGCCCCGCGCCTGTTCGAGCAGCTCGGCACCCGTCGCGCAAAATACGCCGGTCTCCAAAAAGCACAAGCTTTGCAGAATGAAAAACACCTGCCGGTAGGAGCGGCGCAGACCGTCCGGGTCGTTTTCAAACACATAACGGTGACAGATTTCGTGGTACAGATTGTTCAGACTCAGCCGTATGAATTCCCGCGTATCCGCCGCCGTGAAGGGCGGAAGAAGCTCGGACAGCACGCCGAAGCAGTCGCGCGTCGTGTGCAGCAGATGGCACAGCTCCAGCCGGTTCCAGTGCCGCAGTTCGTCTCGGCCGCAGAGGAAGCCGCAGGCTTTGTCACGAATCCCCAGCGTCTCCAGCAGCGCGCGATAGCGGCGCAGGTCGGATGGGGAAAGCGCCTCGATCACCGTCATCACGTCCACATCGCTGTCCTCGCCGGCCTCGCCGCGCAGATAGCTGCCCTGAAGGCCCACATAGACCAGCCGTTCGCCGTACGCCCGCCGCAGCGCGGTGATCAGCGCCTGCAGATAGGCTTGTAGATCGACCATGGCTCAATAATCCGCCAGCGCGAGGTATTTCGCGCCGTTTTCGGCAATGAAGCGCTTGCGCGCGGTCAGGTTGTCGCCGAGCAGCACGTCGAACATCGCATAGGTGGCCTGCTCGTCCTCCATCCGCACGCGGATGAGGCGGCGGGTTGCGGGGGCCATCGTCGTCAGAGACATCATCTGCGGGTCGTTTTCCCCCAGTCCCTTGGAGCGCTGAATGGTGTATTTGGACGCCCCGATGCGGTTGAGAACATCGTTCTTCTCACGTTCGTCATACGCGAAGTAGGTATTGTCCTTCGTCGTAATCTCGTACAGCGGCGTTTCCGCGATATAGACGTACCCCTCGCGAATGAGCGTCGGCAGCAGACGGTAGAGCATCGTCAGGATAAGCGTGCGAATCTGGAACCCGTCCTCGTCCGCGTCGGTACAGATGACGATCTTGTTCCAGCGCAGCGACTCCAGCGAGAACGCGGCCATTCCCTTCCCCGCCTTGGCCTTGATCTCCACCCCGCAGCCGATGATTTTCAGCAGATCGGTGATGATGTCGTTGTTGAAAATCTTGTCATATGTCGATTTCAAACAGTTGAGCGTTTTGCCGCGCACGGGGATGATGGCTTGGAATTCCGCGTCGCGCGCCAGCTTGACGCTGGTCAGCGCCGAGTCGCCCTCGACGATGTACAGCTCGCAGCGCGACGGGTCCTTGGAGCGGCAGTTGACGAATTTATCGACCGAGTTGTTGATGTCCAGCGAGGTCGTGAGCTTTTTCTTCACGTTGACGCGCATATTTTCGGCCGACTCGCGGCTGCGCTTGTTGACGAGGACCTGCGAACAGATTTTATCCGCGCTCTGCGGGTTCTCGGCGAAATAGACCTCCAGCGAATGCTTGAAGAAATCGGTCATCGCCTCGGCGATGAAGGTGTTGGTGATGGCCTTCTTCGTCTGGTTTTCATACGACGCCTGCGTGGAAAAGGAGTTGGTCACCAGCACGAGCGAATCCTCGACGTCCGAGAAGGTGATACGGCTTTCGTTCTTGGTATATTTCCCGTTGTTCTTCAGATAGCGGTCGATGGCCCACACGAACGCGCTGCGCGCGGCCTTGTCCGGCGAGCCGCCATGCTCCAGAAAGGACGAATTGTGATAATACTCGATCATGCTCACGTCGTTGGAAAAGCAGAACGCGAACTGCATCTTCAGCTTATAGCTCTTTTTGTCCTCGCGGTCCTTCCCCTCCCGCTCGGCGGCATACTGGACGGTTTCGGTCAGATAGTTGACGCCGACCTTCTCGGCGATGTAATCGACGATCCCGTTGGGGTACAAAAACTGCTCCGAGGTATAGCTGCCGTCCGGCTCCTGCCAGTTGAGGACGAGGGTCAGCCCGTCGTTGACGACGGCCTGCCGCTTGAGGATTTCACGAACATACTCGCGCGGGATGGCGATGTCGGTGAACACCTCCAGATCGGGCTTCCAGGTCGTGACGGTGCCGGTCTTTTTCGGCGGGCAGGCTTCCTTTTCCAGCTTCGAGACCGGCTCGCCCTTGCGGAAGTGTATGGAATACTTTGTGCCGCCGGTATAGGCGGTGACGTCCATAAACTCCGAAGCGCACTGCGTCGCGCAGGCGCCCAGCCCGTTGGTGCCGAGCGAATACTCATACACAGCCGAGGCGGAATTGTTGTATTTCCCGCCGGCGTACAGCTCGCAGTAGACCAGCTCCCAGTTGTAGCGCTTTTCCTTTTCGTTCCAGTCCAGCGGCACGCCGCGGCCGAAATCCTCCACGGTGATGGAGCGGTCGAGGCGGAAGGTGACGTTAATCACCTTGCCGAAGCCCTCGCGCGACTCGTCGATGCTGTTGGAAAGGATCTCGAAAAACGAGTGCTCGCAGCCCTCCAGCCCGTCCGAGCCGAAGATGACCGCCGGACGCTTGCGCACACGGTCGGCGCCCTTCAGCGAGCTGATGACGCTTTGGTTGTCGAATACGTTTTTGGGCATAGATGGTTTGACCTTCCCTTTCCGAACAGCTTTTTTGTTTACGGCCTGTAAAAGCCGACCTTCTTATACACCTTCGACAGCGTGCGGCCGGCAAGCCGCGCGGCGCGCTCTGCGCCCTGCTTCATCAGGCCGTCGAGGTACGCCTTGTCCGCAAGATAGGCGTTGTATTTTTCTTGAATCGCGCCGACCGCGTCCGCGACCGTAACGCCGACGGCCTCCTTGAACGCGCCGTAGCCCTGTCCGTCGAATTCCCTCTCGATGGCTTCAAAATCCTTCCCCGTAAAGCAGGAGTAAATCGTCATCAGGTTATTGATGCCCGATTTCCCCTCGGCATATCGCACCTCGGCGCCGGAATCGGTCACCGCGCGCTTGATCTTGCGGATGATCGTGTCGCGGTCGTCGAACATCGAGACGCTGCCGCCGGTGGTATCCGACTTGCTCATCTTTTTGTCCGGCTCGGTCAGCGACATAATTTTCTGCCCCACGGTCGGGATATACGGCTCGGGAATGCGGAACACGTCGCCGTAGATGCCGTTGAAGCGCGCGGCGATGTCGCGCGTGATCTCCAAATGCTGCTTCTGGTCCTGCCCGACCGGCACAAGGTCGGTCTGATACAGCAGAATGTCGGCCGCCATCAGCACGGGATAGGTGAACAAACCGGCGTTGACGTTGTCGCTGTGCGCGGCGGATTTGTCCTTGAACTGCGTCATCCGCGACAGCTCGCCGAACATCGTATAGCAGTTCAGCACCCACGCCAGCTCGGCGTGCGCGGGCACATGGCTTTGCACAAAAAAGATGTTGTTTTCGTCGTCGAGCCCGCAGGCGAGATACATCGCCAGCAGCTCGCGCGTGCGGCGGCGCAGCTCCGCCGGCACCTGCCGCACCGTGATCGAATGCAGATCGACGACGCAGAAGATACAATTGTATTCTTTTTGTAACGGCACCCAGTTGCGCAGGGCGCCGAGATAGTTGCCGATGGTGATCTGGCCGGACGGCTGCACGCCGGAAAAGACGGTCTTCTTGGGTTCGGAGGAAATATCCATATTCGCTGCTTCTCCTTTTACGCGTCTTACGCGTCGTATTGATCCAGCGTTTTTCTCAGCCGGCGCACGCCCTCGACGATCTGCTCGTCGGTCGGCGTGGAATAATTCATACGGAACGAATGCGAAACGACAGATTGGTCGGGCGCAAAGGTCTTGCCTTCGACGACGGCGACCATATTGCCGATGGCCTTCTTTGCAAACACGGCGGAATCGTATTTGTCGGGCAGCGTCCCCCAGATAAAGAGGCCGCCCTGCGGACGCACAATCTCCAGCACGCCGCCGAGCTGTTCCTCAAGCGCTTCGACCATCAGCGCGGATTTCCGCTTATACAGCGCGCGGATGGAGGCGATATGCTCGTCCAGCCCGTAGACCTCCATAAACCGTGAGGCCAGCATTTGGAAGAAGATGTTCGTGTGCACGTCGTTGACCTGCTTGACGACCACGATTTTCTGAATCAGGTCTTTGTGGCCGCAGAGGAACCCGACGCGCATGCCCGCCGAAAGGATTTTAGAAAAGGACGAGCAGTAAAGCACCTGTCCGCCGCGGTCCAGACTCTTGATCGTGGGCACGTCCTCCCCGTCGAAGCGCAGCTCGCCGTAAGGATTGTCCTCGAGGATCACGACGCCGTAGCGCTCCGCCAGCGCAAGCACGGCGCGGCGCTTCTCCAGCGACATCGTGATGCCGGAGGGGTTCTGGAACGTCGGGATGAGATAAATCAGCTTGGTGTTCGGATTCGCCTTGAGCGCCTGCTCCAGCTTCTCCACATCGATGCCGTCCCGCTCCACATCGACGCCGACCAGTCTGGCGTTATAGGAACGGAACGCATTGAGCGCGCCGATGAAGCTCGGGTTCTCGCAGATGACGGTATCGCCCTCGTTGCAGAGAACCTTCGCCGCCAGATCGATGCCCTGCTGGCCGCCGGTGGTGATGATCAGCTCGTCGTCCGAAGCGCCGATGGAGAACTTCTCGCGCAGCCGCGCCTTGAGCTGCTCGCGCAGCGGGCCGTATCCCTCCGTCACGCTGTACTGCAACGCGCCGGTCGGGTCGGTCAGAAGAAGCTGCTCGGAAATCGCGCGGATTTTCTCGACCGGAAAGGAATCCGCCGACGGGTTTCCGGCCGCAAGGGAAATCATGTTCGGATCGCTGAGCGACTTGAATATTTCGCGGATGGCAGAGGGCTGCATATCCTTCACTTTGTCTGAAAACACATAATTCACAATGCTCTGTTCCTTTCAGAAGCGGCGCCTTCGCCCGAAGGTGCGCGCAGATTCTTTTCAGTATATTGTACCATATTCTTTTTGTTATTTCAACACAATTTTTTTCTTAAAAGACATTTACAAGCAAAAAAGTTTGTTGTATAATGGTAACAACGTATGTGCAGCCGCCGGATTTGCGTCCGCGGCGAGAAGGAAGGTTTGTTAAAATGAGCAACAAGGTTGTGGTGGAAACCTCCGCCAGACATGTGCACCTTACCGCGGAGCAGGTCGAAACGCTGTTCGGCAAGGGGCACAAGCTGACGGTGAAGAAAATGCTGTCCCAGCCCGGCCAGTTTGCCTGCGAGGAAAAGGTGGACGTCGTCGGCCCCAAAAACACCATCCGCAACGTATCGGTTCTCGGCCCCGAGCGGAAAGCGGCGCAGGTAGAGGTCTCGCTGACCGACGCGCGCACGCTGGGCATCGCCGCCCCGGTGCGCGAGAGCGGCGACATTGCGGACACCCCGGGCGTGAAGCTGGTCGGCCCCGCGGGCGAGCTTACGCTTGCGCAGGGCGTCATCGCCGCCAAGCGCCACATTCATCTGACGCCGGACGAAGCCGCCGCTTTCGGTTTGGCCGACAAGGAAATCGTCACGGTGCGCCTGGACACCGCCCGGCCGTTGATTTTTGACGACGTGGTCGTGCGCGTGCGCAGCGATTTCGCCGCCGCGATGCATATCGATACCGACGAATCCAACGCCGCCTGCGCCTTCGGCGAGGTTTACGGAGAAATCAGGAAAAAATAACATAAACATATTTGGAAAGGAAAACTGTAAGATGCTGAATTATTCACATGAAGTCGAAAACATGTGCGTCGTCGCCAAGGGTCCCAAGCACGGGCCGGCGCCCATTCCCGAAGAGGGCAAGTGGGTCAAGGCGTACCAGATCGGCGACATCTCCGGCCTCTCCCATGGCATCGGCTGGTGCGCGCCGCAGCAGGGCATGTGCAAGCTGACCCTGAACGTCAAGGAGGGCGTTATCGAGGAGGCGCTCGTCGAAACGAGCGGCTGCTCGGGCATGACGCACTCAGCGGCGATGGCGGCTGAGATTTTGCAGGGCAAAACGATTCTCGAGGCGCTCAACACCGACCTCGTATGTGACGCCATCAACGTCGCGATGCGCGAGATCTTCCTTCAGCTCGTCTACGGCCGCACGCAGACGGCCTTCTCCGAGGACGGCCTGCCCGTCGGCGCCTCGCTCGAGGATCTCGGCAAGGGCCTGCGCTCGCAGATCGGCACCATTTTCGCCACCAAGGCCAAGGGCGTGAGATATCTGGAAATGGCCGAAGGCTACATCCTTTCGCTCGGTCTGGACGCGGACGGCGAGGTCATCGGCTACAAGTTCGTTCACCTCGGCAAGATGATGGACATGATCAAAAACGGCGTCAACGCGCAGGAAGCGTTCGAGAAGAATACCAACACCTACGGCAGATACGCCGACGCGGTCAAATACATTGACCCGAGAAAGGAATAAGGAGGTAGCTTTACAATGGCAAAGTTTGAAGGATACGAAAGAAGAATCAAGCAGATCGAAGCCTGCCTCAACGAATACGGTTTTTCCTCTCTCGACGACTGCAAGGCGCTCTGCGATTCCAAGGGCATCGACGTAGACGCGATCGTCAAGGGCGTTCAGCCCATCGCGTTCGACAACGCGACCTGGGCCTACACCCTCGGCGTGGCCATCGCGCTCAAGAAGGGCGTGACCAACGCGGCCGAAGCGGCCGAAACCATCGGCATCGGCCTGCAGGCCTTCTGCATCCCCGGCTCCGTCGCCGAAAGCCGCAAGGTCGGCCTCGGCCACGGCAATCTCGCCGCGATGCTGCTGCGCGAGGAGACGAAGTGCTTCTGCTTCCTCGCCGGACATGAATCCTTCGCCGCGGCGGAGGGCGCCATCGGCATCGCCCGCACGGCGAACAAGGTCCGCAAGGAGCCGCTGCGCGTCATCCTCAACGGTCTCGGCAAGGACGCGGCCTACATCATTTCGCGCATCAACGGCTTCACCTATGTGCAGACCGATTACGATTTCTACAAGAACGAGCTGATCATCGTGAAGGAAAAGGCGTACTCGGACGGCGACAAGGCGAAGGTTCGCTGCTACGGCGCCAACGACGTGCTCGAGGGCGTCGCGATTATGCAGCATGAGAGCGTGGACGTCTCCATCACCGGCAACTCGACCAACCCGACCCGCTTCCAGCATTTGGTCGCCGGCACCTACAAGAAGCAGTGCATGGAAAGCGGCAAGAAGTACTTCTCCGTCGCCTCCGGCGGCGGCACGGGCAGAACGCTGCATCCCGACAACGTTGCGGCCGGCCCCGCCTCCTACGGCCTGACCGACTCGATGGGCAGAATGCACGGCGACGCGCAGTTCGCCGGCTCGTCCTCCGTTCCGGCGCATGTGGAAATGATGGGCTTGATCGGCATGGGCAACAACCCGATGGTCGGCGCTACCGTGGCCTGCGCGGTTGCGGTGGAAGAAGCCGGAAAGTAAGATTTCCGCTTCCGCATTCATAATAACGTAAAGCGAACAGGGCGCTCGGTGAATACCGAACGCCCTGTTTTTCCATCTTTTTTCTTCCCGGTCGGCCGCCAAAGCCCCTTTGCCGACAAACGGCGGTACGCTTGCAGCATTTTCGCGATTTCCCCCAAGCGCGTTCTTTTGCTCCGGGGCTGCAAACGTAAGCGCGAAACGGCGTTTGCCATGTCCGCAGCTCCGGCGTTTTGCCCGTTCTCCGTTCGGCGGCGCTTCCCTGCGCCTGCAAAAAACAAGGGCGCCGGACGGGCGCCCACGGTGCATAGCCGCTCTATCCCCAAGTCTGCTCCCGGTCGTCGCCGAACAGCCGCTCGCGGTAACGCGTGACAATGCTCAGCGCCTCGTAAATCTCGAAGCCGAGCGCCGTCATCCCGCCGTCGCGCTTGGTGCCGTACCGCTCGAACACGCTGTGCAGCACATCGGTATACTGAAGCAGCAGCGCCCGGTTGCCCGCAAGCTCCTGTTCAGGAACACGAGTAAAGGGCCTTTCCATAAAGCGATGGCATTCCTCCATCAGCGCCGTGAAATATGCGTAGTCCATTTTTGTCGATTCACCGCCCTATCTTTTCTCAGCCGACGTCCGGCCGCGTGCCGTCCGGCGTCTCCCACCCGCACGGACGGCAGCGAAGCATCCAGAGCAGCAGGACCGCCTCGACCAGTTCCGTGCCGAGCATATTGAGCGCGCAGCGGTCGCGCTGCATGCCGTTTTCGCGGACCGCCCGCAAAAGAACCGCTATATATTCGTCGATCAGCCGGTCGTCTCCGCACAGCGCGGCGAGAGAAACACGCTGAAACGGCAAATCCCGAAAACGATGACATTCCTCCACCAAAGCGATGAGGTGTTCAAAATTCATCCTTGACATAAGTGCTCCTTTTCCGCACATCAACGGCAATTTTATCGCTCCCGGAGCGAAAAGGACAATCGGCCGCCGCGCCTAAGTACGAATGCGGAACGTTTTCGGCGCCAGCTTATAAATCAGTACACACGCGAGGGCGCAGTACAGGACGCAGAACACGATTGTCATCAAGCCGAACAGCAGCACGGGTACGCGAAGCTGCATCAGCGAAAAGCAGACCAGGTAGGTCGCGCTCATCACGAGCGTGTACGCGCCGCTTTTCAGCTCCGTCCCCGCATTGTAGGGCTGAAGCAGGTAGTATATGGTAAGATAATGCACCGAAAAGAACATACTTATGCAGAGAACGGCCACCGGCAGCACGATATAGCTGAGCGGATCGCCCGTGCCGCCGGAAAGATACAGCAGCAGCGACAGACCCGGACCGATCACCAGCGCCGGAAGCGCGTTGATTTTCATAATCTCAAGCAGACGGATTCGGAACAGCTTAAGTATGAATCGCGGCTTTTTATAAAAGGAATACGTCAGCAGACTGTGGTCGCAGTTCATAAACAACGCCTGTGTGAAGCCCGTGCCGCGGTTGACGGCATACATCACAAAGACAAAATACGGCAGGCAGGTTTTCACCAGCGCATTCACGGGCGCCTTCGCCTCCGGCAGCAAATACAGCAGCAGCGCCGCGCCGGCAATCAGAAAGGCGCACACGAACGCAATCTTTTTGACGGCGCTCCACAGAATCCGGCGGTGACGCTTGACAAACAGCTCGTTCAGATAGGCGAATCCCCTGCGGTGGCTGGTGATCGAACAATCCGCGGAAATAGCCTTTTCCGCATTCTGTTTCGTCGCCTGCGCGGCGGCGTCCATCTGCTGAAAAAGCTGCCCGAGCAATTCCTGATTGATTTCCCGATACGCGCCGAACGTCAACAGCTTCCGCACGCTCAGCGCGCCGGAAAGCACAAGCGCCAGCAGAACGGCAGCGGTAACAGCCGGCGGCAGCGAAGCGCCGATGGCCGGCAGCCCATACGCGGCAGCCAAAAGCAGCGCCGCCAGCAGCCACGAGCGCTTGTTGAACGCATTCTCGTTATACGCCCGTCCGCGCTTCTCATACGAGCGCAGCGTCAAAGCCGCTGCCGTCAGCTTGCAGCCCGCGATAGAAAAGGGCAGCACAAGGCACAGCCAGAGCGGAACGCCGTTCGCCAACCCGAAGAAAAGCGTAAACGGCAGAAAGCCGACGACCACCTTCACCAGCGTATACGCATAGTTGACCAGCGTATAGGAACGCGCGTCCATCCGCATCAGAATCATCGCATAGTATTTGTCCCGCGTCGGATTGAACAGGCCGGTGTTCATAAATCCGCCGATGACCGTAAGGCAAAGCAGGATATGCAGGAACACCGTCCCCCGCGCCGCGTTCTCGTACAGCACCCCGACGCCGGTGACCATCGTCAGCATATACAAAAACTTGCCGAGGAAAGCCGAAAGCAATTCCCACACGGCGGCCAGCAGGCCGGCGAAGCGCTTCAGCCCCCTCGAACGGTAAAGCGCCTGCGGCAGAAGCCGACGCAGAAGCGGAATCTGCTTGAGCGAATACAGAATGCCGTTGACCCGATATGTGTTTTTCAGAGCGAACGACAGGCGGAAGGTGCTACGCATCGCCGTCCTCCCGCAGCGCGGCAATGATCCGCTCCTTGAAGGCGTTGTTGTCCGAATCGGATTTTTCCACGACCTCCAGCTCGCCGTGGCTGAGCAGCACGATTTCGTCACACAAGTCCAGCGCCAAATCCATAATATGCGTGGAAAAGATGGTGATGCGCCCCTGCTTGAGCGAACGGAGAAGCTGCTTCATTTCCTCCGCCACCACCACGTCCAGCGAGGTCAGAGGCTCATCCAGCAGCAGGATATTCGGCTGCGCGATGATGTTGATGAGCATCTGCATCTTGTTCTTCATCCCGTGGGAATAATCCTTCATCAGCTTGTCACGGTCCTCCGGCGCGATCGACATATCGTCGAAATACGCGTCCGGCGGCTTGGGATTTTGCAGCTTTTGCTCGTTTATATCCAAAAAGAAGCGCAAAAACTCCCGTCCCGTCAGGAATTCCGGCACGGTGGGCGTAGAAAGGACATAACCGATATCGTCTGCCGTCACCTCGCTGCGCCGGCCGTCGGTTTCCAGCCAGAAGGCCCCGCCGTCGGCCTTCAGATCGCGGTTCAGGCAGTTGAAAAGCGTCGTTTTTCCGGCGCCGTTCCGTCCCAGCAGGCCATAGATCCGCCCTTCCGTAAAGGTAAAGCAGATGTCGCGCAGGACGACTTTATCCGCAAAGCGCTTGGATAAGTGCTCGATAATGAGATCCATACCATTCTCCTATACACGGCTGTATAAACCCGGTTCAGTATGCAAAGCGGATGCCCTTTTTACAAGGATGCAAGGATGCAACGAAAATCTCCCGACCGGCGCTTCGCCCGCATCCGAAAGCGGCGGTCAGCGGCGCCGTAAAAGCTGCCGTTCCCGCGCAAAAGGAAAGCACAGCGGTTTCCAGGGCCCGACTCCGGCCGCAGCGCCGCCTGTCATACGTTGGCCTTCCGCTCCCGCGGCATAGCCTTGCGGCAGGTCCGCACGCTCGGGAGATAACGGAGCATCAGCAGCCGAAGCGACGCCTCGACCAGCTCCATACCGAGCGCGTTCAGCGCGCGGCTGCCGCTGCGCCGCCCAAAGTGGTTCATCGTCCGGAACAAAAGCGCCGCATATTCATCGATCAATTTTCGGTTTCCCACCAGTTCTTCGAGCGACACGCGCGTGTACGCTTTCTCCTCAAACCGATGACATTCCTCCACCAGCGCGAGCACATAGTCGTAGCTCATGCTTTTCCTATCAACCGTACCGCCGTTTTTACGTCCCGTTTCCCCTTTTTTCGACTTCACGCGCCCCGCTTACTCTCCTTTTTTCGTTTAGTATACATCATTTCCGTTTTCTTTTCCAGTACTTATCCCTATTTTTAAGAAAAAGTTTATATTTTCAACCTTCATTTTGTACATTTCGGACAACAATCCAGCAACTCGGATAATACTATATGTTGCACTGTAACGTCTCCTCGGTTCCTATAAAACCGCTTAAACCACCCGATATGCAAGCTGCCATTCTTCCGACGGCGCTTTCACGGACAACTGCATTCCATATAGGGTGGATGACTGGCGGTCCAATGCCTGTATGGACGGTTTTGCAGGAAAAATGGCCCAATGAATGCGTCTTAAAGGCTTGTCGGACAAGGGACAAAAGAACTGTTTGCTGAGGCAGCGGCTTACAAATCAGCCGGCCGTTTTTGTGAAAGAATTGCAAATCGTTCGTCTGCCGCAGTCCGCGATGTCCAAATCCGGGCCTTCACCCGCCTTCCGCGGCCGTGATAACGGACGAAAGCCAATCCACAATTCACCGAACAGCCTTTGAACCGTCAGCGGCGCGCCCCTCACGCGCGTCCGCCCATTGCGCGGCAAAAAGCACCTGCCGAGATGAACGCCGGTACATCCCCTGCGGGTTTATCGTACCGAGATTCGTCCTGCTGTACGCTGTCCGAAGCCGGCCGCCGTAGAGCAGGCGCGTTCGTATTGGCGCATTTCCAACTCTGCTGTGCGCTTTGCCGCCTCCCGAATTCTGCTTTAGGAGGCGTTTCAATCCCCTCACTTGTCCACTCCAAGGGAACGAATAAGCGAAGCAAGCCATCGAGCCGACGCGGCGTCGCCCCATTATAAAACCGATTATCGCAGCAATCGATTATCCGTCTGCAGCGGGAACAGAACCTCAGCCAATACCAAAGAAAAATAACTGGATATTAAAAAATATGCGAACATGACAAGCGGATGAACAATCTTAAAAATCCAGAAGGTCAGAAAGCATAAAGCAAAAAAGAACAATGCGTTTAATATTGCGTAGCCCAATTCACCGCCCCAGGATAAGCAGACGATTCTGCCGCACTTTACGCACCGCCTTACGCGGCGCGCAAAAGGATTCCCAAAATACAAATGAAGCTTGTGCCTGCAAGCCGGTTTTTTCGTCATATCCTTTTCGGGCTCCAAAGAGCTGAAATCCAAGCTTTTTCCCTCCCTTCTGCGAACATACATGCCGGTCATCAGAGATAATCATCGATGTAATTGCTCCCGTATATTGGCGGCATTCTAAATTTGTAATGCATATGATTCTTTTTGTTTTTGGCGATAGGATATATATGCTTCAGCAGCCGCTCCTTATATTCCGAATAAATAAATATATCAAAATCCGAAATATCGATGTCGCCAAATGTTCTTGCGCACGCGTTTATTAAAATAAACAATTCGTCGTGACGCGGACTCCAAGCCTGCAATGTGCGCAATGTACTTTTGGATTCCTCTGCGAAAATATTATAATTTCCTGTTTTATACAAAAGGCACAGGGGCGTGTATCCCAATTCATTATATCCATATTTTTTTATTGCCTGTATTATCTTTTTAACAGCGCGTTCGGTATTCCCGCATTCGATCTCGCAATCCCATAACGCCATTTGGGTACAGAGCAAAAATTCAGGCTCCGATGAAAACAGCTCCTTTTTATGAAAGATTTTCTTGCATATTTTCTTTGCCTCACAATACTTATTCAAATTCAGGCTCGTAACCAAAAGAAGCGACAGCGCATTGGCGTTGGTATGGACATATTTTGCAGGCAGTTGATGCAAAACCGTTTCCGCGCTTAAAAACTGTTCATGATCAAAATGGTATTGAGCGATTGCCATTAGGCTTTTCGGGTTCGGATGCAGGAAAAACGCCGTTTTGAACATTTGAATCAAAGCGTTCGCATCATATTCCGGATATTCCAAATACAAAAACCATGCAAGATTATTGATTGTCATACTTGACGGATAATGTGCTGCGTTATATCGAAACAGCTTTTCCGCCTTATGTGTTTCCGCTGTGCGGGACAAACGAATCGCTTCCCGATTGATGGCTCTATATCCCATATTTTTCTCCTTGTCCTATTATTCTATTAGATTTATCATAGCCGCTGATTGCGCCGCTCGCCCGCAGTTCACCGCCGCATAGCTTCCGTCCGACAGCCGGTACACCTTCCCCGTCTCGCTCCGTTCCGACACCTCTTCCCACTGCGCCGCTGCTCCTGCTGCCGCTACCGATGTCGCTTCCGCCGCCGCGCTTTCCGTCCCCGACAGCCCAACCGCCTCCGCCGGCGTCCCCTGTACCAAATCCGTTGGCATTCCCGGTGCCGTCTCCGCGCCGCCTACCGCGCCCGTCGGCATTCCCTGCGTTGTCTCCGCGCCGAGCGCCGCGCCCCGTCACGCTCCCCGGCAGCGCTGCCGCCGCCACCGTGCGCAGCAGTCAGCTTGCCATACGCCCGTGCCTTGCCTCTCGCCCCGTTCTCCTTTCTTGTCCCTGCCGGTTTTTCCTTCGGGTATACCGGCTCGTTCTTTCGCCCTTAAAATTCGCCCGCCGCCTTTCTTGTATTGCCCTTTGGGATTGTCTCGTTTTGTTATTCGCTGCAAGTATAGCATTGCTTCAGCCGTACGCCTTGTCCGCAAGCAATGAATAGAGTTGAATATCCCACAAGCAAATCATATGTATCTATTTCTGCGTCATCTTAGGGAACAAGCGCAGTGCCTAAACCGTGGCCAAGGCTTCCTTTGCGGTGCGGCTTGGTACATCCCGCTAAGACAAAAGCGTCTGCAATATTTTTTCCGCATCACTCTCAACACACAGGCTGAATATCCTATCATTATTCAAATAGAGGCGCCCGTTCTCATGCCCGTATTCATTATATACTTCGGCAAAAATATAATCGTTATGTAGTTCCATATTTTTGCAAAATATGGTTTCGTTGTTATCCGTTATAATTGTAAGTATTGTTTTTTTGTTTTGCGCATATGCTATAATGTCTCGTATCGGATTCCCGGATGTTGGGATTTTATCCAATTCCTCATACGATAGATCATATTCTTTCATTAGACGAGCTATCCTTTTTTCATAAAATCCATCCATTGTAATTTTTTGAATGTCGTCCACAAAAAAGGTGACAAATCCGCTTTCATATCCCTTTGTCGTAATCAACTTCATAAGTATAGTATTTTCATTAACTTCATAAACATAACCCACATAAAAAGTATCCGCATCCGATTCTGACGGGTATACAGATAGCAGCGTTTTCGTCTCCATTGCTTGTTTTAATACGTTAAACATAATAATCCACCAAGCCTTGTTGTTTTATGGCTTTTTCCTTCCTCTCAGTAATGGCTATACTTTTCTCTAATCTGTGAATTGCAAAACAATGATACAATGGGAATATTATAATACTTGTCTCGCTCGTCTCTTTCTACTAAACAGTTTTTACTCAGGGGAAAAATGACGATTACATCCTTACGCACCAAATAATCTAATAATCGTACATATCCCGTCGCATTAAAGCAATATTCCCCCTGCCAAGGCATCACAAAAATTTTTTTACCTCCGGCCAGCCCAATAGCGGCTGTAAACCGATACACATACGCTCCTAACATACGCATATCTCGATTTAACCAATCGCCAATATCCAAATCATTGGAGAATTCTTCAATCGTAAAGCTTGTTTCCGCAGTATCCAATTCTCTTTGCAAAACATCTCCCAATATGGCCGGCTCTGATAAAAACGCACTTATATCTCCAAGATAACATACCTTTTTCCGCAATTCCACAATATCCATTTGTTGTTCATTGTAAAACAACGACATATCTTTTATATATGTTTTACATTGCGGCGTCAACGAATAGGTAAACGCCCACCCGCCCATATCGATTTCACCTCGAAGCAAATATACCCCTGTGTGGAATTGAGCAGATAATTCGCAGCAAACGCTCCTGTAACTTCCTATATTTGTATGTTTGCAATCTTCTACGGTCTTGAACTTGTTTACTTCGAATGTAATCATTTTATTTTATCAACTCCGTTGCTGCATATCCATACTTGCGTTATATTTATATTCACCAATGCGGAAATAGCGAACCAAGTTACGATTCCGCCATCGAAACGTTTTCAACTCTAATACCCGCATCGGCGCCAATCGCGCCTTATATCCATTGCACTTCATCCCTGCGGCTGCTGCATTTTGCTTCGCAGGCGTCAAAATCCGTGTACGGAAAGAAATTCATCCCGCACTTGGAGAAGCGCGCCAAAAACATATACGACGCACGGCACGACATCTCCTTTGGCGTCGAATCGGTTTGGTCGGTGTAATCCACCATCGACGTCGGGTATATCGTCGCAAAAGGACGTTCCAGATTGTTGTCTCTGCATTCAATTGTTTCCTCGCCGGAGAGAGTAAAGGAATCAAGGAAGGTGCAATCGGTTCTGTATGTACTCTCGAACGTCATCGCTTTTTGGGAAGAATATACACGGTTACTTGGTATTCTCAAATCTTAAATTTATTTTTTTCATCGATTTTCGCATTATCTTCTTTTCCTTTCTGTTTAATTGATTATATATTTTTGGATCTGTGCACAAGCAAGCAAGTCCCATCAGCCAAAGCGCATCTTTCTCCTTAACAGCTTTCTTAATTGAATAAGACAGCCAATAACCAATCGTCGACGAAGGGAATTGCTTCAACCGTTCAAGAATGATTGCAGAACCCGGCCAATTCAAATCCTTTAGCCATTCGAACATATTTAGAATATACTCGTGTAATTCCGAATCGGATTTAGCAACGATTGCTTTCGCGCAATTTTGCCAAACGGATTTATTCTCCACAGGCTGAAACAATATTGAGAAATATTGAATTTGCTTTGCTTCTTCAATGCCGGCAGCCTGTACTTCAGCATCGTTATCGGAATCCAGCATTTCAAACAATTCATTTATATTATGCATATTTTATCCTTTCTCTGTTTGTAATGCAAAACCGATGATTTAAGCGCTTCGTCCGGTTTGCATAGCCTCCTGCGCCAATCCAATCTAATGTTTTGGCTCCAATCGGACTTCGCCCGGCCGGAGAGCGTGAAGCTCGTCTCCGCCGGCAGGCGGAGCTGGATGGTCTGCAGCGAGAAGCTCAAGCCGGCGGTGCTGCCCGCCACACACATCACGTTCCCGCGTGCCGCGTCGGTCACATAGCTGCCGCCGTTCGACGTCCCCCAGCGGTACT
>ERZ1673738.190-NODE-190-length-120495-cov-33.517776_pt1 | contig 120495 bp, 115 predicted proteins | sample MGYA00580198_ERZ1673738 | MGnify/ENA primary metagenome ERZ1673738 (study PRJEB41218, sample SAMN15661784) | gut metagenome | host: Homo sapiens | place: Canada: London | collected 2015-08-20/2019-03-30 | study: EMG produced TPA metagenomics assembly of... | reverse complement strand
TTGTAAATATAGATATTATGATCCAGAAATAAGAAGATGGATATCAATAGATGATGTAAATTATCTTGATTCAGAAACTGTAAATGGCGTTAATTTATACGCATATTGTGGGAATAATCCGATTTCCTTCTGCGATCCTAGCGGTCACTTTGCAGTTAGTACTTTCTTGATTGGATTAGCTGCTTCTTGGGTAATCTCATCAATTGCTAGTTATTATTTAGGTGAACACTTAGTAAGTGGTGCTTCATCAGTATATGGTGGTATACAAACAATTGCGACAGGTATATCATTATTAGCATACGGACCAGTAGGGTGGGTATTAGGAGGCGTAGCAATAGCTTTAGGTGCTGTTAATATTACCTTTGGTACTGCGGAACTTCAACAACACTTTACTGGTAACAACTGGATTAATGATATTGGTATTACTGGTGATTTATATACTGGATTGTATATAGGCTCAAGTATAGCATCTGCAGCTGTTTGCATTGGAGGTACTGCTTATATGAATTCGTCTGCAGGGAAATTGGCACATGAGATTCAACAAAATGCAAAATATTGGGATAAAGGAACATTCCACACTAGATATGGATCAATGAAGTATCATTATAAAACTCACGCGAATGGGATGACACCAACTCAATATACTCAATCTGCGATTGATTTTTCTACTGTTAGCTCATCGTATTTTAAATATACATACAATTATAAATACCAAAATGCATCTTGGAATTTTATTAATATATATGGTGTTGGAGGATATTATAATAGTGCAGGAAAAATTATTACATTCTTTTTTTAAAGGAAATTAATTATGTTAAAAAAATATGAAAAACAAATTTTAGAAGCTTATCTAAATATACCACCTCGTAAATTACTTAATCATAAGTTTGAATTAGAAGAAGATTATCTTGCCGGTTATGTAACAAGATTTCTTCATGGAGAGAGGTTTAAAGAAGATTTTGTTCCTTTTTTAGATTATGAATTAGAAGTAATTAATCCATTGATTGAATCTAACAAAGATAATGATGATGGAAAGGAATTAATAACAGCGGTTTTATTAACTAAAGCTGTATGTAATATAATGAATAAGTATAAAAAATAAATTAAATAAATGGACGTTTTGACAATGTTTAATTGTTCACTTATGGATATATATGTTGGATATTGGTTCTGTCATTTGCAACTTTGTTTAATATAAAGGCTTTTCATGTTCATACAGAAAGATATCCATTAAATAATTATTCAGAGTATTAATTTAATCCTTTTGCAGATAAGTTAACTGAAATAGACAAAGCATTTATTATTGAAATAGAAAAAAATTAAATATTTATGAAGTTAAATTGAAAGAAAAAACTTTATTTTTCGATATGAAGGGTTGTATATTTCCATTAACAATTATAAATGCTTATTTAATAAGACAATTCATTATGAAATATATCAATAAATATAAAATTGTTACAGATACAATGGGCAAGAACATCAATATATCAAAACTATTTAAAAATTATATGAATATTCAAATAATTTTTAAAAATAAGAATAAGATAAAAATGAAATGGTAAAATAAATGTAGACACAAAAAAAGTGTCTACATTTTTTGTTATGATATAATAGGGTAAAGGAGATGATATTATGGGAAGAACGAAAGGCGGTAAAAACAGAGAATGGTCAAAAGATCAAAAATACGAAATTATTAAATACGTTATTGATGGTGAAAAAAGTATAAATGATTTAGGACGTGAGTTTGGCATCAGTAATGGAATGATTTGTAATTGGTTAAAACGTTATAATGAAAAAGGTATAGAAGGTTTAGAAAATAAACGTAAACCTGGCAATCCATTAGCTAAATATTCACATAGAAAAGAATTAACACCTATTGAACAACTTGAATATGAAAATATGTTACTTCGAATTGAGAATGAACGATTAAAAAAAGGATACACCGAGGAGGATGTTCTTTTAGCCCTAGAGAAATTATCAGAAAAGAATACGAAATAGTAGAGACTCTTTCTCGGGAATTTAATATTAAATCACTTTGTATAGTAATGAATGTTTCAAGAAGCGGATACTACAAATGGCTAAACCGTAAAGGAATAATTAATAACTATCAAAAAAACAGAATATCACTAGCAGAAGAAATAAAGAATATCCATAAGCATCATTCAACTTATGGATATAGATCTATAGCACAAAATATCAGAAATAAAACAGGATGGATATTTAGTAATAATTTATGCCATAAAGTATGTAAAAGTTTAAATATACGTTCAAAAGCACGTAAAACATACATCCCAAGAGGTAAAGAAAGTATAACTTATCAAAATATAGTAAAAGGAAATTTTAACTCAACTAGGCCTTTTGAAGTAGTTGTTTCTGATACAACTATGATTCATTGTAGAGGTAAAAGTTATGATTGGACTTATTATATTGATGTTTATAATAATGAAATAATAAGTTCTGATATACAATTGTCAAAACATGGTAATGGTATAAACAATCATTTTAATGCATGTAAACAATTTTTAGAAGAAAAAATAAAAAGAGGATATAAAGACCTTGAGACTATCTTCCACACAGATCAAGGCACTATATATTCCTCAAAAGCTTTCAATAAGCTATACGAGAATTATACCATAAAAAGATCAATGAGTCGAGCAGGAACACCTACAGATAATCCTGTTATTGAATCTTTAAATGGATGGATTAAAAATGAATTATATAAAGATTTTAGAATATATTTTTCAGAAGATATTAATACAGCAATAAATGCCTATATTAAATATTTTAACACACAAAGATTAGCTTATTCGTTAAAATATAAAACCCCCGTTCAGTATAGAACTGAGCAGGGATTTACATAATACTTTTTTTGTGTCTACTTTTTCTTTACTATTTCAATAAAAAAATATTTTTTAATAAAAAACGGAAAGACTAAGATGAATTCTTTAATGAAGTCTATTAATGGTTATGGCTATATAACATGGTATGTTACATATCATCAAATAGATAAATATTATGTGAAAATGACTGAAAAAGCATTTGTCGAAAGAAAAAAGAATTATAATAATGAATAAAAATCTGTAAAACTATATTGACTATGTCAAAAAAAGTGGTGCTATTGGCACCACTTTTTGTCACGCAAATAATAAATTATTTTATAGGTCACTCTATTTTTCAATCTATAAAATAGTTTCTAATATTATAATATATGTGAATCTTTTTTAACTACTTTTTAAGATACTTATTATATAAGTTGTATAGATATCTACTAAGAGTTACTTCAACAACAATACCATTATTTTCATATGAGAAATTATGAACATGAGCTTTTTCTTTTAATGTTGTAAAAATATCACCTTTATCATATGGTAAAAGTAACTTACAAGTTATTTCATCATTAAATAGACTGTTTTTAATATATTCAATTAAATCTTTAATTCCTTCATTAGTTTCATTAGAAATTAGAATAGCGTCTTTATCTACTTTAGGTAAAAACATTTTATTTTTCACCAAATCAACTTTATTTAAAGCATAAACAGTAGGAATGTCAATAACGCCAATTTCGTTTAGAACTTCAATTGTTGTTGCTATTTGGGTTTGTGCATATGGGCTTGATGCATCAACAACATGAACAATTAAATTAGCTTCTTTAATTTCTTCTAAAGTCGATTTAAATGATTCAATTAAGTGATGGGGAAGATTGCTGACAAATCCAACAGTATCAGTAATTAAAAATTCTTGATTAGTAGGAAGTTTGATAGAACGAGTAGAAGTTTCTAATGTTGCAAAAAGCATATTTTTTACAAATACTTGTTTATCACTATCTTTATCAAAGTAATTTAATAAGGTATTAATAGTTGATGATTTTCCCGCATTCGTATAACCAACAAAGGCAACTGTTTTAGTATTATTGGCTTTTCTAGCTTTTCTTGCAACTTGTCTACTAAGAACGATTTCTTTTAATTCTTCCGTGGCTTTTTGAATACGACGTTCAATGTGGCGTCTATCTTCTTCTAATTTAGTTTCACCGCTTCCGCGTCTTGCGCCGGCACCACCACCACCGCCACCACCGATTCTCGAAAGGTTAGTGTATGATCCAACAAGTCGTGGTAACATATATTTCAAATTGGCGATTTCAACTTGTAGAATCGCTTCTTTAGTTTTAGCTCTAAGTTGGAAAATTTCTAGAATCAACATTGTTCGATCAATGACTTCACAGTTTAAGGCATCTTCCATATTTTTAAGTTGAACAGGTGATAATTCATCAAGAACAACAATTAAATCAATACCGTAAGCATCTTTTAAAGTTGCTATTTCGGTTAGTTTACCACTACCAACATAACTTTTGTTATTAGGATGAGGGAGATTTTGAATAACATTATCAACAACTTCAATGCCTCTTGCTTCACATAAATTAGCAAGTTCAGTGAATTGATATGAAAAATATTCTTCATTGCCAGTATTAACTCCAACAATAATGGCTTTTGTTAATTCTTCAATTTCTTGCATAGTATCACCTCAAATCGTGATATATTTTATCATAAATCATTTGTTTTTGCAAGAATAGAAAATGTCTAACTTTTATAATTTTTGCATATAATGCTTTTGAAGTAAAGTTAAGGAGGAATACATGTTTGAAACTTTTAGTACAAGTGCCTTAGAAATGATTGATAAGGCGTTAAGAATTGCTAAATCTTTAGGAAAAAAACTGGTTGGAACAGAACATTTATTACTTGCTATGTATCAAGTAGAAGAAAGCATTTGTCATTTTTTATTAGAGGAAAAAGATATTACATATGAAAAACTATTAGAAGTCGTAAATGGTTTAGTAATTTTAAGAAAGAATGAAAGCAAAGAAGATACCTACAGTAAAAAGTTTCAAGAAGTAATTTTATATGCACAGCGACTTTCGGAAGATTTAGAAAGTGAATATGTATATGATGAACATATTTTTTATGTAATGTTAAAAGAATATGACACAGTTGCTTATGTTGTATTAGAAAAGTTAGGTTTAGATATCGAAGAATTAAAAAGAGATATAGAAGAAATATTTAGTTTTGATGAAGCAAAAGAAAAGGAAAATATACCATATCCTTTTTTAATAAATTTATCTACTTCTCAAAAAATTCATCCTTTTGTATTGAGAAATAATTATATTGAAAAAATAAAATATATTTTATCAAAAAAGCAAAAAAACAATCCCTTGTTAATTGGAAATGCGGGGGTTGGTAAAACTGCCATAGTTGAGGGATTATCAGAAATATTAAAAGATGTATCAATATATCAATTGGATTTAGGAAGTATTGTTGCGGGGACAAAATATCGTGGTGAATTAGAAGAAAAACTAACAAAAGCGATGGAGTATATAAAAAGAAAAAAAGCCATTCTTTTTATTGATGAAATACACAATATCGTAGGGGCAGGTTCAAATGATGGTTCTTTAGATATTGCCAATATTTTAAAACCATATTTATCTAGATCAGACATTAAATTAATTGGTGCCACTACTCTTGATGAATATTATCGCCATATTGATAAAGACAAAGCATTATCACGTAGATTCCAAAATGTTTTTATTGATGAACCTACCGAAAAAGAAACATATGTAATATTAAAAGAAATAAAAGCAAGTTATGAAGAATATCATAATGTTAAATATTCTGATCAAATTTTACAAGAAATTATCGAAAAAAGTAAATTATATTTAGTAAGAAGAAGCTTTCCTGATAAAGCAATTGATGTCATGGATGAAATAGGTACTAGGAAAAAATCAAGCAACAAAAGTTTTAGTAAATTAATTGATGAAACAATTGAGGATCTAACGGGTATAAAAAATCTTACGCTTGAAAGGCTAAAAAAAGTTGAACTTAATTATCCAAGTTTAAAACCAAAATATTTACAGTTTATTAAGAAAAAAGAATTTGAAGTCAATACTAATAATCTTGCTTTCGCAATGGTAAATAGTGATTTTAATGTTGAATATTTAATAGAAGATTTATATAAATTATTTGCATTTAAGAAAGAAATGTATTTAGAAATTGATTTAGAAAACTATATTGACTATGCCTCAATCAATAATTTAATTGGTTCAACTAAGGGTTATGTAGGTTATGAACAAGGGGGTATATTATCTGAACATATTTTAAAATATCCCTTAAGTTTAGTTTATTTTAAAAACATAAAAAGCGCTCATCCATCGATTAATCAATTCATTAAATCACTATTAAAGAAAAATCACTTTTTAGATAATAAAGGTCGTACAATATATTTAACAAATACTATTTTTTTATTAGATACAGATAAAATCAAAAACAAAGAAATTGGCTTTATTAATGAAAATAAAAAAAGTTCTAAAAATATAATTACCTTGAAAACTATTGAGAGAAAACAAGATATAAATCAATTAAAAGATATTCTTGCCAAGAATAAAATTAATATCTTAAATTTCGAACAATTATTAGATTCATTATCAAAAACCCAGTTATATGATTTTCTTGCTTTGGCAATTCTAAAAGAAAGCGGGAACTACTGGTATAATTCAACAAATCTAACTCTTGAAAAGAAGTAAAAAACGTCTCTTGTAACAATTTATTACAAGAGATGTTTTTTGTTTTTTTACATTTTACTTTGATAAATAAGAATATCGTGATATAATAAACAATAAAGTGGAATGATATGCGTTTGTGAGGATACTAATATGAGAGTAATAAAACCAAGGAACAATAATACTTATCGTATACAATCAAGAAATAAGCATTTAATGAACGTTTTAGAGCTAGACTATTACATTGAACTTGGAGTAGTCAAGATGGAAACCATTAATCGCTTTATAAAAAAAGAAGTAATAAACTTAAATGAACTAATTGATACTAATTTACTGGTTTCTGGTATTGGTTCAATTACAGGAGATTATGAAGTAGATTTAAATTATCAATTGAATTATTTACTAAATTTTAGATTAAAAAATTCAACTTATAAACTTTTACTTACCGCAGGTATTATTAAATATTATGATGAAAAAAATTGTGAAAAATACGCTCCTTTGGTTTTAATACCTTTTGATTTAGACCCCTCTAGCAAAAAGGTAATAGCTAGTGCACAACCAATTCTAAATATGGAGGTAGTAAGTTACATTGCCAACAAACTGTATAGTTCTGAAGATGATGTAAAGCGTTACACCAATGATTTTCAAATAAGACGTATTAATAATGCTTTCGATATTGATAAACTTTGTTTAGATATTGCTAAAAGCGCCAACACAACGGTAAATCCTACTAACTATTTAACTTTTAGTTATGTTGAATATCCGGGATTTTATTTGAACAACGATTTCATGACACCAGAACGCTCAATCTTTGAAATGACAGAAAAAACAATCGTTCAACGTTTCTTTAAAAATATATATTCAATTTTACCAACAAACTTCGATCAAAAATATGTTCTTATCAAAGCAAATGAAGGAGATAACTTTGCGGTTGACGGAAGACTTGGTAGTGGTAAAACCTACACTATTATTAATTTAATTGCAGATCAAGTTAGAAAAGGCAAAAAAATTCTTTATTTAAATCAAGATTTAGATAACATCTCTAGTCTTGAAAATAAACTAATAGAACTTGGAATTGGTAAGGTTTGTTACCAACTTTCTAAAACTAATAAAAAAATAGATAATAGTGTACCAATTGTACTAAAAAATGAAACTAACGAACTAAATGATTCTTCAACAAATGATTTATTTAGATATATTGGTCAAAGTCAAAAAACTATTCATGGTTTTAGTATTCAAAAAATATTTGAAGAACTTGCGGTATTAAAACGTGAGAATCCGAAAATATCAACTATAAAACTAGAAACTGTTTTAGAAAGACATGAAGTAAAACTAATATATGATGAATTAGTAAGTATTGAAGATTCCTTAAAAGTAATAGATCTTTATGCTAACAATATTTGGCATCGTCTTCATACATCTTACAATAACATTACTAAAGTTGATATCATAAATCGTGTTGAAGAATTGTCAGAAATTAATTTGGATTTACACGAAAGAGTAAAGAAATTTTGTAACAAGTATCAAATTGTAATGCCAAACACGGTAAATGAATTACAAAAATTAATTTCTCATATATATAATTTTGTTTCTATTAGACCACTTCCTGAATGGAAAGATGAAAAAGTAAGAAAACAAATCATAAACAATTTAAATGAATTACAGAAATTAGTTGATGTTAATTATCGCTTAACTAAATATTACTTATTGATTATTAAGAATGGTTATGAACCAGGTACAATGTTAGATATCTTTAATGAAATTACCAGTGAATCGTTTGATTTAAAATGGGATGGTAATAAAGTAATCTCTAACAAAGTTCAAAATCATAATAATGAATTAAAGTGTTTCAATAACTTAATTTCATCAGTTGATGAATTAACTAACATCAATAAAGAAATTAAAAAGAATATTAGAGCTATTAATGATTACTTTATTGAATTACAAAATACATTCAAACTAAGAGATTTAAATAACGAAATATTTGATTTCTTAACAAGATTAAGTAATCACTTAAATAATAATAAATTAAACCGTGTATTCGTTAATGCCTATCGAGAATTACCATCAATATTTACAAAAAATGGTGATACTATCATAACTGCTTACAAGAAATACAAAGAAATGCAAGAAGTTATTCCAAAGTATATGGGTAGTAGCGATAAATTATCAATATATGTAATTGAAACTTGCTATCAAAGAAAAAATGTCGATAAAGCTTTAGCTAGCTTGGTTAATAAGAATGCAGTACGTAAAGAACATCGTAACATAAAAGAAGTAGTAAATAATATTAAAGAGTACTATCAAGCATATAAAGAAATTCAAACAGCCATGGGTAATATCTTTGGTCAAGATGATTACGAAATGAATTATGTTGAACAATTTACGGTTTTCTACCAATTCATTTATGATCTTAACCCTAGACAATTAGTTATTTTAAAAGACTTCTTTGAAACATTTAAAAATAATAACTATCAAGAAAAGTATTTACAAAAAATTACTAAACTTTTAAATGACTATAAAAAAGAAGGTTACCAAACTGAAAGTATTTGTAATCAAATTAAGAATTATAACATTGAAATTAATGAAGAAAATATTGTAGCACGTATAATAAAACTTGAAAAGTGGAGTAAATATCTTGAAAAGGTTGAGAAGTTATTAAAAGAAATTTATCAAATTTTTAAACAAAAAGCTATAGTTACTTTAGATAATATTGTTGAATTAATTAAAAATGATAATCAATATCATAAACTTAGAATCGATCTTAAAAACAATGAACCAGTATTACGAAAATTACTTGGTCGCTATTATAATGGTTTAGATACCGTTATTAATGAAATATCGCAAACCATCGAGCATTATGATGAATTCTTAAAGAATATAACACCTAATTGTCAAATTGATGAACTATTAAAAGAGAAAAGATTTGACACAATGTTAGATGACGCAAAAGATCTTGATAAGTTATATACCGATTGGATTGGTGCGTATCGTATGTTTTCAGTATGCTTCAAGGGTGGACAACCAACATTTAGTGATAACACCTTTGAATACAATATTAAATTATTCAGACAATACATTAACAAAACCGACCAAATTGATCCTATCTTAAATATTAATTCATTAACAGAACACTTCTTAGAATATAACTTAAAAGATTTGTATGATGGTTTAAGAAGTTGTAGATATGGTATAGGTATATCAAAACAATTCTTGTTTACCGTATATAGTAGTTTCTATCAAGAAATTGAAAGCATGTATCCAGACTTACTTTCTATCAGAAAACTTGGTAACTTAATTGAAGATTTAAATGATTATGAAGTAGCTTATTGTGAAAATAATTTAAATTATTTAAGAAAACGTATAGTTGAAACAAGACGTTTAACTAATCCTGAAGAAGGCCATTTATTTAATAAATACAATGAAATTGTTGCAAGTTCAATTAAAGGAATATCGGTATATCTTGCGGACTTAGATATTTTAAATAGTGGATTAAATTTATCTTTGTTTGATTTAGTAATTATTGATGATGGTCATCTATCTTCATCTAATAAATATAACCGCCTAAGTGAATGTAAACAAGTAATCATTTTTGGTGACTTACAATTTAATACTTCAGTTGCCAATGTATTGATGCGAAGAATTCCATCTTCAACCATCTTTAGTTACAAACGTAGATATGTTCAAATGACGGCACGCTTTAATAATGTTTGGAATTTCAACAATCAGTATATATATTCATATGAAAATAAATCATATGTAAGAAAGGCTGAAAACTTTAAAGAATTCATTCTTGAGATAATTAAAAGATATGAAGCTAATCCAACATATGTATTAAATGTCTTAGTTGCTAGCGAACATACAAGAAGAGAAATATATACAAGTATAGTCGAAGAACTTGCTAAGATATATGATGTTGATAAAGTTCTCTATATTCTAACAACTAATATTAGAATAATTGATGTTCTAACAGAAGGTAATAATTATGTCAATGATGCTTTTGTTTATTTTGATGATTTTAAAGAATTAGATCCTACCGTTATTGAGTTAGTCTTCAAAAACTTTATTTCTGTTAAAAATAACATTGGTATATATTATTTAAATAATCGTTTACAAAGCGAAAATGCTAGCATTGAAGAACAAATTAAAAAAGTGATTGGAAAACCTCAAATGTTTGAAAAACAACCTGAGGGTATTACTTCAATGGTAATCAATGATTTAACCGAAAATGGTCTAAAGATTGATTTAGGTTATGGATTATTTGATTTTGTAATCCGTCAAAAGAAACCTATTGCGGTGATAATATTAGGTAAATATAGTGATGCAATCAATTTTATAGTCGATGATTATCTATATTATTACAACGAATATATTAAACGTGGTTTTAGTGTCAAAGTATTATATACTTTAGACTTATATCACCAATATGATAAATGTCTTAAAGAATTATTAAACATTGCAAAAGTAGGTACTAACAATGGACGTAACTAAGAAAAATATTCTTTCTACTTTAAAGAAAATGAAAAAACACGAAAGGTCAGCAACCTACTTCAAAAAAATATTTACACAAGCTTCTAAAGAAGGGTTAAATATTAACGAGCGATATGAACAAGGGAAGAATATTTTACACTATACAATAGAAGGTGGTTATGACAATTTGATTAATTTCTTTATCAAACTTGGTTTAAACCCTGATATTTGTGATGATAATTTTGTTTCTCCCCTTCATTTGGCTGTCAATAAAAACAACAAAAAAGCCGTGAAGAAACTTTTGAAAGCAGGCTCTGATGTTGATTGTGCAGGTGAGTTTGAACAAACTCCCCTTCATCTTGCAACAATTTCTGGTGATTTGAAGATGATAAAATTACTATTAAAATATCATGCAGATATAAAATTAGTAGATGAAAAAAACTTATCAGTTATTGATTATGCAATAGATGAAAAAAATGTTAAAATAATAAATTATTTAAAAAAACAAATTTATAAGAAAGAAGAAAAAATATGATGGAAGTATTAAAAAACTATATTGAATCTTTAGGACATACATATGTTAGTTTTATTTTTGAATGTATAATTGTCTTAATAGCTATAGGTTTATTAGTTTATCTTGCTATTTATCATTTTCGTTCAAAAACTATTACAATTTTATATGCTTCAATTCTAATTCTATTTGCCATATGTTTTATTATGGGACTTAGAATCGGCTTTATAGTAACTCTTGTAATGTTGTTATTTGTAACCTTGTATGGATTTGTTGGTGATATCTTGGGTCCAAAAGGACGAGGATATTCAAAGTCTTCTGGTAAACAAAACAAACAATTCATTACAACTGAAGAACGTAAAAAAGAATTAATAGATACGCTTATCAGAACCGCAAGCCATTTAAGTAATCGTAAAGTTGGTGCTATTATCACAATAGAAAAAGAACATAATTTAAACAGTCTTATTGAAGGATCAGTAAAACTAGATGCTGAAGTAACATTTGAATTATTAGAAACTATTTTCCACCCTAATACAAGATTACATGATGGTGCAGTAATTATTAGAGGTGATAGAATTATGTGCGCTAGTGCTTTCTATCAACCAAGTCAAAAGAAAGATATTCCTCAACATTATGGTTCTCGTCACCGTGCCGCAATCGGAATTAGTGAACAAAGTGATGCATTTACCATTGTAGTATCAGAAGAAACTGGTCAAATTGCTGTAACAATCGGTGGAACAATTACTGGTAATGTATCACTAGATGATTTGCGCACGGCACTTAACCAACAACTTATCGTTAGATAGGTGAAGCTATGAAAGAATTGGTTATTTTTGCAAATTATAAAGAAGCTCAAACAATGACTCTAATAATGCTACTTGTTTTTGGAGTTATTATTGAGACAATCAGATACTTATTAGTTAAGAAAGTTAATGTCATAAGTTTAATTCTTAATATAGCTATTTTTCTAGTCGCAATGTTTGCAAGTAATGTATCAGTAATTTTAGTAGTAATTTTGATGTGTTTAAACACTTTCTTAGAAATACTTTACTTCTTGTATAAAGTATATATAGAATTACAACTTAAAGGAAAAACTAACGATTATTTGCGTAATACTGATTATGACTTCTTTATTCAAATGAATAAAAAAGGTAAAATTGTTGATTGTAGTAGCTCGGTATTAAAACTATCAAAACTTGCTAAAAAAGATATAATAAAGAATATTGGTTGGAAATTTATTTTTGATCACTTTGATGTTAAAGCAATCAACAAAGAAGAAATAACTCAAGCATATGTAACAAAATTTTTACAAGAATATGAAGCTTGCAATAGCAAACATAAATCATATAAATTTACTCTAGATGTTAACGTAAATCAAAAAGATGATGAAACTAAATCAGAAATTATTCAATACATTGGTATAATTCAACCAATTTATTGCAAAAACTTTTTAGTTGCTAGAAATGTTTATTTTTATCAAGATCGTCTTCAAGTTGTTGAAAAACTACGTGAAATTGTTAGAACTGCTTGTACTGACTTAGAAGATGCTTACTTACAACTTGATATGATGATGAGCATGTCAGAAGGTGTTGTGATGTACTATGATTATCATAATAAGGTATATGTTGCAACAGATTGTATGAGACAATATACAAAAACGGAACAAAGAGAATACAGCTTTGATACCATTTATGCTCATATTCATCCAGATGATATTCCATCATATCTTGAACAAGCTGAAACGGTAAATAGTTTATCAATTACTAAAATTAGATATCGTTTACAAATTGGTGGTATCTATTATAATGTTGAAGAAGATACAATTGCTTTACGTAAGGATTTTGGTTTGATTTCCATAATTAGAATTGCGGAAAAAGAAGTTATCCAAAATGCCCCACGTAATGCTAAAATTAGAAGAGATATTGAAGAATTAAATGCTTTGGTTAATGCCAATATAAAAGATACTCTTGATAAAACCATTGATATTTTAAATGTTGTATTAGGAGAACACAATAAAGAAAATGAAAAAGACAATTAGTGCAATTATCTTAATGGCGGGAAGTAGTACTAGATTTGTTGATGATAATAATAAACTATCGTATCAAATAATAAATCGTCCTGTTTTTACCTACAGTTTAGAAACTTTTTACAATAATGAAAAAATAGAACATTTATATTTAGTAGTTAGTAGTACTACCATTAATGAAGTAGAAGAATACGTAAAGGGAAACTTAGATTCTTCTAAAATTACGATTGTAATGGGGGGATTAACTAGAGCTCAAAGTGTTAGAAATGCCGTAAAAGAAGTAAAAGAAGATTTTGTTTTAATTCATGATGCAGCCCGACCACTTGTAAATAAAGTTGATATCGATAACTTGATTAATCAAATGGATACTAACCTACTTGGAACATTATATCATCCGATATATGATACAGTAAAAGATACATCCAACAATAAAGTTGTAACACTTGATAGGCAAAATCTTAAAGCAACTACAACTCCCCAATTTTTCAGTAAAAAGTTGTATGAAAAAATCATAAATCCTAATATCTCTGATGATAAAATTACTGATGAAATAAGTATATTTGAAAAAGATTATCAAGTAGCATTTGTACTTGAGACTTCAAATAATCGAAAAGTAACAACCAAAAGTGATATAGATGAGATAACTTACTATTTAAATAAAGATGAAAACTATTTGATTGGTCATTCATTTGATTTTCATCCCTTTGAAGAAAATCGCAAACTAATATTAGGAGGAGTTGAAATACCGTATTCTAAAGGATTAGCTGGTCACAGTGATGCTGACGTCGTATATCATGTGGTTGCAGAAAGTATAATGGGAGCTTTAGGTATTGGTGATCTCGGTACATTATTTCCTGATACAGATAATAAATATCTTAATATGAATTCTGCTTATTTCATTAAAGAGGTAATGAAACATTTAAAACAGTCTTTCTATAGAGTAGAAAATATAGATGTAATAATATATTTAGAAAAACCTAATTTAAAAAATTATAAAATACAAATGGCTAAAAATATCAAAGAACTAATTAACTGTAACTATGTTAATGTAAAAGCTACTACTCTTGAAAAAAAGGGTTTAATTGGCAATGGCTTTGGTATAGCAAGTGAAGCAGTTGTATTATTAAAGAAACTGAAATATTAGTGGTAAACCACTAATATTTTGATTTTTTAGAGTATAAAATGTAATGGTGATAAAATGAAAAAAGCAATAAAACTTGTTCTAATATTATCTATAACAATATTAATTCCCATTGCTATTTTAACAATGATTGATAACTACTATAGTACTAAATCAAATATATATATTGAAGGTGAAGTAACAAAAACCATTTCTAGTATTTTGACTGAAGCTTTAAAAAAACCTATTAATGAGCAATTATCTAAAAATAAAATACTTGATTGTAAATATGATAATAACCAAGTCATTAAAGGTGTATATATAAATGCTGAAGTAGCTAATGCCATTATTATTGAGGTAAATCAAACTATCAACCAATTAATTGATGAAAATGTTATAAATGAAGCTATTTCAAAAATTGACATACCACTTGGTTCATTAGTATCAAAAGCTATATTTAGTAATTTAGGGCCTAACATAAGTATTAAAGCAATACCGATAAGTTCATATAAAAGTAATATATATACTAAGACTAAATCACTAGGAATAAACAATTCAAACTTTGAAGTTTATGTTAATATTAAAATAGATGTTCAAGCCTTAATTCCCTTAAAAGAACAAGCCATTAACTATGAAAGTAACGTATTACTTGGTTCAATATTAATCCAAGGCGAAATACCTTATTACTACTATTATAGTGGTACTGGAACAATAGAAGCTTTGCCTCAATAAAAATAAATAACAAATTAATACCCTAAATCTTTAAAATGGTGTATAATATCGTTATAAATAGGTGAATATTATGAAAAATGATGAAACAGTAAAATTAATCAAAAAAACAATAAAGAAGATTAGACCATATTTAATTGCTGATGGAGGAGACATTGATTTCATAAAGTATGAAGATGGTCTTGTATATGTAAAATTACTTGGTGCTTGCTTAGGTTGTTCATCAAGTGGTGACACAATTACTAATAGTGTTGAAGCACTATTACTTGAAGAAGTTCCTGGAGTAATTGGTGTTGAAGTAGTTGAAGAAGTTGAATAGGGGGGATTAGCTTGAAACCAGGCGATATTGTAAACGGCAAAATTACTAATATATTGGGGTATGGCGCTTTTGTAGTTGTTGGTGATTATGATGGCTTAGTACATATATCAGAGTTCTCTGATAATTTTGTAAAAAACATCAATGACTTTGTAAAAGTTGGCCAAGAATTAAGATTGAAAGTTATCGAAGTAGATGAAGAAAATCATCGCGTAAAATTAAGTTATAAACAACTTCATAAGACAAGAGGAGTAAAATGCCGAGTTCCTGAATATGAAGTAGGGTATAAACCAATTGCGGAAAAACTACCTTCTTGGATAGATGAATATAAAAATGATAAGAAAGATTAAATTAATAGCTACATTATCTATATTATTTTCAATATTTTTATTTACAAGTTGTAAAAAAAGCAACAAAACAATTGTAGAAGATTACCCCCAAGTAGATGAAAATCATATATATGTAAAAATTGATGTTAAAGAATTAAAAAATAAAATAAATAATCAAGAAACCTTTTTTCTTGTTATGGGTTTCCCAAAATGTTCGTGGTGTCAAAATCTAATGGGACCACTTAATGATGTAGCAAAAGAAGAAAATATTGAGGTAATCTATTATCTTGATATTAAAGAGATACGAGATAATACTTTTGCAAAAGGGCATAAGGATTTTGAAAAATTATCAAATACCGTATTTAAAGAAGTGTTAATCAAAAAAACTAAGAAAATAAATTCACCAACAACAATGAAAATTGAAAGTGGTGTTCTTACTAAATATCATGTAGGTACGGTTGATTCTCATCTTCCTAATGAACGTGGTGTTTTAGAACCTTTAACTACCACCCAAAAAGAAGAATTATTTATTATCCTAAAAGATTTGCTTAGTCAATCATAAAATTAATAGTTAAAAATAAAATGAAATGGTGATTAAATGAAAACTAATAAACAAATCATTTTATTTTTAACTTTTATGCTTTTAATAATATTATCATTAACTGTTTATCATACAGTCAAAGCAAACCAAGAAGAATCTCTTTTATTTGTATATCTAGATCCAGGTCATGGTGGCTTTGATGGTGGCGCAACGTCAATAGATAAAAGTATGTGTGAAAAAGATATAAACCTAAAGGTTTGTTTTTACTTAAAAAACTACTTAGAAAAAACTAATATTGTAGTAAAAATGACAAGAAACAAAGATGTGGCTCTTTCTAAAAGTAAGAAAGAAGATATCCATAAAAGAGTAGAGTTAATAAATAAATCAAATTGTGACATCTATCTAACGATTCATGCAAATGCTTATCCGAGTAGTTCAGTAAGAGGTTTTCAAACCTTTTATAGTAGTAATAAACAACAAAACGAATATCTTGCAAAAACTATTCAAACCAGTTTGCAAATGTTAGATAAAGAAAATAAACGTTTATCCAAAGTAATAACAGGTAAATATGTACTTGACAATACCACAAAAATAGGCTGTCTAGTAGAAATAGGTTTTTTAACCAATGAAATAGATTTACAAAAACTAACTGATGATACATATTTAGAAAAAATGGCATTTCAAATATATTTAGGCATACTAAACTATATCGAAGAAAGTAGGCAAATATGAATGAATTAAAAATACAAATAAACTCAATAGAAGAAATGTGGGACTTTGCGAAAGACCTAGTTAAATATTGCAAACCAAATCAAGTAATAGCTTTAAACGGTGATTTAGGCGCAGGTAAAACAACCTTTACAAAAGGAATTGGTCAAGCACTAGGTGTTGAAAGAGTAATCAATAGTCCAACCTTTACTATTATGAAAATATATGATGTAACAAATCACGTAAACGATATAAAAAAACTATATCATTTAGACGTATACCGTATAGGTAGCAGTAATGATGACTTTGAATTAGAAGAATATTTTTATCAAAATGGTCTTACTATTATTGAATGGGCTAACATCATTGAAGATTTACTACCAGAAGATACTTGGGTAATTAATATATATCGCTTAAGTGATGTTAAACGTTTAGTAGAATTAAAGAACTTTCCAGATGAAGTAGTTAAAACAATAGGAGAAAAATATGAAATTGTTAATAGATAGTTCAACTAATTATTCTTTTTTAGCCTTGTATGATAATCAAGTTATTGATACAATGGTTAGACAAGGTAAGAATGATCATTCAGAAACTCTAATAGATTGTCTTGAAAAACTATTAGAAAAAAACAATGTTGATACAAAAGATATAAATGAAATTTTAGTTGGAAGAGGCCCAGGTTCATATACTGGTGTAAGAATTTCGGGTACTATTGCCAAAGTATTAGCACTTGTTAGAAATTGTAAATTATATAGTTTTTCTACTTTAGATCTACTACTTTGTCATAAAGTAGGTACAAGTGGTACATATATAGCAAGAATAGTAGCTAAGAAAAACCATAGTTACTATAAAGTTGCAACTATAACTAATAAAGAAATTAAAGTCATTGTTGATGATGCATTTAGCATTGATACTGAACTTGTAAAATATGACGATTTAACTAAAATTGAAGTTAATGATGAATTATTTGAAAATGCAAGTGAACTTGCAAAAAACATTGTAGAATTAAAGTTGTACAAAGAAGAAGACGTTTTTAACTACGTTCCTAATTACTTAAGAAGTGAAATAAATGGTTAATGTAAGAAAAATGGAATTTCGCGATATCAAAAAAGTGGTTGAACTAGAAGAAAAATATTTATTGGAATCACTAGGTGAAAAACTACTTGCAAGCGAATTATCTGAAAAAAATAATGGTGTTTCTTTTTATGTAATAGAAAATGACGATGTAGTCATTGGTTATATTGGAAGATATTATTTTTTCCAAGAAGCCGAAGTACTAAACTTTGTTGTTGATGAGAGTTATCAACGTCAAGGATATGGACAAAAACTATTTGATAAAATGGTTGAAGATATGAAAGATGTAAAAAAAATTACACTAGAAGTAAGAGCATCTAATATTAAAGGTATTAACTTTTATACCAAAAACGGCTTTAAACAAGTTGGAGTGCGTAAAAGGTATTACAAGAACGGTGAAGATGCATTATTACTACTAAAGGAGTTTATATGAAAATTTTAGCAATAGAATCAAGTTGTGATGAAACTAGTGTTGCCATTGTTGAAGATGGTAAAACGGTTTTGTGCAATGTTGTATATACACAAATTGAAATTCATAAATTATATGGTGGAGTAGTACCAGAAGTTGCAAGCAGAAGACATATTGAAAAAATCACATATGTAATTGACGCTGCAATGAAAGAGGCTGGTTTAACATATGATGACATTGATAAAATAGCAGTAACTGCAGAACCAGGATTAATTGGTTCGTTAATGGTTGGTATCAATGCGGCAAAGACCATTGGACTTGCCTATCACAAACCAGTAATAATGGTTAATCATATATATGGTCATATATATGCAAACTACTTAGAATCTGATTTTAGTTTTCCATTGATTGCTTTAGTTGTTTCAGGAGGTCACACTGAACTAGTGTATATGAAAGATCATTATGATTTTAAAGTACTTGGTGAAACTCTTGATGATGCTGTAGGGGAAGCTTATGACAAAGTTGCAAGAGTTGTGGAGGTAGGATATCCAGGTGGTCCAATTTTAGATAAAATGGCAGCACTTGGTAAACCTACATATAAACTACCACACATAAAACTAGCAAAAGATAGTTATGATTTTAGTTTCTCAGGTTTAAAATCAGCAGTAATCAATTTACATAATAAATGTAAAGAAAGAAATGAAACTCTAAACTATAATGATTTAGCTTGTAGTTTTCAAGAAGCAGTTATTGATGTACTAGTATCAAAAACCATAATGGCTGCCAAAGAATTCAATGCCAAACAAGTATTGATTGCGGGAGGTGTTGCCGCAAACAAAGGTCTTCGTAGTAAAATGAAAGAAGAAATGGATAAAATTGGTGTTAAACTAACGGTACCAAGTATCAAAAATTGTACTGATAATGCCGCAATGATTGGTGTTGCTGGTTACTTCCAAGATTTAAAAGCAAATAAACTATAATATATAAGCATATCCCTGAAATGTTAAATAGGTGATATGCTTTTTTAATTCAAATAAACAAAGTTTAATTTTTATAAAAAATGTTGCATTTTAATGGGTAATAGTGTATAATGATATTGTGAAATTAAAAGAAAGGAAATTAAAAAATGAATAAAAAAAGAAGTATTACAATTAAAGTTGTTTTATTACTTGCTGTAGTATGTTTAGCAGGCTTCTTTACAGCATGCGCAAAGAAACGCACTGTTGTTTTTGATAGCTGTGGTGGTACAGCAGTAGAAACTGTAACTGTAAAAAATAAGGGGACAGTACAAAAACCAGCTGATCCAACAAGAGAAGGTTATACTTTCGAATATTGGACATTAGATGGTGGAAAATTTGATTTCAGTACTAAAATTACTAAAGATATAACTCTAGTAGCTGTATGGAAAGAAATCTCTGTAGAGCCTGTTAAAAAGGTTGCTACGCCTACAAATGTTGTAATTAATGGAAACGTTGTAAGTTGGAATGCGGTAGAAGGTGCAACAGGTTATATCGTATATGTTGATGGCGTTGCAAAAGAAGTAACAACTACTTCATATACTCTTGAAAATACAGATAAAATTGAAGTATTAATTTGCGTTGCTGCAAAAGATGCAAAGTCAGTATCTGAATTATCAACTAGTGTTGTATATCGTAATGAAATTGATGAAGCTAAAGTACAAGAAGTAATCAAAAATTTAATTTACCTGCAACAGGATATGAAGAAAGCGTAAAAGAACTTGCATACGCTTTAGCAAAATATAATGTTACTCCAGAAGAATTATTAGCTCTTGCAAATGGTAGCGAAAAGCCTTTAGAAAATATTTTAGCAATATTACAAGCTGACAACGCTAAAGAATTATTAGAAATATCAGCTATATATGGTTGCATATTAGGACAAATAGCATTAGATCAACAAGTAGGCACAAAACCTGAATTATCAGAAAGTAGTGCAACTATGCTTGAAGAATTATATCGTAAACTAATTGAAGAAAAATTATATACTCCTTCAACTATGTATGAAAAATATTCAGATGATAAATACTTTGTTGAACAATTAGCTCCATATATCTTAAAATCTACCAAAACTAATAGTTACTACTTTGAATTATCAAGTGTAATTGATAAAATTTGTGAAAATGCAAAATGTTCAGTATATCGTAACGGTGACGAAATCGTTGTTGAAATTTCTAAAGAAGAAAAATTAACAATAAAAATTTCAGACATAGCTGCCTATGGTAATTATTTCTACCAAGGAAAAAATAATTCAGATTCAAGTGCAAAATTTGAAGCGTATACTGCCGCATTAGATGAATTATATAGTTGTGTTATTAATCAAAACGAACAATATGAAGCTTTATCAAAAGCTTTAAAAGAACAATTACGTGATGTTAGAGCATGTATTTCTGTTAATGGTCAAACAATAGTTGATGTTGTAAATCAAATATTATCAGTTCAAGTTGCTTTAGCTCCAATTATTGAAGCATTTGGAAATTTAGGCGATGAAATGAACCAAGCAATGGCAGATCTTTCATTATTACCTGCATTCTTAGAAAAAGTAGTTGGTTTGAAAAATCAAGCAATTGATATTATCAGTTCAGTTTTACCTACAAAAGAACAATGCGAAGCAATTGATTCAATCTTAGAACAATTAGCTAATTTATTAGCACCTATCGTTGGTGATTCTGTTAGTAAAGATATTTCTAAACTTGGATCATATTCTGTAGTTGAAAGTTTAAATAAAGTTCTTGCATTCTTAAAATCTGTTGATACTAAGAATTATGACATTGAAGCAGTCATAAAAGCATATTTATTAGGCTCAAGTTTAGATATGGATAAAGCTAATGCTGAACTTGCTAGATTAGTAAATAATTTAATCGCTACATTAAAAGATGTTATTACTTCATATGAAATAAGTGCAGAAGAATTATCTCTTATGTTTGAATCTCTTTCAGAAGTTTTACCTACTATAAATGAAATTCAAGTTGCATTAGGTATAAAACTTAACGAAGAAGAAATCAATAAATTTATCACTATTATTGGTAGATTCATTACTTATATCGATGCTAAGAAAGTAACAGCTGAAGATGTTAGTACAATTGTTGGATTTATTATGAGTTCAATTTCTGAAAAACCAGGTGATAAAGAAATCATTGCATTAGTAATGGAAATATTACTTCCAAAAGTAATTGATTATATTGATACTGATTTAGTAGACGAACTTGCTCCATACATTAAATCATATTTTGAATATTTAAATTTAACAAGTGGTGAAGAAATTGATGGTGATAAACTTATTTCTGCATTACGCAATAACATTGAAGGATTTAAAGAACTTATTTTAGTTGCTTCAAATGCAAGTAAATATAGTGATGTAGAAGATTTAGAAGCATTATTAGATTTGTGGATTGAAGTTGCAAATGATACTGCAAAACTTAATAGAATTACTAAGGCTCTTAAAGAACTTAACGATGTATTAGATCCTAATTCTGAAATGGATTTATACCTTCAATTAGTTGATGAAAATCTTGTAGCTAATCTTACTGCCGCAAAACAATTAATAGGTAAACATAACTATAAATTTACCGAAGAAGATAGAGCTATACTTTCAAAAATTAATTGTATAATTAGTTGGAAATATCCAAAAAATGATATAACAGAAGTTGCTAGTATTTCTATTGTTAAAGAAGAAGATAAAATTATCGTTACAATTTTACCTGGTTTAACCGATGTTCAATTCTTAAGCACATACGCTTATCTTGATTTATATCTTGTTGAAGGTGGTTGCAAATCAAAATATTTAGGTGAAGTAACTTATGATCAAGATGGAAAAGTTGCAATAATAACAATAAGGGCATCTGATCTTCAACAAATTAGTGAACTTAATTATACTAAATGTGTTTTACAACTTAACACTATTGATGTAAAAGGTGTAAGCTATTCATTCGAAACAGAAATAGATTTAACTGAAATGGCATCATACACTAAATAGTAAATGATTAAAATACCTATTCTAACGAATAGGTATTTTCTCTTAAAAATTTTCTTTTATTTTGATATAATTCAATAAACTTGATATAATATATATGTATGAATAATTTAAGGAGGTAAAAAATTATGCCATATATTGTTGATATTTACGCACGAGAAGTTTTAGATTCAAGAGGTAATCCAACTGTTGAAGTTGAGGTAACTACTGAATCTGGATGCGTAGGACGTGCAATAGTTCCAAGTGGTGCATCAACTGGTGAACACGAAGCTTTGGAACTTAGAGATAAAGATGAAAAACGTTTTTTAGGTAAAGGTGTATTACAAGCAGTTCAAAATGTAAATGAAGTAATAGCACCAGAACTTATTGGTTATGATGTTACTAGCCAAATGTCAATTGATCAAGTAATGTTAGAACTTGATGGTACTAAAAACAAAGAAAAATTAGGTGCAAATGCTATATTAGGTGTTTCAATGGCAGTCGCAAGAGCTGCAGCTGAATACTATGATATGCCTTTATATAACTATTTTGGTGGTTTCTTTGCACATACACTACCAACTCCAATGATGAACATTTTAAATGGTGGTGCACATGCTTCATGGTGTATCGATATTCAAGAAATAATGATAATCCCTGCAGGTGCTAAAACATTTAAACAAGCAATTCAAATGGGAGCTGAAGTATTCCATCATTTAAAAACTGTACTTAAGAAAAGGGGTTTATCTACTGGTGTAGGTGATGAGGGAGGTTACGCTCCAATTCTTTCTTCAAATGAAGAAGCATTATCACTTGTAAGTGAAGCAATCAAAAATGCTGGTTATACACTTGGGAAAGATATATTCTTTGGACTAGATGTAGCTTCAAGTGAATTCTATGATAAGGAAAAACAAGTTTACGTTCTAAAGAGCGAAAACAAAGAACTTACAACTAATCAAATGATTGATTACTTAGAAGACTTAGTAAAAAAATACCCTATCATATCAATTGAAGATGGTCTTGCCGAAGACGATTGGGCTGGATGGAAAACTCTTACTAAACGTTTAGGTAAAAAGGTTCAATTAGTTGGTGATGATTTATTTGTAACAAATACCGAAAGATTATCTCGCGGAATAAAAGAACAAGTTGCTAATGCAATTCTAATTAAAGTAAATCAAATTGGTTCATTAACTGAAACTTTTGCGGCAGTTGAAATGGCTAAAAAAGCTGGCTATACCGCAATCATATCTCATAGAAGTGGTGAAACAGAAGATACAACAATTGCTGATATTGCTGTAGGATTAAATACTGGTCAAATTAAAACAGGCTCACTTTCAAGAACTGATAGAATTGCCAAATACAATCAACTAATTAGAATTGAAGATGAACTTCAAGAAACCGCAACATTTGCAGGACTTGATGCGTTCTACAATATTGAATTAAAAAAATAAAACGGTCATTTGACCGTTTTATGTGTTTTTTATTAGACGCTTTTTGAGAAATAAATCTAAAAAGATACTTAAACCAATTAAAATAATGAAGATTGCTCCAATTGCAAAACCAATGTGCATAAAGAACTCAGCGGTTAAAACATTGGTTAATGTATCGGTATAACTAAATGATAAAGCAAGTTTAACTTTAGAACTATCCGGAAAGATAATTTTGTGAAATACTTCAAATGCTGTATCAAAATCAATCATAGCGAATAAGCCTATTAAGATAGTTGCAACACCGAAAACAATAAGGGTTCTTAAATATACGTTTAATAGAATGTTAAATGAATGTTTTCTAGTTAATATTAAATAAACTAGACATAAAACAAAAATAATAATACATATATAACATAACTTAATACCACCGATAAATAATACTTTTACATCAGCCATATGCACAATAGCTTGTTCAGAGAAGAAATCAACTTTTCCCTCATCTGTATCAACTTGAAATTGCATACTTTCAACTTTTTCACTATATAAGTAGTCAATTATATGGTTTGTAGCATTAATAATATCTTCATCAGTTACTTCATGATATGGAACATAATAACTCATATAGTTTCCATCTTTATCATAACAGTAACAAGTTCCTCCTCTGAAGCTTGTTTCTTGAAGAATTTGTTTCACATTGTTTTTCTTGTGTTCACTTAAATAATAAGATTTCGATTTAGCAATTGGTAGTACCGCAACACATCCTAGTAATATAATAAAAGTAATTGAAAAGATGATACTTACGATATAATCAATAATTCTAATTTTCTTCATTTATAGGTTCCTCACATATATTTACTGCTATTTCTTCAACTGGAAATATTTTAGTTCCAAAGAAGAAAAATACAATATACGAAATAATGAATAATAATTCAAGTATTAATATAACAAAGAATAATATATGTAAGTTACCTTTAGAGTTACTTCCTAAAACTTTGGTTGCTGATAATATAAAGGCATTAATAGCTGCTTTTTCCATTTCAGCAGGTCCCTTAGTATTTGAATAGAAACCTAATATTTCATCCATTTTATAGGCATTATAACAACCAGTTACTTCAGTTTTTTTAGGTTCAGTAATGTTTTTAGTTTGATAAATATTGTAATGATAGTAATAACTAGCAGTATCTTCGATAACAACACTATTTGTAAGTTTAATATATACTTTGCCATAAATAGGTTGATATAGATAATGACTACTACCATTAGTTGTTTCGAATGATAATACGTTATTTTCATCAACATATACATGAACTAAATTATCGTCTATCGTGTAATCAAAATTTGCACCAGCATTAACAAGTTTAGTTACTTGTTTAGTAGAAACATTGTTATTAACGCCGTTACCAATCATTCCAAAGAATACTAAGCTTAAGACGAAAATAAAACAAGAAAGATAAAGAGTCATAAAATTATTTTTCTTACATTTATTTAAAAATTTATTTTTGTAAACAACTTCTGTAACAACTAATTGGTTTTCTTCTTCAGGAGTATCGGTAGTTTCGGATTCAGTTTGAACAATTTTATTAGTAGTTTTTAATTTTTCTTCTATTTGTTTTCTAAAAATTAAGACAACAATTCCAAAAACTAATAAAATGATACTCATAAGTTGAGAAGGACTTAAAGCACCAAATGGGCTAGAACCTCTATCATCACCTCTAAAGTATTCTAATAAGAAACGGAATACATTATATCCAATTAAATACCATGCGGTACGATTTTTCTTTACCCCAAAAAGTAATATTGCAAAAAGAATAAATAAGAAGACTGATTCAAATAATTGCGTAGGATATATATTTTCATATCCCAATTCAGTTGGATATATCATTGATAAGAATGTGCCTTGTGGAACAACCTTTCCATAACAACATCCACCAAAGTAGCAACCAAGTCTACCAAAAGCATGGGCAATACATATTCCAATGGCGATGAAATCAAAATAGAAGAATACTTTATCTCTTTCAGTTTTCATAAATATTGGATAAATAATGAAAAAGCAAATAATTCCACAGAATAATCCACCAGAGAAAGTAACACCGCCTTGATCCCAAAGCATTTCAAATGAAGTACCATGCTCTTTCATATAAGATATACTGTGCCATAAAGTGTCAAATACGTGTGCACCTAAAGCGAAAACAATTCCTGATATACCACCGATAAGTATGATATTATCAATTGTTCTTTCATTGACATTATTCTTTCTTAATAAATGTATTAATAATATAACAAAAAATAAAACACCAGTTGCGATTAGAGTTCCAAAAGTCGGAATGCTAAACACACCAAAAAGTTTAAGAGTGTCATGCATAGATTTACCTCCAAATTTTATAATTAATATAGTTTATTATAACATATTTTGTATAGTTGTAAACAAAAAAGCAAAAATAAAAGGCTAAATATTTAATTTAGCTATTTGCACGTTTTAGGAATCCTTTGTAATCGGGTAATTCATAATCTTCGTAATATGTTGTTGATGATAAATCTTGAATACAGTGAATATCACCAAGAGGAGCTTTATTAGTTAAATATTCTTCGTGATTATCAAATGATATAAGACGGAAATTTGCGTCAATTACGATAGTTAACATAACTACTTCAAAAGTTGGATAACTAGATAATCCTCCAAAAACTTTCATTTGTTTTTTCAATTCTTTAGTTGTTGTAGTTGTATTTAGATTAAACTTAAACTCAAGTTTGTCGGCATTCACAACTCTTGAAGAAGAAATGATATCAGCCTCAGTAATAATATAATTAAAAACTGTACTGTATGTTGGTAATTTACCAAAAGTTTCTTTATACTTTAAATCAGTTGTTTTTAATGTTTTTTTATCTTCACTATCATAGAAATAAACTTGATTACCGATAGTATAAGAAGTATGATAATGGTTAACAAATGCTGAAGTAGAAGATATATTATTATACATATTTCTATTAATTGAATAAAGAGTAGTTTCAGTATTTTGATTATAAGGTATAAAACCAGCTTTCGTAGTAGTTTTACCTGTAGTCTTTATATAAAAATTATCAATTTTATCTAATTCACTAAGGGTATTCATTAAAACTTCAATATCAGTTAAATTATTGAACTTAGCAATTTCTTCTTCCGTATATTGATTTTTGGCATTTTTGGTATTTTTATTTCCTGTTTCACTAGTTGTACAGCTTCCTAAAGTTACTAAACCAGCGGTAAGTAGACCTGCGGTAAACAAGTGAACTAATGACGTTTTTATTGTAGTTAAATTCATATTTTTCCTCACTTAAAAAATCTAGTATATATTCTATCAAAAAATGACTTTTTCTTCAAGAAATAAATGTTATAAAAAACCAACAAATAAAAAATAATTGACTAATTTGAAAAAAAAAGATAAATGTTATATAATATCTAAAATGAAGGGTGATTGATATGTTGATGAACTTTAAGAAAATAAATCATGATATATTGTTATTAGACATTTGTTGTAATTTTATTAACAACGAATCAATATTAGAAAAATGGCACTACATAAATAACATATATAATGACCTTCAAAAAAATAGAGAAATATATCAAAAAGATAATACTAATAAAGTTGCTAAAAACTATTTAGATAATGATAATTTTACTCTTCAGCACATAATACCAGAAATAAAAGAAGACATATATCAATATATATCCCCTACTATGTTTTTGTATATCGATAATTTAAAGAATAATGAATTATCAATAGTTTCGACTAGATTAAAAGAAGATTTAAAACAAGGTAGTAATTTAAATGAAGTAATAAAACAACAATTAGAAATTGCTAAACCAATGTTAATGGAACTGTTTAAAAAGTTACACCAAAATGTTGTTTTTTTAGTAGAAGAAAAAGAATTAAAAAGTTTACCCAAATCATTAGTGATTGGTGAATTTCCTAAGTATGAACTAAATACTACAAACTTTAAAAATATATATAATATGATGAATAGTGTAATCAAAAAAATAAACAAAACTGATGAATACTTTAATGAACTAGTAGTTTTAAAGAAAGTATATATTGAAATAATAGCTGGAGAGAATATATGTTACAAAAAGTAATTGAGAGTCTAGTTCAAATTTTAAACCAAGATGGTTATACCAATATTGTAGTAAGTGATACAATTAAACATGCAAATTTCACTGATTATGAAAAACGTCTTTACACTAAACTTGTATATGGTGTAGTTGAAAATAAAATATTATTAGATTATCTTGTTCAACCACTAACTAGTGGGAAAAGAATCAAACCATATTTGAAGAATGCAATTAGGGTTGGAGTATATAGTATAGATTATTTAAATATTCAAGATCACTATATCGTAAATAGTTTGGTTCAAACAGTTAAGAAAAAAGATTATAAAGCCTCAACTTTCTTAAATGCGATATTAAGAAAATATCTTGAGCTACCAAAAAGAAAAATTGCAACAGGTAATTATCTACAAGACTTGTCAATAAAATATAGCATAAATTTAGAATTAGTTGAATTATTACAAAAGCAATATCCTGATTGTATTGAAGAGATACTAAGTGTAAAACAAGATAGTAAACAAAGCTATCGAATTAATACTCTAAAGACTAATAAAGAAGAAATAGCAAATTTATTAAATTCAAAAGGAATAGATTACCAAATAATTGATGATGTAATTTTAATAACTAAAGAAAATCTAATAAACGATGAACTATTTAAAAATGGCTTGATAGTTGCGCAAGATGCATCAAGCATAAAAGTTGGATTAGTACTTAATCCTAATATAAATACTAGCATATTAGATATGTGTAGTGCTCCAGGTTCAAAAGCAATGCATTTAGCCGCAATCTTAAATAATACAGGAAAAATTATTGCTTGTGATATCTATGAACATAAAGTTAAATTAATTGAAGAAAATGCTCAAAAACTAGGAGTTACAAATGTAGTTGCAAAGCTACTTGATGGTAAAAACAGTAGTTTTGAAAAACCATTTGATTATATATTAATGGATGTGCCATGTTCAGGTTTAGGGGTATTAAATCATAAACCCGATATAAAGTACCAAATGACGATTGAAAAAATTAATGGTATAAAAAAAGACCAAGAACAAATTGTTGAAAATGGCTTGAAATATTTAAAAAAGGGTGGTATTGTACTATATAGTACATGTACTATAAACAAAGATGAAAATGAACTATTCATTGAAAAATTGTTAAGAAAACACCCTAATTTTAAAATATTAGAAGAATTAAAATATTTACCAACATCAACTAATGATGGCTTTTACATTTGTAAATTAAAGGAGACAACCAATGAAGAATGATATTTATAACTATACGTTAGAAGAACTTTCCGAATATTTCAAAACAATTGGTGAAAAGCCATTTAGGGCTACTCAAGTATTTGAATGGTTATATCGTAACCGAGTTACTTCATTTAAAGATATGACTAACATATCACAAAAGTTGATTACAAAATTAGAAGATGAGTTCGAAATTAAGCAACTTGAAATTGTAACAAAACAAGTATCAAAAGATGGTACTACTAAATATTTGTTTAGACTAGAAGACAATAAACTAATCGAAACCGTATTAATGCGACACAACTATGGTAATAGCGTATGTGTTACTAGTGAAGTTGGTTGTAATATGGGATGCGTTTTTTGCGCAAGCGGTGAGCTTGGTAAAGTTAGAAACTTGACGCTTGGTGAAATGGTTCTACAAGTATTAATGGTTCAACGTGATTTAGACGAAAACTATCAACGAGTATCTAACATCGTTGTTATGGGAATAGGTGAACCATTTGATAATTATGAAACGGTTCTAAAGTTTTTACAAGTTGTAAACTATGCTAAAGGCTTAGAAATAGGTGCACGTCATATAACAGTTTCAACTTGTGGAATTGTTCCCAAAATTAAGGAATTTGCTAACTTCCCTCTTCAAATAAATCTTGCAATTAGCTTACATGCACCAAATGATGAAGTGAGAAATCAAATAATGAAAATTAATAAAAGATACAAAATAGAAGAAGTAATTGAAGCAGTAAAAGAATATATCAAAGTAACTAATCGTAGAATTACTTTTGAATATATATTATTAAAAGGAATAAACGATACACCAAAACTAGCAAACCAATTAGCTGATTTAGTAAAAGACATTAATTGTTATGTTAATTTAATACCATACAATGAAGTTTCGACTAAGCCATTCAAGAAAACATCAAGTGAAGACGCTCAAAGATTTTTTGAAATTCTTCATCAAAGAGGAATCAATGCAACATTAAGAATGGAACATGGGTCTGACATTTCAGCTGCTTGTGGTCAGCTTAGGGCAAAAAAAATATTAGAGGAAAATAATGAATAAAGCATTAGTTATTTGTTTAATTTCAGGAGAATATACACTATACGATTTATCAACTTCAAAAACTTTGCTTGCTAAACCAAGAGGAGTTTTTAGAAATAATCAAACTACGGTAAAAGTAGGAGATATTGTTTATTACGAAGATGGTAATCCCTTCGCAACAATTGTAAAAGTAGAACCACGTAAGAATGATCTTGTAAGACCTACTATTGCCAATATTGATCAAGCAATAGTTGTAACCTCAGTAAAAGAACCCGATTTAAATTTAAATTTGTTAGATCGTTTTATTGCAATACTTGAATATAACGATATAGTTCCAATCCTAGTATTCAATAAAATTGATTTGCTTGATAAAGATGATAATTTAGATGATACCCTTGATTATTACCATAAGATAGGATATCAAGTATTTAAAACGACAACCAAAGAACAACATTTAATTGAAAAATTAAAACCATTAATGGCTAATAAAATAAGTGTTATCACTGGTCAAAGTGGGGTTGGCAAAAGTAGTATTTTAAATATCCTAGATGAAAAATATATGCTTGCAACAAACAACATTTCTAAAGCTCTTAATCGTGGTAAGCATACAACTAGGTATACTGCCCTTTTACCATTTGAAAATGGTTGGGTTGCAGACAGCCCAGGGTTTGGTATCATTGATTTTTCAGACATGACTGAAGTAGACTTATCACATAGCTTTATTGAATTTTTCAACGCTTCAAATAAATGTAAATTTAAAGGTTGCCTACATTTAAATGAACCATCATGTGAAATAAAAAAACTAGTTGAGGAAAAAACAATTCTAACTAGTAGATATGAAAATTATGTTCAAATGATTAATGAAATAAAAACAAAAAGAAAGTGGTGATATATATGCAAATAGCTCCATCAATATTATCGGTTCTTAATAAAGATTTAACTAGTATCCTAAATAAAGTTGAAAGTTCAGGTATTAAATATATTCATTTAGATGTAATGGATAATATATTTGTACCTAATAAAACTTTTGATGATTGTTTAATAAAAGATTTGCGAAAAAAAAGTAACTTAATTTTTGATACGCACTTAATGATTGAAAAACCAGAACTATTTGTAGAAAACTATATAGATGCAGGATCAGATATCATTACTTTTCATTTAGAGGCCACAACCTCACCAAATTTTGTAATTGAAACAATTCATCGTGCTAATAAAAAAGTTGGTATATCAATAAAACCTAAAACACCAGTAGAAGAATTAATACCATATCTTAATGATGTTGATTTAGTTCTAATAATGAGTGTTGAACCAGGCTTTGGTGGTCAAGCATTTATGGCTGATATGCTAGAAAAAGTTAAATGGTTAAAAAAATATCAAAAGGAAAATAATAAAAATTTCTTAATTGAAATAGATGGTGGCATAAACCAAACTAATTATAACTTATGTAAAAAAGTAGGTTGTGATATAGTAGTAATTGGTACTTACTTTTTTAAAGATGATAACTATGAAAAAACAATAAAGGAGTTGGAACAATATGAAAATAATAATTGTTGCTAATTCACCTAAAAAATCTTTCAAAGAAATGTATCACTTAAATCCGTCTGATTATTTTATTGGACTAGACGGAGGAGCAATGGAATTATTAGAACGTAGAATCAAGCCTGATATTGCAATAGGTGATTTTGATAGTACTAATTTCTTACAAGAAATTGAAAAGAATGCTATTGAAACTAAAATTTTTCCAGCCAAGAAAAATGAGACTGATTTAGAATTAGCCTTTATGTATCTTAAAAACATTCAAGGTGCAACTAACTTAAACATTGAAGTATATGATGCATTATCAGGTAGATTAGATCATGAACTTGTAGCAATCAGATTACTTGCAAAATACAATGAATATAAAGTAAAGTTAATTGATAAAGAAAATACTATAGAGCTATTGAAAGAAAAAAAAGTAGGTGTTGTAAATAAAAATGCAAAATATTTTTCAATCTTTCCGATAGGAGAAGCTACTATTAGCATTAGAAATGCCGCATATGAATTAAACAATGTAACAATAAGTGAAAATGACACTTATACTGTAAGTAATGCCCCACTTAAAAATGATATTGAACCAACTATATATGTTCATAGTGGTATGGTATATTTATTTACAATTAAGTAATTTATTAGAATAAATTTTTATTAATAACATATATTGTATTAATAGGAGGAACTATATGCGATTTTATGTTATTAAGCTACCTAAATTTATTTCTAAAATTATCAGTTTCTTTAGTAATTTGTTTTCAAAAAAAACTAAAAAATCATAAAAAGAGGGGTAACCCTCTTTTTATAAAAAAATAAAAACTGTACTTTAAGTACAGTTAATTATTAAGCGCGTTCAATTGAACCATTCTTAAGACCAGTACGTAGAGCACGAGTAGAAACGTACACTCTAATTACACGACCTTTTTCATCTTTAATACGAACTTTTTGAAGATTAGGTTTCCAAGTACGACGACTTGCTTGTAAAGAGTGAGAACGATTATTTCCGGCTTTAGGTCCTAAACCTGTAACATAACATTTTGCCATATAATGAGTTCCTCCTTGATTGATACTTTTTCTTGTTCTATTATACCAAAAAAAAGTAATAATTGCAACTAAATTACTATATAAAAGTATAAAAGTTAGTGTATATGGTTTGTAATAATTAATAAAAAAAATACATAAAATGTCTTGAATATTGATGTTTTAACTAAAAAAACGGTACAAAAATCAAAAAAATGTATCAATATTATAGTGAATGGTTTTATATTGCTTGCAAAAAAGTAAAAAATGTGGTAGAATATACTAGCATTTTAAAATATACCTATATAAGGAGGACCATTATGCAACATAAAACAATCGATGGCGAACTGTTTAAACAGCTAGTTATCAACGGTGCTGCTAATTTGTCAGTTAACTATAAAGAAGTTGACGCTTTAAATGTATTCCCAGTTCCAGATGGTGATACTGGCACAAACATGCGTATGACAATTGAAGCAGGCGCAAACGAAATTAAGCAATTAGATTCAAAATCAATATATGAAATATCTAAAAAACTATCTAGAGGAATGCTAATGGGGGCACGTGGTAATTCTGGCGTTATCTTATCACAATTCTTTAGAGGAATATATAAAGGATTCAAAGGTCCAAATGGAACAGGACTTGATGAAGTAAGTACAAAAGAATTTTCAAAAGCATTTATATCTGGTGTAGAACAAGCATATCATGCGGTAATGAAACCAGTAGAAGGAACTATTTTAACTGTAGCACGCGAATCATCTAAAAAAGCCTATCGTGTTATGAAAAAAGGTTCAACACTTGAAGATTTCTTTAAAATCTTAATTGATGAAGCTCATGCTTCACTTGGTAGAACTCCAAGTTTATTACCAGTTTTACAAGATGCAGGAGTAGTAGACTCTGGTGGTGCTGGATTAGTTTACATTTTAGAAGGTATGCAAAAGGCATTAAATGGCGAAGTAATCGAAGCTAATTCACAGGTAGCTCTTCATCAACCAGTTGTTAACGCAAGTTCATTCAACGCAGATAGCGAATTAGAATATGGTTATTGTACTGAATTTATTTTACAATTACAAAATAAAAAGGTTAATCCTGCAAAATTTGAAGTAAAGACTATTGTTGATTTCCTTGAAACATTAGGCGATAGTATTGTAGCATTAAAAGATGACGATATTGTAAAAGTACACGTACATACTAAAACACCGGGTGTTGTATTAAATCATTGCCAACAATATGGTGAATACGTAACAATTAAAATTGAAAATATGTCAGTTCAACATAATGAAGGTGCTATTACTAGTATAAATCCTGAACATCATGTTCAACAATGTGAATGCCCTGGATGTGTTGAAGCAAGAAAATCAGTAAACAGAAAGAAATTCGCGGTAGTAGCAGTTGCTTCTGGTCAAGGCCTAGTAAATGTATTTAAAGAAATGGGCGTTGACTATGTAGTTGAAGGTGGTCAAAGTATGAACCCATCTGCTGAAGACTTTGTTAAAGGTTTTGATAGCTTAAATGCTGAAAACATTATTGTTTTCCCTAACAACTCAAACATCGTTTTAACAGCTGAACAAGCCGCAAAATACTATGATAAAGCGAAGATCTATGTTGCACCTAGTAAAACTTTAGCACAAGGTTATTCTGCACTTACAATGCTAGATTTTAGTAGTAACGATATTGATACAATCTTAAATGATATCAAAGATGTAATCTCAAACGTAACTACCGGTTTAGTAACTTATTCAATAAGAAATGCAGAAATAGAAGGTGTACATATTAATGAAGGAGACTACATTGGTATTTGTAATGGAAAAATCGTAGTTTCTGAAAAATCACGCCTTGATGCCACAGAATGTATCTTAGCTAATAGTGACATTGCCGAAAAAGAAATTATTACAATTATATACGGTAAAGATGTTGCTACTGAAGAATTAGAAGAGTTAAAAAATTATATTACTGAAACTTATCCTAAAGTTGAAATTGATACAATTTCAGGTAATCAAGAAGTATATAGTTATATACTCTCTATTGAGTAAAAAAAGAAAGTGGATTTACTCCACTTTTTCTTAAATAAAGAGGAGGGAAAGCATGCAAGAAGTAAAAAATACGACATTACATATATTACCAGAACATTTGCTTGCGGATGAGGATTATATCTTATCTAGATATATTACGATTTTCAAGAAAAAAGACATCTTGACAGTTGAAGACTTATTGCTTGATTTTCCGGTTAAATATGAAGACTTTTCCGTACATTCAATAAACGATGCGGTACTTGATGAACCAACAATATTAGAGGGAACAATTGTTTCAAAAGTAACCGTAAATTACCTAAAAAGTAAACTTTCAACTGTTGTATTTCAACTTGATGTAGAAGGTATAAAAATTAGATGTACGCTATTTAATAGAATATATCTAAAGGGTAAATTAAATTACGGATCAGTGATAAGAGTTCAAGGTAAATTCTACCAAAATATGAACAACTTTACAGTAAGTAATTTAGTTGTTTTAGATGAAATAAATCGTGATATTATTCCAACTTATCGTATCAAAGATATTTCGGAATCTAAATATTTAGAATTAATGAGTGTAGTATACCGAAAACATAAAGACGAAATCATTGAAACTTTACCAAAAGACTATATTGAAAAACATAATTTATTATCACTGAAAGATGCAATAAAAATAATGCATTTATCAGATAATCTTGATGAAATAAAAAAAGCACAAAAAAGAATAAAGTATGAAGAATTATTAAAGTATCAAGTATCAATGAAATATCTTCATTATATGCGACAAAAAGAAGACGATTGCCCCGCAATCAACTACGATGTAAAACTATTAGAGAAATTAAAAAATAGCTTATCATACGAATTAACCATAGATCAAGAAAAAGCAATAAGAGATATTTTAGCAGACTTAAAAGCCCACTTTGCAATGAATCGGTTATTACAAGGTGAAGTAGGTAGCGGTAAAACGATAGTTGCCATTATGACAATTCTTGCAACTGTATCAGGAGGATATCAAGCAGCTTTGATGTGTCCTACTGAAATTCTTTCTAAACAACATTACGATACATTAAGAAGTCAACTTGAACCATTTGATAATATAAATATTGCATTATTAACGGGATCTACGCCATTAAAAGAAAAAAGACAGATATTAGAAGGTCTCCAAAATGGTACTATCAATATTGTCGTTGGTACGCATGCTTTATTCCAAAAAGATGTAGAATACTACAATCTTGGTACTGTAATTGCTGATGAAGAACATCGCTTTGGGGTTAGACAAAGAGTTCTTATCAAAAATAAAGGTTTAGATGTTAACTACTTAAAAATGAGTGCAACACCTATCCCAAGAACTCTAGCAATCTCAGCCTATGGTGATACTGATATATCAATTATTAAGACAATGCCAAAAAATCGAAAAGCAGTTATAACAAAATATGTTGATAAAGAACATAAACGTGAAGTAATGGATCATATAAAAAAGGAATTGAAAAATGGTCATCAAATATATGTAGTAACTCCACTTATTGAAGAATCGGAAGTTCTTGATACCGCAAATGCCACAAAGATATACGAAAATATGAAGCAATATTTTGTGGGAATAGCAACAGTAGGATTAATTCATGGCAAACTAAAACCAGATGAAAAAGAAAAAATTATGCAAGAATTTTTGAACAACGAAATTCAAATTCTTGTTGCAACAAGCGTAATAGAAGTAGGTGTTAATGTTGTAAATGCCACAACTATTTTGGTACTTGGTGCAGAAAGATTTGGTGTAGCAACTCTCCACCAATTAAGAGGAAGAGTAATGCGTAGTGATAGTGTACCATATTGTTTCTTTATAACAAGTGATAATCCAACCGAAAACAGTATTGAAAGATTAAAAATGGTCGAAAAAACGACTGATGGATTTGCATTAGCAGAATACGATTTAAAACATCGAGGTCCAGGTGAATTCTTTGGTGAAAAGCAGTCAGGTTCAATGAATTTTAAATACGCTAGTTTAAAAGATGACAGTGACCTATTAGAAATTGCTAATACTGATTCAGAAGAAATGGTAAATAATAATAAATTATTTACGGAAGAAGATTATAAATATTTATATGAAACTGCTAAACATAATTATGTAATGAAACAAACTGAGTTAGATTAATATAAGGGGATAAAAATGTTAAATACAAAAAAGTTAAAACAAATATTATCTAGATATAATATACAAATAAATAGAACTGATGAATTTTTACTTGCTATGACACACTCATCTTTTGCAAATGAACATAAACTAGAAAGTAATGAACGAATTGAATTTCTAGGGGATGCGGTATTGGGATTATTAGTCGCAACATATATATATAATAACTTCCCAAAAATGACAGAAGGTGCTATGAGTAAATTACGTGCAACTTATGTTTGTGAAAGTGCAAATGCTAAATATGCAAAAGAATTAGAAATAGATAAACTATTACTATTAGGTTGTGGTGAAGAAAAAACGGGTGGCCGTGAAAAAGATGCCATAATAAATGATGCGTTTGAAGCATTCCTTGGTGCGTTATATTTAACAAATGGCTTGGCAGATGTTAAAAAAATATTAGAAATAATTGTCTTTCCACATATAAAAGCAAACGATCAAGTTGAATTCATAGATTACAAAAGTAGATTGCAAGAATTTGTTCAATCTGAAACTCGTAACAATTTAGAATATGTAGAAATAAAAAAGGAAGGACCAACCAATAATCCTAAGTTCACAATGAATGTCGTTTTAGAGGGAATAATCCTTGGAACTGGGGTAGGCGGCAATAAAAAATCAGCCCAACAAGCTGCCGCAAAAGATGCTTTGGCTAAGGTTGCAAAGGCAAAAAATAACTAAAAAACAAAATTTTACAAAAAAATTTAAAAAAATGAGCAAAAACACTTGCATTTTGAAAAAAACTGTGCTATAATGTAAGTGCTTAATTTGTGCCCCCCAAATCAAATTAAGTAAAAGGTTGACTACCCCCCCAAATATAGTCTTCCTTTTTTCTCGGGGGCTTTTTTTTTCGTAATTGTTGACAATGATAAATAATTATGATAAAATTAAACTACAATTAAATAAGCCCTTACAAGGGGAGTAGCTTAATTAACTAATAGTTAATTTCTATTGCCGTCATCTCGATTTATATCCGGCTTTAGAGTCAAATTGATTAGCAAGACCTTAAAACTTTTAAGAAGTTTAAGGCCTTTTTTATTTGCTTTTTAGGAGGAAAAATGAAAGAAAATTTAAAAGAATTAGAAAAAAAATTTAACACTAATTTAGATGGTGGTTTAAAAGATGAACAAATACTTGCCAATAGAGAAATCTATGGAAGTAATGAATTAGTCGAAAAGAAAAAGAAAAATATCGTTGTTAGATTTTTAATGCAATTTGCGGACATATTAATAATAATATTATTACTTGCCGCAGTAATATCAATTATCATTGATCCATCTGAATGGATTGATAGTTTGATAATTTTTATTGTTGTAATAGTTAATGCATTACTTGGGGTATTCCAAGAAAATAAGGCAGAAAAGAGTTTGGAAGCCTTAAAGAAAATGACAGCTTCTACTACCAAAGTATTTAGGAATAATAGTCTTATTACAATAGATTCAAAAGAACTTGTTGTAGGCGATATCATATATGTTGAAGCTGGTGATAGCATTTCGGCTGATGCAACTATTATTGAATGTTCAAACTTAAAAGTTGAAGAAGCTTCATTAACAGGTGAATCGGTTCCAGTTGAAAAAAATGCTGATTATATTGAAGATGAAAATTTACCAATTGGTGATCTAAAGAATTGTTTGTTTTCTTCAACATATGTAACTAACGGTAAAGCTAAAGCTGTTGTTACCGCAGTTGGTATGTCAACCCAAATAGGTAAAATTGCGGGTATGTTAACAGAAGAAGATAATTCAAAAACTCCTCTTCAAAACAAACTTGCTCAAGTGGGTAAAATGATTGGTTTACTTGCTTTGGGAATATGCGTTGTTGTTTTTGGCCTTGAATTAATTGCCGCAAAGAAAAATGGTGCTGATTTATCTACTGAATGGTTAGAATGTTTCAAAACGGCTATTGCACTTGCTGTAGCAGCAATACCTGAAGGACTTGCGACCGTAGTTACAATTGTACTTGCAATTGGTGTTAGCAAAATGAGTAAGAAAAATGCCATTGTCAAAAAACTACCAGCAGTTGAAACTCTTGGTTCATGTAATGTGGTATGTTCAGATAAAACAGGAACTCTTACCCAAAATAAAATGACCGTAGTTAAAATATATGCAAACAATATTAAAGATGTTGAATCACTTACGGAAGAAGAAACCAAAATGATAAATTACTTTGCAATTTGTTGTGATGCATCAATTAATAATGTAAATGGCAAAATAGAAAGAATTGGTGATCCAACTGAACTTGCCTTACTAGATATCAACTTAGTTTATGGTGAAGATATTAATAAAGTAAATAGAATAATGGATTTACCTTTTGATAGTGAAAGAAAGTTAATGACAACGGTTATTAAAGATAATGATAGATATTTAGCAATTACCAAAGGTGCTCCCGATAATATCATAAATTTATGTAATAATGATTATCAAACATTGGAAAATGCTAAAAATGCTAATAAAGAAATGGCTGAAAAAGCTTTAAGAGTATTAGGATTAGGCATCAAATATTTTGATAAAATACCACAACCTGAAGAATTAGAAAGAGATTTAAACTTTGTTGGTTTAGTAGGTATGATAGATCCTGCAAGACAAGAGGTAAAAGAAGCTATTAAAATAGCAAAACAAGCAGGAATAAAGACGGTAATGATAACGGGCGATTACATTGTTACCGCAAAAGCTATTGCAAAAGAATTAGGTATTATGGAAGAAGGAGATCTAGCAATATCAAGCACAGACTTAGACAAAATAAGTGATGAAGAACTCGCTAGAGACATTGATAAATATCGCGTATTTGCAAGAGTAGCACCTAAAGACAAAGTAAGAATCGTTGAAGCATGGCAGAAAAATGATGCTATAGTTGCAATGACCGGTGATGGCGTAAATGACGCTCCTGCATTAAAAAAAGCTGATATTGGTTGCGCAATGGGAATAACAGGTACTGAAGTTTCTAAACAAGCTGCTGATATGATATTGACAGATGATAATTACTCAACAATTATATATGCGGTAAAAGAAGGAAGAGGTATTTACAATAATATTCAAAAATGTGTTAAATATTTGCTATCAAGTAATATTGGTGAAGTTCTAACAATCTTTATTGCTTCACTTATTGCGGTAATATCAAACATCAATGTTGGTATTCCTCTATTACCAATTCACTTACTTTGGATAAATTTAATTACTGATTCACTTCCAGCTTTTGGTATAGGTATGGAAGAAGTTGAAGACAGTGTCATGAAAAATAAACCAAGAAGTAAAAAAACAAGTTTCTTTGCAGACAAACTTGGTACTAAAATAATAATTGAAGGTTTCATTGTTGGTGGTGTTACTTTAATTAGTTACCTATTAGGGGTGTTTGTATTTAATGACCAAAAAGTTGCTCAAACAATGGCATTCTTTACATTATCTTCTACTCAATTATTACACGCATACAACGTTAAAAGTGAACACTCTATTTTTAGTAAATATAGTTACAAAAATAAATTCATGAACTTTGCCTTCTTAATTGGCTTCCTTCTACAATTTATGGTAATATATTGCCCAGGTATAAATGATATATTTAAACTTAGTAGTTTAAGTTTCCCACAAATAGCTATTGCTTTCTTATTATCTTGTGTAATAGTAGTAATAATGGAAATAGTTAAATTAATTAATAGAAAGAAGAAGTAATACTTTTTTAAGGTATATTTAAAGAAATGGGGTATAATGTAACTTGTAAAGTAGAGGTGTTGTTATGAGAATATTATTAGCTGAAGATGAAAAAGCATTATCAAATGTTTTAGTAACTATCTTAAAACATAATAATTATTCGGTAGATGCAGTATATAACGGACAAGAAGCATTAGATTATTTAGATACTGAAATGTATGATGCTTTAATACTTGATATAATGATGCCTAAAATCGATGGCTTAACCGTATTAAAAACCATTCGTGCGAAAGGTAATAAAAAATACCAGTATTACTATTAATTACAATGGTTACACCATAACATTAGCTAATGGAACCGTATTAGGTGAATAAAAAAAGAAGACTTTCTTGTTAAAATACAAGAAAGTTTTTAATTTAAAAAACTAAATTAAAAAATGAAAAACCTTTCATAATAAAAATAATGGCATATTTTAAATAAATATGATATAATAACACAGTTAAGAGGTGATACCAGATGAAAAATTACACAAAAAAAGAAATCATTGAAATTGCAAAAAAAGAAGAAGTAAAATACATTAAACTTCAATTTACAGACATGCTAGGCACAATTAAAAGTGTAGAAATTCCTGCCAGCCGTTTAGAAGATGCTATGGATGGAAAAGTAATGTTTGATGGATCAAGTATCGAAGGATTTGTAAGAATTAAAGAAGCAGATATGTACTTACATCCTGACTTATCAACATTTTTGATACTACCATTAGAATCAAACAATTATGGAAAAGTAGCACGCTTTTTTTGTGATGTGTATCAGCCTAATGGCGAAGTTTTCCCAGGAGATCCTAGAGCCAATTTAAAAAGAATATTAAAGAAAATGGAAGCAATGGGGTTTAAAAACTTTAACGTTGGAGTAGAACCAGAATTCTATTTATTCAAATTAGATGAAAAAGGTCACCCTATTTTAGAATTTAACGATCAAGGTAGCTATTTTGACCTTGCTCCACTCGATGGGGGCGAAAACTGTCGTCATGATATTGTACTTGAATTAGAAAAATTAGGTTATACTGTTGAAGCAAGTCATCATGAAGTAGGACCTGGCCAAAACGAAATAAACTTTACCTACGCAGATGTAATAGAAACATGCGATAGAGTACAAACATTTAAACAAGTAGTAAAACAAGTTGCACGTAAATACAACTTACATGCAAGTTTTATGCCTAAACCAGTTGCATATTTAGCTGGTAATGGTATGCACGTTAATTGTTCACTAACTGATATGGATGGAAACAACGTGTTCTATGATCCTAATGAACCAAAACAACTTTCTAAAATTGCTAGAAAATGGATAAGTGGTATTATTAGATATGCAAGAGAAATGAGTGCAGTTACTAATCCTATAGTAAATTCTTATAAAAGATTAGTGCCTGGATATGAAGCACCATGTTACATATGTTGGAGTGATGCTAATCGTAGTTCAATGATTAGAATTCCTGCCGTACGTAAGAAAGCAACAAGAACAGAAATTAGAAATGTTGACCCTGCTGCCAATCCATACCTTGCATTTGCTTGTATATTAGATGCTGGATTGAAAGGTATTGCGGAAGAATATCCTGATGTTGAACCAGTATATGATAACATTTTTGAATATACAAGAGAAGAAAGAGAACAACACGGAATAAAGAATTTACCAGAAAACTTAAAAGATGCTGTAAAAGAACTTAAACAAAGTCAATTTATGAAAGAAGCATTAGGAGAACACATATTTAATAAATATATTATAGCTAAAGAATTAGAGTGGGATGAATATCGTGTTTTAGTAACCGATTGGGAAATTAAAAAATATCTTTAGAATATAATAACTGTAGGAGGAATATTTATGAAGTATGATAACGTTCTAGATTTAATAGGTAATACCCCACTAGTCAAATTAGAAAACTATAGTGGTGATAAAATCATCTATGCAAAGCTAGAAAAAGTCAATTTAGCGGGTTCAATTAAAGATAGAGTTGCTAAAGTAATGATTGAAAAAGCAATTGAAGATGGTTTGATTAATAATGAAACTACCATAATTGAACCAACTAGTGGTAACACAGGAATTGGGTTAGCACTTATATGTTCAGTGAAAAAAATGAAATGTATTATTGTTATGCCCGCATCTATGTCAAAAGAACGCATTCAATTAATGAAAGCTTATGGAGCTCAAGTAGTTTTAAGTGATGCCAAACTTGGAATGAAAGGAGCGGTAGATGAAGCAAATAGAATTCATAACGATATAAAGAATAGTTTCATACCATCTCAATTTGATAACTATAATTGCGTATTAGCTCATTATTTAACAACTGGTCCTGAAATCTATACTGACTTTAAAGAAATTGATTGTTTGATTGCGGGGATCGGAACTGGCGCAACAATAAGTGGTGTTGGCAAGTATTTGAAAGAAAAAAATCCCAACATTCATATTGTCGGGGTAGAACCATCTTCTTCACCACTACTTACTAAAAATAAAAGTGGTGCCCATAAAATTCAAGGTATTGGCGCAAACTTTATACCTAAAAATTATTTATCTGAATATGTTGACGAAATAATTGATATAACCGATGAAGAAGCATATGAAAAAGCAATTGCTTGTGCTAAAAATTATGGTTTATTTGTTGGAATTAGTTCTGGTGCTGCACTTGCGGCTATAAATCATCTTTCAAACAAATACAAGAATATAGTTGTGATATTACCAGATGGTGGTGAACGCTATTTATCAGTTTGGGATTTAGAAAAGTAATATGATTACAAGAAAAGAAATTGAAAGACTAATATCTGATTTAAAGAATTATATGTATCCGAATTATTTTGATAACAAACAAATCTCTAAATCATATATAAAAAAAGAACTAAATACCATTTTTAAAAAAACAAATATTCAAGATTATCCAGAAGATGATTTCCTAAATGAACTAGAAAACATAAAAAAAGAATTGGAAAAAGATATCGAAGCTTTCTATGAAGGTGATCCAGCATCAACATCTAAAGAAGAAATAATAATAACATATCCAGGATTTTTGGCAATAATGATTTACAGAATTGCTCATGTACTATACAAAATCAAAATGGCCATAGTTCCAAGAATGATGACTGAAATTGCTCACTCAAAAACAGGAATTGACATACATCCTGGCGCAACAATAGGTTCATATTTTTTCATAGATCATGGTACTGGTGTAGTTATTGGGGAAACTTGCGAAATAGGATGTCATGTAAGAATTTACCAAGGTGTAACTCTTGGAGCGTTATCGCTTGAAAATGCTAGAAGTTTAGCCGGTAAAAAAAGACACCCAACTATTAAAAACAATGTAATAATATATGCTGGAGCATCTATTCTTGGTGGCGATACTGTAATAGGTAATAATGTTACCATTGGTAGTAATGTTTTTATTACATCATCAGTTGATGATAATTGCATTGTAAAATTAGATAATAAAAACTACAAAATTACAAATAAATAATAAAACATAAACAACTTCTTTTGAAGTTGTTTTTACATTTTTTACAAATTATGTTAAAATTTTACAAAAACTATTGCAATAAAAAAAGATATGTGATAGAATGTAGACACTGGGGGGAAACCTAAAATAATAATAATAAGTTAGCCCCCTTTTAGTATATAGGACTAACTTTTTTAATTTTTAAATATAAAAACAAATTAAAATAAGAATTAAAAACTTAACTGGCCAAATAAAAGAATATGATTATTCATATAATGATGATGACGAATTTGATGCATTGACAAGAATAAAGGATATTAAAAACGACAAAACATATTATATAACATACGATGCTAATAAATGTGGCCAACCAATAAAAATGTGGCTAAAAGAAAAAGAACAAAATCTATTATGGGAAGATAAGAACCTAATCCAAATAGGAGAACATATTAAATATAGTTACAATACCAAAGGAATAAGAACAAAGAAAGAAACCGAAGAAGGAACTACAGAATATAGTCTAATAGGTAGTAAAATAATGAAGATGGAAAAAGTAACATCGAGTGGAAAAATAACGATGTACTTTACATACGACCAAAGAGATGAACTACAAAGTGTAACAGAATCAAATAAAGAATACTATTATATAAAAGATATAACTGGAAATATAATAAAGATTAAAGATGAAGAAGGCAACAGCATAGTAGAATATAAATACGATGCATATGGCAAAGTAGAAAAAACAATAATAGAAAATAATAATGTATCAAAATATAATCCATTTATATATAAAGGATATTATTATGATGAAGAAACAGAATTATATTATTGTAATACAAGATATTATAGTCCAGAAATAGGAAGATGGATATCAATAGATGATGTAGATTATTTGGACCCTGAAAGTGTAAGTGGGTTAAATCTATATTGTTATTGTATGAATGATCCTATCAATTACTGTGATCCTAGTGGGCACTTTACTATTGCTGCTTTACTTATTTCTATTGGAATAAGTCTTGTATTTGAAGTTATAGAAGATATAATGGGAGATGGGAAACTAGGTGGAGATAAAGATGGATGGGATTATTTAGGAGCAGGTATAGCGGGTTTTTTCGGAGGACTTGGTGGAGGCTTAGTTGCACAAGCAATATTCTCTGTTACTGGAGGACTGGTAGATGCTGCTATATCTGGTGATTTAGTTAAAAATGGTTTTTTGAGCACAATGGGAAGTATCGCACTATCTACTGTAATATCATTTGGAGCTGGAGCTTTATCAAAAAAAATTTCTAATAATATTAAAATTAAAAAACTAAATACCGATCCATTTAATAATAGAAATGTAGTTAGAAACTTGGGTGTTGATTATAGTTTTAAAAAGAATGGGAAGTCCGTAGAAGCTGCAGTAAAGGCAATAAAAAACGTAAATTGGATCTCAAAAACTTTATGGGAAGGTTTTTCTTCTAATCTTGGTGGAAGTACTACATCTTTCATTTGGGGATTAATATTTTAAATATTGAGGGAGATATCTTAATCATGAAATTAACAAAATATGAATATAATCATAAAGATTGTGATAAAACCGGTAGATCATATTATGCAAATCCTGTGGAGAGATTGGCTTTTATAATTTTAATAAATCTTGCTATTTTATCTTTGCCATTTGGATTAATATTTATTGATATACCTTATAATATCACTTATGCAATTATAGTATTAATTGGTATTTTAGTATTTTCTACAATATTAGAGTATAATCCTGTTATGATAATAAATTATATTGATTATATTATGTTTAATTTATTTTTTAAAAACAATGCATATAAAATTTTCGTTAAAAAATTAAGAGATTATAATAATATACTTAAATTTGAACAAAAATTAAATGTATTAAATTTAAGAATTTCGTGCGTTAATTCAAAAAAAATATTGTTTCTTTTAAAAAGGAAAGGTTATAAAAAAGGTATTATACGTATGAATAAAATAATTTTAATTCTGGATAATAATGAAAAAGAGATTATTAAATATAATATAAATGAATTTTCTGATTTAGATGAATTTTTAAAATTTTTAAATAAAAATATCAAAAATTAAACAAACAACACTTTTAACATTAAGGGTGGAGTTATATTATGAAGTTTCATTTTTTCTTACATTGACTCTATAAAAAATTTTGCTGATAAAAATCCCTATCCAGTTCAATATGAATAGGGATTTTTTCAAACAACGTAAAATTTACTTTTTAGTTGATATAATTTCGAATTTTGGCATATTACTGTAATATTTGAGTTATAACATAAATTACATTTTTATAACTGTCAAAAAATCTACTGATATCAGTAGAGTTATTTATATTACTACAGTATTTTAGAAAGTTGTTTTTACATTTTTGCAAATTAAGCTAAAATCTCATAGAAACTATTGCAATAAAAAAAGGTATATGATAAAATGTAAATACTTGGGGAAACCTAAAATCATGATAATAATAACGATAAGTTAGCCCCCTTTTAGTATATAGGACTAACTTTTTTAATTTTTTAAATATAAAAGCAAATTAAAATAGTTAGAATTAAATACTTAACTGACCAAATAAAAGAATATGATTATTCATATAATTATGATAAATATGATGCATATGGCAAAGTAGAAAAAACAATAATAGAAAATAATAATGTATCAAAATATAATCCATTTATATATAAAGGATATTATTATGATGAAGAAACAGAATTATATTATTGTAATACAAGATATTATAGTCCAGAAATAGGAAGATGGATATCAATAGATGATGTATCAACATTAAATCCATCAAGTATTAATGGCCTTAACTTATATAGTTACGCGAATAACAACCCTATTAACATTCATTATAATACAACACTAGCTAGTGCTGGTTTTGTTGGCGGAGGAATGTTAAGTTCTATCGGTTCATCCGTTGGCGGAGGATTAATGTATGTTAGTGGAAGTGGCAACTTATCATCTCCGTCAAGGAATTTATCTTCTGTACCAGGGTGGTTAGGAACATTATCAACAGGATTAGATCATGGTTTTACAATTATTAATCCTATAAGAAGTGCAATTGCTTGTTTACAATTTACAGATTTATGGGATTTAATGAGGTTAGATGGTGTAACAGAATTACCAGGAACTTTATCAAAAGTTGCGACTGGAATTGGTTGGGGACTATCTATTGCAGGTGGTGCAATTATTGTAGGATGGGCAATTATAGCTGTCGTTGCAGGTATTGCAATCAATCATTTATTTACTAAATTAGAAATTGGTGGAAATACAATAGAAGGGCATTTAAATGATTTTGTAGATTGGTTAATCTTTTGGGATTAGTACAAAAAGAAAGGAGATATAAAAATGGGATTTAAAAGGAATATAACTATAACATTGGCTTGTGTTATTACAGAATTTTTAATAAGTTTAATACCAATGATATTTATGATCTATTTATTCTTTATGATGGATAAGATAGATGAAATATTTTCTACACTATTGATAGTTCCATGTTTTATATTAATAATAAATGTTATTCTAATTATAATTTCTTTTATTGCACAAATATTTATTAAAACAAAATACTATGTAAATGCTGAATGTTTAGTTATTAAAACTAAAACACAAAATAAGATAATAAATTATGATGAAATAAAGGGTATTACATATGATTATGGTGAATTAACTAAATTTAACAACCAACCATCACAATTGGTGTTATTTGATAAAGATTATAAACAACTATTATCTATTAATAATCCACCAATCATTATGGTACATCTGATAAGAAGAAAATGTAAACATGCTAAAGTTTGTTATTATAATAATAAAAGATTCTTATATTTATTATTACTAACTAATGCTATATTTTTACTTATTTCTATATTAATTAAATTATTTTCTTAATAATAAAAAACATGAAAAAGCTAATGGACTTTTGACACAAATTATCAATATATAGTATTTAGCGAATCTGCTTTATTGACTAGATAGAAAATTATATGGTCTAAAACAAAAATGAAAATTGATAATAGATTTGAACTAGTTTGATTAAAACGGACTGAATAAAAAACACATTAGATATAGTAATCTAATATTGATTACTTGAATTCTATTGTGTTTTTTTGTTAAATTGTTTAACACAATTAATGAGTTTTAAAATCTTTTTTCAATAATTGTTTTTGTTCTAACAAATTAAGTTAAAAATTTACAAAAACTATTGCAATAAAAAAAGATATATGATAAAATGTAAATGCTTGGGGGAAACCTAAAATCATCATAATAATAAATTAGTCCCCCTTTTAGTGTATAGGACTAACTTTTTTAATTTTTTAAATATAAAAACAAATTAAAATAAGAATTAAAAACTTAACTGTTCAAATAAATGAATATGATTATTCATATAATGATGATGATGAATTTGATGCATTGACAAGAATAAAAGATATCAAAAATAACAAAACATATTATATAACATACGATGCTAATAAATGTGGTCAACCAATAAAAATGTGGCTAAAAGGAAAAGAATAAAATTTATTATGGGAAGATAAGAACCTAATCCAAATAGGAGAACATATTAAATATAGCTATAATACCAAAGGAATAAGAACAAAGAAAGAAACTGAAGAAGGAACTACAGAATATAACCTAATAGGTAGTAAAATAATGAAGATGGAAAAAGTAACATCGAGTGGAAAAATAACGATGTACTTTACATACGACCAAAGAGATGAACTACAAAGTGTAACAGAATCAAATAAAGAATACTATTATATAAAAGATATAACTGGAAATATAATAAAGATTAAAGATGAAGAAGGCAACAGCATAGTAGAATATAAATACGATGCATATGGCAAAGTAGAAAAAACAATAATAGAAAATAATAATGTATCAAAATATAATCCATTTATATATAAAGGATATTATTATGATGAAGAAACAGAATTATATTATTGTAATACAAGATATTATAGTCCAGAAATAGGAAGATGGATATCAATAGATGATGTAGATTATTTAGACCCTGAAAGTGTAAATGGGCTAAATCTATATTGTTATTGTATGAATGATCCTATCAATTATGCTGATCCTAGTGGACATAGCGTTATATTAGCTCTCTGTTTATTTGCTGTATCTTCATTAGCTATGTGGGGAGTGTCAGAATTGTTTGGAGCTCAAATTGCTGGAGGTATTGGTTCTATATCTGGAGGCGCTACTGCGATTTCGACGGGAATAAGTTTATGTGCATTTGGCCCTTGGGGAATTGTTGTAGGAATCACACTGATGGCAGTTGGAGGATTAACAATTGCATTTGGTGCTAATGAAATTGTTGATGGAGTTACAGGTACGAATTATATTCAAAACTGGACTGGTTGGAGTGATGGAGTATATAATGGGGTTTATATCGGATTAAATATTGCTTCTGCGGTTGGATCTATTGCTGGAAATATTGGAATGAGAATTACTTCAAATCATATTTTGAAAGGTATTGTTAATAATCCTGAAAGTGTACAACAATATAGATTATGGCAATTGAAGACATATGGGAAGTATACTACACAATATGTTCCAGGTACTCTACGAAAAGGAGAGCATATTGGACAAGGATATACTTTAACGCATGTCAAAGGAGGCCCTAACGGGTATATTCAATGGCATCCAGGATCAAGACATCATTACAATGGATTACCATATTGGAAAGTTACATCAGCGCTTGAAGGAACTTGGAGAGGCCTATATTGGTTTTAATAGGAGGGATAAATAATGCTTGACGATGAATTATTAATTAAATATTTTTTAGACAAAGCTAATATTCTATCTTTAGAATATGAAGAACAAATAAAAAAGGCTTTTGAATTAGATATGGGAGATTATTATACTGAAGATATAGCGAACGATTGGCTTAGTGAAGATATTAAAATTTTAAATGAATTAGTAAAAAAGAATTTAATTAACAAAAAAGCATTAGAATTATATTCTCAGATTGATAAGAATTTTATAGAAGTTTCTTTAAACGGAAAATTGTATAAAAAAGAAATTTGGACCTTAAAAGCACTTAAAAACGATTTGTTTTGGAAAAAACAAAGAATATTAGCAAAACAATTTATAAATGAATTATTAAACAAATAACACAAACTTGCAGGAGTACAATTCCCCTAACAGATAGTTGTACTCTTTTTCTAGCAAAAAAGATACAAGCAAATGCCTGCATCTAACATCCATATTTATTTCTAATTCTAGTTAATGCGTCTTTTATATATTGTGAAGATATTTTATATTGGTCGAATACAATGTCAAACCCGTGCTCATCATTACAAACAAAATTCCAATAGTCTTTACCAATCAATAATTCATCTCTAGAAAATAATAATGTGTCAAAATATAATCCATTTATATATAAAGGATATTATTATGATGAAGAAACAGAATTATATTATTGTAATACAAGATATTATAGTCCTGAACTCGGACGTTTTCTACAAGTATCCGATGTAAGTGAATTAAATCCACATTCTATCAATGGATTAAATCTATATGCATATGCAAATAATAATCCAATATCTTATTCTTACAACAATGTAAGTAAAAAAATTGTCCCAACATTAAGTAGTTCTGCTATGTCAACCAATATGAATGTTGTTTTAATTCCGAGTACTATAGGTGGTTCTGCTAATAAAACATCAACTAATCCATTGAGTTTCTCTGTTGGATTATTAACTCCAGAAAAATATGAAATGCCTTCTTGGATGTCGGTTTATGCTTTTTATGCTAAAGGAACATTAGGTTGGGGATATACATTTGGAGATGGTTATTCACTAGCTTCGTTTAGTACAGGAGTATTAGACGCAACTTTTCATATACCAAAATGGTTTAGTTCACTTCCAAATGATCATTGGGCTAATCCAAATATTTATTTAGGATTTGGAACTTGGAATGTAAATGCGTCTGTAGGTGCTGGTATTTCTGGTACTGCTGAGATAATTTCTGGAACAGTTGGACTTCAGTTTGGAGATGCTATAAGCATTGATGTTAAAGGATATGTCGGAATTGGATTTACAATTGATTTTACTAATGGTATTAAATTTGGCATAGGTTTGGGATTAGGATATGAAATATCTTTAAATATCGACTGGTATGAGTTATTTCATTAATCGGAGGAAAAATAAATGAATAAAAAAATTAATTGTTTAGCTATTATACCTATTTTTGGAACTGTAATTTTATTTTTTTGGTTATTTATAAAAATGACAAAACAAAAAATTAATAAGAATAAATTTAATGCATATTTTATTAGTAGCGCTTTATTTGGCTTCTTATCCATTTTGATAACAATCTTGTTTTTAAATTTTATAAATTCATTAGTAGATATATCTAATTTTATAAATAGTTATGGAATATTAGTCGCATATATTGTAGGTGGTTATTTAATGAATCTATTTACATTTACTCTAATTAATAAAAAATGGAATGATTTAGAAAAATTTTAATTGTAATTGGACTTAGACAAAATATAAAATAGAGGCGATCTTACTTAATAGTGCTCTGTAAAAAATTCTACTGATAAAAACCCCTATCCACTTCAAAGTAGGTAGGGGTTTTGTCAAACAATGTAAATCTTACTTTTTAGTTATTATAATTTTATAATTTAGCATATTACTGCCGACTTAATTTATAACATAAATGATATTTTTATAACTGTCAAAAAGTCTACTGATATCAGTAAATTTATTTATATTACTACAGTATTTTAGAAAGTTGTTTTTACATTTTTGCAAATTAAGCTAAAATCTCATAGAAACTATTGCAATAAAAAAAGGTATATGATAAAATGTAAATACTTGGGGAAACCTAAAATCATGATAATAATAACGATAAGTTAGCCCCCTTTTAGTATATAGGACTAACTTTTTTAATTTTTTAAATATAAAAGCAAATTAAAATAGTTAGAATTAAATACTTAACTGACCAAATAAAAGAATATGATTATTCATATAATTATGATAAATATGATGCATATGGCAAAGTAGAAAAAACAATAATAGAAAATAATAATGTATCAAAATATAATCCATTTATATATAAAGGATATTATTATGATGAAGAAACAGAATTATATTATTGTAATACAAGATATTATAGTCCAGAAATAGGAAGATGGATATCAATAGATGATGTAGATTATTTAGACCCTGAAAGTGTAAGTGGGCTAAATCTATATTGTTATTGCATGAATAATTCAATTAACAAGTACGATCCTTCTGGACACTTTGCAATTAGCACACTTATTATTGGTGCAATTATTGGATTTGTAGTAGGTGGTGCAACTAGTGCTGTTTTCCAAGAATTAACTAAAGGATGGTAAATCATTATGGAATATATTTTTTTAATACTTCAAATTATGTTTATACTAGGGATATTTGTATTTAAAACAAATAACAGATATTTAGTTGTAACTGATAAATGTTATAAAAAATATTTGATTATTGAATTAATTACTCAAGGAATGTGTGTTATTGCTAATATTATAATTATGTTTATAACAAAAGAGATTATGATTTATGTTTTAGTAATACATATTATATTAATGGGTTTAATCTTAATTTTTTATAGTAATAAAGCAAAAAAAATATATTTTAATGAATTAATTAATATTATTAAAAAAGATAATTTATTATTTACTGAAGCTGCAGAAATTAGAAAATATCTATTGAAAAAGTATAATCAAGTATATTTTATTGATGATATAGAAAATTGCTTGCTAAAAATAAAAAATAATAAGGCTAGATAGAATTCGTTGGGGTTTTTAAAAATCATATAGAATTATATAGAACCATTTCTATGAAAGGCTTTCAAGCAACTACTAGATTGTGTGGTAATGTATATTTAAATGCAGTGCAAGATGCTATTACACCAACAATTAGAAGTTTAATGATTAAGGGTACTATTGCTATTACTGGCTGGGCTGTTGCAACTGTTGAAATTAATTATGAATTGTCATACTGTATTAAACATAAATGGAGGTAAATATGGTAACAAATGAAATTATCGTGTTTTATATTTGTATATTAACACCACTGTTTATGCATTTTATGCATTTATTGTTTGGATGCCAACATGATTGTTATTTTTCAGATAACACTATTAAAAAACTAGTTGTTCCTAAGAAGTCATTTTTGAGAAAATTAGTTATATTTAAAGAAGGAAAAATGACAAATCCTCCATTCCTTTATATAAGAGTAATACCATATTTAATTCAATTATTTATTGTAATTGTTAGCACGATTTTATTTTTTATAAATCAATTTATAATAAATTTTATTCCTAGCATTCTGTTTATGGCTATTGGATATAGTACTGCTGGATTATATGTAATCTATGAATTTTTATTAATTTTCTTATCTAGGGGATTAAGACTATAAAAATAAATAATTTAATGAGTAAGAACTCAATAATAAATAATTATGACTAGATAGAAAATCTTATGGTCTAAAACAAAAATGAAAATGATAATAGATTTATGATATGATGTCTCTAAAGTGGACAGTGAATAAAAAATAAAATTTTAAAATGTTTTTCTTACAAATAAAAACTATAAATTTATAGATGTAACTCAACTCACAATGAGTTTATATGATTATATAAAATTATAAAGCACTTTACTATTGACAAACTGTAAAAAAAGGTTATAATATAATTAGCACTTATAATTTAAGAGTGCTAAAAGGAGTGCTAAATATGAGTGAAATAAAAGAATTTAAAACTGAATCAAAACGTTTATTAGACTTGATGATTCATTCAATCTATACAAATCAAGAAATATTTTTAAGAGAATTATTATCTAATGCATCAGATGCTATTGATAAATATCACTATTTGTCATTAACAGATGATAAACTAGCAAAGCGTAATGACTATGAAATTCATCTAGATGTTGATAAAAACAATCGTACATTAACAATAACTGATAATGGTATTGGTATGACATATGATGAAGTAAATGATAATTTAGGTACCATTGCTAAATCAGGAACTCTTGCTTTTGTTAAAAAATTAGAAGAAGCAAAAGAAAATGCTGAAGCTGCACCTGAAACTATTGGACAATTCGGTGTTGGTTTTTACTCAGCATTTATGGTAGCTAAGAAAGTAGTTGTAGAAACTAAATCTCCATATAGCGAAAAAGCCTATAAGTTTACATCAACTGGTGAAGATACTTATGAAATAGAAGAAAGTAGTAAAACAACTGATGGTACAAGTATCACATTGTATTTGAAAGAAAATCAAAAATCAGAAGATGGTAAAACTGAAGTTGATTATGATCAATACTTAGATGAGTATACATTACAATATTTGGTTAAAAAATATTCTGATTATATCCGCTACCCAATTACTTTATATATGACAAAAGAAGAACCTAAACTAGATGAAAATGGTAAAGTAATTGAAGATGAGTACGATGAAGTAAGAGAACTTACAACCCTTAACTCAATGGTTCCAATTTGGAAGAAGAATAAAAATGATGTAACAGATGAAATGTTAGATAATTTTTATATGGATAAGTTCTATGACTATGAAAAACCAATGTTACATTTAATGTTTAATGTTGAAGGAAATGTAAATTATAGCACTTTATTGTTCATACCTAACTTGCCTCCAAGAAATTTACATTCAATCGATTATGAAAAAGGTCTTCAACTTTATTCAAAGGGTGTATTCATTATGGATAAATGCAAGGAGTTAATCCCAGACTATTTAAGATTTGTTAAAGGTGTTGTTGATTCAAGTGACTTGTCTTTAAATATTAGTAGGGAAATGTTGCAACAAAATAAAGTATTATTGTTAATGCAAAAGAATATTGAGAAAAAGATTATTAATAGATTACAAACTTTACAAAAAGAAGATTTTGCAAAGTATAAAGAATTCTTCAAAAACTATGGTATTAATTTGAAATTTGGCGCATATGAAAACTATGGTTCAAAGAAAGAATTATTACAAGATTTATTAATATATCAAGACACTAATACTGATGACATGATTAGCCTAAAGACATATGTTGAAAATATGAAGGAAGGCCAAAAAGATATTTACTTCGCTTCGGGTAAAACTAAAGATGAAGTACTTGCAATGCCTCAAATGGATATTATCAAGAAATATGGTTATGATGTTCTAATCTTAACTGATGAAGTCGATGAATTCTTATTTAAGATAATTAATAAATATCAAGAACATGAATTTAAGTCAGTTAACCAAGCAACACTAGACGACTTATCAACTGAAGAAGAAAAAGCAAAGATAAATGAACAAAAAGAAACAAATAAAGATTTACTAGAAGCCATGAAAGAAGCTTTAAAAGATGAAGTAAAAGATGTTGTATTATCAACTAGACTAGTTGATTCTCCAGTATGCTTAGTATCTGGTGATGGCATTTCATTTGAAATGGAAAAAGTCATTGACGCAATGCCTACTAATGATAAGATTAAAGCCGATCGTATATTAGAAGTAAATCCTAATCATGATTTGTTCAAAGCATTATCAAAAGTTTATTCTGAAGATCCTAGTGAAATTAAAGAATATGCTAAATTGCTTTATAATCAAGCATTATTAATGGAAGGCTTCAAACTTCCAAATAATGTGGAATTTTCTAATATGATGTGCAAATTGATGATTAAGAGCGCTAAATAAAAAGGATGCAAATGCATCCTTTTTTGCTTTCTATTTTTCTTTTCTTCTAGTACCAACAATGTTTTCAAGCGATTCAATAAAGTTACCACCATCAACATTAATGTTACCAACTTTATCAAAGATACGTTCTAACATTTCTAATTCTTTTAAACGATATAATACATCATTTTCTTCCATTAATTTAGCGGTATTTAACAAACTTCTAGTTGAGGCTGTTTCTTCACGTCTTGTTATAACATTTGCTTGAGCCTGTTTTTCCGCAATCAATACAGTATTTAGAATGTCTTTGATTTCACCAGGAAGAATGATGTCTTTTATGCCAGCATCTTCGAAAGAAACAAAGTATTTAGATTCATATGATTTAAGATAACTTAAAATGTCTTTAGAAATCTTTTCTTTTTCTAGTAGTATTTCATCAAGTGTCTTGTCACATATAACTGAACGAAGAGCCATTTGTACTAAATTATATAGATGGTCATAATATGATTCACCAATTGTTGTAACAAGTTTTTCTAAATCAGTGATTAAATAATCTACCCAAAAGTTAATTCGTAGATTAACTTTATCTTTTGTTAAAAGTTCTTGGTTTTGTGATAATATAGTAGTAATATTACTTGGATATGCTTTTACTGATAATGCAATGTTTAGATTATTTAAATAATATTCACCTGGTTCAATTATTTTATGGAATTTATTATTAATAAATAATGCTCCTTTTTCGTTTGGACCAACGATAGCACGTGTCGCAATTTCTTTCTTTATTAAATCTGTGGCAATTCTATTGGGAAGATCCTTAATAAGAAGAACATTTTTATCGAAAGTTTTAACTACCTTAGCTGAACTACTTTTTAAAAAGTGGTAAGTGCCAGGTTTGTATGAACCAGTATATACATCATCTACAAATCTAATTGCGAACTCTCCTTCTTTTACTACTAATGTTTCAGTGTTATCTACTAACTTTTTAGAACAAGAATAGTTATCGAATAAGAAAGCACTTTCTTCGTAGCTAAGCTTGTCATTTACAATTATTAAATTCTTCCAAGGGGCAATGTGACGTGCACCTGGAAGTAGCGATTTTGCTTTGCAATTTTTAGTGATAACTCCCATTTGATTATTATTGATATAAATTTTCATATATATTTTCCTCCTAAAAGTAATAAACTAAGTGATGGGGGTAAAGAATTAAGTTAGTTAAGATAAATAATGGGTTTTATACCTAAATATAAAAATGACTATTTAGTTAAAAAACGGTATCCTTCTTTACACAAGCACATTTCCCTAGGCATAGCATTAACTTAATAATACTATACAATAAATAATTCATTGATTTAAAGTTCTCTCTTTAACAGGATAGGTTATACTTAACTCCTAAGTATTATAAAAAAATGTTGAGTGTGGAATCGAACCACATAAAAGCCATATTGCCAAATCTATCTCACATAAAGGCGAATGAAATTATTTATTAATAAATCATGCTTACTATTAATGCTTACGTTAAAATAAGACAATGAAATAGTACAATAATATTATACTAAAATTATGGTAAAAGTCAACTATAATTATAAAGTATAGAAAATGTTTTCATTTTTATAAATTATTGACAAAAGAATTTAAATATTGTATACTAATATTGTTAAGAACTTAACAATATATGGAGGCATTATGAATTGTGAATATGAGACAATAATCCAAATTTATAAAATGAATAAATATATTGAAGAAATAACTTCAAAGGCTTGTCATCAATTGAAAATCAATCATTTAGAACTGATGATAATAGGACTATCTAGTATTGATAAAATGAATGTATCTAAACTATCGCAAGAATTAAAGGTATCTAAATCAGCAATTTCTCAAGCACTAGTATGTTTACAACTCAAAAGATTAATAACTAGACAACAAGTAGAAGAAAATAAAAAGAGTTTTATTATTGTCCCTACTGAAAAAGCAATTCAAGTATGTAAAGATATTTTTAAGGTTCATAAAGAACAAGCAAAACTATTAAAAGAGGAAATTGGTGATGAAAAATACCAAGCTTTCTTTTCAACTATTAAACAAATAAACACTATATTAAATAAAAGGGAGGTAGAATAATGTTAAAACTGGTTAATATCAAGAAAGATTACATTATGGGGGACACTAAAGTTGAAGCTTTAAAGGGCATAAATTTAAACTTTCGAAAAAATGAATTTGTTTCAATTTTAGGACCTTCTGGCTGTGGTAAAACAACACTATTGAATATAATTGGTGGACTTGATAAATACACTGATGGAGATTTAGTAATAAATGGCGTTTCAACTAAAGAATTTACGGATCGCGATTGGGACGTTTATCGTAATCATCGTATTGGCTTCATTTTTCAAAGCTATAATTTAATTCACCATCAAACTATTTTAGAAAATGTTGAACTTGCGTTAACGATTGCGGGGATGGAAAAAAATGAAAGAGTAGAAAAAGCTAAAAATGCTCTTGATAAAGTTGGATTAAAAGGCCAATATAATAAAAAACCTAATCAATTATCTGGTGGACAATGTCAAAGAGTAGCTATCGCAAGAGCTTTAGTAAATGAACCTGAAATACTATTAGCTGATGAGCCAACTGGTGCTCTTGATACAACAACTTCTATACAAATTATGGATTTAATAAAAGAAATATCAAAAGAAAAATTGGTAATAATGGTAACTCATAATCCAGAACTTGCGGAAAAATACTCAACAAGAATAGTTAAACTATTAGATGGTGAAGTATCAAGTGATAGCATGGTTTGTTCAAACGAAGAAGAACAAAAAGAAAAGTTTGCCAATTCAGCAACTCCTGAAAAAGCTAAAATGTCATTTTGGACTGCCTTTAGACTTTCAGCGCGTAACTTAATGTGCAAGTTAAAAAGAACTTTGATGGTTGGCTTTGCGGGATCAATTGGTATTATTGGTGTATCAGTAGTTTTAGCTTTATCATCGGGTATAACAGATTACATAAATAGTATGCAAGAAGATATGTTGTCCGGTAATCCAATTACAATTACTGAACAAGCATACGATATAAATGCTATGATGAATTCAATGACGCGAAGTGAGAAAAAAGAAATCTTAAAAGAATCTAATTATATTTATGTTGATTCAATTTTAGAAAAACTTGCAAAAAGAGCTGAAAAAATGAATTCAATTTTAGTTACTAATGAAATAAATGAAGACTACGTTGCGTATTTGAAAAATATGCCAAGTTCTTATTTAGAATCACTAGCATTTGATTATGGTGTTGATTTATCATTTAGTATCTATACTGATTTTACGGTTAATAATAAAACAAGAAGTACGTCAATTGCTACTATTAAGAATATATATGCATCGTTATTAGAAGAAACTGAATTTAAAGAATCTTCATCTGCAGTATCAACCCTTTCACAAGCATTTACTCAACTATTACCTAATAAAGAATATTTGTTATCACAATACGATTTAGTCGATGGTAAAATGGCTACTGAAAAGAATGAAATAATGTTAGTAGTTGATCGAAACAGTGAAGTTTCTGATTTAATTTTGGCCCAACTTGGTTATTACACTGAAGAAGAATTTTTAAATGCAGCATATAAAGCTTTTGATAAAAATAATGAAAAATATAACCCAACTTTGGATAAAGAGAAATTTTCTTACCAAGAACTTAAAAATAAAAAATTCTATTGGTATCCTAATAACTCAATATATACTAAAAATGAAGGCAACAATATTTTAAAACCTGCTTCTGCATACCCATTCTTCTATAACCCGTATATGGATAATGAATATAGTTCAACATCGAATGCGGTAGAACTTCAAGTTGTTGGTATTCTATGTCCTAAAGAAAATGTTAATTATGGATCATTAACTAGTGGATTCTTTTATACAGAAGCCTTAACTAATCATATATTAGCAGTAAATAAGAATTCACAAATTGCTGAAGAATTAAGAAAAATTGATGGCAATAAATTTACTAGTATATATACAGTAAATTATGATTCTGAAACTGGCACTTCTACTCCAGGAATCAAAGCAGGTATCGTTTATGAATATGATTACTATTTTAACGGTGATAAAAAAGGCATTGGATTAGTAGGCAGCACATCTTTACAATCTAGATTTGCAAGTATGATGGGTTCTATTATGGGCGGTGGTAGTGGTTCATCATCTTCAACTACAATGTGCACATTATCACTAAATGAAGTAGGCGGAAGTAATATTCCAACTGGCATATCGATATATCCTGTTGATTTTGATACTAAAGATTTAGTACTAAAATATTTAGATGCATGGAATAATGAGGAAACTATTGTTGTAAATGGTAAAACCTTAACCAAAGCAGATCGCTCAACTATCACTTACACTGATAATTTATCACTTGTAATTTCAATGATTAATACCCTAATTACAGTTGTTACAACTTCTTTAATCGTCTTTACTGCCATATCGTTAGTTGTTTCAACGGTTATGATCGGTATCATTACATATGTATCAGTTGTTGAACGTACAAAAGAAATAGGTGTTATTAGATCGCTTGGTGGCCGTAAAAAAGATGTTGGACATCTATTCAACGCCGAAACATTTATTATTGGAGCAGTAGCTGGTATAATAGGTATAATTATTACTTTAATTCTAGAAATAATTGGTAATTTAATAATAGGTCATTTTACCGGCATATATTCTTTAGTTTCATTGAAGTGGTATCATGCTATAATTATGATTAGTTTAAGTATTTTCTTAACACTATTCTCGGGATTAATACCTTCTCGTGCAGCTGCTAAAATGGATCCTGTTAATGCTTTACGTTCTGAATAAAAGAATAAATAAAGACTTCTATTTCTCAAAAATAGAAGTTTTTTAAATTATTTTAATTTTTTTAAATAAAGTATTGACAAATGTAAAAAAAAGGGTATAATAATATTAGCACACAAGGTATGAGAGTGCTAAAAGGAGTGAGATATATGGAAATGCAAGATTACTCTAAAGATGAAAATATCCTTGAAAAATTTGGTAGAGATGTAACTGAAGATGTAAAGGCCGGTAAAATCGACCCCGTAATCGGACGTGAAGAAGAAATATTGCGTATTGTAAAAATCCTTGCGCGTAAAACAAAAAATAACCCAATATTAATTGGTCAACCTGGTGTTGGTAAAACTGCCATTATTGAAGGTTTAGCAACTCGTATAGTTAAAGAAGATGTTCCTGAAAACTTAAAGGGTTGTCATATATATGAACTAGATATGGGTGCGCTTGTTGCTGGTGCAAAATATCGTGGTGAATTTGAGGAAAGATTAAAAGCTGTTCTTAATAAGATAAAGGAAAAGAATGGTGAATTAATCCTATTTATTGATGAAATTCACTTGATTGTTGGTGCCGGTCGTGCCGATGGTGCCCTTGATGCTGGTAACATGTTAAAACCAATGCTTGCTCGTGGTGAGTTACATTGTATTGGTGCAACTACTTTAAATGAATATCGTAATTATATTGAAAAAGATTCAGCCCTTGAAAGACGTTTTGAAAAAGTATATATCAATGAACCTACTGTAGAAGATACAATAAGTATATTGAGAGGTTTGAAGAATCGTTTTGAAGTGTTCCATGGTGTAAGAATTTCCGACCCTGCAATTATTGCTGCAGCAACACTTTCTAACCGATACATAACCGACCGTTTCTTACCTGATAAAGCAATTGACTTAATTGATGAAGCATGTGCTTCAATTAGAACAGAAATGAATTCAATGCCTAATGAACTTGATTTGTTACAAAGACAAATTCTTCAATTACAAATTGAAAAGACTGCTCTAGAAAAAGAAAAAGATGCATTATCAAAAGATCGTTTACAAAAAATCAGTGCAGAATTAGATACAAAACAAACTAATTTCAACACAATGATGGAAAAATGGAAGAAAGAAAAAGCCGAACTTGCAAGTGTTAAGGAAAAACAAAAAGAAGTAGAAAATTACCGTAAAGAATATGAAGATGCTTTGTTAAAGGCAGATTATAATCGTGCAGGTGAATTAATCTACAAGACTATCCCTGAACTTGAAAAAGAAATTAACGAATATGAAACAAGAACTGGTAATGATAAGATGATTTCAGAAGTAGTAACTGAAAATGATATTGCGGAAATCATTTCTAAATCTACTGGTATCCCTGTTTCAAAGTTAGTACAAGGCGATAAAGAAAAGTTGCTTAACTTAAAAGATACTCTTGCAAAGCGAGTAATAGGTCAAGATCAAGCTCTAGAATTAGTAAGCGATGCAATTATTCGTCAACGTTCTGGTATAAAGGATGAAAATAGACCAATTGGTTCATTCTTATTCTTAGGTCCAACTGGTGTTGGTAAAACTGAAGTATGTAAGAGTTTAGCGGAAGCTCTATTTGATAGCGAATGTCATATTGTTCGTTTCGATATGAGTGAATATATGGAGCCACATTCAGTCTCTAGATTAATCGGTGCTCCTCCAGGATATGTTGGCTACGATGAAGGTGGTCAATTAACTGAAGCAATAAGAAGAAAACCATATTCAATTGTATTGTTTGATGAAGTTGAAAAAGCTCATCGTGATATCTTTAATCTATTGTTACAAATACTAGACGATGGTAGATTAACTGATTCACAAGGTCGTACTGTAGACTTTAAGAATACAATAATTATTATGACATCTAACTTAGGTAGTGAATACTTGTTAAATCATGACCCTAATGCAAATGAATTAGTAATGAATGAGGTACATGCTCATTTCAGACCTGAATTCTTAAACCGTATAGATGAAATAGTTATGTTTAACCCTCTATCAAGAGAAGTTCAAATCAAGATTGTCGATAAATTATTAAATGATTTACGCAACAGACTTGAAAAGAACAACATAAATGTTGAATTTACTGATGGCGTAAGAAAGTATGTAATTGATAATAGTTACAATACTACTTATGGCGCAAGACCAATTAAACGATTCATCCAAAAGAATATTGAAACTGAAATAGCTAAAAAGATTATATCTTCTGAGGTTCAACCTACAAAATCATACACTATAGATTATCAAGGAAAATTAATCGTAAGAGAAAACTAGAATGTCAACTGACATTCTAGTTTATTTTTTAAAGAAATATTTTTGGACAAATAAACAAATATATAGTATAATATACTGGTTAGTAACAAATGTCCTTGTAGCTCAGTAGGATAGAGCACCAACCTCCTAAGTTGGGTGTCGGACGTTCGAATCGTCTCAGGGACGCCATATGAATAAAAAAAGTAGTAATCTATAATTTGATTACTACTTTTTTACAATACAAATATTTCCTACTTTGCAAAAGCACTTGCTATATCTGCAGTTCCAAAATATGCACATTTGTTAGATACTTTAAATGTATAGTTTTTTAAATTTCTAATAGCTTTTGAATATTTTTTGTATTCATCACTATCTTCAGATGATGTCTCTTTAATGACATTTCTTTGTTCTTCTAAGTCTTTAACAATTAAATTAACGGCCTTTTGTGCTCCAGTTAAGAAATCTTCAGCGTCAGTTTTTGATTGAAAATACAATACAAATAGATGCTCTGTTCTAAATATTTCTAGTGTATAGCCAGTAAAGCCATTATCATTATTGGTGAAAAAATAAATATAATTAGCGTTTCTGATGTTCTTTCCAAAAGTATATTTTTTATTACCTGCTTCATCAAATGTCATTAAGTCATCATAATAAATTCTTTCACCATTGTAGTTTGCTTTATTCATTTTTGTTCTTACTTTAGTTACACTAGGTACACATGAACAAAGAAAACTAATATTTAGTATTATTGCTAAAATTACTAGTATTCTTGTTATATTTCTTTTCATTTATAACACCTTCCTATCACATTTATTATAACAGAAATTCACAATTGTGGCAAATGTAATCATAAAAAAGCTAAAACAACCAATAGTTGTTCATATTTATTTTGACAAAAAGGCTAAAATTTGGTATAATTATATCACCTTAAGAATATTTAAATTGAAAACTGAATATAATAATGCACAATCTAGAGGAAAGAAAAGGTAAAACTTTATGAACACATTAACAGAAGACCAAAATATTCTAAAAGTGGTTAAAGAATATTTTAATCCAGCCAAAGTGTTGAATATCAAAAGATTTGGCTCAGGGCATATTAATGATACATATATTGTTGAATTTAAAGAAATAAAGTATATTCTACAAAAAATAAATGATTACGTATTTCAAAGTCCGATAGGCGTTATGTATAACGTTGAACTTATTACAGAATACATTCGTAATCGCGTTATTTATGAAGGTGAAAATTATCGTAATGCAACCCTTACTTTAGTTAGAAGTAAACTAAATCAAAATTTCGTAATCGTAAATGATGAATATTGGCGTTGTTATACTTGGATTGATGGAAAAACTTATGAAACAACAAGCGATCCTGAAGTTTTTTATGAAGCTGGTAAAGCTGTTGGCAAATTCCAACATTTATTAGAAGGCTTTCATACACGTTGTTTAACTGATAATATTAAAAATTTCCACAATACACCATATCGTTATGAAACATTTAGAGATGTAGTAAAAATTGATGATTTAGATCGTGCAAGTGAATGCAAAAAAGAAATTGAATTTATCAAAAAAAGAGCAAACAAAATGAGTGTAATTACTGATGCACTTGCGGAAAAAAGGATACCAAGAAGAGTAGTTCACAATGATACTAAGCTTAATAACATTATCTTTTCAAAAGATAGTAAAGAAGCTCTATGCTTGATTGATCTTGATACTGCTATGAAAGGCTCATTAGTTTACGACTATGGTGATGCTCTTCGTTTAGGTGCTTCAACTGCAGCCGAGGATGAAGTAGATTTATCTAAAGTAAATATTAATATGGATCTTGTTAGAGCATTTACTAAAGGCTTTTTAGAAACGATAAAAGAGGTAATCGAAAAAGAGGAAGTAAAACTCTTGATACCGGGATATTATATAATGACTTTAGAACTTGGAATGCGTTTCTTAACTGACTATTTAGATGGTGACCAATATTTTGCTCTTAATAATTATCAAAAGCGTACTCGTCCTAAGATTAATCTTGAAAGAGCTAGAAACCAATTAAAATTAGTTGAAGAAATCGAAAAACACTATGATGAATTAGAAAATATCATTAAAGAAACTTTAAATGAATTAGGATACGAAATATAAGAGGATTATATGAAAAAAATAACAAAAGTAGTTATTCCTGTTGCGGGAAAAGGAACAAGATTTTTACCGATAACTAAAACTATTAGTAAAACGTTACTACCTATAATTGACAAACCAGTTATCCAATATTTAATTGAAGAGGCTATAAATGCTAAGATTGAAGAAGCATTAATAATAATTGGCCCTAATCAAAAAGATGTTATTGATTATTTTGATACCAATAGTGAATATGTTAAAAACTTAAATGGTAAAGTATATAAAGAAATTGAAGAAATTAAAAATATAGAACAAAAAATCAAAATTAGTTACGTAGTCCAAGAAAGTGCTAAGGGCTTAGGTGATGCAGTATACTATGCAAAAGATTTTGCTAAGGGTGAGGATTTTGCATTAATTTTGGGAGATGATTTCGTTTATCAAAATGGCGAGCCGGTTTATGGTATTGGTAGTCTTTGTAAAAATTATGAAGAAGACCCATGCTACTATTTAGGAGTAAATGAAGTACCATATGATAAAACGTATAAATATGGTATTGTTAGCCCGAAAGAAAAAGTATCTGAGTACTTCGAAATAAATGGTATAATTGAAAAACCCAAGGACAATCCACCATCTAATATGGCCTGTGTTGGTAGATATATTTTGACTAATGATATTTTTGATTGTATCGCTAAAACAAAAGTAGGAGTTGGTGGCGAAATTCAATTAACAGATGCTATTGCAATGGCTCTAGAAAATAGAAAAATTGTCGCATCAACTTTTAAGGGAATTCGCTTTGACGTTGGTAGTAAACAAGGGTTTGTTGACGCAATAAAGAAAATTGCGGAAGACCGTAGTGACTTAAATTAATAAACAAAAATATTGTGAAAAATTGGAAATGACAGTAAGAGTTAAAACCTACTTACTGTCATTTTACACTATCTGTACTATTTGGTTGCTTTTTCGACCTGCTTGTAGTATAATAAGAAAAAGTATATGGAAAAAAATAATTAAAAAAGGAATAAAAATATGGAAAATAATGAAAGAATTACAAATGATAATAATAAGGGTGTGTCATTTGTAGATTTATTAATGACATTAAAGAAGTATTGGATTGCCATATGTTGTGCAACAGTTTTTGTAACTGTAGCAAGCACTATATATAGTTATGGCATAAAAAAACCTGTTTATTCAACTCAAGCAAGTATAATAATTGTTCAAAATACATCTGATGAAAATAGTGGTACAATGACTGAAGCTTTCAAAAAAGTCAATACTCTTAAAGAATTCATCTGTGATGATATTGTTATTGGTTCAGTAATTGAGCAATTAATTTTTGAGGGCAATTATAGTGAAGTAACTAAAAAAGATTTAAAACAAATAATTAGTAATGGCTTGGCTATCAGTTGTGAACAAGATAGCATAATTATTTCAATTAAATTCACAACAAGCACAGAAAAAATTTCTGAAAATAAGATTGAAAGATTTTCTTTGGAAGTTGTTAACTATACAATTAACAAAACTCAAGAATTATTAAATGAAAAGGTAATAAATCCAGAAACAGGTAAATCAACTTATAGATATGGTGATTTAATTGCTAATTCCGTAAGAAAACTTTCTCCCGCAACAAAATGTGAAGTAAGAAGAGGTTCAATAAAAACACCTATTAAGGCCTTTTTCTTAAGCTTAATTGCTTCATATGTTATATGCTTCTTTATCTATATCATAAAGAAAAATAATGAACTTTATAACAAGGTACAATAATACGAGGTGCAAAATGAACTTTAATGCAATTATTCTTGCGGCTGGAAAAGGTACAAGAATGAAATCAGATTTACCAAAATGTGCTTTCCCATTTTTTGGCAAACCTATGATTACATATATTATTAACTCATGCCACAAAGCAGGTATCGAAGATATATGTGTAGTAGTAGGACATAAAAAAGAAGAAATTATGAAAATTTTAAATAATACTGTAGAATACGCTTGTCAGGAAGAACAATTAGGTACTGGGCATGCCGTTCTATGTGCTAAAGATTTTTATTCTAATAAAGATGGAGTAACACTAATCTTCCCTGGTGATATGCCATTAATTGATTATCACACTATCAACGATTTAGTGAACCAACATATTAACAGCGGTAATGATTTAACAGTAGTGACAACAATAGTTGATAATCCAACTGGTTATGGAAGAATTCTTAGAAAAAGTGGTCAAATCACTAAAATAGTTGAGGAAAAAGATGCTACTCAAAATCAAAAACAAATTAAAGAAATTAACACTGGATTATATTGTATTAACACAGATATATTAAAAGATGCACTATTAAAAATAAAAAATGATAATTCTAAACATGAATATTATTTGACTGATATAATCGAAATATTAAGCACAACAAAAAAAGTAAATGCATTCCTTGCAAACAATGATTTCAAATTGACTGGTATTAACGATTTGTATGCTTTAGCAGAAGTCGAGAAAAAGTACCAACAAGTAATTAACGAAAATCATATGTTAAACGGTGTGCATTTAATAAATCCTGATTCTATTTTGATAGAAGATACAGTAGTTATTGAACCAAGTGTTACAATTGATGCATGTTCAATAATTAGAGGTAACACTAAAATAAAATCTGGAACTTACATTGAACCATTTTCACTAATTGTTGATGGTAAAAAAATAAAATAAGCAGTACAACACACAATTTAAAAAAATTGGGGTTGCCAATTATGGCAACCTCAATAATGCTAAAAAACAAGGAAAAAATATAACAAAATAACATTCAAATTCTGATTTACAACAATTAGAAAAGGAGTTAAAAATGACTATAAAGAACAACCGCCATATACGCAAAATAGTTTTTATGGTAATAGATATTATTATCGTACTATTTTCAACAATTGCCACAACATGGCTAATAAATGGCACAACCAATTTAGAAGCTAATAAATTTGCATTATTATTATACATTCCCTTCGAAATTGCTTTAGTATTAAGCGTTTTTCTAGCAATGAAATTGTATCATAGCTTGTGGCAATACGCAGGAATGGTAGAACTACTAAAAATAATAGTAGCAATTGGTTTTATTACAATCGTTAATTTTGTTGTAATAATATCTACTAAAATATTTTTTCAAGATATTGCAATTATCAATGACGTTGCATTGTTACCAATTCGTTTTCCTGTTATATATGGAGTAATCGTTGCATGTTTAGTGGCAATATCACGTTTTTCATATAGACTAATAAAATACATTCGCAATAGCAACAAATTTACTAAAAAAGTGACTACTGATTATCCAGTAATGATAATTGGGGCAGGAGATGCAGGATGTACAATTGTTCAAGAATTATTGGATAGTGAAAAAATATCAAAACTTCCTGTATGTATCATTGATGATGATGCGTCAAAAACCAATACTTATATATATGGTATTCCTGTAGTTGGAACAAGAAATTCAATTGTTGAAATGGCAAAAAAATATAATATTGCGGAAATTATTTTAGCAATACCTTCGCTGGATTCAAAATCTAAAGCCGAAATTTTAAATATATGCAAAGAAACAAAATGCAAGGTTAAAGTTATACCTGGAATGTATGAACTATTAAATGGTAGTGTTTCGGTTTCAAAAGCCCGCGACGTTGAAATAGTTGACTTACTAGGACGTGAACAAATCAAAGTAAATCTTGATGAAATAATGGGATATATTGAAAATCAAAAAGTGCTTGTGACAGGTGGTGGTGGATCAATTGGTTCAGAACTATGTCGTCAAATTGCAATCCACAATCCTAAACAATTAATAATTGTTGATATCTACGAAAATAATGCTTATGACATTGAACAAGAATTAAGAAGAAAATTACCTAATTTGAATTTAGTAGTTTTAATTGCAAGTATTAGAGATAAAGGTAAAGTTGAAGACATTTTCAAAAAATATCGTCCAGATATTGTGTTTAATGCGGCAGCGCATAAACATGTTCCACTAATGGAAACTTCACCTAATGAAGCGATTAAGAATAATGTATTTGGTACCTTAAATGTAGCAAGAGCAGCAGATCGTTTTAAAACTAAACGTTTTGTACAAATTTCAACTGATAAAGCGGTTAACCCAACTAATATAATGGGTGCTTCAAAACGTATTTGTGAAATGATTATTCAAACAATTGGTAGACACTCAAAAACTTGCAAATTTGTGGCTGTTAGATTTGGAAATGTTCTTGGTAGTAATGGTTCAGTTATTCCACTATTTAAGAAGCAAATCAATGAAGGTGGACCTGTAACCGTAACTCACAAAGATATTATTAGATACTTTATGACTATAAGTGAAGCAGTATCTTTAGTATTACAAGCAGGTGCTTACGCAAAATGTGGTGAGATATATGTTCTAGATATGGGTGAACCAGTTAGAATATATGATTTAGCTGAAAACTTAGTTAAATTGTCAGGATATACTCCTGGTGTAGATATGGAAATAAAAATAACCGGTTTAAGACCTGGTGAAAAACTATATGAAGAAAGATTAATGTCTGAAGAGGGTTTACAAAAAACTGCTAATGGCTTGATATCAATCGCTAAACCAATTGAATTAGATGAAGAGAGATTCTTCTATCAATTAGATGATTTATATGAAGAAGCATACAAAGAAACAACACATATGAAAGAACTTGTTAAAGAACTTGTTCCAACATATCAAATTGACAAATCAAAATATTAAAACATAGGAGTATAATATGTACAAATTTTTTAAGGGCTTGATGGATTTCCTACTATCACTTATTGGAGGAATACTTCTCATTCCATTTATGATAATAATTGCCATAATCATTAAGTGTAGTTCAAAAGGACCAGTATTATTCAAACAAGAACGAGTTGGTAAAAATAAGAAATTGTTCAAAATTTGGAAATTTAGAACTATGAGAATTGATACTCCCAAAGATTGTCCAACCCATCTATTAGAAAATCCCGATCAATATATTACTAAAATTGGGAAATTTTTAAGAAAAACTTCATTAGATGAAATACCTCAAGTGTATAATATTTTATTTGGCAAGATGTCAATAATTGGTCCAAGACCTGCACTTTGGAATCAAACTGATTTGATTGAAGAACGTGACAAATATGGAGCTAATAACATCAAACCAGGCTTAACCGGTTATGCGCAAATTCATGGTCGTGATGAATTAGAAATCAAAGAAAAAGCTACTTTAGATGGATATTACGTTGAACATTTAGGCTTTAAAATGGATTGTAAATGTTTCTTTGGCACAATTAAAGCTGTGCTAAAACATGATGGTGTTGTAGAAGGGGGAACTGGGGCAATAAAAAAAGAAGAAGCTATTAAAGAAGAAGAGGAAAATAAATAATGGATTTAGTAAGCGTCATAGTTCCAACGTATAAACGCGATAGTTCTTTAGTTAGAGCATTAGAATCATTAGAAAACCAAACTTACAAAAATATTGAAGTAGTAGTAGTTAATGATTGCGTTGAAGAAGCTTGGAAAGAATATGTAGAAAACACTATTCAAAAATTTATTGATAACGGAATATTAAAAATTGTTTTCATCCAAAATCAGGTAAATCTTGGTTCCGCAAAAACTCGTAATGTGGGAATTGAAAATGCAAGTGGCAAATACATAACCTTCTTAGATGATGATGATGTTTATTTACCTGATAAGATTTTAAATCAAGTAACAAAAATGCAAGAACAAGATGCTGATTATTCAGTAACTAATTTGGAACAATATGATGAAGACACCAACAAATTCATTGAAAAAAGAACAAGAGATTACATCGATGAAAATCAATTAGATAAACTTTTAGTTTGGCACTATATGTATCATATAACATGTACTGATACATTTATGTTTAAGAAAACATATTTATTACAAATTGGTAGTTTTTCATCAATTGATGTTGGTGATGAATTCTATTTAATGGAAAAGGCCATTCTTGGTAATGGTAAATTTCTTTATGTAAATGATTGCTCTGTAAAAACCTATATACACCGTAGTACAAATGGGGTATCTAGTGGAATAGGAAAGATAAAAGGTGAAAATGAACTTTATGCTTATAAAAAACAAAAATTTAATGAATTCAAAAAAAGTTCAATTCATTATATTAAAACAAGACATTATTTAACAATTGCATTTGCATACTATCGAATGAAAAAAATCTTTAAGACTTTGTGGTATTCGTTTAGAGCATTTATAATATCACCAATCGCTTTTTTCAAAATATTAAGAAATCGATAAAAAGAAAGGAGATAGCGTAATGGCTGCGTATATCTATAGCTATTTGATAATGATTATAATAGGCTTTATACTAAGCCTAAATCGTCAATCTCATAGATTAGAAACAAGAAAATTGATCTGTATCAGCGCAAGCATTATTTTATTAGTGATAATAGGTTTTAGACATCCATCGATGGGAGTTGACCTACAATATGGTAAACCTGGTGGCTATCTTGGTTCATTTGTTGCAATCAATAATATGTCATGGAGCGAAGTCTTAACAACTAAATATCAAAATTACGAAAGAGGATATATAATTCTAAATAAACTAATAGGTGTTATTTCAACCAAAGAGCAAAGTTTATTAATTGCATCTTGCATTCTAAGTATTTTTCCAATTATATATTTAGTATATAAAAATAGTGAATATCCCTTATTATCAGTAATAATGTATATGGGATTACCAGTATTTTTGTTAAACTTTTCAGGACTTAGACAAGCAATTGCAATGGGGATAACAGCTTTATCATTCAATTTTATAAAAGAGAAAAAACCAGTTCAATTTATATTGTTAGTTATACTTGCATCATTATTTCATAAATCAGCAATTGTTTTTCTAGCAATGTATCCAATTTATAATATAAAACTTGATAAATTTGGAAAAGTAATGTCAATTGTTGTGTTAGGAATAGTATATTTCACAAGAGTAAATATTTTTAATTTGGCAATGTCAATCCTGGGCTATGCAATAGTACCGGATATGAATGGTTCAATTATGCTATTTATTTTCTACACAATGATATATATTCTTGCAATGTTATGTGAAACGCCTGGTAATAAAGTTGAAATTGGTGCTAGAAATATATTTTATGTGGCTTGCCTATGTCAAGTATTCTCTGATGTATACTCGATTGCGGGGAGACTTGGATTTTATTACACTATCTATGTAATAATATTTATACCATCAATTATTAAAAATGTTAGTTTCTTTGTTAAATCTGATCGTTTTGTTGCAAAGTATGTATGTTATTTATTAGTATTTGGATTTTTTATAACATACGGAATATATCAATTATCTAGTAGAACATCTTGGGCTATGCCTAATCCCCATCATTTTTACTGGACCAAAGATTATTTAATTAACTTAATAAAAGTATTAACTATTTAAATTATGAAAGGAGAACGTTACATGAAAATTTTACTAATTAGCCATAATCCAATTAGTGATTATACCAATATGGGAAAAACCTTTGCTTCATTATTTAGTGAATTTTCACGTGACGAATTATATCAACTCTATATTTGTGGATCGCTTCCTAATATTGACATGTGTGAAAGTTATTTTCGAATGACAGATAGAGAAGCTTTAAAAAGTGTGTTAAATTTTAAAAAATTTGGACAAACTGTTAAACCTGTTGATAAAATTGAAAATGCTAACTTTAATCGTCCCAAACTAAAATTTGAAGGACTTGCAATGTGGGCTCGTGATGTTGTCTGGACCTTAGCTAAATGGAAAAACCGGAATTTGAATAAATGGATAGAAGAGATAAAACCTGATTTTTTGTTTGTTGCGCCAGGTGATGCGTCAATAATGTATAAAATGGCTATATATATATCTAAACAACATAATATTCCCATAATATCTTATATATGTGATAATTTCTATAAAATTTATAAAACTAAAAAGAGTTTAATTCAAAAACTTCATTATCACCGAATTGATAAACACATAAAGAAATTAATGAAGAAATCAACATGTGTAGTTACTATTTGTGATGAACTATCAAAGTATTATCAAGAAGAATTTGGTGTAAATACCAAGACAATTTGTACTGGTGCTAATATTCCTATTAATAAAGATGTTCAAATAATTGATAATGGAACATTAAACTATTTTGGTAATTTTAGTATTGGTAGATACAAAAGCTTAGTTAAGATTGGTAATGCCCTTGATGAAATAAACAAAAAAAATAACTCCGAATATGTTTTAAATGTATATGGAGTAATTACTGATGAAACAGTCAAAGAAAGTTTTGATAAAGTAAAAACAATAAAATATTGTGGTTTTGTTAATGCTAATCAAATGCACGAAATAATGAAAGATACTAGGCTATTATTCTTTGTTGAAGACTTTGCAAAAGATTCAATAGCAAGAGTTAAATATTCAGTATCTACTAAGATTGCTGATAGTCTTGCAAGCGGAATACCGATATTTGCGTATGGTCCAAAATGCATAGCATCAATAAACCATTTAATAAATAATTCTGCCGCAATCATTTGTACAAACGATAATCAACTTGAAGAATTATTAGAACAGGCATTAAAAGATGATAAGTTACTAGAAACTAAGAGTAGAAACGGATTGTCAGCCGCAAATCAATTTCATAATCAAAAACAATCTAGTCTAGCGTTAAAAGAAGTTTTTACAACCTATAGGGGAGGAAAAGACAATGAAAATAATGCAAATTAATGTTGTTTATAAAACCGGTAGTACTGGTAAAATTGTTTATGAATTACACTCATATTTAGAAAAGCATAACATAACTTCAATAGTATGTTATGGTAGAGGAAATTCAGTAAAAGAAAAAAATGTCTATAAAACTTGTAGTGAATTCAATGCTAAAATAAATCACGCTCTAGCCAATATTGATGGTATGATGTATTCACATGGTTTAATACCTACTAATCATTTGCTAAAAATTATAAAAAAAGAAAAACCTGACATTGTTCACTTACAGTGTCTGAATGGCTATTTTGTTGATATCTATAAATTAATAAATTATTTAAAAAAAGCAAAAATAAAAACTATCTTAACTTTACATGCAGAGTTCATGTATACGGGTGGTTGTAGCCATTCTAGATTATGTAATAAATGGCAGAATGATAATGGTTGCAAAAACTGTAAAAAATATCGAGAAGAAACAGGCTCACTAATATTTAATCAAACCAATAAAATGTGGAAAAAAATGAAGAAAGCATTTATGGGATTTTCTACTGATAAAATAAGAATTATATCAGTATCACCTTGGCTTGATAATAGAGTAGCTAGATCACCAATTCTTGGTAATTTTAATCATAAAGTAATATTAAATGGTTTAGACACTAACACATTTAAATATTATGAAACTGATGACTTAAGAAAATCACTTAACTTAGAAAATAAGAAAATAATATTTCATGCAACACCTAACTTTAATGATGATAAAAAACACATTAAGGGCGGATATTATGTTTTAGAACTTGCAAAAAAATTTAAAGATGAAAAAGAAATAGTGTTTGTTGTTGCGGGGAATGTTACAACTAAAATAGAAATGCCAGATAATGTAATTTTACTTGGAAAAGTCACAAATCAAGAACTTCTTGCTAAGTATTATTCAATGGCAAATTTAACAATTTTAACTAGCCAATTTGAAACATTCTCAATGGTCTGTGCTGAAAGTTTATGTTCGGGAACCCCAGTAGTAGGATTTAAAGCAGGAGCTCCAGAACAAATATCAATTCAACAATATAGTGAGTTTGTTGAATATGGAAAAATAGATGAATTAGAAAGTGCCGTAAAGAATTGGTTAAATAAATCTTTGAACAAAAAAGAAATAGCTAATATGGCTAAAGAAAAATATTCTAATCAAAAAATGCTTGATAATTATTTAATAGAGTATAAAAAACTATAAATAAGAAGGAGGATATATGGCTAACAAAATATATTATTTGATACACTTCGATAACAAAACAAATCGTAATGTTACACCATCTGCCATTACTAAAGGTAAATATGTTGCAAGTGCACTAGCAAGTTGTTCTAGCGAAGTTGAAATAGTATCACTTGCATATCCAACTAAAGGTAGTCAAGATGAAGTGTACTATCAAGTAAGTGAAAATGTTATTTGCCATTTATTCAAAGGAAAATATAGTAATAATCGAATAATAAGATACCTTAATCATAAATTGTACGATAAAAAAATAAGAAAATACCTAAAACAAAATGTGAAAAAAGATGACATTATCGTTGTATATCATTCACTTGCTAATATGAAATTAGTCAAATATATCAAAAAGAATATTACTGATAAAATCGTATATGAAGTAGAAGAAATATATGGTGACGTAATTAATGATGAAAAAGCTAAAACAAAAGAACTTAAAGCTTTTAAAAATGCTTCGTCATATATATTCTCAAACGATTACCTTAATTCAATAATTAACACAAAACAATTACCTTATGTTACGTGTTATGGGACATACGAAATACCAACACTATATAAAGAATCTTTTAACGATAATTTAATTCACTGCTTATATGCGGGAACATTAGCTCAAAATAAAGGAGCATTAAGTGCAATTAATGTTGCAAAATATTTACCCAATAATTATCTAATACACATTTTAGGCTTTGGTAGTGAAAAAGATATAGCCGATATAAAAAATGCAGTTAATGAAGTTAATAACAGTTATGGTACTACAAAAGTAATATATGAGGGACTTAAGTTGAATGAAGAATATTTGAAGTTTATTCAAAAATGTCAAATAGGCCTTTGTACCCAAAATATTGATGCTGCTTTTAACACTACATCATTTCCATCTAAGATTTTATCATATATGAGTAATGGTCTTGAAGTAGTTGGTGTAAATATTGCCGCAATCAAAAATTCAAAAGTTGGTCAATATATACAGTTTTATAACGTACCAGATGAAAAAGAAATTGCTAATGCGATATTAAATATAAATTTAAATAATAAAACAAACAATGTTGATGTAGTAAAAGAACTAGATAAAGAATTTAAAGAAGATTTAAAAGATATGTTGGTGAAGTATGAGTAGGAAAAAGGGAGTTATATTATCCTACGTAGGATTAATAATCGACATATTATCGGGTATGATTTATGTGCCTTTTCTACTTAGATCACTTGGTCAAGCAGAATATGGTATATATAGTCTTACAACCACAATATCATCATATTTATTGTTGTTAGATTTAGGAATTGGAAATGCTTTAGTCAGATATATGGCAAAGTATAGGGTTAATAAAGAGGATGAAAACCAGAGTAAGTTTTATGGCTTATCAATTATATTCTATACAGCTATCTTTTTGATAGCAATAATTGTTGGTGTTATTCTTTGTTTAATCTTTCCTAGTGCCTTTTCAAAAGGGTTAACAGTAGAAGAAATTAAACTAGCCCAAAAATTATTATTTGTTACAATGTTAAATGCTGGTTTTACATTATTATTTGTTACTTTTAGTAAACTATTAATAGCTTATGAAAAGTATACTGCCGCAAAATTAATAGATATGATTAAAGTAATTGTAAGAGTAAGTGGATGCACATTAATGCTTGTGTTTGGTGCTAAATCACTTGCCATAACAATTGTTAATTTAGCTAGTACAATATTAATGGGTATTGTAACTATAATATATGTAAAATCTAAAATTAAAATAAAACCTAAGTTTAAAAATTTACAATTTAGTTTTATTAAAGAAATATTAAATTATACGGCTTTTATTTTGTTACAAATGATAGTAGTTCAAATAAATACTATGACAGACCAAGTTTTAATAGGTGCACTTGTTGAAGCATCGGCCATAATACTTGGTATATATGCGGCAGGAGCCCAAATCTGCCAATACTTCAAAGCAATTGCTTTATCAGTCAATGGAATTATTATGCCAGGTGTTGTTGAACTAGTTGAAAATAAAGCTACAACAGAAGATATTTATAAAGAGTTTTTAAAAATTAGTAGAATTCTTTTTATTATCTTAGGAATAATTTGGGTTGGCTTTTTAATAAATGGTAAATACTTTATAGAACTGTGGGCTGGGCAAGATGCAAGTGATGCATACTATGTTGCATTAATAATTATGTTACCGCTTGTTTTTTCTCAATCACAATCAGTGGGAACTCAAATACTTTGGGCAATGGAAAAACACAAAAAACAAGCAATATTACAAGTATTTGTTACAGCATTAAATATTGTATTAACTATCTTTTTAATAAAATGGAATCCTTTAATTGGAGCTTCGATTGGTACCGCAATATCTTATTTAGTTGGTGATGTTCTAATAATGAATATAATCTTTAAAAAAGATATGAATATACCAATATTTAAATATTATCGTGAATTACTTAAAGGAACACTAATTTGTTTAATAATTTCTGGTTTATGTGGCTTTGCAATATATTTCTTACCACTTAAAGCACTTTGGAAATTCATTATTAGTTGTTCAGTTATAGTCATAGTTTATTTCATTAGTATGAACATCTTTGGCTTTAACAAGTATGAAAAAAAATTAGAAAAAAAAGTACTACATATAAAAGAAAAGAATGTATAAGGAGAAAAATATGAGTATATTTAAAGATAAAGTATTATTAGTAACTGGTGGAACTGGTTCATTTGGTAACGCAGTTGTTAATCGTTTCTTAGATACAGATATTAAAGAAATAAGAATTTTTAGTCGTGATGAATTAAAACAAGATAATATGCGACACGAATATCAAGCAAAATATCCTGATGTATATCAAAAATTAAAATTTTACATTGGCGATGTAAGAGATTTACAATCTGTTAAAAACGTGATGCACGATGTTGATTATATTTTCCACGCTGCAGCGTTAAAACAAGTGCCTTCATGTGAATTCTTTCCCATTGAAGCGGTAAAAACTAATGTTTTAGGAACTGATAATGTTCTTACTGCCGCAATCGAAGCAGGTGTAAAAAAAGTAATATGTTTATCTACTGATAAAGCAGCTTATCCAGTTAACGCAATGGGTACAAGTAAAGCAATGATGGAAAAAGTAATTGTTGCAAAATCAAGAACAGTATCTCCTAAAAAAACAACTATTTGTTGTACAAGATATGGAAATGTAATGTGCTCAAGAGGAAGTGTTATTCCCCTATTCATTGAACAAATAAGAAGTGGTAAACCATTAACAGTAACTGAACCAACAATGACTCGTTTTATCATGAGTTTAGAAGAAGCCGTTGATTTAGTATTATTTGCTTTTGAACATGGTGAATCTGGTGATATATTAGTTCAAAAAGCACCAGCTTGTACTATCGAAGTATTAGCCGAAGCTGTTAAGAAACTATGGAAAGCCGACAATGAAATAAAAGTAATTGGTATAAGACATGGCGAAAAAATGTATGAAACATTACTTACTAATGAAGAATGTGCTCATGCATTTGATATGGGTAATTTCTATAGAGTCCCTTGTGATAAACGTGATTTAAACTACGATAATTACTATACAAATGGGAACTTAGAACGCGCCAAATTATCAGAATTTAACTCAAACAATACAGCTTTACTAACAGTTGATGAAGTTGTCGCAAAAATTAAAGCATTAAAATACATTCAAGAAGAAATGGAAAAGGATGGACTAAACTAATGAGAATACTAGTCACTGGTGCTAAAGGATTTATTGGTAAAAACCTTGTAACTGCCTTGAAAAATATAATGGATAAAAAAGATAAGGTTCATAATATCGAAATAGAAGAAATTTATGAATATGACATTGATACCGAAATATCATTATTAGATACATATTGTCAAAAATGTGATTTTGTTTTTCACCTTGCAGGAATCAATAGACCTAAAAATCAAGAAGACTTTATGAAAGGTAATTTTGGTTTTACATCAGTGTTATTAGATACTCTTAAAAACCATGGTAATAAATCACCAATAATGCTATCTTCATCTATTCAAGCTACGCTTGATAATGAGTATGGTAAATCAAAAAAATGTGGTGAAGAATTATTAGAAGAATATGGAAAAAGCAACAATGTAAAGACGTTAATATATCGCTTTCCTAATGTTTTCGGTATATGGTGTAAACCAAATTACAATAGTGTAGTTGCAACTTTTTGTTACAATATTGCAAATGATTTACCAATAACAATAAATAATAGAGAAACGGTTTTAACTTTGGTTTACGTTGGCGATATTGTTGAAGAGTTATTAAGAGCTCTTGTTAACAATGAAAATCGACAAGGATTATATTGTAGTGTTCAACCAACATATCAAGTAAGTTTAGGAGAAATTGCCGATTTATTATATAGTTTCAAAAATGCTCGTAGTAGTACAAGTAGTGAAAGGTTAGCTTTGCCTGATGTAAAAAATGAATTCTGTAAAAAACTATATGTTACATATACTTCATACTTACCAACTAATGATTTTGCCTATGAACTTAAAATGAATGAAGACTATAGAGGATCTTTTACCGAAATACTTAGAACCGATCATCATGGACAATTTTCGGTAAATATTTCAAAACCAGGTATTACTAAAGGTTTCCACTATCATATGTATACAAAAGTAGAAAAATTTGTGGTAGTTAGTGGAACAGGCTTAATAAGATTTAGAAAAATAGATAGCGATGAAATTATTGAATATTATGTATCTTCTGATAAAATTAAGGTAGTAGATATACCATTAGGTTATACACACGAAATAACTAATTTATCAAAGACAGAAGATTTAATAACATTTATGTGGTGTGATGAATGCTTTGATCCATCAAAACCAGATACATATTATCTAGAGGTAGGAAATAAAAATGAATAAATTAAAATTAATGACTATAATTGGCACAAGACCTGAAATAATAAGATTATCAGAAGTAATCAAAAAATGTGATAAATACTTTGATCAAATTTTAGTACATACGGGACAAAATTATGATTATGAACTAAACCAAGTATTTTTTGAAGATTTAGGACTAAGAGCTCCTGATTACTATCTAAATGTTGTTGGCAAAGATTTAGGAGAAACAATGGGAAATGTTTTAGCTAAATCATATGATTTAATGGTAAAATTACAACCTGATGCGGTACTTGTACTAGGTGATACCAATTCTTGCTTATCAGTTATCTCCGCAAAACGTCTACATATACCAACTTTTCATATGGAAGCAGGCAATAGATGCTTTGATGAAAATTTACCAGAAGAAACTAATCGTCGTATCGTTGACCATATAAGTGATGTAAATATGTGTTATTCTGAACATGCTAGACGTTACTTAAATTATGAAGGTACCGCAAAAGAACGCACATTTGTTACTGGCTCACCAATGGCTGAAGTATTAAGAGCTAATCTTGATAAAATTAATCAAAGTAATGTTTTAGAAAAATTAGGATTAGAAAAAGGTAAATACATCTTACTTTCAGCACATCGTGAAGAAAATATTGATAATGAAAAGAATTTTTTTGCATTAATGAATGCGGTAAACGCAATGGCAGAAAAATACCAAATGCCAATCATTTATTCTACTCATCCAAGAAGTGCAAAATATATTGAAAAACGTGGATTTGTGTTTAATCCTCTAGTTAAAAGTTTAAAACCATTTGGTTTTAGTGATTACAATAAATTACAAATTAATGCCTTCTGTGTAGTATCTGACTCAGGCACACTACCTGAAGAATCATCTTTCTTCCATAGTTTTCCAGCTGTATGTATAAGAACATCAACCGAAAGACCTGAAGCTCTTGATAAAGGTAACTTTATACTTGCGGGAATAACTACTGAACAAGTATTACAAGCAGTTGATGTTGCAGTAGAAATGCAAAAGAATGGGGACTTAGGATTAGATGTTCCAAACTATGTAGATGATGTATCTAACAAAGTTGTAAAAATCATTCAAAGCTATACTGGTGTTGTAAATAAAATGGTATGGAGAAAATACTAAGATGGAAAAATTATCACTAGAAGAACTAAAAAAAGTAGAATTAGACATCTTAATATGGTTTGCAGATATCTGCGAACAAGAAAAACTGAACTACACTTTATCATATGGAACTTTACTTGGAGCAGTTAGACATAAAGGTTTTATACCTTGGGATGATGATATTGATGTTGCTATGCCAAGACCAGATTATGAAAAGTTTATTGAATATTGCAATACACATGAAACTCATTATAAACTAATTGATATTCACAATGATAAAGGTTATAATTACCTATTCGCAAAAGTTTATGATCCAAACACAACAATAGTTGAAAAATATGCAAATAGATTTAAAGCCAACTATGGGGTTTATATTGATATCTTCCCTGTTGATGGATTTGGTGATGATTTAGATTATGCATTAAAGTTTTATAACCAATACAAGTTTAAAAAATCAATTCTTGCTGCTTCACAATGGCGAAAATTCTTTGTAAATAAATGTTATGGTTTTAAAAGACAAGTAATTAGATTCATATTTTATATAATGAGTAGATTTACTAGTGGTAAAAAAGAAGCCTTGAAATTAGAAAAGAAATACTTAAAATATGATTACAATAACTCAAAATATGTTGGTATTGTTTCAGGCGCTAAAAATGAAGTAGTAGAAAAAGAACTCTATGAAGAATATACCGAAATAGAGTTTGAAAATCATAAATTTAAAACAGTAAAAGATTATGATAAATATCTAACAAAACAATATGGTAATTATATGCAATTACCACCAGTAGAAAAAAGAATTGCAAATCATACTTTTGATGCATATTATAAAGAAGAAAATAAGTAAAAAAATATAAAGTGCTATGAAAAACATAGCACTTTTGTTAGCGAAGCATTCTTTATAAATAATTTGAAAAATACGTTAAAATAGTGGAAAAAATACAACGTAAATGATATAATATATTAGGTGAAAAAAATGAAAAAAAGATTAATAGAATTATTACAAGGAGTACTATTTGGCATGAGTTGTATGATACCTGGTTTTAGTGGGGGTACTATGTTAGTAATACTAGGTATATATGAAAAATTTACAGATTCTGTTGGGAAATTATCTAAAAAGCCTCTTAAAGCTTTAGGAGAATTATGGGCATATATCATAGGTGCATTAGTTGGTCTTGGACTTGCGGCAATAACTATTGTTGAATGTTTAAATCATTTCCCAATAATTACTTCAGGATTCTTTGTAGGACTTGTGGTTGCAACATTACCACTTATAATTAGAAATATAAAAAAGACAAAAACAACTATTGGAAGTATCATTACTTTCATCGGTTTTTGTGCCATTGCCATAGTTTTAGCATTTAGTGAAGAATTAGGATTAGCAATTGATACTGATTTTACGGTTCCAAAAGTATCATCAATAATATATATAGTACTTGTAGCTACACTTGGTAGCGCGACAATGATTATTCCGGCAGCTAGTGGCATGACGGTGCTACTAGTATTTGGTGTTCATGCTCCCCTTATGTCTAAACTTGGAAGTATGATAAATGGTATTTTTAAAGGTAACTTCTTACCGTTTAAGGAAAACCTTTGGTTTATGTTGCCATTCATTGTTGGTATATTTATTGGTACAATTGGAATATCACGGGTAATATCTAAATTACTTGAAAAACACGCATCTTTAGTTTGGTATGCAATATTAGCATTAATTATTGTTTCGCCAATTACTATATATAAGGATGCTTATCAAAAACGTATATTACCAAATCCCGATATCCTAAACTCTATTCAAAATCATTTAGTTTTAAATATAATACTAAGTATTGTGTTTGCAATAATAGGATTTGTGCTACTTTACTACTTTTACAATTATCAAAGAAAAAAAGAACTTGAAAAAAGTAGTGAACCTGAGGTTGAAGATAGCAATGATGAAGTTGCATAATGTGCATTCTAATTGCCATTTTTGGTATTCTAATCTAAATGGTATTGACCTAAAAGCAAATATAATGTATACTTAAAGTGTGAAAATTATATAGGTTTAGTTTTTAAAAATATTTTAAGGTGCGGGAAGCTCTACTGTGTAGAGTTTTCTTTTTTTTAAAAAATATTGTATAAACTAATTACTTGTGCAAATAATAAAAAAAACAGGAGGAAATATGAGCAAATTAACAAATGTAAAATATAATAAGCCAAGTTTTTGGGAAGATTTTTTTGGTAGCAATTGGTATAATGAACCATATAGTAATGGCTTTATGCGATCAGATGTATCAAAACGAAAAGGAAATTATGTTTTTGACATAGATATTCCAGGATATTCAAAAGAAGATATTCAAGTTAAATTGGATAAAGGTTATTTAACAGTAATGGTAGAACATCATCAATCAAATAGTACTGATACAGCCGATTATGAATATTTGCATCAAGAAAGATATAATGGACAATATACAAGAAGTTTTTACGTTGGTTGTCCTGATGATACTAAAGCTACTGCGACATATCATAATGGGGTATTAACGGTTGTTATTCCGGAAGTAACACAAGAAGAAATTGACAAAACTAAGTATATAACAATAAATTAAGGTAGAATACTACCTTTTTATTTTTTATGAAAACAATTTCAAAATCTAATACATTGTTTAAGAAAAAATAAAATGATATAATGCAACAAATATTTTCATATATGAGAGGAGAAAAGATGAGTTTTAATGGCAATTTACGTGAAGGATTAACTTTTGATGATGTTTTACTTGTACCCCAAAAGTCAAGTATTATTCCTAGTGATGTTTGTTTGAAATCGCGATTGACGCGTAATATTAGTTTAAATATTCCGATTGTTTCAGCTGCGATGGATACCGTTACTTCAAGTGCGATGGCAATAGCTATGGCACGTGAAGGTGGCTTAGGATTTATTCATAAAAATATGAGTATTGAAGAACAAGCTAATCAAGTTGATATTGTTAAAAGAAATGAATCTGGTATGATATCTAATCCTATAACCCTTAATGTTGGCGCAACAGTAAAAGAAGCTTTAGATATTTTAAGTAAGTATAAAATTAGTGGTTTACCAATAGTTGATGATAATAACACCCTACTTGGAATTGTAACTAATCGTGACTTAAAATATATTAGTAGCTATGATATTTTAGTAAAAGACATAATGACAAAAGACAATATTATTACAGGTAAAATTGGCACAACACTTGAACAAGCCAAAAAAATATTATGGGAAAATCGTATTGAAAAATTACCTATAGTTGATGAAAATAATAAGATAGTTGGTTTAATAACTTCAAAAGATATTGATAATGCGATAAACTATCCTAATGCATGTAAAGATGAAAAAGGTCGTTTGAGAGTAGGAGCTGCTATCGGTGTTGCTAATAACTCTTTAGAAAGAGTAAAAGCTTTAGTAGAAAAAGGTGTAGATGTAATTACTATCGACTGTGCACATGCACATTCTAAAAACGCCATTGAATTAGTAAAACAAGTAAAGGCTGCTTACCCTAATCTTGAACTTATTGCGGGGAACATTGTAACAAAAGAAGCCGCAAAAGAATTGATTGAAGCAGGGGTTGATGCGTTAAAAGTAGGAATTGGCCCTGGTAGTATTTGTACAACAAGAGTAGTAGCTGGCATTGGCGTTCCTCAAATTACCGCAATCAATGATGTTTATATGGTTGCTAAAGAACATGATGTTCCAGTAATTGGCGATGGAGGAATTAAATTTTCTGGTGATATTGTCAAAGCTCTTGCTGCAGGTGCTTCAACCGTTATGCTTGGTTCAATACTTGCCGGTTGCAAAGAAGCTCCAGGCGAAGAAGTAATATATCAAGGAAGAAGATTTAAGGTATATGTTGGAATGGGTTCTCTTGCCGCAATGAAAAGAGGATCTGCTGACAGATATTTTCAAGGCGCAATAAAAGAAGCCAAAAAATTAGTTCCAGAAGGAATCGAAGGACGTGTTGCATATAAAGGCGAAGTTGCAGATACAATATATCAGTTAACTGGTGGAATAAAATCTGGAATGGGATATTGTGGAACAAAAACAATAAGTGAACTTCAAGAAAATTGTGAATTTATTAAAATAACAAGTGCAGGCTTAAAAGAAAGTCATCCACATGATGTTGAAATTACAACAGAAGCACCAAATTATACAAAATAAAAAAGGAAGGTAACAACTATGACAAACAATAAAAGACCAGAAAATATGATTCGTATTACTAATGAAGAATTAGCAAAAGCATTCATAGATGAACAAATCAAAGCAATAAAAGAACAAGTAAAAGATAAAAAAGTTTTACTTGCCCTATCAGGTGGAGTAGATTCATCAGTTGTCGCAGCGTTATTAATCAAAGCAATTGGTAAAAACTTAGTATGTGTACATGTAAATCATGGATTATTGCGCAAAGGAGAATCTGAACAAGTAATAGAAGTATTTCAAAAACAAATGAACGCTAATTTAATCTATGTTGATGCGGTAGATAGATTTTTAGATAAACTTGCGGGAGTTAGTGATCCAGAGTCAAAAAGAAAAATAATTGGTGCGGAATTTATTGATGTATTTAATGAAGAAGCTAGTAAATTAGATAACATTGAATTTTTAGCTCAAGGTACAATTTATCCTGATATTTTAGAAAGTGATGGTGTAAAGGCCCATCATAATGTAGGAGGTCTTCCTGAAAACCTAAAATTTGAATTAGTTGAACCTGTAAAGCTTTTATTTAAGGATGAAGTAAGAGTAATTGGTAAAACTCTTGGTTTGCCTGATAATATGGTATATCGTCAACCATTCCCAGGTCCTGGACTAGGCGTTAGATGTTTAGGAGCTATAACAAGGGATAGACTTGAAGCAGTTAGAGAATCAGATGCAATATTACGTGAAGAATTTGCTAAAAATGGTCTAGAAGGTAAAGTATGGCAATACTTTACAATTATTCCAGATTTTAAATCAACCGGAATAACTGAAGGTAAACGTACATATGAATGGCCAGTAATTATTAGAGCCATTAATACATTAGACGCAATGAATGCAAGTGTTGCAAAAATAGATTTTGAATTATTACAACACATAACAAATCGTATTACCAATGAAGTAAAAGGTGTAAACCGTGTTGTGTTTGATTTAACACCAAAACCTAGTGGAACAATTGAATGGGAATAAACAACAAAACAGTTCGCAAGAACTGTTTTTTATATACTTATTTGTAAAAAATGAACTAAATGAATATATTTAAGAAAGTAACTATTTGTAAAAACATTTACTAAAGAACAAAACTATGGTATAATTAAATAAACATACGAGGTGAAATATGAGTAACATCAATACAAATATAAAAGTACTAAGAGAAGAAGCAAGACTTTCTGTAGAAGAATTTGCGGAAAAAATGAATGTATCAAAGGAAACCGTTGTTAATTGGGAAAAAGGAAAACAAGATCCTACTAACGAACAAATTGAACAAATGTGTCCAATATTGAGAATACATCTTGAAGATTTCTTAGAACGCGATATCCAACAAGAAAGAAACGATGCGGGAAGACGTATGAAAAAATCCAATACTAGAATGAATTATAACTGGTATTTAGGTGACAAAAAAACAATGGCTTTTTATATATCTTATTTAATTATAATACCTCTAGTATTCTTTATAGGTTACTTATTATCTAAATCAACTTATAGCGATTTTGTTGCACAAATAACTGATGAAGAAGTGTTAAAAAGAGTAAAATTGTACTATTATTTATCAGGGCTTGCATGGGTTGGTGTAGTTACTTGTATATATGTTTTGATATATTTATTTAAGAAGCGTATTATTAATTTTAGATGGTGGTATTTAACATGGATTACCGGAATACTTGCAGTATCAGTATTCCTTGGTTCAGTAGCAGCACCATTCTTATATGCATATGCTTTTTATAAAGGAATAATAAAGAAAGGGAAAAATAGGTAGGGGGAAAAAATGAAAAAACCAGTAATAGCTTTAATGTATGATTTTGACCGCACTTTGTGTGCAAAAGACATGCAAGAATATAGTTTTATTCCTAGTGTAGGAATGGAAGCAAGTGAGTTTTGGAAAGAATCTAACCAAATAGCCGTTAAAAATAATATGGATAAAATACTTGCATATATGTTTTTGATGATTCGTGCTGCTAAAGAAAAAGGTGTTTCAATAACAAGACAATCATTTATGAATTTAGGTAAAGATGTTGTATTTTTAAAAGGTGTAAAATCATGGTTTAAACGTATAAATCAATTTGGAGAAAGCCTTGGTGTTGAAGTAGAACATTATATCTTATCTTCAGGATTGAAAGAAATAATTGAAGGCACTGATATCGCAAAATATTTCAAAAGAATTTATGCTTGTGAATTCCATTATAATAAAAGCGGTAATGCGGATTGGCCAAAACAAGTAGTAAATTTTACAACTAAAACTCAATTTGTTTTTAGAATATCTAAAGGATCTCTTGACCAACAAGATGATATAAAACTTAATAGTGTAACACAAGAAGAGGAACGTCACGTACCATATCGAAATATGATATATATTGGTGACGGTATTACAGATGTACCATGTATGCGAGTAGTTCGCATAAATGGTGGCGAATCTATTGCCATTTATCACAAAGATAACGTAGAAATTGCTAAACGATTACTTCACGATAAAAGAGTTGGCTATATTTGTAAAGCCGATTATTCACAAAACTCTGAACTTGAATCAATTGTGAAATTATTAATTCATCAAATGGCTCTTACAACCCAATTAACAGAAATCCATGATGAACAATATAAAGAATATTTAGGTGAACAAGTTGAACAATAAAGAAATTATAGAAGATATAAAAAAACATTTAACAGGGATAAATCAAGTTGATATAAAATATTTAAATGAGCAATTAAAAAAATATTCTAAAGAAAAAAATGATGAAGTTGTTTATGAAATATTTACAATGATATATAAGCGTTTAGATCCCGAAGCTTTACAAAAAATCCACTCTCAAGTAGAAAGTGTACAAGCTAAAAGAATAGCAGAATTTACTGAAGCAATAAAATTATATAATAATAAAGAATACGCTAAATCAAAAGAAATATTATTAAAATTAATTGATCTTTTTGAAAAACAGTTTTATATGCAAAAACTTAATTATTATGATTTTGGTGAAAAAATTGAAGGGTTTATTTTCTGTGAAACTCCCGCAAAAATGGACAAAATGAATATAAAGTTTTATCCAGAACCAATAACTCGTTACTTATATTATTTAGCTAAAATTCATCATGAAGAAAATGATGATTCTCTTGCCGCAATCGATTTGGAAAAATCACTTGCATATAATCCAAGATGTATTGGCAATATGTTGTATCTTTCTATAATCTATAATAATTTAAACAAAAATGAAGAAGCTTTTGAATTATTAAAAGAAGTATTAAAATATGCTTATCGCAAGGAACAACTTGCATCGGCATATCATTTAATCGGTAGATATTATCAAGAAAATCAAAAATATGATATTGCGATTGGATGTTTTCTAATTAGTAATTACTATTTTGAAAATGAAGATAATTATAATGCGATTATGGAAATAACTAAAGTTGCTGGTGTTATTCACTTTAATGGTGCCGATGATATCGTTAATACGTTTAAAAAATATAATCTTCAACACGGAGTATCAGAAAGAGTAATATTTACAATTAACGATTTTATTGAAAATTCTATCGATAAAATGAACTATGATACGGCCGAATACTTAACAAAACTAGCGTTCGAACTAACTAATAATAATAAATATAAAGTGCAATTAATGAAAATAAAAGCACTTAGAGGAGTAAAAAATGAAACAAGATAAAGCTATTTTAGTTTTGAAAATTATTTATTTTATTTGTATTTGTCTATTTCCAATTTTAATATTACTAACTATATTATTAAAATGGCCTCTACGAATTACTTTTATTTATGTAGGTGTTGTAATAATATTATATTTGGTAGTACATATTATTCATGCTAAGAATTACCAATATATATGTCCTAAATGTAATAAACGGTTTAGAATATCAGTTTTTAAAGATATCACCGCTTACAATGCTAAGCCTGGTGCTAAAGTATTAGTATGTCCTAATTGTGGAGTAAAAGAAGTAATGAATAGTGAACATATTGATAGAAAATCTCTAAAGTAATTTAACTTTAGAGATTTTTAAATTTTAAAGATAAAAAAACTTGATAGTTTTTTCAAAATAGGGTATAATAAATTGAGACTGAGTTTCAAATTGATAAGGTGATTAATATGAATAATAGTAAAAACTATCAAACAAAACAAAAAAATCTTATTCATGAATTATTTGCAAATAGGAAAGGTGAACACTTCACAGCTGAACAGCTGTTATTGACATTAGAAAAAAATAATACCCCTGTAAGTAAAGCAACTTTATATCGAACACTTGAACAGATGCTTGATAACCATGAATTAATAAAATACAATATTGATGGTTCTCCTGCCTGTTATCAATATGTAGAATGTTCGAAAAATCCCGATCATATTCATTTTAAATGTGAAATGTGTGGCAAAATCATTCATATTGATAACCCTGAAATATCAAGTTTAGATAACGAATTAGAAAAGATATATGGAATAAAGATAAACACTAAAAAAACCGTACTTTATGGAAAGTGCGATGAATGTAGGGGGAAATATGAAGAAAACTAAAACATTAAATTTATTAATAGTCTTACTAACAATGTTTGCATTAACTAGTTGTGCATTTATTCAAAAAACTAATAAACGAAAACAAATAGTAACAACGCTATATCCAGAATACGATATGATTAATAAAATAATTGGTACTAATCAAGAAACAAAAGATTTGTTTGATGTTACCTTAATTATTCCGCCTGGTCAAGATTCACACACCTTTGATCCAAGTATTCAAGATTTAATTACTATTAAAAATGCGGACATCTTTATATATACTGCCGATGAAATGGAAACATGGGTAAAAGATGTTGATTTTGGTACTGATACAATTGTAATTGATTTATCAAAAGATAGTTACAAAAAAACTGATGATGTGGATAAAACTTCAAGAATTAAACTTTTCCAAGTTGAAGATGATGATGAGGAGGAACCAGGACATGATCACAATCACGTGCATGCCTATGACCCCCATTATTGGTTGTATCCAATATATTCTATCTATATGGTAGAACAAATAAGAGATGTTCTAATTGATAATGTTGAAGACCCTTTTGAGACCCGTCCTATTACTAAGGTTTTAACCGATAATGCCAATGCATATATTGATGAATTAAAAAAAGTTGATCAAGCATTAACTTTAATATCGCAAACTTCAACTCAAAATACAATGTATTTTGGTTCACCATTTTCATTCTATTATTGGCACGTAATATATGGTTTTGATTATGAGTTAACATATTCTACTTGTTCAACTGAGACTGAACCACCTATTAATGTACTATCTAATATAATTGATAAAATGAAAGCTAATAATATTAAGTATATATTCGCGAAAGAATTAGTAAACCAAGAAGCTTGTGAAATGATTAGCTTTCATACAAAAGCAGAAATTTTAGTCCTACATTCAGGACATAACGTTAGTGTTGAGGATTTTAAAAATCCTGATGTATCGTATTTAACAATTCTTTGGCAAGATGTAGAAAACTTATCAAAAATGCTAAATGTTGACTATAATCAAATAATTAAAGAGGTAAACGATTATGATATTAAAATGCAATAATCTTACAATCGGATATGATAATCATCCAATTATTAAAGACATTAACCTAGAAATAGACCAAGGTGATTATGTTTGTATTTTTGGTGATAATGGTAGTGGTAAATCTACCCTTGTAAAAACCTTATTAGGTTTAACGCCTAAATTAAAAGGTGACATAATATTAGGTGAAGGACTAAGCCAAAAACAAATAGGCTACTTACCTCAAAAAAACGCTAATTTAGCAGACTTTCCTGCTTCTGTTTATGAAGTAGTAAGATCAGGCTGTTTAAATAGCTTAAAATGGCGTCCGTTCTATGGCAAAAAAGAAATACAACGTACTAAAGATATGATGGAATTATTAAAGATAACTAACCTATCTACTAAATCATTTAGTGAATTATCAGGTGGTCAACAACAAAGAGTATTACTTGCAAGAGCTCTTTGCGCAACCGATAAACTTTTGATTTTAGATGAACCATTTACAGGGCTAGATGGTGTAACTGCCAAACAATTACATCAAACTTTAGATATGATAAACAAAGAATTAAAAGTAACAATTATTATAGTTTCACATTTTATTGAAAATATTTTAAAGCATGCAACTAAAGTAATTCATTTAAGTCAAAATTGTATGTTCTGTGGTAATCCAGCTGACTATATGAATCATTATCGCAAAGAATTACTTCTTAGTAGAAAACAAATAGATGAGGAGGATATTAATGATTAGCTCAAATATTGTAAAAAACTTTTTTAATAATTTTGATATTATTAAATATCCCTTATTTGTTGGAATACTCTTATCAATTACGGCAGCTATTTTAGGTGTAGTTTTAGTATTAAAAAGATATTCAATGATAGGTGATGGATTAAGTCATGTTAGTTTCGGTGTATATGCCATAGCAATTGGAGTAGGATTTACTAAAATTCCCCTTTTAATTGTTATACCAGTAGTAATATTTGCGGCATACATTTTACTTAGAATTGGTGAAAGTACTAAAGTAAAAAGTGATGCGGCAATAGGATTATTTTCATCATCGGCTCTCGCAATCGGATATATCTTCGGTTCCCTTAAACATGGCGGATTTTCTACGGATATTAATAGTTTGATGTTTGGTAGTATAGTTTTCGCAAATCGTCAAGATTTAATAATTATGTTAATCACGGCAGCGCTTGTAATAGGCTTATTTATAATTTTCTATAATAGAATATTTGCGGTAACATTTGATGAACCCTTTGCTAAAGCAACAGGTACAAATACTAGATTATTTAATATGCTTTTCGCCTCACTTACAGCCATAACAATTGTAATAGGAATGCGAATAATGGGAACATTACTTATCTCTAGTATAATAATTTTTCCAGCGTTATCATCAATGCAAGTATTTAGAAAATTCAAAAATGTTATTGTATCTTCTGCCCTTATATCATTATTATCATTTTTAATAACATTCTTTGTCTTTACAAATTTACCTTTTGGCGCAAGTGTTGTTGTTGTAAACCTAGCTATCTTTATTATCTTTGTTATAGTAGGAAAATTCAAACGTAGATATGGAAACTAAAATAACTTTAGATGAAGCATACGACTTAGCATGTTCATTTGAGGCAAAAGAACAAGTAATCGGTATTCAAAAAGAAAAAATATTACATAAAACTTTGAAATATTATTTGTGCCCAGATGATACTAAACACGAAATAAAAATTACCAAAGAAAATAAAGGGGTTTTATATGCTGATATCTTACTAGATAATGTTATTTATGAAATTCAAACAAGAAGCTTTAATGCATTAAGAAATAAACTTAATGAGTTCTTAAAACAACATCAAGTAATTGTTGTATACCCAATTGCATATATTAAACAAATTACTAATGTCTCAAATGAAAACACAATATTATCTAACAAAAAATCACCTAAAAAAGGAAATCCCCTTGAGATATTTGTAGAGCTTTATAAAATAAAGGACTTCTTAAAAAATAGCAATCTAGGTTTCAAAATCTTTTTATTAGATATGGATGAATATCGAAAAATAACAACAAAAAAACACTACCGTAGTAGTGGTTATGTAAGATTAGTTCAAATTCCTAAAAAAATTGAAAAAGAAATTAATTTAATAAATAAGTATGATTACTATGAATTATTAAAAAATTATAACTTCAGTAATAGTTTTACTTCAAGTGATTTTTCTAAAATAACTCACTTAAATACTAGAAAATCAAGAATAACACTAAATGTTTTAACTTATTTAGAAATAGTTAAAAGAGTAGGTAAAACTGGCAATAGTTATATATATGAAATAACAAAATAAAGCAAGCGACTTAATCGCTTGCTTTATTTTACTTGTTTTCCTCGATTGCTTGAATAAGCGCTTTTGATAATTGGTCGGCACAACTAGTGGGTCTTGGACCACATTGGTTACCTTTTAAAATTTCTGCAACTCTTTTAGCGTCTTGTCCTTCAACTAATTTAGAAATAGCTCTTAAATTTCCAGGACAACCTGCAAGGAATGCTAAGTTATGAATACGACCATCATCACTAAGGTCAAAGCTAATCATCCTAGAACAAACACCACTAGGAACATATTCGATATGTTTCATATTATTACCTCCTAACTAATTTTATTATACTTATATTTTTAAATCTTTGCAAAACTTTTGCATTTATAGTATAATAAACAAGAAAAAAGGTGAGTATATGATTTATTTTGATAATGCCGCAACAACAATGCCAAATAAAGAAGTATTAGATGTTTATCAAAAAGTTGCCAAGACAATTTGGTATAATCCAAGTGGAATGTATAAAGAAAGTGTTTTAGCTAAAAACTATATTGATAAAGCTAAAAGTACTATTTTAAAAACACTAAATATTAATAATAAAGAAATAATATTTACGTCTGGTGCAACAGAAGCAAATAATACCGCAATTTTTAGTGTTTGTAATAAGTACATCGGAATGAACAAACACATAATAACAACTTCAATTGAACATGCGTCTGTTTATAATTGCTTTAAATACTTAGAACAAATGGGCTTTAGAGTAACTTATTTAAAATGTAATGGTGGTATAGTTGATTTAGAGGAATTGAAAAATGCACTTACTAAAGATACCATTTTAGTATCAATCATGTGGGTGAATAATATAATTGGTAGTATTCAACCAATTGAAGAAATTAATAGTATTGTAAAAAAATATTCTCACGCCAAATTACATGTTGATGCGGTACAAGGAATTGGTAAAATCCCTTTTGACTTTGATCCTAATAAAGTTGATTATTTATCACTTACTTTGCACAAAATTGAGGGGTTAAAAGGAACTGGTTTACTTTTTATTCCAAATAATGTTCAAATTGAACCATATATCAAAGGTGGACATCAACAAAATAATATGAGAGCAGGAACAATGGATGTTGCGGGAGCAGTAGCAGCTTCAAAAGCAATATCAATTGCGTATCAAAATTTAAACTCACATTATAATTATGTCCAAGAACTTGCAAATTATTTATTAGGGAAAATAAATAAATTAAGTTTTATCACAATAAATCGTGATAAAGGTTCGTACTCACCATTTGTAATAAGTTTTAGCTTCAACAATTTAAAAGGCGAAACCGCAATGCATTATTTAGAAAAAGCTAATATATGTGTTGGAATTGGTTCTGCTTGTAATGAAAAAACTCAAACATTAGAAAGAGCCATAATGGTACTTACTGATGATGAAAAAAGAGCAATAAATATGATAAGAATTAGTTTGTCACATTTAAACACCAAAGAAGAAATCGATATATTAATTGAAAAATTAAAAGAACTAGAAAGGATCTAAATATGGAAGATCATATTTTAATACGATATGGCGAACTTAGCCTAAAGAAAAGTAATAGAAAACAATTTATTAATAAAATAAATGCAAACATTAAAAGAGCGTTAAAAGAATTTTCACAACTTGCATATGAGAGTAGAGGATTAAGATTTTATATTATTTTAAATGGTGAAGATTCTTCAAAAATATCAGAAATATTAAAGAAAATTCCGGGAATTTATTCCTTTAGTGTTGTATCAAGATGTGACTCAAACATTAATGCAATTAAGGAACAAGCATTAATACTTGTTAAAAAAGAATTTGAAAATGGTGCTAAAACCTTTAAAGTTGAAACTAATCGTGGAGATAAAACTTTCCCACTTAATTCACTTGAAATATCTAAAGAAGTTGCAAGACACTTATTCATTAATCTTGAAAATTTAAAAGCTGATGTTCACAATCCCAATTTTGTGTTATATTTAGATGTAAGACAAGAAGGAACATTCTTGTTTACTAAAATTGAAATGGGACTTGGTGGTTTTCCTGCGGGGGTATTAGGAAAGACTATGTTGATGGTATCTGGTGGAATTGACAGTATTGTTGCTGGATACATGGCAGTAAAAAAAGGAATGACTATTGAGGCAATTCATTTTGCGGCACCTCCTTACACATCAGATTTAGCTGTTCAAAAAGTAATAGATTTATTAGAAACAATTATTCCATATACTGAATACCAAGCAATTAATTTACACATAATACCTTTCACAGAAATACAAAAAGCTATATATGATAATTGCCGTGAAGACTATTGCATTACAATTATGCGTAGAATGATGTATAGAATAACAGAACAAGTTGCAAAACAACTTAATGCTTTGGCCATTTTAAATGGTGAAAATGTCGGTCAAGTTGCTAGCCAAACTCTAGAAAGTATGGCAACTATTGAAGATGTAGTAAGAATGCCGGTAATTAGACCTCTTGCTACTTTTGACAAACAAGATATTGTAGATGTTTCAAGAAAAATAGGTACATATGATATTTCAATTAGACCCTACGAAGACTGCTGTACCGTTTTTGTTCCTAAACATCCTCAAATAAAACCATCACTAAAACAAGCAGAAATTGAAGAAAATAAAATTGCTTTTAATGAAATGATAAACACAGCTGTTGAGAAAAGAGAACGAATTGTTTTGAAAAATAATTCACACTGTGATTATTTCACTTATGTAAATAAAAATTTAAATGCAATAGATGATAATCTATTTTAACCATTAATTACCAATAAATTATGTTATAATTTTTCTGAAATGGTACATACTATTTTTGACAGGAGGTGAAATGAATGAATAACTCATCTTACTCTAAAAATAGATTAGTAGTACCTGGTTCTGAAAATGCAATTAAAAACATGAAGTATGAAATTGCTAGCGAATTAGGAGTTAACCTAGGCCCAGATGCAACTGCACGTCAAAACGGTTCAGTTGGTGGTGAAATTACCCGCCGTTTAGTATCTATGGCTCAATCAAACTTACAAGGAAAATAGTTAACAAGTAGAAAGGTGCAATATAATTATTGCACTCTTTTTTTGACAAAAAGTACCGTTCATGTTATAATATATACAACTTAAAAATGAACAGGAGAAAAAATATGAAATACTTTTCAATAATTGTTGTTGCCATCATGGTAATATTTGCAATAATTGGTATCATTGATACAGTCTTCTTAAAAGACAAATTAGGCTATGGTGCTGAATTTAAAAAAGGAATGGAAATGATTGGTCCTCTTTGCCTTGCAATTGTGGGAATCATTGCCCTTGTTCCAGAAATAAAATGGGTTTTAGAAAAAACTTTAACTCCATTATATACAAAACTTGGTTTAGATCCTTCAATGGCTGTCACTGCTATACTTGCAATAGATATGGGTGGGTTCCAACTTGCCAAATCGGTTGCGGCAGATGAATTAATAGGAAATTGGGCTGGTATTGTTTATGGCTCAATGATGGGTGCAACTATTGTATTCTCAATTCCCGTTGGCCTTGCAGCAATAACAAAAAAAGATGTTCCAGCTTTTTCAAAAGGTATATTATATGGTATTGCCGCAATACCTTTTGGTACATTTGTTGGTGGAATAGTTATGGGAATTCCTTTTTTAACAGTAATAGTAAATCTAATTATTCCAGTAATTTTTTCTATCATAATTATTGTATGTTTAAAAGTTTTCCCAAAAGGTACAGTTAAAGTATTTAAAGGATTTAGCGTATTCCTAAATGTTCTTGGTATGGTAGGATTAGCACTTGCAATGGTAAATGATTTAATATTATATCCCCTTGCCGATTTAGGATTATTTAATATGAATAATGTATATTTCTTTAGATTATTAGGTTCTACAAGTGAAGGTATTGGCGTTGCAGGTTCAGTTGGCTTAATATTAAGTGGTGCACTACCATTTATTGCATTCTTAAATAAAATATTGAAAAAGCCTCTTGCCAAAATATCAAAGAAAACTGGTGCTACAGAAGCAGGTTTAACTGGTTATTTATTGTCTTCAGCAAACAATATGGCAATGTTTGCAACCATGGAAAAAATGCATGAACGTGAAAAAGTAATGAATGTTGCTTTTGCGGTATGTTGTGCTTTCATTATTGGTGACCACCTTGCCTTTACTGCCGCAAACTGTCCTGAATGCATTGTGCCAATGATGGTGTCAAAACTAGTGGCTGGTATTATTGCGGTTGCACTTGCTGCTTTATTTACTAAAAATATGAAAGAAGAAACTTTAGATGTAGAAGAAAACGAAGAATTGGAGGAAGCATATGAAGAATAATGAATTTGATTTTTTATACTATGTATATAAAAATGGCCTAGATGGATATCGTAAGATTGCTCAAAGCACTAACATATCACTTGGCGCAATTTCAAAATTAGCAAATAAATTTAAAGAAATAGAAGCTCTTGATGAAAAAGGGTTAACACCTAAAGGTATTGAATTATTAAAGCCTTATAAAGTAGACAATGCTATTATTATGGCAGCCGGTATGTCATCAAGATTTGTTCCGCTTTCACTTGAAATGCCTAAAGGTTTATTAAAAGTAAAAGATGAAATTCTAATTGAACGTCAAATTAAACAATTACATGAAGCAGGAATCAATGATATAACTTTAGTATTAGGTTACAAAAAAGAAATGTTTTTCTATTTAGAAAAAAAATATAATGTAAAAATTATTATCAATCCTGAATACAATGTAAAAAATAATTGTGAAACATTATATCTAGCAAGAAATATCTTAAAGAACACTTATATTTGTTCATCAGATGACTATTTCACTGAAAATGTGTTTGATGAATATGTTTATACTTCATATTATGCATCTATTCATGTTGAAGAAAAGTCTGATGAATGGTACATGATAAAGAATAATAAAAATGAAATTATTAAAGTAAATAAATTTGGTAATGATGGCGACATTATGCTTGGCCATGTATATTGGAACCATGAATTTAGTGAAAAGTTTAGAGAATTACTAATTAAGCACCACGAACTAGGTGATTATGATGATTCATTATGGGAACAACTTTTTACAGATAACATTAAAAAACTTCCACCAATGCAAGTAAAAACTTATCCAAACGATGTCATTTTTGAATTTGATTCATTAGATGAATTAAGAAGATTTGATGAAAAATATGTTAAAAATACGCCAAGTAAAATAATAAATAATATTTGTCGATTATTTAATTGTTCCGCAAATGAGATTACCGATTTTAAACCTATAAAAGAAGGTTTAACTAATACATCATTTATATTTAAACTAAACGATAAACTTTACGTATATCGTCATCCTGGTGATGGAACTGAAAATATCATTAATAGAAAACATGAAAAGAAATCACTAGAACTTGCTAAAAAATTAAATGTCGACCCAACATTTATATATATGGATGAAAAAGAAGGTTGGAAAGTATCTGAATATGTAAAGAATGTGAGAATTCCAGATTATCATAATTTTGAAGATACTAAACGAATCTTAAAAGTATTGCGTGAACTTCATGAACATAATTTAACTGTTGATTGGGAGTTTTTACCTTGGGAAGAAGCTTTGAAAATTGAAGATTTACTAAACGCAAAAGATCCATCAACAATGCGAAACTTTTTACCACTAAAAGAAAAAATAGCTAAATTAGTTGAAGCGGTAAAAGGTGATGGAATTGAAAAACGTTTCTGCCATTGTGATACATATGCACCAAATTGGATGTTAACTGATAATGAAACAATTTTGATTGACTGGGAATATTCAGGTAATGCAGATCCAGGTTGTGATCTTGGTGCTTACATAATGGACGCAATGTATGAAGTAGAGGAAACAGAAAAGTTTATTGCTGAATATTTACAAGAAAATAATACCCCTGTGGCAATGTTCCACCATTTAGCATATGTTGCTATAATTTCATATTATTGGTTTGTATGGGCTCTTTATCGTGAATCTTGTGGAGCTGTAATGGGTGAATCACTTCATAATTGGCATACGATGGCCGAAAAATACTCTACATATTTGGTAGAAAAACATCTTAAATAATCAAAAAAGAGTTAAACTTTTAAAGGGTTTAACTCTTTTAAATAGTTATAATAATTCTTGAATATTTTGTTATAAAGTGGTATAATTATAGAATATATAAACGTGAGGTTGAAAATGCAAAATAATATTATTAATATAACATCAACAAGCAATGAAACAATTAAATATTTTATATCATTAAATGATAAAAAAACTAGAATGAATGCAAAAAGATTCATTGTTGAAGGTTATCATTTAGTTAATGAAGCTTCTAAAACTAATCTCTTAGAGGCCATTATTAGTACTGATGAAAAAGAATTAAAGAAAATAAATAATGTTAAACGTTATTTAGTAAATGATGCAATTATTAATAAAATTGCAACAACCAAGAATCCTCAAAATATTTTAGGCATTGTAAAAATGTTAGATCACAACATTACAAATTTATTACCTATTATTAAGGGAAATAAAACCAAGCTTATAATGTTAGATGATGTTAATGATCCTGGTAATCTTGGAACAATTATTAGAACAGCAGCTGGTTTAGGTTATGACGGAATAATTATGAGCCCTAATACCGTAGACTTATACAACGAAAAAGTAATTCGTTCTACCCAAGGAGTAATGTTTAAAATTCCAATAATTAAAGCAAATTTACAAGAAATAATAAAATTATTAAAAAAAGAAAAAGTTTTTTGCATAGGTACAGCTCTTACAAATGCTAAAGATGTAAAACATATCACCAAAAAAGATAAATTTGCTATTTGCCTAGGTAATGAAGCTAAAGGTATCAGTAAAGAAGTCTTAGACAATATGGATGAAAATGTTAAAATAGCAATGAAAAATGATGTAGAATCACTTAATGTAAGTATTGCTGCAGGAATAATAATGTATGAGATGATGGAGTAAAAAATGACTAAAAAACTTAAAGAATATTTAAATAATGTATATGGTGTATCACAAATCACCTTTAATCCTAATGGACCAGGTGCAGTTAGGGTTCATCTAATACCACCCAAAAAAGTAAAATTAGGAATAGCTTGGGTAGTAATTATTAATGGTCAAGATGTATTACCAGTTACAACTGGTTGGGGCATTCTTTTAAGAGAATTCATTAATAATGCTATTTGTTATGATGGAAAAGAAGCAAATGATGCGATAATTAAGAAAATAATTAATGATACAACTAAAACAATGTCAGAACTATTTCCTAAAACTAAAGTTGCTATTTTTAAATCAGATTTAAGAGATATTGTTGATACTTTAACTAAAATTGCCAAAGGGGAAACCCCATCAGTGGCAATTGGTTATATGAGTTTGAAAAAATATGCTAAGTATATGCAAGCACCTCACAGAATTGATTTAATGATTTCTTCAATGAATAAAGATGGTAATTGGCATTGCAACCAAAAATGTTTACACTGCTATGCGGGGGAACAAATAGAAGCTAGAACAAACGAAATATCTACCGATGAATGGAAAAAAATAATTGACAAATGTAAAGATGCAATGATACCTCAAATTACTTTTACAGGTGGTGAACCAACATTGAGAAGTGATTTGGTTGAACTTGTTAATTATTCATCTTGGTTTGTTACTAGACTTAATACTAATGGTGTATTACTTACTAAAAAATTATGTGAAGAACTAAAAGAAGCATCTTTAGACAGCGTACAAATTACTCTTTATTCAGCTGATGAAAATATTCACAATAAATTGGTTGGGGCAAACAATTATCAAGCAACGATTAAAGGAATTAAGAATGCGGTAGAAACAGGTCTAAATGTTAGTATAAACACCCCATTATGTAAGTTAAATGAAAACTATCGTGAAACGATCAAACTTGTAAAAGATTTAGGCGTAATGTATTTTTCATGCTCAGGTATGATAATGACTGGTAATTCACAAGAAGAATATGCTAAGGAGACATATTTAACAAAAGCAGAAATTTCAAAAATTGTGGCTGAAGCAGCAAATTATTGTTATAACAATAATTTAGAAATTAGTTTTACATCACCTGGTTGGATAAGTACTGATAAACTAAATGAATTAAAACTAGTAGTTCCTTCTTGTGGTGCATGTTTGTCAAATATGGCAGTGGCTCCTAATGGTGATGTAATACCTTGTCAAAGTTGGCTAAATGGTGATGTATTAGGTAATTTATTAACTGATAGTTTTTCGAAAATATGGAATAGTAAAAAATGCAAAAATATAAGAAAACAATCTAGAACAAAAGAAGAAATATGTTTGCTAGCAAATGGAAAGGAAGAAAAAGATGAAAAGAACAATTAAAAGATTTCTTACAATAATAACAGTAATCATCACATTACTTTGCATCTTTAAAACTTCTACTATTAAGGCAAGTTCTGATTTAGATTATATTAACTTATATGAAGTAGTAGTAGACCCTAGAAATGATGGAACACTTGATATTTCGATTCATTTAAATTGGGAGGTATTAGATTCTACTAGTGAAGGACCACTTGAGTGGGTCAAAATTGGAATACCAAATAAATATGTTGATGAAATAGAAGCTGCTACTAATAACATATCTAAAATAAAATATTATAGCGATAATGGTTCATATATAAGAATTGATTTTTCCAAGAAATATCATACAAATGAAGTAGTGGACTTTGCGTTTAAATTCCATATATCAAGAATGTATAAACTAAATGATGATAGCTGTTATTATGACTATAATCCTGGATGGTTTGAAGAAATAAAAATAAAAAAAGCCATTGTTAAATGGAAAACAGATAATGTTAACTATATCAATACATATGATTATATCAGTGATGGATATTATGTATATGAAAAAACTGATTTGGACTATGGCGAATGCATAAAGGTAAAAGCAAATTATGCTAAAGAATCATTTACCGGATTAAGTGAAAAAATGCAATATAGTAATAGTTGGCGCACAACTAAAGATATTATCATTATAATTGTTGTAATATTAATTATTATTGCAATAATAGTAGGTATATGCGTAGCTGCAAAAGTAAGTACTGACCCTTATATGGAAAATCGTGGTTTTTGTGGACCACATTACTATTTCTTTCATAGTAGACATCGTTATTATAGTGCTGGAGTTGATAAAACCGGAAAAAAACTTGTTAATCCGGATACGGTAATGCATTCAACTGGTAGTGGCGGACATAGTTCTTGCGCATGTGCATGTGCTTGTGCTTGTGCAGGTGGAGGAAGAGCTGGTTGTTCACGTAAAGACTTTTACAATACTAATATTCAAACAATTAGAATAAGAAAAGTATTAAATGGCGAACTCAATAAACTAAAATAAAAAAATAAGTTAATCTGTTTTTAGATTAACTTATTTTCATTTTAATGTTTAAAATTATAATTTAAAACAACTTCCACCAATGAATTCACGTAATAGAGAATTACAAGGTATAATTGATTCATCATCAATTGGTCTAAAGTATTTAATATATTTAATTAAACGGTTAGCAACTAAAAATTCAGGATCAGTTGGTTTAATCTCTCGTAATGCGGGAAGAGCCTTAGTACGAAGTACACAAAGTTCATAAGCAAGTTCAGAATTAAACACATAGTTAGCATCTTCTTGGTTAGGATAAATCCATTTAAACTCACCATTTCTAACCGATTGCCACATTTTGATTGTTTCGGCTGCAGGGCAGTTACGATATTTCATATCTCTAACAATTCTTCTAATTAAACGTAAATCAGTAGTATTTAGAGGTGAATGATCGTCAATGTTGATTTGTGCTTGTGGGGCAATATAAATTTTGTATTTTTGGTGTTTAGGAATAGATGCGGTTAACTTTTCATTCAAAGCGTGAATACCTTCTATCATTATTGGACTATTTGAATCAACTTTGATAGTTCTACCAACTTCTCGTTTTCCTGTTTGAAAATTGAAACGAGGAAGTGTAACTTCTTCACCATTAATTAAGTCATACAAATCTTTATTAAATAAGTCAACGTCTAAACAATTGATGTGTTCTAAATCTAATTGATCAATTGGTTTATTTTGAATTTCGCTTATTTTTTCCTTTTCTAAGTAGTAATCATCCATTGAAATCATTACCGGGTTGATACCTCTTGATAATAATTCAATTCTTACACGATTACAAAATGTAGTTTTACCACTAGAACTAGGACCAGCTATGGCAATTAAACGGATATTTTCAATATCTTGTTCGATGTTATTACCAAGTTCTACTAACATACGATTATGTTTTGCTTCACACATTTGGACAAAGTCTAAAACATTGTTAGTTTCTACTTTAGCATTGATTTCGATGACTGTTTGTAGTTTATTCTTTTTTGACCAGTTATAGGCTTGTTTTAAAGTACGTCCATATGTAGATTCTTCCACAAACTCAGGAATTTTAGCGTTTAATTCATAACGCGGATATTGAATGATAATTCCTGGACTATATGGTCTTATCACATATTGTTTAATACAACCAGTAGAAGCGACCATGTAAGAATGCATGTAATCATAATAGTCACCACATTTATATAGGTGAACGGTATTTTCAGGACGGTATTTTAAAATGTCCAATTTATCTTGATGATTATATTGTTTGTAAATTTCTTTTGCCTCATCAATTGTTACAGTTACTCTTTCAATTGGTAAATTTGCTTTAATGATGCGTTTAACCTCATTAATAATTGCATCTGTTGCTCTAGGTAAGTGAAAACCTGGTGTAAGTACTTGACAAAAAATAGCACGTGAAACGTTATAGCTAAATCTTATGTCAACATCTTTATACAAATTATGAAATGCCATCGCAATAATAAAGCGAAGACTTGCTTCATATGCTTTCCCAGCTTCAATATTTTCTAAGCCTAAAAATTCAATTTCCATGCCATTGTTTCTTTCTTGTAAGGCATAGTTTAATTCTTTAATTTGTAATCCTACTCGACAAACTATATAATTGGTCTTTTCTGCTTCATCCAAAAAATCAATTAATTTAGTGCCAACAGGAACTTGTTTTACTTGATTCTTGTAAGTAATATTTAACATATTCATTTCCTTTCTTCATAATTTTTCTTGTTTCTTCTTTTGAGTATGTATATTGTACCACATTTTTCAAAAATTGGCAACTATTTATCGCAAATTAATTTACAAATAAATAAAATAGTGTATAATATTAGTTATAAATATAACAGTTATAAAAATAACTAAAATGTTGTATTTATAAAGAGGTAATCATGGAAAACATAGCAGTAAAACTTGTTAGCGAGTTTAATAAAATTGTAATGGTTTACGAAAAGCAATTTGATGAATTATCTGAAAAAGAAAATTTAACTAAATTAGAAATTGCTATTATTGGTTTTTTGGCTAATAATCCAGCGTTTAATACCGCAAAAGATATCGAACGTATAAGGAAGTTTAAAAAGTCTAATATTTCAACTGCAGTCGACAATTTAAACAATCGAGGGTTATTAACAAAAGAAGTTAGTAAATCAGATAGAAGAATAACCAATTTATATTTAACTAGCATAGCAAATAATATTGTTGAAGCGATTAAAAAAATTCAAAGTGGTTTCTTTGAAAAAATTTTTAAAGATATTAGCAAAGAAGAAATAGAAGCTCATTTTAGTGTCTTAAAGAGAATCTTTGATAATATTGAAAGGTTGGATCAATAATATGGAAGAGCAAACATCATTTTTAGGAAAGCAAAAAGTAGGTAAGTTAATTTTTAAATTAGCTATTCCTACTATAATCGCACAAATTGTTAATTTATTATACAATATTGTTGATCGTATTTATATAGGACACATTCCTGAAGTTGGAAAAACTGCTCTAACGGGAGTTGGGGTATGTATGGCCATTATAATTATGGTATCAGCTTTTTCCGCATTAGTAGGTTATGGTGGAGCTCCTAAAGCATCAATTTATTTAGGTGAGAAAAAACATGAAGAAGCTGAAATCGTGGTGGGTAACAGTTTTGTAATGTTAATAATTATTGGAGTTTTACTTACTATAATACTATCAATATTTTGCGAACCGCTCCTTTACAAGTTTGGCGCAAGTGTAGATACAATTGATTTTGCGAAAGAATACTGTTTGATATATCTTATAGGTTCAACTTTTGTAATGATAGCGCTTGGTATGAATGCCTTCATAACTGCACAAGGCTTTACTAAAATAAGTATGATAACAGTTTTAATCGGAGCCATATTAAACTGTATATTAGATCCTATTTTTATTTACGCATTTAACTTAGGCGTAAAAGGTGCCGCAATTGCAACAGTAATTTCCCAATTTGCTTCAGCAATCTTTACTATTCTTTTTCTAACTAGTGACAAATCGGGGTTAAAATTAAAATTTAAAAACTTTAAATTAAATTTTAAAATATTACTTCCCTGCTTATTATTAGGATTATCTCCATTTATAATGCAATTTACTGAAGCTATTATTTCAATTTGTTTTAATTCTTCATTGCAAAAATATGGTGGAGATATCGCAGTAGGGTCGATGACAATTCTTTCAAGTTTAATGCAATTTTCAATGTTACCAATAATGGGCTTATCCCAAGGTGCCCAACCAGTTATCAGTTATAACTATGGTGCTAAAAGTAGTAGTCGTGTAAAACAAGCATTTAAAATTCTGCTTATTTCATCATTAAGTTACTCAGTTGTTCTATGGCTATCTTTAATGCTATTCCCAAGTGGATTTGCAAAGATATTCACAACTGATAAAGAACTTATTGAATATACAATCTGGGCAATACATATATATTTTGCCGCATCAGGATTATTTGGAATTCAAATTGCTTGTCAACAAACTTTCGTGGCAATTGGCAATGCTAAAGTATCATTATTCCTAGCAGTACTTAGAAAAATCCTTCTATTAATACCTTTAATTTTTTTCCTTCCTTTAATATGTAATAATGAAGTGCTAGGGGTATTATTAGCAGAACCGATTGCGGACGGCATAGCAGTGACGGTAACCGGTATAGCTTTCCTAATAATTTTTACTAAAACAATAAAAGAATTAGATAAAAATAATTCAGTAAATGAATAGGAAAAAATAGAATAACAAAATAATATTAATAAAGCAAATAAAGCAAGGTGGTGCACTAAATGAGTGACTGCCTTGACTTTTTTTATTTTTTGTGATAACATATATGTAGCGTATATGAATTAATATAGGTGAGCCTAACGGCTCACCTTTTATAAGATATGTTGAAAGAAGGGATTCGTTATGAATGAATATTTATCAAAAATAAAAGATGCTTCAATACCAATTATTGAAAAGCATAAAAAAGAACTAGTAAGTGTAAGCTTACGCAAAGAATTTGGAACTAACATAATTAGTATTACAATTGATGATCCAGTAACTTTTAGTTCAGATATTGATGAAATAGCATCAATAAATCAAGAAATATTAGACATTGTTAATGACGATATTCCTGATGGATACTATCTTGAAGTTACAACGCCTGGAGTAGAGCGTGAACTAAAAGAAAATGAATACGAGAAAAGCATAGGAAAATATATATGTGTAAAAACTTATCAAAAACTAGAAACTGCATATAATTTAAAAGAGATATATGGTACATTAATTAGTGTAGACCAAGATAATTTAAGCGTCGAAACACTAATAAAACAAAGAAAAAAAATTGTAACTATACCAAAAGATGCAATCGCAAAAATTAGACTTGCAATAAAATTTTAGGAGGAATATAAAAATGATTAGCAAAGGCTTTTATGAACAATTAGAAACAATAGCATCAGAAAGACATATTGAAATTGAAGATGTATTAACAGCTGTTAGAACTGCTTTAATAAAGGCATGTCAACTTGAAGGTTGTAAAGGTGCAATAGAAGTAGAATTTAACGAAGAGCAAAAAAATGTTCGTATTTTTGAAAATTTCATTGTTGTTGAAGAAGTTGATCCAGAGGGACCTGAAGGACAAATTACTCTTGACGAAGCAAAAGAATTACGTGCTAGAGTTAGAGTAGGTTCTGAATTTAGACATGAAGTAAAATTTTCACAAATTGGTAGAAAAGGTGCAACTCGTTTTAAACAAATTTTCATTCAAGGATTAAAAGAATTAGGTGGGAAACGTGCATACGAATACTTTAAAGAAAAAGAAGGCGAAGTAGTAAATGCAACAGTTATTAAAAAGACTGATAGCGTTGTAGGACTAAGCCTTGGAATGGATGTTGTAACATTTATGCCATTAGAAGAAATTTTACCAGGAGAAAAATGTGAACCAGGTATGCAAATGAAAGTATGCATAACTAAAGTAGAAGAAACTGGTAAAGGTCTAAAAGTATTTGTTTCAAGATCTAATCGCGATTTAATCAAACGTTTATTTGAATTATATATTCCTGAAGTTGCAACTGGCGTTATCGAAGTAATGGCAATCGCTCGTGAACCTGGAAGTAGAACAAAAGTTGCGGTAAAAAGCAACAATCCAAATGTTGACGCAAAAGGTTCTTGCGTAGGTTTACAAGGCTCAAGAGTAAAACAAATAAATGAAGCTCTTGCTGGAGAAAGAATAGATATATTTAATTGGAGTGACAACCCCATTATATTAATTGCGGAAGCTCTTACCCCCGCAAAAGTTATCTCAGTATTAATCAATGAGGAAACTAAAAAATCAACTGTAATTGTACCAGATGATCAATTCTCACTTGCAATTGGTAAGGGAGGACAAAATGTTCGCTTAGCTTCACAAACAACTGGTTGGCGCATTGATATCAAAGATGAGACTTCCGCATACCGTGAGGGAATTAGTTTCAAACCAAATGTATACGGTTACTAAGAGGTGAACTATGGGTGCAAATATAAAAGTAAAAAAAGTACCCCTTCGTAAATGTGTTGTAACTAATGAACAATATCCTAAAATGGAAATGTTTCGTATTGTTAGAACACCCGAAAATGAAGTTGTCATAGATTTAGGCGGTAAAGTAAAGGGCCATGGTGCTTATATTTGTAAAAAGAAAACGGCTATCTTAACTGCCCAAAAGAAAAAAATGCTAAATAAACATTTAGAAATAGATGTGCCTGATAGCGTTTTTGATGAACTATTAAAATTATTAGAAGAGGAAAAATAAATTTGAATAAAATACTAAATTTATTAGGACTTGCTAAAAAAGCAAGAAAATTAGTCTTAGGTACTGATACTAGTGTTGCAATGTTAAAATCTAACAAATTGACATTATTAGTAATTGCAAACGATGCTTCAGATTCAACTTATGATAAGTTGGAAAAGAAGGCTTACTTTTATCAAGTACCAGTGATGTACAAATTTACAACTGAAGAACTTTCCAATGCACTTGGCGTAAATCAAGTTAAGGTTATTGGAATAACTGATGCAGGATTTGCAAGTGCTATATTGAAAGAAGTAGAAAGAGGTGACTTTTAATGAGAGTGAAAGAACTAGCAGAAAATTTGAAAATATCTACTGATGAATTAATTAAGAATTTATCAAACGTAATATTTACGATAAAAATAACAGAAGAATATGAAGTGTCTAAAGACATGGAAAAGAAATTGGCAAAAATGTATGGGGTACCATATCCATTCAAGGCCGCAAAACCTAAGGTAGTTCCTAAACCAGCTGTTAAAATAGGTTCTAATAGACCTGATAATAAAACCGTATCATCACCAAAGCCCCAATTTAATGGTGCTAAAAAAGAAGATAAGGCCCAAAAACAAGTAGTAAAAAAAGAACCTATAGTTCAAAAGAGGGAACCAGCCCCAACCAAGAAAGATGTTGCTCACCAAGCAAAACCTCAACCAGCTAAGGTAACTCCAGAACAACCTAAACAAGCACTTCCTAAAAAAGAAGTAAAAAGACCAGTCTATGAAGAAGAAGTAATTCAACCTAGAGTTGATGAAAAAATCCTTGAAAAGTATGGTGACTATTTAGAAGAAGATGAGTATAACTTAACAAGAGAAACAAGAGGAACTAAATCAAAACGTTCAACCAATGAAGGCAGCCAAGATATAAAACAACGTAAGAAAAACAGTAACAAAAACAAACAAAGTGCTAACAGTCGCAAAGAAAAACGTGCTAGCAATATGCCAACTAAAGAAGAAAAAGAAGAAAACGTAATCTACTATGAAAATGGTATGAGCGTTATGGAAGTTGCGGGCGCTTTAGGTGTTAGCGTTACTGACTTAGTAAAGAAATTGTTCGTTTCAATGGGTATTATGGCCAGTGCTACTCAAGCTCTTGACCGTGATACAACGGAATTAATTGCTATCGAATATGGTTATGAATTAAAAAACAAAAAAATAACTGATATGACCCGTTTCGATGAAGTTGAAGTTGAAGATAAAGAAGAAGACTTAGTTAGTAGACCAGCTATAGTAACTATTATGGGACATGTTGACCATGGTAAAACAACTTTACTAGATACTATCCGTTCAAGCCATGTTGTAAGTGGTGAAGCTGGTGGTATTACTCAACACATTGGTGCTTATCAAGTTGTAAAAAATGGTAAAACAATTACCTTCATTGACACACCAGGACATGCCGCATTCACTGAAATGCGTGCTCGTGGAGCTCAAATTACTGATATCGTTATCCTTGTTGTAGCCGCAGATGATGGTGTTATGCCTCAAACTAAAGAAGCTATTGAACATGCTCAAGCAGCTGGTGTTCCAATCATTGTTGCTATTAACAAGATGGACAAAGCAGGTGCTAATCCAGATCGTATAAAAACTGAACTTACTGAGTATAACCTTGTACCAGAAGATTGGGGTGGAGATACAATCTATGTACCAATTTCAGCTTTAACTGGTAAAGGTGTTGATGAATTACTTGAAATGGTAATACTTGTAAGTGAATTAAAAGATTATAAAGCAAATCCGAACCGTCTTGGAATGGGTACTGTAATTGAAGCAAAACTAGATAAAGGTCGTGGTCCGGTTGCAACTTTACTTGTTCAAAATGGTACAATTAAAGTTGGTGATATTATCGTAGTTGGAACAACTTACGGAAAGATTCGTTCTATGGAAGATGAAACAGGTAAAACTATTCAAGCAGCCGGTCCATCTAAACCAGTATCCGTAACGGGACTTGTTGAAGTTCCTTTTGCGGGAGAAAAATTCATGGCTTTAAATGACGAGCGTAAAGCAAGAGAAATTGCAGAAGTACGTACTCAAAATAAATTTAATGAAGAAAAAGGTGTTGGTAAAGCTGCTTCATTAAATGATTTATTTAAAGATGATGAAAATGAAAAAACTTTAAATCTAATAATTAAATGTGATGTTCAAGGTTCAATTGAAGCTATTCGTGGCTTACTTGAAAAAATCAATATTGAAGGTACAAGCATTAACATTATAAGTGCACGTGTAGGTGGTATCACTAACAATGATATTATTCTTGCCCTTGCATCTCATGCTATTATTATTGGATTTAACGTAAGACCTACTGCCCAAATTACCGATATGGCAAAAGATGAAGGCGTAGAAATTAGATTATATAATATTATCTATAAACTACAAGAAGATATTGAAAAAGCCGTAAAAGGTTTATTAGATCCAGTATTTGAAGAAAAAATAACTGGTCAAGCAGAAGTACGTGAAATATTTAAAGTTAGTAAAGTAGGTACAATCGCAGGTAGTTATGTAACAAGTGGATCAATTGTAAGAAGCGGCGGTGTTCGTTTAATTCGTGATAGCATAGTTATATATACAGGTAGAATGGCTGGTTTACGTCGTTTCAAAGATGATGTAAAAGAAGTTAAAGCTGGATATGAATGCGGTATTACAATTGAGAATTATAACGACATTAAAGTCGGTGATGTAATTGAATGCTTTGTTATGGAAGAAGCAGAAAGAGAGTAAATAATGGCATATCGTGTAGAAAGAATTGAAAAAATAATTGAAAGAGAAATTGCCACAATCTTATTTGATAGTGCGCACAATGATAAATTAAAATTTATTTCTATCACTAAAGTCTCATTAACAAAAGATTTATCAATTGCTACAGTATATTACACTGTACTTGGAAATCAAGGTGAAATTGAATCAACCAAAAAAGAATTTGAAAATGCTAAAGGATATATTCGTAGCGAACTTGCAAAGAGAATAGATCTTCGTAAAACTCCCGAATTACGCTTAAAGTATGATGAGTCTTTAGCATATGGAAATCGCATTAGTGAAATACTAAACAATTTAAAGAAATAATCTACAAGTATGAGGTAGCTTATGAATAAAGAAGAGATTCTACAACAAATAAAAACGAAACTGTCATTAGTTCCTAAAAAACCTGGTTGTTATCAGATGTATAATGCTAAAGGTGAAATAATATATGTTGGTAAAGCCAAAATATTACAAAACCGCTTAAAGAGTTATTTCACAGGTAGCCATGATGCTAAAACAACTAGAATGTTACAAGATGTCGTAAATTTTGAATATATAATTACCCATTCAGAATTAGAAGCATTTTTATTAGAATCAAACTTTATTAAGAAAAATCGTCCCAAATATAATATCTTACTTATGGATGATAAAAGCTACCCATATATATTAATTACCAATGAAGAAAATCCTCGTTTGGTAATGACAAGGGATGTAAAAAAAGAACACAAAAAGAAAAACCAATATCTTTTTGGACCATACCCCAATGCTAAAGCATGTAGAGACATTGTTGAAATTTTAAATAAAGTATATCCATTTAGAAAGTGTCACAATATTCCTAATAAGGCATGCTTATATTCACATCTAAATCAATGTCTTGCCCCATGTATAAACAAGTGTTCTAGAAATGATTACACGGAATCAATAAAAAGTGCAATGCGATTTTTAAATGGCAGTAGTGATGAATTAACAACTATTCTAAAACAAAAAATGGAAGAAGCTTCTAATAATTTAGAATTTGAACAGGCAATGGAATATCGCGATACAATTAATTCAATCAATGAAATTGTAGAAAAACAAACAATGGAATTAAATGATGGTTTATCAAAAGATATCTTCGGCTATTATTCTAAAGATGGATTAGTAGCTATTCAAGTATTGCATATGCGTAGTGGTAAAATAATTGAACGTAGTGGTGAAATATTTGATTTAATTGGCGAAATTGATGAAACAATTTTATCTTATATATATCAGTTTTATGATGATACTAATAACTTAGTACCAAAAGAAATCATAATACCTTATCTTGAAGAGTATCAAATATTATCTGAGCTTTTAACAACCAAAGTAATTGTACCTGTTAAAGGAATTAAAAAACAATTACTAAATAATGTAATGGAAAATGCAAAGAATAATATTGATAATTTACAAAAAATGCGTTTAATAGAAATTGAAAAAACTAAAAAACCGCTTGAAGATTTAGCAAAATTGTTAGATATTAATTATCCAAAAGTAATAGAGTTATTCGATAACTCGAATATTCAAGGGGCAACCCCGGTTAGCGCAATGGTTAGATATGTTGATGGTAAACCTTCGTACAAAGATTATCGTAAGTATAAAGTCAAGACAGTAAAAGGACCAGATGATTACCATACTATGATGGAAGTTATTGAAAGACGTTATAAACGTTTATTAGTAGAAAATGCTAATCTACCAGATATGATAATTGTCGATGGAGGTAAAACCCAAGTAAAAGCCGCTTCAATTGTTTTGAAAAAACTTAATATTGAAAATGAGATAACACTGATTGGTTTATTAAAAGATGATCATCATAGAACTAGAGGTATGGTTGACAGAAACTTTAATGAGATATTTATTGATAAGAAAAGTGATTTGTTTTTACTACTTGAAGCAATGCAAGATGAAGTCCATCGCTTTGCGATAACGTTCTTCAAAACTCGTCACAATAAATTATCAATGACTTCGATTTTAGATGAGATTCCTGGCATTGGCAAACAAAGAAAAAAACTATTGCTTGAAACTTATGGTACGGTTGATGAAATAAAACACACAACTGTTGAAAAATTAAAATCACTAGGAATGCCCGGAAAGCTTGCTAAAGAACTGTTAGAAACTTTAAATAAATAATTGTAACCCTTAAAACTTTTATGGCATAAGATACTATGAAAGAGTGGGAAAACAATGCAACTAAGACAGTTTTTAACAATAAGGGAAAAGCAAATATTTGAATTGTTAGTTAAGAATTACGATACTGAAAGTATTGCAAAAAAATTAAATATTAGTAGTAAAACTGTACGTAATCATATATCAAATGTCATTCAAAAACTAGGAGTCAAAGGGCGTAGCCAAGCAATCATAGAATTAATTAAAATGCAAGAAATAAAAATATAATTAAGAAAGGAGTGAAAATGTGCAACTAGTATGTGGAACTATTCGTGGATTTAGCGAAGAAAATAGAATTTTTGAAATTCGCGATAAAAATCGTGTTAAATTCTATTATCTAAGTAGAAGTCAATACAAAAGATTTAAACCATATTTAAATGAAGGACTTGTTGTGCATTTCACTTGCAAAGAAACAAGGACTAACCAGTCCGGCTTTTTAGTATATGAAGTTGTTCACTTCATTAAAATGTTAAGACACTTACCAAGAAAAACGATAGTTTATTATGATATATCAACTATTAAACAGGGTGTTAAAAAAATATTTAGTCGTGATGGATATCGCTTGTTTTTAGATTTAGAATTTTCAATGCCACCACATGGATATGTGCATGGCAATGGATTTGTATCAGAAATAATTGAGTATGGCCTTTATTTAGAAGACAATGAAGGAAACTTAATAACAACTGAATGGGGAATGATTAAACCAAGACATGAAATAGGCATAAATTCTAGGACAATTGAGTTTTTAAAAATATCAGAAAATGATCTTAGATATGCGCCAAGTCCTTATAAGTTTTATAAGAAATTTAAAACCCTGTTAACAGCGTATCAACCAACAATTTATGTATGGGGGAAAAACGACATCAGTATGCTTGATTCTTTTTATAAAGAAAATAAATTTGTAAAATTAGCAGAAAGAAAGAATTTTATTAATTTAATGCAAGTAATAAAAAATTACTATGGCATTAAAACCGACATTGGTTTATTCAATGCGTATGAATTCTTTAACGTAAAACAACCTAAAGAACAAGACCATAATGCATTAAACGATGCTGTGGCAACCGCTGATATTTTCAAACTATTTCAAAAGGAGTTAAACACTGACACAATAGAATAACGAGAGGAAAACAATGCTGATAGAAAAAATAAAAAAAGGTTTGGATAGCACCTACTATCTATTAGGAGTTGTCATCGCAATGATAATTTTTTGGGCAATTCCTTATACACTATTAGAAATAAACATCTTAAAATATCAAGAAACTGTAAAACTTTTTGAAAATATAGCATTAATATTAATAGGCATATTTATTTTATTAACATTAAGTTTTTATGAAAATATCTTTTATATAGTTCCTATTATAGTTTTTGTACCTTTTATGTTTTCACATTCATTTGATGTATACACTACACCAAAATGTATATACGTTGCTATTGGATTATTAATACTTGGATTAATTATTCATTTTATTAGATTTAAACCTAAATTTAAAAGAGGTCATTTTTTATTAGGTATATCATTACTAGGAATAACAATGATTACTGGAGGAATTGGCTTTAAAGAAGCAAACTATTTTGCAAATGTCATTATCGTTGCGGGATGTGCAATTGGTATGGTATTTGTTTATTTATTATTATCATCTACTGTAAAAGTAGAATTTGAAAAATTTGCGTTACTAATGACATGTTTAGGATTGTATCTTACGTTTCAATTATTAACTTACTATTTACTACAAGATAGTATAATTGAAGCATTGTCACAAAAACTCAGTAATGTTGGATGGGGTATTAGTAATAACATTGCTTTAATGTTGCTAGTAACTATTCCTTTTACAACTTATTTATGTTATATAAACACTACTAAAAAATGTCTATTATACTATATACTTGCGGTTATTCAGATGGCAGCTGTAGTACTAACCTATTCTAGAGGTGCACTTCTTGCAATGATTGTTGGCATTATTATTATGGTAATAATAGGTATGAAAATGGGAAGCGATAAGAAACTTCTTAAAAATTTATTTCTTATAACAACAGCACTTGTAATTTTGTTTGTTGTAGTTCTTTGCATATCTAGTAGAGAAATATTTGAAAAAATGATGGCTATGATTTTAGACTTTGATTTTAAAGATGGAAACAATCGCTTTCCGATATATAAAGCATGTCTAGAAAAAATTAAACATTACCCAATATTTGGCTGTGGTATGTTGTCTTGCTTTGATGCAGAAACGGGTCAATTTATGTGGGCACATAGTACCATACTTCATACAACAACAACAATGGGACTTGTTGGAACCATTGCACTTATATATCATATGTTTGAGAAATACTATTATTTTTTCAAAAAAGCTGAATTATGGAAACTAATGGTTATCCTATCACTTGGGATGTCTGACTTATATGGTATGATTGATGTAAGCTACTATTTTATTAATTATATGGTACTTATGATAGTTATATTATCCGTAGTAGATTTTAAAATTGAAGATAAACCTTTATTTTCAAAAACCGAAGTTATGTAAAAAAGCACATTACGTGCTTTTTTCTTTTACATAAAAATTTCTTTACAATAAAATTGCTAAAATAAATGAATTCAAGTATAATATTTATGGTGATAAAAAATGAAAATATATGATACACATAGTGATATACTATTTAATTTATATCAAAGACATATGGATGGTGAACAAAAAATATTTGAACGCTACCATCTAAATAATTTAAAAAAAGGCGGAGTAGTTGGTGGAATTTGGGTAGTCTATAGTGAAACCGATTTTGATGTTTTTAACGCTTATAAGATTGCTTTAGAAGAATTTGCACCTTACAAAAATAAATTTGATGTAGTTTATGGCTTAGAAGGACTAAGAAATGTTGCAACTATTGAAGATTTTGACAAACTATATAATCTTGGTGTAAGACATGCTAGTTTAACTTGGAATGAAGAAAACCATTTTGCGACAGGGGTAGCAGGCGATAAAGACAGAGGCTTACAACCACTTGGTAAAGAATTACTAAAATATATGAATGAAAAAAATATGATTATCGATGTATCTCATCTTAACGTAAAGAGTTTTTATGATGTTTTAGAAGAAAATCCTAAAATATTAATTGCGAGTCATTCAGATGCATATTCGTTAAGCAACCATCGTCGTAATCTAAATGATGATCAACTAAAGAAGTTGAAAGAACAAAATGGTTTTGTTGGCGTTAATTCTGCTCGCAATTTTGTTTCACACGAAAAAGAAAAACAAAATATTGATGGTTTAATTGATCATATAATTTATATTGGTGAACATATTGGTATTGATCATGTAATGTTTGGCCTAGATATGATGGATTTTTTAAGTGACTATGATAACGCTAACTTAGATGACTTAAGGAGTCATGCAGATGCATGCAACATCGAAAGTCATTTAATAAAACGAGGATTTACTAAAGAAGAGATTGAAATGATTGGCTCTAAAAATTTCTTAAGAGCTATTACTAATGTAAAAAGATAGGAGAATTTGATGAAAAAGAAAATAGTTCTGTTTAGCATATTTTTGCTAACTATAAGTACTTTGTTAATTGTAAAAAGCAAGAATGTTATCGCATATACTGGTGCTGATAAATTAAAAAATTATCAACAAGTAGATACCGAATTTAGAGGTGTTTGGGTAGCAACAGTATATAATCTAGACATGAAAAAGCAAAAAGGTACTAACGCAGAGGCTATCAACGAATGGAAAAATCGTTATTTGACTATTCTTGATACCGCAAAAGCTAACAATTTAAACGCAATAATATTTCAAATAAGACCATGTAATGATGCTTTTTATCCATCTGAATATAACCCATGGAGCGAATATCTTTGTGGTTATGGTGTAAACCCTGGCTGGGATCCATTAGAATGGATGATAGAAGTTACGCATGAATATGGATTAGAATATCATGCTTGGCTTAATCCATATCGCGCAACCGTTAGTTCAAATGTATCGATAATTGAAAAAAGTGGTACTATTCGTAATGTAGTTGATTATGATAATCAAAAGTTGCAAGCTGATAAAAAATCAGTTTTTGGTAGTTTAAAAAACCGAGCAGGAAAAACTCCAAGTGGTAGCGATTATCAAAACCCTGTTTTTTCAGAAGGTAAACAACTAGAACATAATGTTGTACTAGGTGCTGAAGATAAATATGTTTTAAATCCAGCAGCTAGTGAAACAATTGAACACTTAGAAAATACTATAGAAGAAATCATTACTAATTACAATATTGATGGAATTCATTTTGATGATTATTTTTACCCATATACAGCTACATATAGTAGTATAGGAACAGTAAAGGAATATAAAGGATTATCTTTTTCAACCGAACCAAAAGTTGATTATGCGGACTATCAAGCATATAAAACAGCTGGCGGTGAACTTTCACTTTACAACTGGCGTAGGGAAAATGTTAATAAACTTATTAGTAATTTAAGTAAATTAGTTAGAAATAAAAATGCTCAAAAAGAAACTCCTTGTGCGTTTGGTATTAGCCCTGCCGCAAGATGGGCACCATCACTTGAAGCTTGTTCTGCAAATCCTGAAAGAGGAGCTGAAGGTGGTATGTCTGGAAGTTGTAACAACTATTATTCATATTCTGATTTATATGCGGATACCAAAAAATGGGTAGATGAAGAATGGATTGATTACATTTTACCTCAAGCTTATACTAAACTTGGTAGCGGGTATGAAGAAATAGTTAGATGGTGGAGTGAAGCAGTAAAAAATAGTAAAACTAAATTATATATTGGCACCGCAACGTATCAATTGGATAGTTGGAATGATGTATCTGAAGTTTATTATCAAATAAGATACAATCAATCAGAAAAATTAAATGTCAGTGGTTATGTTATGTATGATTACACCAGTCTTACGAAAGGAAAAGGAAAAATTGGCATTAATTTAGTTACAAGAGGATGCTTTAAAAATGATGCATTAACACCAATATATTCAACTTATAACTACAAAAATACGGTTGAAGAGTTATCTACGATTAAGAAAATTATTGCAAGCGAAGAAAATGCATATGATGTATTGGTAGAAAAAGTTAATGACGCAAAAGCATACGCAATATATCAATTTGATGATATTGAAAGTATTAAAACTGAAAATTGTCTAGCAAGCAATATGGTCGCAATGAATTTAAACTCTGATGATGCTCTTTCAATCAAAAAATATGATGAAACGAAAATTTATGTTCTTGCAACAATAAGTAAAAGTAATACTATATATATTGGTGAAACAATTGATTTTACTAAAAATATTAACCATGTGCCAACGGTAACAATAACAGATTTAAAATCAGAATACTTATTAAATGATTCGGTAAACTTTAACATTACTATTGATGATGTTGACAATGATATACTAGATGTAAAAGTATATGCCGTAATAGGAAAAAACGAACAAATGATTCGTTCAAACCAATTTGAAAGTGGGATAATAAAGATTAATTGGAATCATAACATATCTACAGATACTAATGGAATTTCAATAAAAGTAGTAGTCAACGATGGTTTTAATGAAGTTACTTATACAAGTGAAAAATTTAAATTAGTTGAATATTGTAGCCAACATTCATTTGAACCGGCTGATTGTACAACACCAAAAACATGTTCACTATGTGGCTATGAAGAAGGTGAACCACTTGGTCATGATTTAGAGCATCATGAAGGAAAAAATGCAACATGTACTAGCGCTGGCTACGAAGAATATGATACATGTAAAAGATGTGATTATACAACATACCAAGAAATTCCTGCCCTTGGACATGAATGGGTAGATGCAACAACCGAAGCACCAAAGACATGTACGAGATGTAAAGAGACTGTTGGTGAAAAATTACCAACCGAAAAGAAAAATTGTAAAAATAAAAAAACAATACTTACAATTGTTGGTTTGATTAGTTTAAGTATGACATTAATAACAATAAAAAGAAAGGAATATTAAAAATGAAGCTTTATAAATATAATCAAGATGAGACAGTAAAATATTGGGATACACAAGAGGAAATTGATATTCCTGAATATAAATTTAATGAAAAAGATGTTAGAGGCGTTTGGGTATCTAATGTTGCAAATATTGATACACCATCTAACTTAGGTAAAGAAGAATATCAAGAATACCTAAGAAATATGATCAAGAATATTGCAAGTTATAATATGAACACAGTAATATTTCAAGTTAGACCCGCATCAGATGCTTATTATGAATCAAAACTTAACCCATGGTCAAGATATATAACAGGTACAGAAGGTAAAAATCCTGGCTTCGATGTTTTACAATTTGTAATAGATGAGGCAAAAAAATATGGCATAAAAGTTCATGCCTGGATGAATCCTTATCGTGTAAGTGTTAGTGCTCTAAATCTAGAAAATTGTACAATTGAAGAAGCTAAAAATGCTTACCTAGAAGGATTAGATGAAAAGAATTTTGCAAGAAGACATCCTGAACATACATTAGTTGATGGCGCTAACAAAGTTATTCTTTGCCCATCACATCCCGAAGTAATTGATTTCGTTACTAAATCAATTATGGAAGTAGTTGATAACTATGATGTTGAAGGTGTTCACATTGATGATTATTTCTACCCTTATGGTAAAATACCTTATGAAAGAGAAGAACAAGATTTCTTAAAATATCGTACATCAGCGGATCAAAACTTTGAAGATTGGCGTAGAAGTAATGTAGATGTAATGATTAAAAACATTCATGATGAATTGAAAAAATCGTTTAGCAAAACAGGAAAAAAAGTATTGTTTGGAATAAGCCCATTTGCCATATATCGTACTAATACTAAAGTTAGAGAAGACGGTTGGGACAAAGGTTCATTCAACGCTGCCGGTGCATTACAATGCTATTCTGAATTATATTCTGATGTATACAAATGGATGAAAGAATGTTGGATAGATTACGTTGTTCCCCAAGTATATTTCCCATTTGAACGCGCTGATGTAACTTATCATGATTTAACTAAGTGGTGGAGTAATCTTGCAAAAGAAACTAATACAATACTTTATATTGGACAAGCATTATATCAAATGGGTTCTAATGAAGTATGGCAAAACCCTAAAGAAATGGAAAACCAATTAAAATTCAATTGTCAATTTGATCAAATAAGTGGAACAATTTTCTTTACTTACAAAGACTTAGTTCCTGGACAAAATCCAATAAAAGATGAAGGATTAAAGACAATAAAAGCCCTTTGGGTTAAATAAAAAATCAACAATTTGGCTAAGTATTTATGACTAGATAGAAAATTGTATGGTTTCTAAAAAAGCTATAGAAAATTATATGGTC
>ERZ1673738.188-NODE-188-length-121302-cov-10.608683_pt1 | contig 121302 bp, 86 predicted proteins | sample MGYA00580198_ERZ1673738 | MGnify/ENA primary metagenome ERZ1673738 (study PRJEB41218, sample SAMN15661784) | gut metagenome | host: Homo sapiens | place: Canada: London | collected 2015-08-20/2019-03-30 | study: EMG produced TPA metagenomics assembly of... | reverse complement strand
CGTAGAAAATTCTCTCTATCCCGCTCGCGTAAACGCCGTGCCGCGGCAGAAGTTTCACCTTGACTACGTATTTCAGCGATTTGAACGGGAAGTTTCTGCTTATGATCGGGCTTCCGTTGTTGATGGTTACGTATTTGTCATAATCCCTCGTCTGATAATCGGGATCGTCCACCAATTCGAATTCATAGTCGAGATATTTTCCGTATCGGTTTCTCAGCGCGCTGTCGTAAACCTCGTCGTCGCCCGTCGCTATGTCGAGATATCTCATCTGAACGGTACTCATTTTCACCCCGCCGTAACGCGTAGTGGTAACGTATGGGTTTTCGGGCGAGTTCGATTGTTCGGCAAACCCCAGCGGAATCAGTCTGTCGCCAACGCCGTACAAGGGGATTTTTTTGTCGAAAATGTCCGTGTTCAGGTCGTAAACGAGGAATTTCGCGCCTAATTTCGCGTTCACGAACAGCCCCACTTCGAGATACATTCCGCCGTAAAGATGCGTTTCGGAAGTTTTGTTCACCGCGTCGTAAGAATAACGGAAACTAACGAGTCCGCTAAGTTCGATATAAGGTCCGAAGCGGAAGGAAACGTATACCGCCGCAACGTTATTGAGTTTCAGAACGGACAAAGACAACTTCGCTTCGAGTCCGCATCTGAATCCGACCTGACCTTTAAGCGTTACGGCTATGCCGATTTCGTTTTCGGCGGTGGCTCTCAAAAATTTGAACTCTTTGAACATAACGGGTTTTCCGTTGTCGCCCACGGCTTTTTCGCCGTTTGTGAGGGTGGTCGTTTCAACGTAGTGGTGGGAAAATTCCACGTATAACCCGGCGCGCGCGCCGAGCGAACCCACGACGTTGAATTCGAGCATAAGCGAAACCACGGGAACGGGCAGGGGAATCTGACCGAGCGGAATACTGAAAATGTCCACGTATTCGAGTTCGTCTTCATCCCAGAGGTCGCTGCCTGTAATTGCGTTGGCAAATTTGTTCTGACCGTCCTTGTTTATATCCATAATGTATTCCACTTCGTCGGTTATATCGATAATGCCGTGGATATCGTCGTTCGAATCGGTAAATTCGACGGTCGCCGCGAGCGAAATCGAAAAGTCGTTGGAAAGGTCCACTTTTACGTCGGTGTAAAACCAGAGAAGAGGATTGATGGTTACAAGCCCCGATTTGCAGATCGTGTAACGGTAATTCACCTGCGTTTTGTTAGAGATGGTTATCGAAACGCCGATTTTCATTTTGGCGAACTGAATTTCGCCGCCGACTTCTATTTCAAACGCAAGGCTCGTGCCTTTTATGTCTAATTTGACTTTCGGATAGTTAAATCCGAAATTTTCGATTGCGGCAGAGAAACGGCTTTTTTCGTCTGCGGAAAGTCCGTCGGCGTAATTCGTTATCGTGGGTGACTTAGCCACGGCGTTTTTCACCGCGTTTTTAAGGGTGACGATACCCTCGTTTTTCAGCACGTTTTCGGCTATCGTTTCCGCCGAAATGTTTGCAACGCCTTCGAGTTGCGCCTGCTTTTCCCCGTAAACGTCAACGTCGCCGTAAACGTCGTCCACGTTTGGCGTAACGACGTCCATTATGACGAATTCGCCCTCCTTGATTTCAGTACCGACGACGTATTGCATGCGTTCTTTTCTGACGGAAATTACTTTGCAGATATAATCGTCCGGCGTTTCGTTTTCCGTTTCGCCGACGATGACTATCGTGCCGACGGCAATCTCTTTCGTCGTTCTCGCAACGATTCGGCTGACGTCCTTTTCAAGCCCCGAATCCATATAGACGTAAACTTTTTCGTCCCATTTTGCAAGGTCCGCCGAAGTTATGCGGACGGTTGGTTTTTCTTCGATGACTTCTTTTTTTTCTTTACTCGTGGTGACGGTCACTTCGTCGGCGTTTTTCGCGTCCTTGCCGTCAACGGTAAGGAATTTAACCGCGGACGAGCGCGCTTTTAACGTATAAGTCATTCCTTCCGCGAGTTTTCTGCTCGGTTCGAGAACGTAAAAACCGTCCCCGTCCTGACGGCAGATAAGCCCGGTTTCCTCGCCGCTTGCCGAGGCGAAGGATACGTATTCGTCAATATTTCCGTTGTGCAGAATCACTCCGCTTGCCGTCGCTTCTATCACGGGCGAATCGGAAACGTGCCTGACGCTCGTAATTTTTCTGATCGTGTCCGTCGCGACGGAAAATCCGGCGTAAACGGTCAAAGAACGGCTGATAGAATCCTTTTTGCCGACGATTTTGTCGTGATCGGCGTCGTAATACCAGCCGCCGAACGAGAACCCGTCTTTATAGGAAACGGGCAACGCCCCGAGTTCTTCGCCCTCGAAGTAAGTCCGTTGTTCTATTTCCGAACCGCCCGCGGTATCGAACGTGAGAACCGCGCCGTAACGCGCGTAAAGCGTTTCGTCCTTTTTTGCGGTTATCGTCCGCGGGCAAACGCTCCCGAAATCTTCGTCGTAATACCAGTCCGCAAAAACAAGCCCCTCTTTTTCCGCTTCGGGGAGAGTGAACTCTTCGCCCTTTTCAAGCGTTACGGGGGCAATGTCTTTTCCGCCGTTCGTGACAAACGTAACCGTAACTTTGTTATTATTGCCGCCGCAAGAACACGCCGACATAAAACAGACGGTACACGCGCTAAGCATGACAAATAAAAAGGCTACTAATGCTTTTACGATTTTACTCTTCATATAAATCTCCGTTTTTTAATTCATTTAAATTGCCATTGTAATTGTTTCAATAAACAAAAAAGCGCAAGAAAAAAAGTCTTTTCTCTGCGCTTATAGTCAAAACGTAATTCATAGGCGGTTACCTCCGTCGCGAGTATGTTGATTTTAAAAAGAATATGTCTTTTAAGAATCATATTATATCATATGATTGTTCGTATTTCAAGTTATATCGCTTTTTTATCCGGAAAAAATAAAATATTTTGCGATGCTGAAACGTCAAAAGCGATATTAAAGCGTAAAAAGCGATGCGAGCCGCCGCAGACAAAAGTCTGCGGCGGCTCGCCGTAAATCAATCTTTATTTCTGTTTTTTGCCCATTCTTTCATTCTGAGATCTCTCGAAAGAATTTTTTTGCGGAGTCTTATGTTGACGGGCGTGACTTCCACGAGTTCGTCGTCCGCGATAAATTCGAGGCATTGCTCGAGGGAAAGAATAGTGGGGGGAACGAGTTTCAGCGCGTCGTCGCTGCCCGACGCGCGGCTGTTCGTGAGGTGCTTTTGTTTGCACACGTTCACGGCAAGGTCGTCCTCGCGGGAGTTTTCGCCCACGACTTGTCCTTCGTAAACCTTTTCGCCCGGGCCGATGAAGAGCGTGCAACGTTCCTGCGCGTTGAAAAGACCGTACTGAGTGGTAACGCCCGTTTCAAAAACAACGAGGCTTCCTCTCGTTCTCGCGGGGATATCGCCTTTATATTCTTCGTATCCCGCGAACACGTGGCTCATTATTCCGAAGCCTTTCGTGTCGGTGAGCATTTCGCTTCTGTAACCGAACAGGCATCTCGCGGGGATTTTGAATTCGAGTTTGGTCGTGCCTCTGTCGTCGGCGGACATGTCGATGAGTTCGCCCTTTCTCGCGCCGATTTTGTTCATTATCGCGCCCACGTAATCGTTAGGCACTTCGATAACGAGGTCCTCCATAGGTTCGTGAGTTTTGCCCTCGATTTCCTTAAAGATAACCTTCGGACGGGAAACCTGAAATTCGTAACCCTCTCTTCTCATGTTTTCGATGAGAATGGAAAGGTGAAGTTCGCCTCTGCCGAACACTTTGAACGTATCCGCGCTTTCGGTTTCTTCTATCTTCATCGAAACGTTGGTTTCGATTTCCTTGAACAATCTCGCGCGCAAGTGGCGGGAAGTTACGTATTTGCCTTCCTTACCCGCGAACGGACTGTTGTTTACCATGAAGTACATCGAAACGGTCGGTTCGTCGATCGCGACGAAGGGAAGTTGTTCGATGCAGTCGGGCGAACAGATGGTTTCGCCTATGTTTATGTTTTCGATGCCCGAAACGGCGATTATGTCGCCCATTTCCGCGCTGAGAACTTCCGTGCGTTTAAGCCCCTCGAACTGATAGAGTTTGCCCACTCTCGCGTTCGTGGTGGTTTTGTCGGTGTGGATAACGGTTATCGGCTGAGCGTCCTTGATTTTGCCTCTAACGATTCTGCCTATGCCGATTCTGCCGACGTATTCGTCGTAATCGACGTTGCAGATTATCGCCTGAAGGGGCGCGTCGAGTTCGCCTTTCGGAGCGGGAATTTCGGAAAGAATAGTGTCGAGCAACGGGTCCATATTGTCGCTCTCGTCGGCGAGTTCTTTCTTCGCCCAGCCCTGTTTCGCGCTCGCGTAAACAACCTTGAAGTCGAGTTGGTCGTCGTTCGCGCCGAGTTCTATGAACAGATTGATTATTCCGTCGATAGTGGCGTTCAGATCGCCGCCTTTGTCGATTTTGTTGATGCAGACGACGGGCTTTTTGTTGAGCGACAACGCTTTTTTAAGAACGTATCTCGTCTGGGGCATACAGCCTTCCACCGCGTCCACGAGCAGAACGACGCCGTCCACCATAGATAAAATACGTTCAACCTCTCCGCCGAAGTCGGCGTGACCGGGCGTGTCGATAATGTTGATTTTCGTGCCTTTGTAATTAAGCGCGGTGTTCTTTGCGAGGATGGTGATTCCTCTTTCTCTTTCGATATCGCCGCTGTCCATAACTCTTTCGGCAACCACTTCGTTGGTTCTGAAAATGTTGTTTTGCTTCAGAAGCGCGTCCACGAGGGTGGTTTTGCCGTGGTCTACGTGCGCTATTATGGCGATGTTTCTTACGTCGTTTCTTACGTCCATACTTAACCTCTGTTAAAAAATACGTAATACAGTATAAACTTTGCCGATAAAATTGTCAAATAAACGGCAACGGCAAACGGAAAATGTGGACTTTTTTTTTATAATGTGGTATTATCTCGTTATGGATATACAACTTAAAAAAATATTGATGATAGCGACCGGCGGAACGATCGCCTCTAAAAAAAGCGAGGACGGATTGACTCCGTCGCTCACCTCCGACGAACTTTTGTCTTACGTTCCCGAAATCAGGGAGTTCTGTATTCCGTCGTCCTTGCAGACGATGAATATCGACAGTACGAACATCTGCGCCGACGACTGGCTCGTCTTAGAGGACGTTATCGAAAAAAATTACGAAAAATACGACGGTTTCGTCATATGCCACGGCACGGATACGATGGCGTATACGGCGGCTACGCTTTCCTATCTCATTCAGAACAGCCCCAAACCTATCGTAATAACGGGTTCGCAAAAACCTATCGATATGGACATAACGGACGCGAAAACAAATCTTTCGGACAGTTTTTTATATTGCTGCTCGAAGTACGCCAACGGCGTGCAGATAGTTTTCGACGGCAAAGTGATAAAGGGAACGAGAGCGAAAAAGACGAGAAGCAAAAGTTACAACGCTTTTTCGAGCATAAATTTCCCTTACACGGCTATAATTCAGGACGGACGCGTTATGCAATACGACAAAACGCGGAAACGTGGCAGGCCGAAGTTTTATCGCGAACTCGATAAAAAAGTGGGGCTTTTCAAACTCATTCCGGGCGCGAATCCGCTTATTCTCGACAAGTATTTCGAACTGCACGACGCCGTTATAATCGAAAGTTTCGGCACGGGAGGAATTCCGTCCGGCGAAAAATTCGGGTTTTACGATATCATCGATAAGTGGCGCAAAAAGGGCAAAATACTCGTCATGTGCACGCAGGTCGTGAACGAAGGCAGCGACATGACCGTTTATAAAGTGGGGAAAAGGCTGAAAGAGAAGTACGGTTTTTTAGAGTCTTACGATATGACGCCGGAAGCGGTGGTTGCGAAACTTATGTGGCTTCTCGCCTCCCGCCGCCGCATTGCGGACGTGAAGAAGGCTTTTTACAAAACCGTTGCCGACGATATTTTATACACAGAATAAATCCGCCTATAAGCCGATTAATCGGCGTTTTCTGCATTAAACAGGCGGTTACGGAGAAGAAAATGCTCAAAAAATTCGCGGGTTATTATAAACCGCATATGAAACTTTTTATCCTCGATATGGTCTGCGCGTTTACGGTTTCGGTTTTAAACCTTGCTTACCCGAAAATCGCGGGCAAAATCATCGAGGTCAAACAACTCGATTACGTTTTTACTTTTTCGGCGGTTCTGCTCGGAATTTTTTTGCTCAAAGCCGCGCTGAATTATCTTATCGTTTACTGGGGACACGTCGTGGGCGTGCGTATTCAGGGCGACATGCGCGCGGAACTTTTCGCGCATCTGCAAAAACTGCCGTTCGCTTATTACGACGAAACCAAAGTCGGCTCGATAATGTCGCGGCTTGTAAACGACCTGTTCGAGGTTTCGGAACTTGCTCACCACGGACCGGAGGACGTGTTTTTGTCCGTTCTTTCGATTATCGGCGCGCTCATAATGATATGTTTCATCAATCCGTGGCTTTCGCTCATTCTGCTTGCGATAATTCCGATTATGGTTTTCGTCGCTTCGAGATTGCGTATGAACTTAATCCGCGCTTTTTCCGCTTCGAGGGAGAAAACTTCGGAAATAAACGCCGCGGTGGAAAGTTCCATTTCGGGGATAAGAGTGGCGAAAGCGTACACCGCCGAAAGGCACGAGAAGGAAAAATTCGTCGCCGCGAACGAGGGACTTAAAGCCGCGCGTTCGATGCAATATAAGGCTATGAGTCGATTTAACACGGCGATGAGCCTTTCGATGGACATTCTTTATCTCGTCGCGTTCGCCGCGGGGGGATTGTTTTTCGTCAAGGATCTGATCTCTTCCGCCGACCTCACTTCTTACGTTTTATACGTTGCGATGCTTGTCACGCCGATACGTACTTTCGTCACGATTTTCGAGCAGATAGAAGAGGGTATGACGGGTTTCAAGAGGTTTATGGAAGTGATGAGCGTCGCCCCCGAAAAGGAAACGAAAAACCCCGTGAAGGTGGACAGGCTCAAAGGGGATATCGTTTTCGACAACGTAAGTTTCAGGTATAAAAAAGAAAGCGACGACGAAAAGAGCCTTATTTTAAACGACCTTTCGCTTGAAATAAAAGCGGGTTCGACCATTGCTCTCGTCGGACCTTCCGGCGGCGGAAAGACTACGCTTTGCAATCTTATCCCGCGTTTTTACGATATCGATTCGGGCAGAATCACCGTTGACGGCATCGATATCAACGATATGAGTTTATACGACCTGAGAAGAAATATCGGCTCGGTCGCTCAGGACGTGTTCATTTTCAGCGGTACGGTGAGGGAGAACATCGCTTACGGCGACTTCGACGCGACCGACGAACAGATCGAAAACGCCGCCAAACTCGCCAACATTCACGATTTCATCGTTTCGCTCGATAACGGTTACGACACTTACGTCGGGGAGCGCGGCGTTAAACTTTCCGGCGGGCAGAAGCAACGCGTGGCGATAGCGCGCGCGTTTTTGAAAAATCCGCCGATACTGATTTTAGACGAAGCGACTTCCGCGCTCGATAACGTCACGGAAATGCAGATTCAGCAGGCGCTCGAACGCCTTTCGGCCGGCAGAACGACGATAGTGGTCGCGCACAGGCTTTCGACCGTCAAAAACGCCGACGAGATAATAGTTTTCGGCGACGGCGGCATAGAGGAACGCGGCACGCACGACGAACTTATCGCAAAACACGGAATTTACGCCGAATTATACGAGTATCAGTTCAGACAATAAACGATAACGCGGCGACATATCCCGTCCGACCGGCGAATTGACGGCGCACGCAAACGGAGAAGAAAATGAAAAGGAAAAACAGATTCAGAAAAACACTCGAATATTTATGCGCGAGAAGGCGTATTTTAAGTTTCGTCGTCGCAGTTTTATCGGCGGCTGCTGCCGTCGGTTACGTCGTTTATGCCGGCGTCTGCGCTTTCAATATCGACAAAGTTAAGGAAACGATGAAAGGATTGTGGGGTTTTCAGTTTGTCGCGAGCGTCGGGCTTTACACCCTCTTTTCCGTTCTCGGTATAATTTTGTTTTCCGTTCTGGGGTTGTATCGCGCGCTGATGTGCTATTTTTATTATAAACTTTATAGGGGCAGCGTCGATTTTTATCGGGAAAGAGGAAAGGATATATTCCTTTTTTCGGCTTTATCGTTCGTTATGGCGGGCGTGTATTTTTTCCTTTATTATAAGGATGGCGTGACCATGCCGTATCTCGGTAAAGGCGGTTCTCTGACGGCGGCGATTATTTATCTGCTTTTCGGCGGGCTGCCGATCGCGGAAAAAATCGTCTGCGATATCACGGTTAAGATAATGAGAAAAGAAAGCGGCGCAAAAGTGCCTAAAAAGGACGATATCGAGGAAGAACTCGAAACCGACGCCGATTTAAGCGCGATGTCCTTATTCGGACGGACAAAGGGGGATATCGGGGCCGATTGCGATTACGGCAACGATTGCGATTGCGACGACACGAAAGAAAATTTATCCGTCGGGAAATCGTCGGAATATGCGGCGAAAAAAGCGGAAGATAAACCTGCGGCGAAAAAAGTTGCCGCCGAAGAGGATATTGCCGCAGAGGAAGAAAGAATAACGAAGAGTTACGGAAGAGCCGCCGGCAGGCTTGCAAGACGAATGAAAGAAATGGACGACGAGGAGGACGATTAAGTAGGCTTTATGGTCGGAACGTTTTACGTGTTACGAAAAAACGCAAAAAAAGTTGCAAATTATATCGGAATGTGATACAATAGACTTCACGTTGCTCACCGTCGCAAAAAAAGTCGGCAATCAGTTACGAAAAATCCGGCGGATACGTATATTGTATCAGGGGGAAAGTTTTACCGGATGATAAAAGAAACTTTTACTAACAATTTTATAGAGGATATTTGTCGCGAGTTCGGCATAGAAGGCGACTTCAAATATTTTGAAACGCTCACGAACGGGCATATAAACACTTCTTTCAAGGTTTATTTTTATCGGGACGGCGAAATGAAGGACTATTGTCTGCAGAGAATCAATTCCTACGTCTTTAAAAATCCGCAGGCGGTGATGGAGAATATTTCAAACGTCACGGAGTACATAAGGGATAAAATCAAAGCGACGGGCGTTACGGCGAAAAGGTCGGTTCTTCATTTTCAATCGGCAACGAGCGGCAAGTATTATTACGTTGGTCCTAACGGCGGTTTCTGGCGTTGTTCGCGCTATATCGACGGGTCGGAAACTTATAACGAAACGGATAATCTCGGCATTATCGAAGAAACGGGCAGAGCGTTCGGCGATTTTCAACTCAAACTTGCCGATTTCCCCGTGAAAAAGCTCAACATAACCATTCCGCATTTCCACAACACGATCATGCGTTACAAAGCGTTCGGGGAAGCCGTGAAAAACGACGAAGCGCACCGCGCGGGTGGCGTTGAGGCGGAAATCGGGCAGTACAGAGCGCTCGAAGAAACGGCGACGGAAATGTATAAAATGCAAAGGCGAGGGGAACTCCCGTTAAAGGTTACCCATAACGACACAAAGTGTAACAACGTTCTTTTCGATAAGATAACGGGAGAGTATCTTTGCGTTATCGATCTCGATACCGTTATGCCCGGGCTTGTGGGGTTCGATTTCGGCGATGCGATCAGGTTTATCGCGAATTCCGCCGGAGAGGACGAAAAAGACCTTGCCAGAGTCGGGCTTGACCTCGATAAGTTCGAAGCGTTCTCCAAAGGGTTCACGGGTAAGTTGAAAGACGTTATGACGCCCGCCGAAAAAGATACGCTCGCGCTCGGCGCGCTGACGATGACGACGGAATGCGGTCTGCGGTTTTTAACCGATTATTTAAGCGGCGACGTTTACTTCAAAACCGCTTATCCCGAGCATAATCTCGACAGGGCGAGATGTCAACTCGCGCTCGCGAAGGATATGATTTTAAAATATGACAAAATGAAGGCGATTGTCGGGAAATATGCCGATTAACCGACTTATAGACCGATATTTGATATATGCCGACAAAACGGCTGCAGGCCGGTATTTGATAAAAACAAATTTAAAACGCAGGGTTTAAATCCCTGCGTTTTTTTCGCGGCTTGCTTAAAATGCGGGCGGCGGAATTTGCTTTTTCGGCAAATTCCGCCGCCTTACTTTATTTTAAAACCTGCGTTATTCCGATTTCAGAAGATAACGTTTTTCAAAGTAATAAGTCGTTACGAAGAGCGAAAGCGCGAGAATTATCATCGCCGCCGCTTTCACCGCGTTTCTCTTGCTGTTTTTAACGATGAGATCGTTTTTTACGTATCCGATTTTTCCGTCGTAAACGATTTTCGCGTAGTCGCCGGAAACGGAAAGCAGAATGACTTGTTTATAAGACGTGATTTCGTCGGTTACGGTGGTGAGATCTTCGGCGTAAACCGTCGCGCCGTTTTTCGCGTAAACGTAAGCGTTTCCGAGCGCGGCGTATTCCGTTTCCGACAAATAATTTTCCGCAACGAACGTCTTGGGGATAAATCCTTCCGCGTCGCCGATTTTCACGACGTAATAATCGTCGCCGTTGAAATTCAGTTCGCCCGTAATCGCGATTTTATCGTATTTTTTCGCCGTGGCGGCTGCCGCGTAAACTTTTCTCAGCGCGGGCAATCCGTAAGTTCTGAAATCGGTCATCGCGTAAGCCGTTTTTTCGAGCGGCGTAACGCCGAACGCGCTTGTTTCGATAAAGTCGGTTTTGCGGGCTATCGCGGCGTGATTGTCGTTGATGACGAGATAATATTTTCCGCCGAGATCTTTCACCGCGTAAGAGTTTTCGCCGTCCTCTATGGCGAATTTCTCAAACGCGAAGAATTCGCTCGAAAGTTCCGAGGCTTTTATCTCGAAGAGTTTCGCGCCCGTTCTCAGTTTTCCGTAGGTTTCGTTTTTCGAATAATCGAAAGAGAAATCGGACGGAATATCGATCGTGTAAGGCGTCGAGATTCCGAGATTCGCGTGAGCGGAAGAGCGGAGAATAAGTCCTTCGAAGATGAAGTAAGCGTATGCCGAATCGCACCCCGCGCACATTGCGGTGGCCGGTTTTATCGTTCCGAGGTTGCCCGAGGTTTCGAGCGTTCTCGAGAAAACTTTTTCCGCGCCGTTATAACATTCTGTGAGATTATTCTCGTAAAGCAGATAAATTTTACCGTCCAGATCGGTTTGCATCGAAAGAAGATTTTTCGATACGGGAACCCTTACCATGTGCGATTTTACGCCGTTTTCGTATTTATAGACGTCGTAACCGCTCCCTCCGGGAATTTTAACCGAGAAGTAAAGCGAGTTGAACGGGTCTACGGCAAGGTTTGTCGCCGCGCCGTCGATATCGTCGAATCTCGCCGTCTGAACAAGTCCGGGCGAAGAACTCGCCGTGTCGAGCGAGAACAGAACGGGGTGGTTGAGTTGCGAGCCGATAAAGTAAAACACGCCGTCCATGCAAGCGATGTCCCTGATCTGTATGCTCGAAAGATTTTCGGAGGAATCGAATATCTTTTCCAGCCCGAGAATGGGGTTTTCGTCGTCCGCGGCGGTGATTTTCGCCACCGTGATTTTAGACGTGAGATTGGTTGAGTTAAACGTGGAATAAGCGACGTAATCGCCGTAAACCGCAAATTCGTCCACCGACGACTCGAGGTCTATTCTGTGGTACGTTCTGTTTTCGGGAACGTCGTCCGCGTTGCCGATTACGACTATTCTGTCCTCGTCAAGCGCGTAAATATTGTCGCCGTACATCGTGATATCCTGAGCCTTGCCGGTCAGTCTGTTGACGGCTTTGGAGTTCGTCGTTATCGCGAAGTCGGTGAATTTGCCTTTGTCGAGGTCGAATTCCTGAACGGCGTTAATGGAGTTTTTCGGGTCGGAATTGTCGGAATCGACGACCCAGAGTTTTCCGTCCACAACGCACAAGCCCTGCGGATTCCAGAGTTTTCCGAGATCTCTTTCGCCCTCTTCCGAAACTCTGCAGATTTCCGTGGTTTCGGGCGTCGAATCGGACGGGTTGACCGAAAACAGACCTTCGCTCGTGGAGTAAAACAGTTCATTGCCCGTTTCTTTGCTTTGGGCGAGAGATTTCACGTTTTCCACGCCGGTGACGATTTTCCTCGCGACGGAGTTGACGGGGGAATATTCGAAAATCGCTTTGGCGTCGTTGGAGTGGAAGAAAGTTTTTTCGTTATCCGCAAGGTATATCGCGGTAAGCCCCGTTATTTCGTAACAGTATTTATTTTCCGATTTCTGAGTAAACGCGAGCGAACCGTCCTCCGCGACGGAAAGGTCGTAATAAATGACGGCGCTGTTCGTCGTGACGGCTATCATATCTCCGTAAACGGAAAAACCGTAACTGCACGAAAGCCCTGCCGATACCTGCGGGCGGTTGCCTGCCGAATCGAAATCGGAAACGTCGATGTAATAGATGTTCGACCACTGAGTGAAGATGAGAAAGTTTTTATATTTCGCTATCGACGGAACGCCTATCGCGGACGAACCGTCTATTTTTATCGAGCGGAACTGTTCGCTTCCCGTTTCTCCCGAGCATTTGTAAATCATAATCGCGCCCGCATGCGAAATCGCGACGAACGTATCGCCGTCGTCCTCGTAGCGGCATATCGCGTAAGGGTTATCGAGTTTGTAATACTGAAGATAACTCGTCGGCAAGAAAATGTCGGTGGCGATCGGATCGCCGGAAACTCCCGCGTCGCCCGTATCGTTTCCTTCCGCAAGGGCTTTGCGTACGGAGAAAATGTCCCCGTTCGTCGAACCCGCCGGAATCGACGGCGAGAGCGATAACGCCGAGAATAAAAATATTAAGATTAAAAGAGCGGTTGTTAATTTTTTCATTCGTATTTCCGTGCGCCGTAACGGCTTTCCGTCGGCGTTTTGATTACTTGTTTTGAGTGTATAATTATACGCTTAAATAAATTATAACATACTTTTTTGAAAAAGCAAATACTTTGACAATTTTTTTCCGAGTTTTTTTGTTCGACGGATTTCGACACTCTCCGACAAATTTTTGAAATAAATTACGACAGACATATGTCATATTTCTTTTTGTATTATACAACACGAACAAATGTTCGCTTTTCAAATATTTTTTTAAAAAAAAGGTACAGAAAAGTCTTGAAAAACAAAAGCGGACGAATATAATCCGGGTTATAAAAAATTCAAAGGGAGGAGTTGCGAATGTTTATCGAACAAAAAGCGTTGCTCAGAAGCCTCGATCAGATAAGCGGAATAATCGAGAGTATGGACAGGAGGTTTATGTTGAAAGCCATAGGGAGTTTTTCGTGCAGACTTCCTGCGGAGGCGCAGGCGAACAGACTTATCGAACTCACCGAACGCAAAAAGATTCTTTTGATTCTGCGGCTTGATATTTACGAGGCTCTCCGCGCTTTAAAACCCGAGTACAGACGAATTCTTGCGGAAAAGTACGGATTCGACGAAGAAAAGAGAGGCGTAACCGACGAAAAGAACAGAAGTTATTATAAAAAACTCGCCCTGGCGACCGGGAAATTCGTCAAGGCGCTCGAAAGCGGAGGACTTACCGCCGAGAAAATACGTACCCTCGCGACTTCTTTTCATTTTCTGAGCGAGGCGATCGCCGTGGAAAAATCTCACTCGATAAGCGCGGCTAACTTCGGCGCGCTTAAAAACACTTCGGGCAAGAGTTTCAAACCTGCCGCCCCGAAACCGGAAGAAACCGAGCAGACCGGAACCGAGCAGACCGGAACCAAACGCGCCGGAACCGAAATATCCGCGGCTGCGCGGACGGCGGAGAGTGAAAGCAATGCTTAATAATCGTCGTCGAATTCGTTCCCGGTTATGGCTTCGTCTTTCGCGCTCCCCTTTCCGGAGGGGCGGAAAAGCAGATAAACGATAGAAATGGCTACGGCGGAAACGGCTATTATAACGGCGAGTTGAACGCCGTTCCCGAGCGAGGAAGAAGTCGTTTCGCTTTGCCCCGACGTCGTTTCGCCCGCGCTTTCGTCAATGCTTTCTTCCTCGGGTTCCAATCTCGGTATTGCAAACGAAAAAACCGAGTTAATCGATATATAGCCGAGGTATTTATCTCCGGAAGTTGTGGAAACAAGTCCGAAAACATACTTTTCTCCGTCGGGTTTTGCGAGTATTCCGTAATAATCGACGGTGCTGTTTTGCGTTATGGTTTCGGTTATCGTGAAGTCGGTGTCCTTATATAACATACAGGTCTGATTCACCGTCAGCGTAAGCGCGGGGTAAACGACCTGCGGAACTTCTTCGACGATATGGAGTTCGTCCGTTGCGACGTAACCTTTAGCCGACGGCTTTGCGGGGGTGTCGCCCCGATATTCCACTTTCGCGCTCACGCCGTTTATCGAAAGAACTTTAACGTAATACCCGTAAGGCAGAACGAACCAGGGAACGGTCAGAGAAGAATCCATATATAATATAACGTTTTCGGAGAGTACGCGCGAGTATCTCGTTTCGCCCGCCTCGGCGTAATATCGGGCGGAAAACAAACCCGAAAGCGGAAAGAGAGATATTACGAACAGCGCGATCGGCGCGATAAGACATTTTTTCATGGTACAAAGATTATAACTTATCGTCGGGCGTGAAAAAAGGAATAAGAAAAGGAAAAAAAGGAGTTCTTGTCGTTTATGACGGAAAAGGAAATAATAGAAGCGATACGGAAAATCGAAAACGAGCAGGAAAGACGAAAAAAACTGCCAATCAACAATTACAATACGGGGGAGAAAAAGCATCTCAAACAAATCGCGTTTCACAAGTGCCTTAAACGTAACCGTTGGGTTTTCGGCGGAAACAGAAGCGGGAAAACGGAGTGCGGGGCGGTGGAAGCGATATATATGGCGAGGGGAATTCATCCTTACCGCAAGAACAGAAAAGACGTTTTCGGGTGGGTGGTGTCGCTGTCGCGCGAGGTGCAGAGGGACGTGGCGCAAAGCAAAATAATGAAATATCTCCCCAAAGAATGGATTTCCGAAATAATAATGAGTTCGGGGCGGAAAGATTGCCCCGAAAACGGAATAATCGATCAGATAAAAATCAAAAACGTTTTCGGCGGAATTTCCACGATAGGTTTTAAAAGTTGCGATCAGGGCAGGGAAAAATTTCAGGGCAGTTCGCTCGATTTCGTCTGGTTCGACGAAGAGCCGCCCGAGGATATTTACCGCGAGTGCAAAATGCGCGTTATAGATAAATGCGGCGATATTTTCGGAACGATGACTCCGCTTAAAGGGCTTACCTTCGTTTACGACGAGATTTTTCTCAACTCGGGAAATTCGCCCGAAGTTTGGTACGAGTTTGCCGAGTGGGCGGATAACCCTTTTTTGTCCGGGCGCGAAATAACCGATCTTTCGTCGTCGATGAGCAAGGAAGAACTCGATTCCCGCCGTTACGGCAGATTTTCCGCTTCGTCCGGGCTTGTTTATCCCGAATTCGACGAAAATATCCACGTCGTAGAGCCGTTTGTTCCGCCTTACGAGTGGCAGTGCAACATATCGATAGACCCGGGACTGAACAATCCCCTTTCCGCGCATTGGTATTACGTGGATTACGACGACAACGTATACGTCGTCGCCGAGCATTTCGAGGCGGGGAAAGACGTGGAGTATCACAGCCGCAGAATCAAAGAGATAAGCGACGAAATAGGCTGGCGGCGGGACGGCGACGGAAGAATACGCGCGCTCATCGATTCGGCGGCTAATCAGAAAACGCTCGCCGCGCTCAAAAGCGTCACGGAATTATTCTGCGAACACGGCATACTCGTGAATCCGAACGTGAACAAGGATTTGTTTTCGGGCATCGCGAGGGTTAAAGAATATCTCAAAAACAAGAGAATTTTCATCTTCAGAAACTGCGTGAATCTTATCCGCGAACTGAAACGTTACAGATGGAGCGAGGGCGACGTTCCCAAAAAAACGGACGACCATTGTCTTGACGAACTGCGTTATTTTATAATGTCAAGACCGCAGGTGAAACAACCTCAGCCGCATATGACGGCCGTTCAGAAGGACAAAGCACGCCTTGCGAGGAAGATTTCCAAAAGCCGCAGGGCGGCGGCGCGATAACCCGGCGGACCGATAATCGCCGGAGAGATAACCGTCGGACCGATAATCGACGGAACGAAACCGCCGCGACCTGATAAACTGCGGCGGCGGCAATCCGGCGGCGCGATAAGATTTATCGCATATCGTTTGCAAAAAAAATTTTTAACGAATATTTTTTTAATTACGGGCTTGTCTGCTTTTGCCCGGAAAACCTCGAAAACAGGTAAAAACGTTCCGAAAAAACACAAAAACGCCGATTTTTTCACAATGTCGCGCGGCTACATTTTGTGAATAAAAAAATGCATAAATACAATATCTTGTGGTTTTTTTGTGCTAATGAGCAAAATGTTGCAACGGCAACACATATTGAGCCTGTCGTTGTGGTATACTTTGTGAGCCAGCCGAAAGGACGAAAACGCGGAGATGCCGCTCCGTTCGTCCGGCGGAACATTCAGAACATTTACAAGTTGAACAGAGGTGAGAAAAATGAAAATTATCAAGAGAAGCGGAGTAGAAGCGGCGTTCGATCGCAGTAAAATAACAGCCGCGGTGACAAAGGCGAACGAATCGGTTGCGCAGGGGAAAAGACTCACCAAAAAACAGATCGAACTCATCGGCGATAACGTTACGGAGATTGCGTCGAACAGAAGAAGAGCGTTAAGCGTCGAAGAGATTCAGGATATCGTGGAAAACCAGATCATGGATCTCAAGGCGTTCGACGTGGCGAGAAAATATATAACTTATCGTTATACCCGTCAACTCGTCAGAAAATCCAACACCACCGACGAGCAGATTCTCAGCCTTATCGAATGTAATAACGAAGAGGTAAAGCAGGAAAACTCCAACAAAAACCCGACCGTGAACAGCGTTCAGAGGGATTATATGGCGGGCGAAGTGAGCAAGGACATCACCAAGAGGATTCTTCTGCCCAAAGAGATCGTCGACGCGCACGAAGCCGGCGTAATCCATTTCCACGACGCCGATTATTTCGCTCAGCATATGCATAACTGCGACCTCGTAAACCTCGAGGATATGCTTCAGAACGGCACGGTCATAAGCGGCACGCTCATCGAAAAACCGCACAGTTTTTCCACGGCTTGCAACATCGCCACGCAGATAATCGCGCAGGTTGCCTCCAATCAGTACGGCGGGCAGTCCATTTCGCTCACGCATCTCGCTCCGTTCGTCGATATCAGCAGGCAGAAAATCAGAAAACAAGTCACCGAGGAACTCAAAGAACTCGGCATCGACGACGAGAATAAAATAACCGAATTCACCGAGAAAAGGCTTCGCGACGAAGTTTCGAGGGGAATTCAGACGATACAGTATCAGGTGGTAACCCTGCTCACCACGAACGGTCAGGCTCCGTTCATAACGGTGTTCATGTACCTCAACGAGGCGAGAAGCGAACGCGAAAAAGCCGACCTCGCGATGATTATCGAGGAAACTCTTTTGCAGAGAATGAAGGGCGTGAAGAACGAGTCGGGCGTTTATATTACCCCCGCGTTCCCCAAACTCATCTACGTTTTAGAGCCGGATAACATCGAGGAGAATACGAAATACTGGTATCTCACCGTTCTTGCGGCAAAGTGTACGGCGAAACGTATGGTCCCGGACTATATTTCCGAGAAGAAAATGCTCGAATATAAGGTGGATAAAAACGGCGAGGGGCATTGCTACACCTGCATGGGTTGCAGAAGTTTCCTCACTCCTTACGTCGACGAAAACGGAAAACCGAAATATTACGGCAGATTCAATCAGGGCGTCGTCACGATAAACCTCGTGGACGTGGCGTTGTCGTCCGGCGGCGACGAAAAGAAATTCTGGGAGATTTTCGACCAGAGACTCGAACTTTGTTACAGAGCGTTGATGTGCCGACACAACAGACTTAAAGGAACTCTTTCGGACGCCGCGCCCATTTTGTGGCAGTACGGCGCGCTCGCAAGGCTGAAAAAGGGCGAAACGATCGATAAATTGCTTTACGGCGGTTATTCCACGATTTCTCTCGGCTACGCGGGGCTTTACGAATGCGTCAAATATATGACGGGCAAATCGCATACGGATGCCGAAGCGAAACCGTTCGCTCTGAGCGTGATGCAGTATATGAACGATAAGTGCAAGGGCTGGAAAGCGAAGGAAAACATCGACTTTTCGCTTTACGGCACTCCGCTCGAAAGCACCACTTATAAATTCGCGAAATGCCTGCAGAAGAGATTCGGCGTTATCCCGGGCGTGACCGACAAGAGTTACATCACGAACAGTTATCACGTTCACGTTTCCGAGAAGATCGACGCGTTCACGAAACTGAAATTTGAAAGCGAATTCCAGCAACTTTCTCCCGGCGGGGCGATAAGTTACGTCGAAGTGCCGAACATGCAGAACAACATCGAAGCCGTTCTCGCGCTTATGAAGTATATTTACGAAAACATAATGTACGCCGAACTCAACACCAAGAGCGATTATTGTCAGGTGTGCGGTTACGACGGCGAAATTCAGATAGTCACCGACGACGACGGAAAACTCGTATGGGAATGTCCGAATTGCCACAACCGCGATCAGTCGAAGATGAACGTTGCGAGAAGAACGTGCGGATATATCGGCACGCAGTATTGGAATCAGGGCAGAACTCAGGAGATAAAAGAGAGAGTTTTGCACCTTTAATCGACTTATAGGCGGACTATTACGATTTTATGAATTACGGCGAAATAAAATTTTACGACATAGCCGACGGCACGGGCGTAAGAACGTCGCTCTTCGTTTCGGGGTGCAGAAATTGTTGCGAGGATTGTTTCAATCGCGAAACGTGGTCGTTTTCTTACGGTAAACCTTATACGCAAGAAACGGAAAACGCGATCATCGAAAGCCTTAAACCCGATTATATCGCGGGGCTGAGCATTCTCGGCGGCGAGCCGTTTGAAAAAGAAAATCAACCGGAAGTTTTAAAACTCGTCGCAAGGGCGAAAAAAGAGTGCCCGGACAAAAGCGTATGGATATATTCCGGGTTCACTTTCGAGGAATTGCTCGGCGGTTCGAGAGCGTCGGGGCAAACCGCGGAAGAGATTTTAAAACTCGCGGACGTGCTTGTGGACGGGCGGTTCGACAAGACGAAAAAGAACATTTCCCTGAAGTTCAGGGGAAGCGAAAATCAGCGGATAATCGACTTAAAGCCTAGTTTATTGCAAAAAAAGGCGATTATAAAGGAGATCTGAAACTATGAAAATCAAGGTTAAAAAACTGACTCCGGAGGCGGTTGTTCCCACGCTTGGAAGTAAATTCGCGGCGGGCGCGGATTTGTATTCTGCGGAAAAGGGCGACGTCGTTATTGCCCCCGGCGAAACGAAATTCATAGGGACGGGTATCGCCGTCGAAATCCCGGAGGGTTACGTCGGGTTGGTTTACGCGCGCAGCGGGCTTGCCTGCAAAAGAGGGCTTGCGCCGGCGAACAAAGTCGGGGTTATCGACAGTGATTATCGCGGCGAGATAAAAGTCGCTCTTTTGAACCACGGCAAAGAACCGCAGACGCTCGAAAAGGGCGAAAGAATAGCGCAGATGGTCGTCGCGCCCTATCTTTCGGTTACTTACGAGGAAACGGACGAACTTTCGGACACCGAACGCGGCGAAGGCGGTTTCGGCTCGACGGGAAGAAAATAACTCGTTAAAAATAAATGCAACGGGCGGGAAATTGCGAAGCCGACTTCGCAATTTCCCGCCTTTTTTCGGGTTTTGCAAGGTTTTATCAAAATAAAACGAAAAAATCGCTTGTATTATATTGACAAAATACAATTAAAAGTATAAAATGTAAATGTTATAACTAGGATTACCGTCTGCGACAAACGCGCGGAAGTCTTGCGCGGCGAGCGTTCGCGGAGAAAAGCGAAAGCGAAAAACGGCAGTCCAGAATTCCATTATATGGGAGAATTTACTATGAAGAACAAAAAGTTTTCGGGCATCTTCGCGTTATTGCTCAGCGTATGCCTTGCTCTCACGACGTTTTCGTTTATCGGCGCTAAAGCCGACGGAACGACGCCGGATGCGGAAAGAACGGTTGTCGCCGCTTTGAAATACGACCTCACCGAACTTTACGAAGGCGCGTCGGCTGTCGTATCCGTTGCCAAAAAGGACGGAACGGTTGCCGTAAACGGCGTAGATCCCGAAAGAGATACCGAAAAAGTTGTCGATTATTGGTACGGAACTACCGCGAAAGAAAACGATAAAGACGTTCTGAAAGACGGTACTACCATCGTTTTTAACTATGTCGGAGAGAATCCGGAATACACGGTCAAACTCAAAGTTACCAACAAATCGGGCGAAGAAGAGGAAAAAACCGTAAAAGTTTCCGTCGATTCCAAAGCGGACGGAACTCCCGCGTACAATCTCGACACGGCTGTTTTGAATAGCGTTGCCGCAGCAATTTCCGCCGCGGAAGTAAACGACGACAAGAAACTCGTTCTTCCCGTAGAAATCTGGGATCTTCTTTCCGGCGTGAAGAACTATCCTATTTCGCAGGTAACCGCGAAGATTTACGTCAAGAATCCTGTTTCCGGCTGGTCGTCGTCTTATTCCACTTCGGGGAAAAAGACTTCCTCCTCGCTGAAAGTTACGCTTTCCGAAAGGGGTACGTACGCTTTTTACGTTTTCTTCTCCGTTAAGGCTTACGATCCGCTCGACAACAAAGCGTATAAAGAAATCAATATGGAGAAAAAATCGGAATGGAAAGAATTTTCTCCGTCCGATAAACCCGCCGGGTTCTATAGCGTTGAAAAAGATACCGACGGCAACGAAGTTCTTAAAGACCTTCAGATTCCCGTTTTCACTTTCAATTATAACCCCGGTCAGAACGTTACGATAACCGAAAAGATCTCTGTTCGTACCGGCAAAGTCGGTATGGCGTACAGTTCTCTTTCGTTCACGATCGAAAACGCGAACAAAGCCGAATGTGTGATTATGTACGCGCCGCTTAACTCGGATAACTGGGTAGTCGCGTCCAACTCCAAGGCAGAAGGCGCAACCTCCGCGGAAATCAAAAAGGCCGTTGCGGAATATGACGAAAAGTCGTTGAAGAAATATTCATCCGGCTCGTCGGTTTCCTTCACGCCGCTCGCAAAAGGTCAGTTCAAGGTCGTCTGCAAGGCGATGGGCGCAAATTCCACCGATCTCGTTCAGAAGGAAAGCACGATCATCAACGTCAGAAGCGAAATGATTGTCCGTCCCACCGAAAACACAGCGATAAGAGATTTCTTCAAGAACAACACTCTTTCGGTGATATTCCTCGGAGTTGCTATCCTTTGCCTTATCGCGATAATCGTAATCGCATTCTGGAAACCGAAGGGAGATAAACCTGCCGCTAAGGTGGAAGATAAGCCCGCTAAGAAAGCCGCAAAAGCGGAAGAAAAAGCCGTTGTTGAGGCCGACGACGAAGACGTTGCTCCCGAAACTTCGGTCGAAGAAGCCGGGGAAGCGCCTGCGGAAGAAGTAACCGAAGAAACCGCCGAACCCGTTGAGGAAGCGGAAGACACCGAAGCGCCCGCGGAAGAAACGGTTGCCGAAGAAGCCGCTCCCGAAACCGCGACCGAAGAAGTTAAGGCGGAGGCTACGGCAGCCGCTCCCGAAACGACCGAAACGAGCGAAAAGACGGAAGAACCCAAAGCGGAATAAAAACGACAAATCAAAATCAAAGACCGCCGAGAAATTCGGCGGTCTTTTTTGCTGTCCGACAGATTTTTAGTTGAAAAGCGTTGTATTTATTATATATCACCCGAAGGAAACGGTGTTTTTGTTAAAACATAATTCCCGTCTTGTTGCTCACGCCGACGGCGATTATTATGCGATTAGCATAAAAATTCAAATTGATTTTTCCTTTTTTATATAATAAGCCGTATGGATTGTCGGGATTCCATGCTGCGCCGGCTTCTACGGTCTTAAAACCGTATTTTTTCATTGCGGTTTCGATTTCGTCCGCCGTGGATTTCACGGTAAGTCCGTATACGTTTACGGCTGGGTCGGTAATCGTTATGCGCGTGATGCGTTGCGTTTTGTCGGAGTAGTCGGGATAAGAAGTAATCGTATAAATAACGCATTCTTCGGGATCTGTTTGTTCGCCGTTCTCGTTTATCGTCGGAGTGTAAGCAGAGCCGTAATATTCTTGTCCGCCCATCATTCCGTAACGTGCTTTACAATTTGAAAGGTCTATATCGTCCGCATTGTCGCAAATCCAGAATTCGAGATTTGTTTCCGGTTTTTCAAAGCCGTTTTCGCCGCATCCGAAGAGAGTAAGTAAAAAAACGGCGGCTAAAAATACCGTTAAGGTTCTTGAGATCCTCTTCATTAAAAAATCCTCCTTTTCGCAAACTTTGATTTACGTTAAACAGTAACAACACTGGTTAATAAATTTGTGTCTTTCCAATCTTTTCTGCACTGTGAACAAAACAAAGTGCATCAAAATGCTTTATTGCTTCATTTACTTCATCCTTTCCATGCTTCTTGAGATAAATTGTTAAAAATCCTATTTCAGCTTCATTGGTAGAATGCCAAGTTCCATATTCGATACGCTCAACATTTTTCCAATTAAAGTCCGCAATAGCAAATTCATGTGAAATAAATTTTTCTTTATATTCCGCCTTAATCGAAACAGAAACACAATTTGTCGCAAAGTTATTCTCACACCCACTAAAAATCCCTAAACACATAATCATCACCAATCCTATCATGCAACTAAACAGTAACAACACTCTTACATAAAAATTTTTATTTGATCGTAATTTCATAAGTTTACCTTCCTAAATTATTTTTTGTTTTGCTTGTTCAATAGCGATATCAATTTGCTCTTGTGTTATGGACTGATATTCACCATCTATTTTCGGATAAGAAACGCATTTTATTCTTCTTGCTCTGTAGACATATGCAGTAACTGCAGTATCATGATATATTTCTACTACTGCATATCCAACAATATGTTCTCCCACTTTCCAAACTAAATCAATATATGCTTGTTCAATTTCATCACTAACGTTTTTTTGCCAATAAAAACCATGGCCTGGTTTAAGAGTTGCTTTTTTGCTATAAACAGGACCTGTCAACAGTAAACATCCAACTTCAACACTACACTCGATAGTTGCACTATCGTCGTCATAGTATAAAGTGATCGGTTCCCCAGTCCAATCCATTGAATCACTGTACCGAAATAGAGAACAATCTACCATATCCATCGCTTCTTCTTCGATTATTTTATCCGGATTACAACCGCCAAACAAACAAAGTACCATAATCATCACCAATCCCATTATTACTAATTTTTTTGTCATAATTTCATTTCTCCTTTGGACGCCTTTTCGTCCGCTTGTTGCGCTTAAGCTCATATGGCAAGCATCATAACAAACATATTATATCATATTTATGCCATTTGTCAATATCGGGTTTAAAAAAATCGATTACAGAGATATAATCGCCCGAAATGCGTTTAAACCGCAAAACCTGTTTTTAACAAAATTTTTTATTTTATTTTTTTGAGTATCCGAACCGTCGGCGGTTGATTTTCTTTCAATAAAATGCTACAATCAAAAGGGGTAAAACCGGACTTCGTCGGCGATGACGAGCGGAATCCCCAAAAGAATAAATATGCAAAAAACAAGAAAATGCGGAATATTGTTGCCGCTCGCTTCGCTTCCTTCGGAAGAGGGAATAGGAACATTCGGCAAAAACGCGTATAAATTTATCGATTATCTGGCTTCCGCCGGAGTGAAAATATGGCAGATTCTGCCGCTCTTGCCGCTTTCTTACGGCAACAGTCCGTATTCGCCGTGCGCGTCCGAGGCGTTTTGTCATTATTATATAGACCTGCAAACGCTCGGAGAGCAAGGTTTGTTGACGGCGGAGGAAATTTCTTCGGCGAATTTCGGGAGCGATCCGCGCAGGATAGATTACGGCGCGTTGTTTTCGGAAAAAACTAAAATTCTCAAAAAGGCGTACCGCCGTTTCGATAAGAACAGCGACGAATGGAGGGCTTTCGTTGCGGGCGGAAAGTATGCCGATTACGCCGTGTTTATGACGCTCAAGGAGAGATTTTCCTATCGCGACAGCGCGGAATGGGGAGAATATAAAACGTTCGATAATCGGCTTATAGCGGCATTTATCGGGAGCAATCGCGATAATTACGAGTTTTTTTTGTTCACGCAATACCTTTGCGAAAAGCAGTGGCGCGCGCTTAAAGCCTACGCCAACGAAAACGGCGTGGAGATTCTCGGGGATATTCCCATTTATCTCGCGCGGGACAGCGTGGAAGTGTGGAAATACGGCAAAGAATTGTTTTCGCTTGACGACGACGGAACGCCTTCCGAAGTTGCCGGCGTTCCGCCCGACGCGTTCTCGGAGAACGGGCAACTTTGGGGCAATCCCGTTTACGACTGGGAAAAAATGAAGAAGAACGGCTATAAGTGGTGGAAAAACAGGCTGAATTATTGTCTTTCCGTTTACGATATAGTCAGGCTCGACCATTTCAGGGGTTTCGACAGATATTATTGCGTCAAATCGGGCGAAAAGTCGGCTAAAAACGGAGAGTGGAAGGACGGACCGAAGTTCGGGCTTTTCAAGGATTTCACGGAGGCGAAAATCGTTGCCGAAGATCTCGGCGTTATCGACGACGGAGTGAGAACTCTCATGCGAGAAACCGGTTATCCGGGGATGAAAGTTATGTCGTTCGGTCTTAGCGACGACCCGTATTCCGAACACAAACCGTCGAACTATCCGGAAAACTGCGTCGGTTACACCGGCACGCACGATAACGAGCCGCTGAAAGTTCTGTTTTCCGACGAAAATCCGCAAAAGGAAATCATTGAAAAAGACCTTAAATCGGAGTGCGAAAAAGAGGGCGTCAAAGGATCGTTGAAAACGGTAGACGCAAAGATAAGCGCGGCTATAAGGCTGTTATTGGCGTCAAAAGCGTTCATTGCCGTGATTCCGTTTCACGATCTGAAGCGGTTCGGCGAGGAAGCGAGAATCAACGCGCCGTCCGTGTTTTCGGATAAAAACTGGTCGTTCAGATACGTTCCGGGCGACTTTGACGAACAGACGAAAAGACGGCTGAAAAAATGGATAAAAGCGTATGCAAGATAAGGCGTCTTGTTGCTGCGGGCGCGATTTGCAAACAATCAGGAGAAGAGTAAATGAAATTTATTCACGCCGCGGATATTCACCTCGGCTCTAAAATCGAAGCGAAACTTCCGCCGGAAAAAACGGAAGAAAGAAAAGCCGAAGTGCGGCTGGCTTTCAAGAATATGGTCGAAAAAGGCAGGGCTGCGGGCGCGAACGTTATCGTCCTCGCGGGCGACGTTTTCGACAGCGACAGACCGCTCAAAAAGGATAAAGATTTTTTTTACAGCGTCGTGAGGAACAATCCCGACATTGATTTTCTGTACCTTCGCGGTAATCACGACAATCAGGAATCCTACGACGAAGAATTCGACAATCTGAAAACTTTTTCCCCGGAATGGACGAGTTACGCTTACGGCGACGTGGTTTTCAGCGGAATAGAAACCGTCGCGGAGAATTATTCGTCGATGTATTCAACCATTAATCTCAACCCGGAAAAGACGAATATAGTAATTCTGCACGGGCAAAAGAGCGAGTCCGTCGGCGACGGCAAGATAAATATCCTTAAACTCAAAAACAAAAACATCGATTATCTCGCGCTCGGGCATATCCATTCGGCAAGCATCGGCAAAATCGACGAAAGAGGTTTTTACGCTTATCCGGGGTGTCTCGAAGGTCGCGGGTTCGATGAAACGGGCGTTAAAGGGTTTATTCTCGCCGAGGCGGAAAACGGGAAAGTTTCCGCTAAGTTTATCGAAAATTCTATAAGGAAAACCGACGAGTTTATCGTGGACGTTTCCGGGGCGCGTGATTCCTACGAGGCGTTCAAAATCGCGAAAAACAGTATAAAAGCCGACAAAAAAGACCTGATAAGGCTTGTTTTGAAGGGGGAAATTTCTTTCGATAACGACGGGCTGAAAGATGAAACCGAAAATCTTTTTTCGGGCGAATACTATTTCGTTTCGGTGAAAGACAACACGCTGAGAAAATTCGACCTCGAAAAAATCGCAGGCGACCTTTCGCTGAGAGGCGAATTCATAAGGCTTGTTTTAAGCGACGAAAAACTCGACGACGAAACCAAACAAAAGGTCATTTCCGCGGGACTTAAAGCCCTTTCGGGCAGAGAAGCGGACTTATGACGAACGCGAAAATTTTTACGGAGTCGGACTTATGATTATAAAGAGAATAGGAATCGAAAATTACGGAAAAATAAGCGGCCTCGATATGAATTTTTCGGGCGGAATCAATGAGATAACCGAGGATAACGGCTTTGGCAAAACCACTATCGCGTCGTTCATAAAGGCTATGTTTTACGGGCTTGCCCCCTGCCGCGCCAACGGTAAGGATTTTAACGACAGAAAGAAGTTTTATCCTTTCTCGGGCGGAAAGTTCGGCGGATTTATAGAATTTGTTTCCGGCGGCGACGAGTACAGAATCGAAAGGTTCTTCGGCAAGAAAAGCGATCTCGACGACGAGATGAAAGTTTATAAAAACTCTGCGGAAACAAGCGAATTGTCGCCCATTCCGGGACTGAAATTATTCGGGCTGGACGAGGAGTCGTTTGAAAAAACGCTTTTTATCGATTCGGAAATAACCGAAATTTCTTCAACCGGCGCGATAAACGGGCTTTTGGGCGACTTCGCGCAGGATATGGAGAGCGGAATAAGTTTCGAGGACGCGCTCGCCAAACTCGAAGCGGCGAGGAAAAAATACAAGGCGGCGAAGGGGAACAACGACCTTATCTCGCAAACTCAGGCGGAAATCTCTGGGCTGAAAACCAAAATCGAAAATATAGAAAAAGAGGGCGTCGCGCTCGCGAAGTATTATTCCGAACTCGGCGAACTCACCGAGCGTGAAAAGGCGTTGTCCGCCGAACTCAGAAAAACCACTGCGAAGAGCGTGGAAGCGGAAAAATGGAAAACTTACGGCAAACTTAAAGAAACCGAGCGGCAAAAAACCGTCGAACTTAAAGCGTTTGCTGAAAAATACCCGAACGGAATCCCAGACGAAAACGAAATCGCCGGTGCGGAAAAGTTGCTCGCGGAAGCGGAAAGTTTGAAATCGAAACGCGAAGCCGCGTCGTTTCCGGAAGAGAAAAAATCGCGTTTACAGACTTATAGCCGGACTTTTGTTCACGGAATGCCGTCCGACGAAGCGTTTTTAAAACTCCGCTTATCGATAAGCGAACTGTCGAATCTTCGGGGAGAAATCGAAAATCTTAAAAAAGACGAAAACGCGCGCGAATGTGAACTCGAAGCGAAATTCGGTTCGCGGGATACGGGCGGCGCGCTCGCCGAACTCGAAAATAAGGCTCGCGAATACAGAGAAAAAGAGGAAACGGCGAAGAATTTTAACGTCGCCGCGCAAGTTCAGCCGTCCGCAAAAAGCGAAAACGGCTCTAAAACGGGCGTCGCGGTTGCCGGTTTTTCGGGTATAATCGCCGCAGTCGGTCTTATCCTCGCGACAGCGATAAAAAATTCCGCCGCGATGAATATTCTCGGTTACGTCCTCGCCGCGGCAGGCGTTGTGGGCGTGGCGGCAGGCGTTATTTTAACTCGTTCAAAACGTATAAACACCAAGAAAACGGGCGAATTGTTTGAAAAATCGGCTAAAATCAAAGCCGAAGTCGATATTTCCGCCGACGCGATGCGTAAACTGATGGTACCTTTCGGTTATTATTCCGAAAACGGCGTTATGTACGATTACGCAAAATTCAAATCGGATGCGGAAGAATATTTCAAACTCAGAGAGGCGTCCGGCGCAAGGCGCAGGGCGTTAGCCGAAAAATCGGCGCGGGCGGATAAAATCGCGGCGTCGATCAAGAACTTTTTGAGTAAATTTTCTGTTTCGGCGGACGAAGAAACGTTCGGCGACTCTTATTACGAATTGAAAAGCGCGGCGGACGATTACGTCCGGCTGACCGAGGAACAGACCGAAACTGCTAAATCGGCTAAGGCTCTGGAGGAACGCGAAAATGCGGTAAAAAGGGAATTATTTGCCTTTTTCAATCGCTATAAATTAATTGCCGATGGTAACGAAAAAACGCTGTTAAAGAACTTATCGGCGGACTTATCCGATATTCTTCGTTTGAAAAAGGATTGCGCGGAAACGAAAACAGACGCCGAGAATTATCGACTTAAAAATAATCTGATAACGCCGCCCGACGGCGAAACCGTAAGTACGGACGAAATTTCGGCGCGATTCAACGAATGTCAGAAAGCCGTCGCGATAAAACGCAGAGAAATTTCTTATTCGGAATCGGTTTACGAAACTCTCGAAGAGAACAAAGACAGGCTCGCCGCCGCCGAAGAGAAATTGAAAGAATATAAGGAAAAACGCGCGATTATAGTTTACGCCGAGGAGTTTCTTAAAGCCGCGGACGAAAAATTGCAACAAAAATACGTCGCGCCCATTAAAAATTCTCTGATCGCATACGCCGCGCCGCTCGAAAAAGCGTTGGGCGAAAAAATCGTTATGGATAAAAATTTCAAAACGTATTTCGAATCCGGCGGGGAAATAAGAGACGACAAACATCTCAGTTCGGGGCAACGTTGCATCCTGTCGCTATGTTTCCGTCTGAGCCTGATAGAAAACGTGTTCGCGGGCGAAAAGCCTTTTCTCGTTATGGACGATCCGTTCGTGAATCTGGACGAAACGCACATCTCAAAGGTTGCGGAATTCATAAAAGAGATAGCGAAAAACGAGCAGATAATCTATCTGTGTTGTCACCGCAGCAGAAAAATTCTTTAAAACAGCGGAAAATTTGTTATTGCGCGGAAAAATTCTTTTAGCCGAGAGAGATTTGAACCCCATCAAGCCTTAAAGCCGTCTTTTTTGTCTGTTGCGGCAAATCTTTGCTTGAAGTACGTACAGTACGTCTGCGCAAATCTTCGTCACAACCGCCTAAAAAATACGGCTTTAAGGTGCTTCGCATTTTAACGGCGATAAATTTAGGAAAATCAAGGCAAACGAACGCGATAATACTTGCCGTATTATAAGCGAGTTTAACGCGGATTTTGCAAATTTTGCGCCGTTAAAACTTATGTGGTTCGAATCTCTCTCGGCTAAGCGGCAGTATAAGGTTTAAAAAATCGGCGAGTCGGGAATAATTCCGGTATGATTAAAACTACTGTGAATATAAGTTCGGTCAAAAAGGCAATCGAAAAGTGCCTCAACGAGGACGTGAACGTCAAAGTGAACCTCGGCAGAAATAAATTCGTTTCGTACAAAGGGAAAATAACCAACGTTTATCCCGCGCTTTTTACCGTTTCTCCTTACGGCGAATTCAACGGCAAAACGAGTTTTTCTTATTCCGAGGTGTGTTGCGGCAACGTAATCATCAAACGTTATAAAAACGTATAATAGTTTTATAAATAATAGTTTTGTAAATACGGGCAAGCCGGGGCGATTGCAGAATTGCAATCGCCCCGGCTTAAAAATTCTTCTGTTTTGATGTTTTTTTATAAATTATCGAGTATTTCTTTTCTTAACTCCTCATATTTTTCTTCGGATATCGCCCCGGCGTTAATCAGATATCGCCCCGGCGTTAATCAGATATCGCCACGGCGTTAATCAGATATCGCCACGGCGTTAAAAATAGTTGCTTTAATCATTTCGTTTGTGATATATTGCGGCGGAATGAGCGAATATAAACAAAACAACTCAAAAAAACAAATACAAAGCAAAAAGCAAACAAATTGAGATATTTTTTTTCGTAAAAAGCGTGGTATAATTATGTTGATATAATATTCGGGAATTATACCGCTTTGTAAAAAATATGAAAGGATTAGCGAAAATGAGGAAAATTAAAACGACGATTTTAACTGCGTTAGTCTGCATTCTCGGCGTATGCGCCGCGTTCGGGTTATCCGCCTGCTCGGGTAAAACCGAAGACGTTTCGTGCGCGCACGTTTTTCTGGCGTGGCAGAAAGAGGTTGCCGCAACCTGCGTTACGGACGGCGTAAAAGGGCATAAGGATTGCAAAAAATGCGGCAAACACTTTGACAGAAACGAAAAGGAACTTTCAGATCTTATGATAAAAGCAACGGGGCATCTTTTCGGCGAGTGGAATACGGTAAAGAAACCGACGCTTACGGAAGACGGCAAAGCCGAGCGCGTGTGTTCCGCTTGCGGTCTTGTTGAGAGTAAGGATATCCAAAGAATCGTGGAAGAAAAAACGTACGGCGTTACATACGACCTCGACGGGGGAGAAATTCTTTTCGGCGAAAACCCCGCGGAATACAAAAACACCGACGACGACACGCCGATAAAAAATCCGTACAAAAAAGGGTACGCGTTCGAGGGCTGGAAAGACGGCGATTCTTCGCCCGTGAAAAACTACGTGATACGTAGCGGCGAAGCGCGCGATCTCGTTCTCGTGGCGGTCTTTAAAACGGATGCTTCCGGATTTTACGACGGAAAGGCGCAGAGCCTTTTGCCGCAGGAAATAAGCGGATATCTCGAAGCGGGCAACAAGGCGGAATATCTTTACGAGTATCAGGCGAATTATAAAACCGGCTCCAACCCCTCGGGCGTTAATCTCGGGTGGGAGAACGTGTACGGAGCAAAAAAATTCACCCTTACCGTAACGGCAGGAACGGGTGAGGAGGTTCTTTGCGAAACCACGCCCAAAACCTCGGCGATTTTTTATAATCCCGTACCGAACGTTCTTTACGATTATACCGTGACCGACTCTTTCGGTAACGTGATAAAAAAAGACTCGTTTAAGGTGACGGACACTCTGAGAACGATTTGTTGCGGCAATATCGCCAACGTAAGGGACGAAGGCGGAAAAACGACCGCTGACGGGACTACGGAATACGGTTTAATTTACCGCGCGCCCGACATCGTACAGGCGGACGCCGAAGCGAAAGACGTGCTTGTAAACAAACTCGGCGTTAAAACCGAAATAGATTTAAGATTAGGCAGCGTCACGCCGACGATCGACGAAAAGATAACCAAGTATACGCTCGGCATTTTGCAGTGGGATTATCTGTTCCCGGGCATGAATGAAAAAAGACCGTATGAAAGCGGATGCGTTGCCAACCTTAACAAGATTTTTAAACTGTTTGCGGACAAGCGCAACTACCCGATAGTATTTCATTGCTCTGCCGGCGCGGACAGGACGGGTACGATAGGCTTTTTGCTTAACGGTTTTCTGGGCGCGTCTTACGAGGATCTTGCCGAGGACTTTGAAATAACTTCCTTCTATTTTGGCAGGAGATGGCGTTCGGACGTGACGGAAAGCGGCGGAAACTACGAGTTTACCGGCGACGGAGCAATGCAGGACGACGATGACAACCTCGTTGCGTTCGACAGAACGTACAGGTATATACGGCAAAAATACGGCGCGCCGGGCGGCGAGTTTAAGGACGCCGTAAAAAACTATCTTAAAACGGTAGTCGGGCTTACCGATTACGACCTGAACTCGATAAAGCATATCATGTACGCCACTTCGGAACACGTTTTCGGCGAATGGCAGGTAGCGGAATTGCCCACGGAAAATTCCGACGGGCTGGAAATAAGGCGTTGCGGCTGCGGGGCGGAGGAGCAAAGGCCTGCGCCGAAGTACGTTAAAAAAACGTACGACTTCGGCGGCGAAAATTTCGACGCTTCGGTAAACGTCGGCGACCTTAAAAGATTTGCCGCATCCGCCGAAAAAAACGCCTCCTCGCTCCCCGAGGGGTATGAGGGCGGCGTGTATTTCGCAACTAACGATTATCTTGTGTCCGTCGGCATAGGCTTTGCCGACGAATACGATCCGGAAAAACTCGTTTCGGTTAAACTGAGGTTGCGTATAGTCGGCTCCGAAATGCCCAAGGGTAACGTGAGAATATACGACGATAGCGAAAACGCAATAAGGGCGGATAAAAATTATTCCGAATTGTCGGGCGTATATAACGAATGGGTGGAAATAGACCTGTTGCCGCTGATAAAAGAGGCAAAATCGAGCGTCGTGAAAGACGGTAAACTGCAAAAATTCGTGCTTGTAATAAGAACGGGCGTTGCGGTAACCGCTTATTTCGACGGCGTGACGATAGTCGAAAAACCTTAGGATTCGAACCTGAACAGTTAAAAACGAAGGACGAAAAACAAAAAACTATAAACAGAAAACTAAAAACTGAAAACTGAAAACCCGGCATCGCAGAAAACGCAACTATATCGGGCAACGCAGACAAGCGGGATGGTCTATAGGTCTTTTCTTATAGACCATCATTTTTTTGTTTCAGGAGCATTTCCGCCCGGTTCAAGGGCGCGATTATTTTTGAACGGCAAAATTGTTACGTGCGACGCCTATACGTCGTTATTTGTACGGACGAACGGCGTGTTGCGTATAAAATTCGCTTACCGGGCGGATGCCGGAACGACGTTATATTTCGGTATAAAGGATGCGTTCGGAAATGTGATCGGAAAAAAAGAGTTGACTTTCGTCGCTCGCAAAGATATAATAAACACAGTTACAATCGATTTGAAAACATACGATTTTGTCAAAGTCTTTTTTCGGACGACAAATGGCGCGGCCGTCGTCGGGTTGACCGAAGTAATTTCACACAACCACGAGTTTGAGGACGGAAACGGGTATCCGATATACGATCGCAACAACTGCGCGACTATCCGTTTTTGTAAATCATGCGGATTCGAGGTCGATTTTATAAAACACAACTTAACGGTCGTGAAGGAAGTCGCTTGCGAAACCGACGGGCTTGAAGAATACTCCTGGTTGAAAGGCGGGTTGTCGATTCGGGTTGTCGTCGAAGCAACCGGACACGAATATGAAGAAATTCATACGTTCGCAACTTGCGAAACCGAGGGGAAATCGGTTTATCACAAATGCCGTGTGTGCGGAGATATTTACGAAAAGCCCGAGGATATAGTTACTTTTGCTCCGCTCGGACACGGCGAAAGCGAGTGGATAACCGAAATCGCGCCGACGACGCTCGCGGCAAGCGGTTGTCAGATCGTGCTTTTTACGACTGGCAGAGGAACGCCGTTTTCCACTTTCGTGCCGACGTTCAAAATCGCAAGCAACGATTTTTTGGCGGCGAAAAAGAGTGGCTGGATAGATTTCAATGCGTACGGAATGGACGAAAAAGCCCTCTATAAGTCGATTATCGCGGCAATTAACGGCGAAACGAAGTGTAAAAGCGAAGATATAAGAGAAATTGCGTTTTATAAAAAAGGAGTAACGTTATGAGTTATTTAAAGGATGATTTTCTTCTTGAAAACGAAACGGCGGTAAAACTTTACGAAACTTACGCAAAAGATATGCCTATTTTTGACTATCATTGCCACCTTTCGGAAAAGCAGATTCTGGAAAACAAACGGTTTAACGATATCGCCGAAGTGTGGCTCGGCGGCGATCACTACAAATGGCGGCTGATGCGCAATTACGGCGTACCGGAAGAACTGATAACGGGCGGCGCGAGCAATCACGATAAATTCGTCGCATATTGCAAAACGCTCGGTACGGCTTTCGGAAATCCGCTTTACCACTGGTCGCAGGTCGAACTGAAAGAATTTTTCGATTGTAACCTTGAAATCAACGAGCAAAACGCCGAAAAAATATGGACGGAATGTAACGAATATATCGAGAAAAACGATATAACGCCGGTCAGCCTGATCGAAAAATCGAACGTAAAATTCATTTTTACCACGAACGAGGTGTTCGACGACCTTTCGACTTTTGAAAAAATCGCGGCGAAAGGTTATTCGTTCAAGGTTATGCCCGCTTTCCGCGCGGATAAAATAATGAATATCGCGGCGGAAAAATACAACGAATTCGTGTCGCTTTTGGAAGCGGAAACGCATAAAATCGTCACGCTTGACGAACTCGAAACCGCGCTCGAAGAAAGGCTTGTCTCGTTCAAAAAAGTCGGGTGCAGGGCGAGCGATATCGCGCTTGAAAGCGTGTATCCCGTGGCGGAAAAAGCGGAAGCGGAAAAGGCGCTGAAAAAACGCAGAAACGGTGAAAACGTAACCGAACAGGATGAAAAAGCGTTCAAGGGTTACCTTACTTATTTCCTTATGAAGTTGTATTCCAAGCACAACATCGCGACCGAACTTCACGTGGGCGCGATGAGAAACAACAATACCGAAATGCTGAATAAACTCGGACTCGATACGGGTTACGACAGTATTTCCGAAGAGGACGGAATCAAAAATATGTCGCTGTTGTTTGATAAGTTAAACAGCGAAAAGTCCCTGCCGAAGTCGATTATCTTCAATTTGAACCCGAAAATGAACAGCGAAATCATGACGCTTATCGGGTGTTTTCAGTCAAGCGAAGCGCGCGGAAAAATGCAGTACGGTCCCGCGTGGTGGTTTTTGGATAACAAGGTCGGAATGAACAAACATCTCGACGATCTGACGGCGACGGGGCATATAGGCGCGTTCGTCGGAATGCTGACTGACAGCCGTTCGTTTTTGTCTTATCCGCGGCATCATTATTTCCGCAGAATTCTGTGCAATTACTTCGGCAAACTTATGGAAAACGGCGAGATGACGACCGACGAAACGCTCGTCGGAGAAGTTATAAAAGATATTTGTTATCGCAATGCGATAGCGTATTTCGAGGTGAAATAAAATGGATAAACTGATACCCGTAGTGGTGATTAAAGACGTAAACGAAACGGAAAAAACGTTGTCCGCGTTAAGAGCCGGCGGCGTGAACTGCGCGGAAATAACGTTCAGAACGGCATGCGCCGCAGAAGCGATTTCGCTCGGCGTGAGACTTTTCCCGGATATGAATATAGGCGCGGGAACGGTTATAAACGGACAGCAGTGCGTGGAAGCGTTAAACGCGGGCGCGAAATTTATCGTGTCCCCGGGGCTTTCCGAAGAAGTTGCGGGAATTTGCGCGGCAAACGGCGTGGATTATTTCCCCGGTTGCGTAACGCCTACCGAGATCATGAAGGCTCTGGATCTCGGAATAACGACGGTCAAGTTTTTCCCCGCGAACGTTTACGGCGGACTTAAAGCATTAAAGGCTTTGTCCGGTCCGTTCCCGCAGGTTAAATTTATACCGACGGGCGGCGTGGATTTAACGAACTTAAAAGAGTTTTTAGAGTTTGACAAGATTTTTGCGGTCGGCGGATCGTTTATGATGAAAGGCGATATAACCGAAAACTGCAAAAAAGCATGCGAAATAATTAAAGAGGTGGAATTATGAAAGTTGTAACGTTCGGCGAGCTTATGCTTAGGCTTGCGCCCGAAAACTATCTGAGATTTGTGCAAAGCGATAAATACGAAGCCACTTTCGGCGGCGCGGAAGCAAACGTTGCCGTGAGTCTGGCAAATTACGGCGTGGACGCGGCGTTTGTTTCGAAACTTCCTACGCACGAAATCGGTCAGGCGGCAGTCAACAGTTTAAGAAAGTTCGGTGTGGATACGAGTAAAATCGTTCGCGGCGGCAACAGGGTAGGCATTTACTATTGCGAAAAGGGGGCAAGCCAACGCCCGAGTAAAGTTATTTACGACAGAGCAGGCTCGGCGATTGCAACGGCAAGCGTAAACGACTTCGATTGGGATAAAATTTTCGAAGGCGTTACCTGGTTTCATTTTACGGGAATCACACCTGCGCTTTCGGATGAGTGTGCCGCGATAACTCTCGAAGCGTGCAAAAAAGCCAAAGAAAAAGGCATAACTATTTCGTGCGATCTCAACTTCCGCAAGAAACTGTGGAGCAAAGAGAAAGCGGGCGAAATAATGTCAAAAGTCTGCCTATATGTCGATTATTGCATAGCAAACGAAGAAGACGCCAAAGACGTTTTCGGAATCGAAGCGGATAATACGGACATAAATACGGGCAAACTCGACAGAAACGGTTACATATCCGTTGCTAAAAAGTTGACGGAAAAATTCAATTTCAAAGGCGTGGCGATTACTCTTCGCGAAAGCCTTTCCGCAAACGACAACAACTGGTCGGGCATGCTTTTCACGAACGGCGAAGCGCATTTCTCGAAGAAATATGCAATGCACATCGTTGACCGCGTCGGCGGTGGCGACAGTTTCGGCGGTGGGTTGATTTATTCGCTCTTAAACGATTACGACGCGCAGAAAGCAATCGAATTTGCCGTTGCGGCGAGTTGCTTAAAACATTCGATCGAGGGCGATTACAATATGGTTTCGGTTTCCGAAGTGGAAGCCCTTGCGAACGGCAACGCCTCCGGCAGAGTTCAAAGATAAGATTAAAAAAACTCAAAACAAATGAGATCAGTCCCGCAATAAAAAAAACGAGGTAAGCGCGGGACTGCCTTGTCTTGCAAAATACAAAAATCCCTCTTTCCGAGTTTTGGAAGGAGGGAGTTTTTTATGCGTTGGAGTTGTTTCTGCGCGCCGTCGCTTATCTTACATATGCTTGAGTTTGTGATAAGAAGCGTGTTTGAAACCATGCTTTGCTTCAAACTTAACACTAGGGATTACATTCGTTATCACCGCAAAAATAGTTAGTGATGACGAATGGAATCCCTAACAATATAAAAAATAAAAACGGTGAGGGCTTTTTTTCGCTGTACGTCGAGGGACTTTTAATTCGGTATTATTTAAAACGATAAATGTGATCGAGAATAAAATCAAAGAAAATTATAAAAAAACATATAATATTTATATTGAAAAATCGAAAAAACGATAGTATACTAAAAATAACTAAACAGACGGACGAGAATTATGTGTAAAATAATTAGTTTAAAAACAGAATATTCCGTAAATCCGATAGGCATAGAAACGCAAACCCCGCGTTTTTCGTGGGAATACGCTCAGTGCGACAATCTTATTCAGATAAGCTATCGTATAATAGTTGCATCATCTGTCGCTCTTATAGAGCATGGCACGGGGGATAAATGGGATTCGGGGATTATTTTTTCCGAAAAAAGTATAAACGTTTCATACAAAGGAAAGCAATTTCGTTCTTCGGAATTATGTTACGTAAAGGTTTTTGCAAAAACAACGGCAGGCGACGCGCAAAGCGATATTGCTACGTTTGAGACCGGATTGTTTGAAAAAGACAGAACCGTAGCATGGCATGCGTGTCCGCTTACGGCATCGGGCGCGGCGATGTGTTTCAGACGCAATTTTACCATTCCGGAGTTATCCGAAGGTAAAACCATAGAGCGCGCCAGGGCTTATGTTTGCGGGTTGGGATTTCACGAATTATATATAAACGGAAACAAGGTCGGCAGCGCAATCGCCAACCCCGTTATTTCCGATTACAATAAGCGCGTGTATTATAATATTTACGACGTAACGCCATTTATCGCCGAAGAAAAAAACGCAATCGGCATACTTGCCGGCAACGGCTGGTATGGAGAACCGAAAATTACCGCGGAATTTTATATAGCGTTCACAGACGGCAGCGAAAAGAGAATAATAACCAACAAAACAGAAAGACTCTGGAAAGCGAGGAGTTCGCCTATAATATCCGGAACGATTTTCGACGGCGAAACCTACGACGCGCGTATGGAAGAAGAACTCAAAGGCTGGAGCGGGTACAACGAAAGTTTCGGTCTCAACAACGGTTGGTATTTTGCCGTATGGCAGAAAAACGACCCTGAAATAGTCATGTATTCTCAAAAAGTGCCGCCTATTATTGCAGAAGAAGATATTCCGTATAAAGAAAAACGCGTTATAGCAGACGGAACCGCCTACGATTTCGGCGAAATTCTCACCGGGCGCGAAGTTATAACTGTAAAAGGCGAGCACGGCGCAAAAGTCGTGCTGAAATTCGGCGAAAGGCAAAACGACGATGGTACGTTGAATTACGGCAGTCTGAGAAATGCAAAAAACACCGACGTATATATACTTTCCGGCAACGGCAAAGAAACGTTTGCGCCCAGGTTTTCTTACCGCGGATTCAGATACGCCTTCGTAACTGTAGAGGGTGAGGCTGAGATTCTTTCGATTAAGGCGCAAAGATTGCGTATGAATTTTGAGAGAACGGGAAAATTTACTTGCTCGGATAAAATGCTCGAGGACCTGCACAACCTTTCGCTCAGGACGGAAGCGTGCAACCAGAACGGTATTTTATCCGACTGTCCGCAGAGAGACGAGCGTATGGGTTGGTTGAACGATCTGGCATCCCGCCTGTATCAGACTTGCAACAATTTCGACGTATCGTTACTTCTCGAAAAAATCACCGACGACATTACCGATACTATGGACGAAAACGGAGCCATAAGGGATACGGCGCCGTATTACCTCGGTTCAAAAATCGCTGACCCTGTTTCAGTCGCGTACCTTTTGATTGCCGAATTTGCTCACAAAAGATATGCGGACAACGACATTATAGAACAAAACTACGATAATTATAAAAAATGGGTGGAATACCTTCTTGCAAAAACTGAGGACGGAATTCTTTCAAAGGGAATATACGGCGATTGGGTTCCCGCTATAAGCGTTGTTCCGTATATTTCGAGAAGATTTAACAAAGGCGTGCCTATTCCGCTTATTTCTTCCATGTACCTTTGCTGGCACTTAAAACTTATAGAAGATTTTGCGAAACTCACGGGCAGAACCGCGGACGAAAAGAAGTATTCCGCGCTTTGGACTACCGTTAAAAACGCTGTAAACAAACGCTTTTACGACGAAAAAAACAACCGTTATTGCGAGGACGTTCAATCGGGCAACGCCATGGCTTTATCTCTTGGAATAGCCGAAAAATGCGCGAAAAAGGGGCTTTTTGAGGCGATAGTGAAAGATATGGAAGCCCGCGGCTATCATATGACGTGCGGCAACCAGGCGTACAGGCATTTAATTAAGGTTCTTTCCGAAAACGGCAGAAACGATATAGTATATAAATTGCTCAAAAACAAAGAGTACCCCGGTTGGGGATATATGCTGGAAAACGGCGCGACTACAGTTTGGGAAAGATGGGAAAATTCCATTTCCACCACCGAAGAAAACATGCATTCTTATTGCCACCCGATGTTCGGCAGTTATGACTACTGGTTTTATCAATCGCTGGCTGGCATAAATTTTGCCGATGACGGCGGGTATTTCCTTAAAATACAGCCCTGCGGACTAAACGACGTGAAGAGTTTCGATTGCGAACTGAAAACCGGCCACGGTACGGTAAAGGTCTCTTGCGATAAACAGGGAGACGAAACGGTATGGGGAATAACCATTCCTTCTAATTGCAGAGCAGAAGTCACGTTGCCGGGAAGCGGTAAAACAGAAACGCTTAATTCAGGCGTATACGTAAGGCGTTTTGAAAGAAAAACGGCGGATAACGATACAAAAACGGCATAAAAAAACCGTAGCGCGAGACTACGGTATAAGGTTCAGTGAAAAAGTTTTTCATCGGACAAAAGTTGTTCGAAATATCTTTTTCTCCACCTTCCGGGTGATAATCCTACCGATTTTTTAAAGACGTTGCCGAAATAAAATTCGCTGTCGAAGCCGAGATTTTCGGAAATCTCTTTTATGCTCAGGCTGCTGTGCGCAAGTTGCTGTCTTGCCAGAATCATCTTTTTGTTGGCGACGTACTTCTGAGGCGTTATTTTGAAGCATTTCGAAAAAATAACCGAAAAATACGAATCGTTATACCCGAGCACGGAAGCAAGGTCGGAAACGGTAATTTTTTTGCCGATATTCCGCTCTATATATTCGAGTATCGGCTCGAACTTCTTTATTACGGGGGGCTGAGAGTCCACGCCGTCGAAAAACTTCGATATAAGCAGAGAGAAATAACCCTGAGCGACCATTCTCGAACGCATATCCTTTTCAAAATACGTCGAAAGCAACATTTTGAAAAAAACAGCGTCGGGTTCCTGCGCGTCTACGGGATTGACGAGTTTGTAAAATTCAAACGGGTCTGTCGATTGAGTATTCGACTTGAAATGCAGAAAATAGTGGGAAAATAATTCCGTTTTTTCCGCGGAACGAATCATAAACGGAGAAATGAGATATAATTTGTTTTTTTCAAGTCTCAGCGAAGTTCCGTCTGTTAGCAAAAAAGTAGCGTGACCGTCTACTACGAGGTACAATCTATGGTAAGCGAACATGGGTACCATAACGTTCCATTTTTGCTGACAGGGCGTTACGTTCGATAAATCGTCGCCGCGGGGATTTTTCCATACAACGTCGTCGCGAATGGTAGCAAAACCGCCGCCTATAAAAGAAAAATTGTTATCGATCAAAAAATTTTGCATAATCGAATTATAAACGATTTTATGTAAAAAGCAAGTAAAAAAACAAAAAAAATCGGAAAAAATTTCAATAAAGTTAAATCGAATTAAGATTTTCCGGAATTATATCGTTAATCTTATAGGGAGGAAAATCGCAAAAAGGGAAGCCTTTTTTGTGTTTAAGAAAATGGATAAAAAAACGGTGTATACACCTGAAAAGCGAGCGAAAATCAAACTTTACGCCAGAGATATTCAGTTGTTCATAATGGCGGGTATGGGAATACTGTTTTTACTTGTATTCAAATATCTGCCCATGTTCGGCATAACTCTCGCGTTTAAAGACGGCAATTATAAACTCGATTTATTTAAAGCGTTGTTCGAGCCCGGATGGACGTTCGATAACTTCAAGGATTTGTTCGGGGACGAAAACTTCTGGACGATTTTCACCAACACGCTTACGATAAACCTGCTTATGCTGGTTTTCAATTTCCCGATGCCGATAATTTTCGCTATGCTTTTAAACGAAGTGAGAAATATGCGGCTTAAAAAGACCATTCAGACGATATGTAATTTCCCTCAGTTTATAAGTTGGGTTATATACGGCGGAATAATAATCGCGCTTACCGATGCAAATACGGGTATAGTCAATCCCATTCTGGAATTTTTGGGATTATCCTCGCCCGACAATCCCGTCGATCTTAATCTGGCGCAGTATTTTTACCCCAAACTTATACTCGCAACGGTTATAAAAGGCGTAGGCTGGGGTTCGATAGTCTATCTTGCCGCTATAAGCAATATAGACCCGACGTTGTACGAAGCCGCCATGATAGACGGCGCGAACAGGTGGGACAGGGCTATAAAAATAACTCTTCCGATGATTCGTCCTACGATAGTCATATTTTTATTGCTCAGTTTGTCAAGCCTTCTCGGAAATAACTTCGAGCAGTTCTACGTATTCCAGACGACTCAGAACCTGAAAACGACAAGGGTGCTTGCCACTTACGTTTATTCGTTGGGTTTTACGCAAAGGCTTTATTCCACGGCGACGGCGTTATCCCTTTTCGACGGGCTTATATCGTTGGTATTGCTTCTCGGCAGCAACTTCGCAAGTAAAAAAATATCGGGGGAGGGAATTTTCTGAAATGAAAAAACGTCAGGGCGTAATAGAAAGAATCAACTATGCGGACGTAATAATAGTGTTTATCCTGATAATTTTCACCCTCCTCGCGCTTTATCCGTTCGTGTATACGATAGCAGGTTCTTTTAACGACGGAATAGATTACGAGTACGGCGGGATATGGCTTTTCCCGAGGAAATTTACGTTAGCAAACTACATCACGGTTTTTACCGACGCAAGATTGTACAAAGCGTTTTTCAACACCGTAATAGCTACCGTGGCGGGCGTTGCCGGAGGTTTGGTTTTCACCAGTTGCGTGGCTTACGCCATGTCTCACCCGAAACTTAAATTTCATAAAGTTTTCTGGGTGATAAACATGATAACCATGTTCTTCGGCGGCGGACTTATTCCATATTTCATGCTCATAAAAGGCATCGGCTTATATAACAGTTTTCTGGTGTATATAATACCGTCCCTTTATTCGGTTTACAATATGATAGTGCTTACGAACTTCTTCAGGGGGATAGACAACTCAATGCGCGAATCCGCAATGCTCGACGGAGCAAACGAATTCAGGATCTGGTGGTCGCTGTATATGCCCGTGTCCATGCCCGCGCTTGCAACCGTAGGTTTGTGGCTCACCGTAGGGCACTGGAACTCCTACATGCCAACTTTGATTTACACAAAAAAAGACGAGAGCATGTGGCTTTTGCAATTTTATCTTATGAAGATAATAAAGGATACAAATCTGCCCGACGCGGATCCGTCCATTTCAAGCGAAATAAGCGCAAAAACCATTTCGTTTGCGGCGATAGTTATTTCTTCGTTACCTATATTTTTAGTCTATCCGTTCGTTGCGAAGTATTTCACGAAGGGCGTTATGATAGGCGCGGTTAAAGGATAATACGAGGTGTTACCTCGAATAATAAAAAAGGGAGGACTTTCAGATGAAAAAACTCATTACTTCATCGCTGTGTTCGGTTATTATGCTTATAATTGCGTTTTCCGCAATTGCATGCGGTCATTCGGGCGGGAATAAAGGAGGGCTTAAATACAACGAATTCCCCACGAATTACGACCCGGACAAGAACAGTTGGGAGCAAATAGATCCCGATGACGAAGACGTGGATATAACCTGGTTTACTAACTATACCTTCTACGGCGGCAAGGCGGCGGATCTTATTTACGATCGTACCGGCGTAAAAGTTAAGTTTCAGAGCGCTATGACCAACGACAACCAGGAACTCAGCACCATGATTGCGGGCGACGAACTTCCGGACGTTATAACCATAGGCGATTTGCGTACAAGGGTTCAACTCGGCGAAGAAGGTTATGCATACGCCATAGACAAACTTGCCGAAAGTTATGCGCCGAGTTTACTCAACAGAATAAGCGAAGAACATAAACGCTATTATTCCGGCTCCGACGGACATCTGTACGGGCTTGCGAGCAACTTCTATAACGACGCGGATATAGCCGAATACGAGGACAATATCGGCGGTCATCAGTTTATGAACTATGACGTTATAGTAAGAAAAGATTATTTAAACGCCTATATCGCACATAAGAAGGCTCAAGACGTGTCTTTCAATCAGGATTCGATAACCCGTCCCGCGGCGTTTCTGGAAATGTGCAAATGGGTAAAACAGAAATACGGTTTAAAGAACAGCAATCCTACGGTTTTACTTGCGCCGTTCAATCTTACCGCCACCAATGACTGCTTCAACTATTCGCTTTCCGCACTCATGGAGATGTTCTGCGTTCCCATGGAGGACTCAGAAGGTAATTACCTGTATCAATACGATACTCCGGAATTCGTGGAAGTTATTAAATTCTTAAACGAGTTGTACAGAGCAAACCTTATTACTTCGGGTAATTTCAGTTATAAGAGAAGTGATGTCGGCTCGAACTTGCTCAACGGTAAAGCTTTCGCTTATATCGGGGCTAGCCAGCAGCATATTTCCGAGCTTGGCATACGCGAAAAAGAAGGGCATGACAACGCCACCGGCATAACGGACGACGAGCACACTTACGTTTCGATCGTTCTTACAAACTCCCGCGGGGACGCGCCTTTGCTTCTTGACTACGCAGGCAGAGGATTATACGTTACGATGATAACAAAGAACTGTAAACGCGTGGACAGAGTAATCAAGGTTATGGATTATTTGCTCAGCGAACAGGGACAAAGGGAAATGTATTACGGCAAAAACGAGGGCGAATACTATACTTACGCCGTAAAACCGGGCGAAGTCGACCCCGAAACCGGCAAGGTAAGCACGTACGGCAGAATGGAATGGACGGAAAAGGCAAAGGAGGCTTTAAGAAAGAACAATACTTCCGCGCTTTTCGATATGGGTATTACTAAAACTCATATGCTTACAAACCTTATGTACACGAAGATGACCAGTCCTGATAAATACGGCATCAACTGGTTGCAGACATGGATGGAATTCAAAAACAAATGCGCTTATTTCGATTATTCCGTTTCAAGGGTTCCTTTCAGATATCCTCTCGACGTATCCGATCAGAAAGCCCTGAACGATTATACCGAAATTCAGACCGATATAGAAAGCGTATGGATAGAAGCGTTGCCCAACTTTATTATGGCGGACAGCGAAGAACAGGTATCAAAACTTTATTCCGCAGCTCTTGCAAAAACCTACGATAAGGGAGCAAGAAAGTGGGTGGAATACAGAAACAGATGTTTCAAAGCCTATAAACAGGAATTGAATATTAAGTACGCATGGCCCAAAGCGGATCCCGAATACGTCGCTCCCGAAGTTTCTCTTTTCGGCGGCTCGGCAAAATATATGATAGTTTGCCCCGACTGGATAACCTGGGCTAAATAAAAATAATTGGATTTAAAACATGAAAAAATCGTTATTTTTAACGCTGATATGTTTATTTGCCGTACTTTCGGCGTTTGTCGCGCCGGGCGGGGAAACCGCCCGTGCGGCGGAAAAAAACAACCAGAACCACACGCTCGGCGCCGAAGAGATAACGCTTGTGGATTCTTATACGAATTTAAACACAAAATTAAGCGCCTCCACGAGCGAAACTTATCTGCCTTCGGACAGAAAATGGAACGGAATAGCAACTTCGGTAAGTTACGGAGATAACCTGTTCGTCGCCTGGTACACGGGCGGAACCAAAGAACCGCACCCTGATAACTATATACCGGTTGCGGCTTCCTCAGACGGCGGAAAGACATGGAAAGATCCTTTTATGATAATCGATCCTACAAATTCCACAAGCGTGGTTCTTCCGGTATTTTTTGTAAACGGTGCGGGGGATCTTCTGCTTTATTATTCGATATTGCCGGGATCTAAAATGTATGCCGTTAAATTGATAGGCGCGGACGGCCCGCTATCGGGAATTACCTATGAAGGTCCTTTTAAAGTAAGCGACAGAACCGGTTTCGTAAAGCCCACCATTTTGTCCGACGGGAGCATAATTTACGTTACGGGTGACGACGACGGATATTCCGGAGTTTATAAATCCATCGACGACGGCTACAATTACACAAAAATAGCAACCATAAAATCGGAATACGTAAAACCGCAAAAAACATATACCGAAGCTTCGGTTGTTGAAAGAGAAGACGGCTCTTTGTGGATGCTTTCCCGTCTTGAAAAAGGTTATGAGGGTGGCATAGAGCAGGCGTTTTCTTACGATAAAGGTATAACCTGGACGACTTCGTCGGGCAATCTTGCTCATCCGTTAAACGGACCGGGCGCAAGAACGGCGTTTATCAAACTTAAATCCGGCGCGATCGTTTTTGTTACCAACGACAGTTTAACCGACAGAACCAACATGACGGCTTATATGTCCCTGAACGACGGAGAAAGCTGGGATTATTCGCTTTTGATAGACAGATACGTTTCGGCATATCCCGAAATATATCAGGATCCCGACGGCAGAATTTTAGTCGCTTACGACAAGGGCAGGTATACCGAAAACGGCATAAGGCTTTCTATTTTCACCGAAGAGGACCTGAAAGCGGGTGAGTTTGTTTCAAAGCAAGCGAGAGATAAAATGGTAGTTACCAAACTTAATCAAAACTACGTGGATATAGTTTCGGTAAAAGAAGATTTTAAGCCCGTATATAATTATCCCGTGGGAACGGCTTCTGCCGTAATAAGAGGGTTGCTGCCCACGACCGTTACCGCGATAGGCGACAACGGAAATGAATACGTGCTTACCGGTACGTGGAAAAGCGCGGGTTACAACAAGGACGCGGCAGGCACTTACTATCTTACATTCAAAACGGAAATGCCTGAAACCCTGCTCGATTCTTATGAACTCTTAAGGGTAAAGGTGGTTTTGCAAAAAGATGAAAAAAAAGGCTGTAGATCCGCTGTAGGCTGCGACGGACTCATATTGTCGGCAATATTTGTTTCGTCGGCGTTAATAAAAGGGAAAAAAAAGATCAAGGAGGAAAAACATGAAAATTAAAAAATTACTTATCGCGTTTCTGGCAATATTTATGATAACTGCTACGGGGGCAGGTTTGGCTTTTGCCGAAACGGGGACAGAACGGAATTCCGCGCAAACAGAAACGGCGGAGATAGTATTTGCGGACGGAGCCTTTAAAGGCGTTAAATATAACGGCGAAACGGCGGGCGGAGTATATCTCGGCGTGAAAGAGGGTACAGTCGGCAGAAGCGAATTTTTAAGACTTACCGCAAAATTTGCGGAGGGAATAAACCCTAACGAGTCTACGGACTTATTTATTACGATGGGTATGCCTGATTTCGGCGGTGCGTTCAGACTGGTCGTCAAAGATTCCGAAGGCGGCATATGGAGAATGAGCCACGGCGCAACCGAAAACTTCCCGTTTATCCTGGATGACGGGACGGTTTTTACGGTAAAAATGTCAGGCAACAACTATACGTTTGTGGCGGGTAAAACGGGAACTTTATCCGTTCCGTGGGCAAAGACTTTCTCAGCGATAAACTCGAGCGGCAACTTCCTTACGGAAGGCAGAAAAATCGTTTCTGTTTCTATTTGTTTAACACTCGGCGCAAGATCGGGCGGCGCGCTCTGGTACAGCGGACTCGGCGTGAATTTTTACGCTTTAGGTACGGTTAAAAGAGGTACAGACGCGGAAACTTCCGAAGTAAAAACTATAATTAACGCGAACGACTGCACGTTTACAGCCGATGCCGAAGATTCTACTGCCGACGTAAACGTTGCGGCTGTTGATAAAGGCAAAGTATTTGCAATAGACGGCGGTCTGGTTAATCTTAGCAGCGTTGTAAAGAGCGGCGACGAAAATTATGACGCGATTATTGCGTACGGACAAATCGGCCGCGGCGACGGATTGCTTACCGTAAACTATAAAGATAAAAACGGAAATGCAATCAAAGCTACAGACAAAACGAAAGTTGCTTACGATATGGTAAACGGATATTACGCGTACGAAATAACTGCTCCCGAAATTTCGGATTACGAATACGAAAGTGCCGATAAAGAACTTATAGGCTCATTTTCTACCGTTACCGAAGAGATTACGTTGACGTATAAAGCAAGCGAAGTTCCCGATACCGACTGGGACGAAAGCACCGATAACGACGTTTATAAAGCAACTTTTGACGAAAACGGTTTTATTAAAGCATTGGACGTAAAAGGCGATATTGATAACTGCGTTTACGTAGGACTTAAAAAGAATATGACTGCCGCAAGCGGAATGTTCTCATTAGTTACCGTAAAACTCGGCGAAGGCGCGGATACTTCTAAATCGGCAGGTATGTTCGTTAAGTTTATGTTACCCCGAAACGGTTACGGCTTCCACTTTATAGTAAAGGATACTGCCGGCAATTATTATACTGCTCACAAGCTTAACGCCGGCAAGGATATATTCACCATAGAAAACGCAGAAGAAGGTGTTTCGCTAAACGCTTCCACTCAGTTCAAATTCAAGGCGGACGCAGGTACCTGGTTCGTTCCGTGGGGATGTTTCTCGTCCTTAGCCGATAACAGCGCAATGCCTGCGGGTACCGTGGTTGAATCAGCAAGCTTTGCTTTAAACCTTGCAAATGCTGCCTGGTTCGGCGGATACGGAGTAAGATTCGTTTCTGCAGGAACGGTTAAAACAGGCGTAAACAAGGCTAAATTAGTAGTTCTTGCAAACGGAGCAAACGCAACGTACGCCGACAGTGCAGAAGATGAAACTAAAGACGTAAACGTTATCGACGTTACCAAAGGACAGCTTTTCTACAGTAACGCGGCGTTCAACGGCAGTGCGGTTTTAACAAGCGGCGAACTTTATGAAACGGCGGTAAATAACGTCGAAGCGGCTGTTTATCCCAAAATGATGCCCGCAACTCTTACCGTTAAATTCGTAGATCAAAGCGGAAACGATATTAAAGAAAGCTATACCGAACAGATAGCTTACGATAAAGCGACAGGAACATATAAATACGCCATAACCGCTCCCGTAATTTACGATTACGATTACGTTGGTGCGGATCACGACCTTGAAGGCGTGTTCACTCAAACTTCTCTTACGGTAATTCTTTCCTATAAGGTTTCGGAAGTTCCCGATACCGACTGGGACGAAAATCTCGATAACGACCTTTACTCTGCTACATTTAACGGCGATAAGCTCGAAACTTTCCACGTTAAAAAGGATATAGGTAAATCGGTTATTTTCTCGATAAAGAAAGATCTTGAAGACTACGACGGATTATTCTCGTTGTTCTCGGTAAACCTTAAAAACGGCGCGGAAGTAAGCAAATCTTCGGGATTATTCGTAAAACTCGAATGTTCGCGCAACAACTACGGCTTTAAGTTTATCATCACCGACGAAAACGGCAGACATTACGTCGGATACGGTGCAAAAGCGGTAGGCAAAGACCTTTGCACTATGGAAGACGGCGAAACGACGCTCTCTATAACCAGCGAAACGCAAAACGTATTTTTCGGAAAAGCAGGTACCTGGTACGTTCCGTGGGAAAGCTTTACCGATTTAGAAACGGGCGCGGCTCTCGATCCGTCGGCTAAAATCGTTTCGTGCGATATAGCCATGAACCTTACCAAAAAAGCTTGGTTCGGCGGCGTAGGCGTAAAAATTGCGGCTGTAGGAACGGCAAAAGTGGGTAAAGGCAAAATGAAAGCAGAAGTGCTTGCCGACGGAACCGCCGCTACGTTTACAGAAGACGCAACCGACGAAACCAAGGACGTAAACATTGCAGACGTAACCAAAGGACAGGTATTTTACAGCCGTTCGGCGTTCTATAAAAATCAGATAGTAACCGAAGGCGAAGAACCGGCTTTTGCAATCAGCGCAGTTGAATTAACTCCGCCTTCTGCCGAAATAACTTTAAGAATGGTAGACGAAAAGGGCAGAAGCATTGCCGATGACAGAGTAGTTTTAGCGGTAATAGGAAAGAGCTGCACCATAACTCCGCCCACGGTAATGGGTTACGAGTATGTTTCGGCAATTCCCTCTCTCACGTTTGACGTTACCGAAAGCACCGCGGTTACGTTAAAATATAAACCGAGAGAGATGACGATTACGTTAAAATTCGTCGATACCGAAGGCAACGAAATAGCTGAAAGTAAGAGCGTAAAATGCGCTTACAAGGGTATTTACACCGTTGCGGCAGACGAAATTTCGGGCTACGTTTTCGTTGAATCGTCAAGAAAGCTTACGGGTACTTGTATGGCGGATATGACTATAACGCTCACATACGAAAAGGCAGGCGGTTGTCATGGCGGCTTAGAATCGACTGTCGGCAGCATTTGGCTTTCGGGATTGGCCGTTCTGGCTTTAGGCGCGATAACCGCAATAAGCAAAAAGAAAAAAAGATAATGTATATTAAAACGGTACACAGAGATAATCTGTCCGTTGAAGCGAACGTTCGCAGGATGCCGAACGGTGATTTAATCATCGTTTGCACCTGCGGTGACGTTTGCGAACCTGCGCCGCAAAATCGCGTTTATCTGTTCAGAAGTACCGATGACGGGCTTAGCTGGAGCGATAAGGTTTTGTTAGGCGAAGAGGACGGACAAGCCCATTATCATACGGAAACCGCGGTTATAGACGATAAGGTTCTTATCTTCGTAACCAAGCACGACGGCAGGTTTTTAAACTGGCGAAACTTTGTTTATAAAAGTTCGGATAGCGGCAAAACGTGGGAAGAAAAGCCTTTTTCCTCGCTTTACAAATACGCGTTCGTACGGAGTATGACAAAACTTTCAAACGGTATGCTGTTGTTCCCGTATCACTCGTTTCCCGTAACGGATGAGCAGGAAAAAGAATGCGTTAAAAACGGCGGCTACGTGTGGAATAACGCGGTGGATTATTATGAAAGCGGATTTTTGATTTCCGATGCGAACGCAAACGATTTTGAAAGGCATAAAGCGTTTGACATTACGAACGAGGACATAAACAAATTCAATATAAAGTGGGTTTGGACTGAAAATACGGTTATAGAAGCCGAAAACGGACATCTTATCATGCTTTTCAGAATAGATAAATCGGGCTGTCTGTGGCGGTCGGATTCTTTTGATTTTGGCAAAACGTGGGAAAAACCGTATGCAACCGATATACCTAATCCCGCAAACAAACCTCAGCTTTTAAAAGCCGATAAAAACCGCATTGTTCTTATAAACACGCCTAACAGCGTTTACGGGCTGGATAACAGATATCCGCTCTCCGTATGGATATCCGACGACGGGCTTAAAACTTTTACAAAAAAGATAAATGTTTCGGATTTTCCGGGCGGGTATTCCTATGCGAACGGTTTTATAGAGAACAACATTTTGTATCTTGCGTTCGAATTCAATCGTCACGATATATATTTCGTTAAAACGGATCTTGGAAAAGACTGAATATTCTCAAATTATTTATGAAAAAATTTTTTATTTACTGTATTATGATATCTATGCTTTTTACGTTTGCGGCGGGTTGCGGCGGTGGCAACACTTCCGAAAAAGAGCTGCCGTATAAACCGCTTATAAAACCCGATTTAATGTGGGATACAGACGCGCTTTTTTCGCGCACCGTAACCGTAACGCAAGGCAGAACCGGCGATTATACTAACAAAAACGGAGTTACTCAAGCTATTTTTCTTGATGGAGCCGATTATAACGGCAAGCCGACTACGGTGTTTTGTTATTTTGGTATTCCTTCTTTAAAAATGCCCGAAGGCGGTTATCCCGCAATGGTTCTGGTTCACGGCGGCGGTGGCTGTGCTTTTTACGAATGGGTAGAATACTGGAACGGCAAGGGCTATGCCGCCATTGCGATCGATACTTACGCTCATCAGTACGGAAGCACTAATGGCGTAGGCGAAGTAAATCCTGACGGCGGACCGACGGACAGCGGTTCGTTCCATAATACAAAGCAGACTTTTTACGATAGCTGGGTATATCACAGCGTATATAATATCATCTCGGCGCATAACGTCCTTATTGCAGACGAACGGATAAACAGCGAAAAAATAGGGCTTACGGGCATTTCGTGGGGTTCGGTTTTAACCTGTATAACCGCGGGCGTAGATTACAGATTCAAAGCGTTCGCGCCCGTTTACGGCAGCGGATTTTTGCTTGAAACTCCCGGCGTTAAGGACAGAGATTATTTTACCGAACCCGATAACGTTGAAGAATGGATCGAATGTTACGATCCTATATCCTATCTTAATTATTGCAATCGTCCCATTATGTTCGCTATAGGCACGAACGATAGCTTTTTCTCGCCGCTTCTGCAACAGCAGTCGTCAGATTTGTGCGAAGGTAAGGTATATCACTCTTACCGCGGGAATCTTACGCATTATCATCGTTGGAAGGACGAAGAAGGAATGATTTTCGTTTACGATTTTATGGAGCAGACACTTAACGGAAAACAAATGCCTTTAACCGTAAAAAACGAAAAATCAGACGGAAAAAATATCACCGTTGAAATAGACGGAGCGGAAAATTTAAAAACCGCAAGGCTTATATATTGCGTGTCCGATGAAGGCGTAAGCACAAGCTGGCGTTGGTCGGTTATGATTATACCGAAAGATAAAATCAAGCAGGGCAAAATAAGCGCGGAAGTTCCCGAAGATGCAAAATATGCTTTTATAGAGCTTTCCGACGGGAAATTCAATGAATTCGTAATAAGCAGTTCGCTGTTTACAGTAAATCAATGAAATATTTGTGTATAGATATAGGCAGTACTTCTATAAAGTATGCCGAAAGCGAAAACGGAAGTCTTCCCGAAAAGGTAAACAAAACGCCTTTTCCCGAACCGTTGCCTCTGCCCGAACCTTTTTACGAGGCAGACGCGGAAAAAATCTTTTCGATTGTAAAAAAAATAATCGATTCGTCTTCTGCCGAAGCCGTAATGTTTTCCGTTCAGATGCATGGATACGTACTTGCGGATAAGAGAGGCGGACTTTTAACGGGTTATATTTCGTGGCGTGATAAACGCGCAGGTTTAAAACCGTACGGTTCTACGCTCTCGCCCGAGCATGGGGTGGGGCTGAAAGCTAATCTGCCAAGGGCTTCTGTTATAGTAACGGCAACGCTTTTTCCCGAGATAGCGAAAGAAGCCGAAGTTTTTTATACTCTCGGCTCGTATCTGGCGTTCAGGCTTACGGGGAACAACGTTACGCATATAACCGACGCCGCGGCAAGCGGATTTTATAACTGCATAACGGGACGGGTTGATTTCGATGAAAAAGACTATCCCGTAAAACTTAGCCTGCCGACGGCGTTTACCGAAGTGAAACCCGCGGGTGTTTATAACGGAAAAACTATATATACGCCCGTCGGGGATCAACAGGCAACAATTTTAGGACTCGGCGAAAATGATTGCTATATATTGAATCTCGGCACGGCGGCGCAGATGTGCGAAACAGGCGATATCTTTTTAAGCGGAGATTTCGAGTGCAGACCGTTTTTCGACGGAAAATTTCTTTATACGGTAACGGGTTTATACGGCGGCGGTTATATACGCGAAAACTCACGGCAAAAAGCTATTACGCAAATACTTGTTTCAAATTATAAAACCGCACTTGAAAAACTACCTGAAAAGAATGAGCTTGTGGTTACCGGCGGAACGTTGGAATATCATAAAGACCTTATATTCGGGGTGTTAAAAGAATTGAATGTTAAAAGCCGAATTGCGGGCAAAGCCGACGCAATAAACGGTTTGTGTTATTTAGCCAAGGCGGAAGAAAAATAAAATCAATTTATATTTTAGCGGCATAATTATTGTCGTATCGGAGATAAAAATGCAAATAAAAAAGGGAATAATGCTCAGCGAAGTTGCTTTTCGCAATATTCCGATAATTTTAAAAAACTGCGGACTTGATTTTTTTATAGTCGATAACGAACACGGCGGATTTGATTATTCCGATTTATCGGGAATAATAATGACGGCAAGACTTGTAGGCTTAGAGTGTATAATTCGTTTGCCCGATAATACCAGAAAGGATATAACCAAGGTTATGGATATGGGCGCAAGCGGTATTTTAATACCTATGACCGACAATGCCGAGCAGATAAAATCCGCGGTTGAATACGCCAAATACGCGCCCGTCGGCAAAAGGGGTATTTCCACCATGCGCGCCCACACTCTTTATAATCCCGGTTCGCTTAGCGAATATATGATGCAGGCGAACGAAAGGACAAAAGTTTTCGCTCAGATAGAAAGCGAAAGCGGCGTGAGAAACATAGATGAAATTCTTTCCGTAAACGGGGTAAGCGGCGTGTTGATGGGACCTAACGACCTTTCGTGCGATTTAAACGTTATGCAAAATCCCGAACCTGAAATTCTGCCTATTATAGATATAGTGGCCGCGGCGGCGAAACAGCGAGGCAAGTCAAGCGGAATTATCACCGGTAACAACCGATATCTGAAAAGGGCAAAACTTGCCGGTATGGATTACTTCAGTGTGGGCAGCGAACTTAATATGCTAAAAGACGGCTGCCTGTCCGTTGTTAAAAAAATAGAAGAGAGCGAGAGGTAAGATATGAAAAGTTCAAGAAAAATAATCGCGTTTATAACGGGAATGGCGGCGGCTTTTTCGTGCGGAGCGTGTACGGGCGGCGGTTCGTCATCCGACACACCGAAGAAAAAACTCGCGCCGATAGAGGACCTTGCGGATTATTCCGCTTATTCGCTTAAAACCTGGTTAAAACCGTTCTGGTACACGCGTGAGGTTTATAACGAAACGGTTATGTTTGTGGGTGAAAACGACGAAGCAAAACTTCTGTATGACGCCGAAGATATAATTTCCGTCACTTCTTACGGGCTTGATGTCGAGTACAAAAAGGGCGAGGATTATAAATACGAAAACGGCATATTGTCTCGCACGGAAAATTCTTCGATTCCGTTCTGGAATAAGGACGAGTACTACCTAAAGACTCCCGGCAGATATATTATAACCGTGGATAACGAAAAAGCGGGATTGCCCGATGGCGACGTCCGTTATCTTGCTTACGGCGAACAAGATACGTTTACAAAAAAACAGATTTCGGTGACGTATACTCATTCGCAGGAGTGGAAAGGACCGGTTCCGCAGGGCAAAAGCGAAAAATTCGCAAAGACGTTAGAAAAAATAAAAAACGGCGAAAAAACGAGAGTTCTTTTCTACGGCGACAGTATAACAACGGGTTGCAATGCAAGCGGCTTGCCGCAAGGGGGAGAAATTTCCCCGTATACGCCATCGTTCGCAAAAATGTTCTGCGATTACCTCGGCGAAAAATACAATAACGACAAAATAGAACTTATAAATACCGCGGTAGGCGGGAAAGCCGTTTCCTGGGGAGTGAGCGAGATTGAAGACAGAGTTCTCGGTTATTCGCCGGACATCGTTGTGATAGGCTTCGGAATGAACGATGTAAAAACTTCTCCCGACGTTTTTAAAAATTCCACAGAACTTATGGTAAAAGCCATAAAAGAGAAAAATCCCGATGCCGAAATAATGCTGATTGCGACGATGCTCCCGAATTACGAGGCGACAAGCGACTGGAATTACAATCAAAAGTTATTTGTTCCCAAACTTTTGGAACTCGAAGAGAAATATGGTTTCGTCGGGGTTGCGAACGTAACCGAGATGCATCAGGCACTGTTCGATGCGGGCAAACGTTATCGCGACGTAACGGGTAACAACATAAACCACCCGAACGATTTTGTGGTAAGATTATACGCTCAGGTGTTGCTTAAAACCATGCTGGGTACGGATTTTATCAACGAAGTTTTTGAATAATTTTTATATCCGAAAAATGCTTTAAGAACGGGTAGCGTGTTCTGTTAAAAGGACAAGCCATCCGTTTTTTTTGCGCGAAAAGGGGTTATTGTTCTTGATTCTCTTTTTTATTTACTTATTTTCAGAGGTGAATTATACTATTAAGTGCAACAGTTATGGAAAAAAGAAGTTTATATAAATCTATGCCAGCCAAGAATAATACGAACCGTCGTCGAATGTTCGGCGAAAAAATTGCTTATATATTTCACCGTTACACGTATCGGGCGCAAGTACCGGCAAAGAGAAGTTTCGGAATAGCGGAGTTGTAAAGTGCCGGTCGCAATCATGTATGAGTGCTTGACTGTCGTTTGAATCTGGCGGGGGTTACGCCGTATTTGCGTTTGAATAGTTTATTGAAATAAGACACGCTTTCAAAACCTATCGATTCGCATATTTTCTGTTGGGTGTAATCCGTTGTTTGTAAAAGATACGCCGCGTGTTTTATTCTTAAATCATTTATATAATCGGTTAACGTAACGTTAAAAACGCTTTTGAAGCGTTTGCAAAGATACGATTGATTGAAACTGAGTTCGTTCGTAATCTTTTGCATCGCGTCGGGGAGAGCGAAAGACGTATTTATGACGAATATGCACCGCGATTTAAAATCGTTAGACGGCAACTCTTCGTCTTTTTCGCCGAATAAAAGTTGGTTGAGTACCGAAGCCGTTAATAATTTTTCGTGAATATGCCTTAAATTTACGTCATAGTAAGACAAAAATTTTACTATCTGTTTTTCGTAAGATAAAATCTCGCTCGGTTGCAACTTAAAACGGATGAAGTTCTTTTTCAGTATGTCGGCGTAAAGGTGTTCTTCCAAAAACACGCATACGCTTTTCATAAGTTCGTTAGAAATGAGTAAGTCGCGGTGAATACACGACTTATCGCGTTTGAACCTGTGATAAACGCCCGGGCAGATAATTCCCGCGTCACCCTCGGTCAATATTTCGTTTTTGCCGTTACATTCGTGATAAATCGAACCTTCGGTAACGTAAAAACATTCGAAAAAACCATGCGCGTGTCTGAATTCGTCGTTCGATTCGGTCAGTTGCGTTGTGAACGGTATCTGCAGCGGCTTTAATAATTCTTCGATTTTATTATCTTTGTCCATAATGGGATATTATAACGACTATTTTTATTCAGGTCAAGAAAAAACAACTCAAAAAAACAAATACAGAGCAAAATTTAGCGAACGTAGTACCTTTCGCCGTCGGATAATCTGCGTTATAATTAAGCAAATTCCGAAAACGGAGGGAAAAATGAGAATTAAAAAGTTAAAGACGATAGCGACGTCGATAGTTCTCGCGGTGATTTTGTCGGCAACGGCTTGTAACGGGAAAACCGAATGTTCGCATAACTATGTGATCGACGAAACGGCAAGCGTGACGGCGACTTGCGAAAACGGAGGAAAGACGGTGGAAAAATGTACTGAATGCGGCAAGACGAAAACCGAGAATTTATCGCCGCTCGGTCATACTTTCGGCGAATGGGGCGAAAAAACGCCCGCGACTTGCGAAAATCCGCAGATTTTGGAACGTAAATGTACGAGAAGCGGTTGCGAAAAGACCGAAGAAAAAGAAGGAACGCCGAAACTCGGACACGCTTACGGCAACTGGACGGAAGAAAACGGTAAACTCGTTCGTCGTTGCGCCCGCGCAGGTTGCGCCGGTTACGAAGAAAAAGACGCGCCTGCGGTAAGAGTGTTCAATATGCCGAACGCCACTCAATTTACGGCGACCGCTATGGAATACCTTTCCGCGGAAAACGCCGATATATCCGATTACGTCGGCGAAACGAACGACGGAATACGGGGCTTTAACGTGCGTTGGAGAAATACGTTCGAAAACGTCTCGGCGTGCAAGGTCGTTTATTCCGAAAACGCCGATTTTACCGACGCGATAAGCGTAAACGCGGAAAGCGGCGCAACGTCCTGCGCGATATATAATCTGAAAAAGGCGACGACGTATTATCTTAAAGTCGTCGTTACGACCGAATACGGCGAAAAAGAATCGAACGCGATTAACTTTTCTACGATTGACAAAGGTCCGAGGGTTATGAAAATAGACGGAATTCATAACGTGAGAGATCTCGGCGGTTATCGGACGGCGGGCGGCAGAACCTTGCAGGGGCTTATATATCGCGGCGGCGCGCTTTCGCCGGATAACGCCTATTACCCGAACGTGCAACTTACCGAAGCGGGCAAAAAATATATGAAGGAAACGCTGAAAATCAAAACCGATTTCGATCTGAGAAACGCCGCGCAGAACAAGGGGCTGACCGAAAGCCCTATACCGAACGCCGTTTTAGAGTATTACAATGCCGACGGTTACGATACGGGCATAGCGCAAAAAGAAACTTACGGAAAGATTTTCGCGGCGTTGTCCGATAAAAGCAGATATCCCGTATATCTGCATTGTACGGGCGGCGCGGACAGAACGGGTACGGTTTCGTTTTTGTTCAACGCGCTTTTAGGGGTAAGCGAAAAAGAACTTATACAGGACTACGAATATACTTCGTTTTCGACGTACGGCGAAAGAAATTCCAAGGGCGGCGAGTATTCGTTCGATAAGTTGCTCGCGGCGATAAAGGCTTACGACGGCGAAACTCTTGCCGAAAAGGTTGAAAACTATCTGCTTTCGGCGGGCGTGACCGCAACGCAAATCCATAATATAAAGGCTATAATGCTCGGTAAAGATACCGAAGAGGAAGAAAAGCCGACTTACGAACAGGGGTTCGATTTTTCAGAGGGAGATATTACGCTCGATTCCTCCGTACCCCGCGCGACGGGCAACGTAATAGGCTATGACGGCGCGGTTGCTACCGTAAAAATCGCCGAAACGAGCGACGTTAACGGCGGAACGTATATATTTATCGGCAGTTACGGTTTTTATATTCGCGGCGGGACGGCGAGAGTTGCGTATAGGCAAGGCGATAAGTTCGAGCAGGTATGGAGCGCCGAAAGCGGTTACGAGCACGCGGGGAATATAAATCAATCGTGTTTAATCGCGGGCGCGAATTTGTGGCTTAATGCGAAGATAAAGGACGAAACGACAATAACCTTGACGCTGTGGCTTAACGGCGCAATCGTTTGCGGTTACGATTTCACCCGCAGGTCGGACGAAGTCCCGGCTGAAAACGCGAAATTCGAAATTGAGATTGCGCAAGGCGCGTCTGCCGCGGTTTTATCGGCGGCGGAATGAGCGAATATAAACAAAACAACTCAAAAAAACAAATACAGAGCAAAAAACAAACAAATTGAGATATTTTTTTTCGTAAAAAGCGTGGTATAATTATAATGTAAGAGGGGGTACCCCCTTTCACGGCGTTGCCGTGAAATACCCTTAACAGGAAAGATGATGAAGAAATTTATGAAAATCATAGCCGCTTCGGCGGTTGCCGCAATCTCGATAACGACTGCGGGAGCAAACCTTAAGACTACGGATTTTGTTTCGGCAAAAGCCGACGGGGAAATAAATGATATAATATCCGTCGTTTCCCCCGAAAACGCGAAGTCGTTTTCGATTGACAATCGGAAGATAACCGACTTTTACGAAAGTTACGAGCCGAATCTCAGCAGTAATAAAAAATTTTACGGCTGCGACGAATATCTCACCACGCCCGTAACCCTTAAATGGACGTGCGATAACGGTTGGTATTATCAGGTGTATTTGTCCGATGAAAGACATTTCGTAAACTCCGAAAAATACCTTACGACGGAAACGAGTCTGACTATCGATAATATAATACCTAACCGCGAGTATTATTGGAAAGTCAAAGTAACCGATAACGACGGCGGTCAGAAGTTTTCAAACGTTTATACCTTTACTCCGACGGCGTACGTCAGAACTATGGATATAGACGGAGTAAAGAACATGCGCGACGTCGGCGGACTCGTAACGACCGACGGAAAGACTATACAATACGGAATAATGTATCGTTCGGCGCATTTCGATTCAATCACCGAAAAAGGCAAAGAACAGATTAAAAGGCTCGGCGTAAAAACGGATGTAGACCTTCGCGGCGAAAGCAATACCGTTTCGCCGCTCGGCGAAAACGTCCGGAGGCTTAACTATAACGCGCCTTATTACGTAGACGAAGTGGACGGAAACGGAATACAGAGCGGACTTAACGGCGCGGAAAGTTACGTTAAGGAGTTCGTGAAAGAATTTAAGGCATGCGCCGACCCGGATAATTATCCGATAGGCTTCCACTGTTCGCTTGGGCGCGACAGAACGGGAACTCTCGCGGCTATGCTTTACGCCGTAAGCGGCGTGTCGAGATACGATATAGTCAAAGAATACGAGTTATCGTGGCTTTCGACGGCGGCGGCGAATAACGTGTCCATACAGATAGGCGCGATAAACAAACTTTGTGATTTCATAGAAAGCAAGGACGGCGAAACGTTTAAGGACAAGGCTTGTAATTTTCTTTTGTCGATAGGCGTTACGCAAGCCGAACTGAATTCGGTCCGCGATATTTTAACGGGCGTAACGGCGATTCCCGAATACGTTCCGAGCGTTCCGAGCGTCCCCACGACGCCCGACGCTCCGCCCTTACCGATTTTCGCAGACGGAAATTTCGGTTATACCGGCGAAAAGATAGCGGGAGTAAACGTCTACGACGGTTCCGCCGTCGCGGTAATGACCGCGGAAGAAGCGGCAAGTCAGAACGTTCCCGCAGGGTATACCGGCAGCGTTATTAAAATGACCGCCTCCGAACAGACCGCCGAAAAACATCAGATGGATATCGTTCTCGATTTTTCGTCGCAGAAGTTGACGAGAAGCAAAATAGAAGGGATTTCTTTCAGAGTTTACGTTTGTTCCACGCCGAAAGATAATAAAAAACATCCCGAAGTGAGAATTCCGAAACCGGACGGCAACTGGATACTCAGGCATAACGTAACCGCTACAAAAGATCAATGGATAACGATTACGCTTACCGATTCCGAAATAGACGATCTTTGCGGCATTAACGGCGGAACGCTCGGTAAATTCGCGTTGGCTTTAAGGTCGGAAGCCGCGACTACGATGTATATAGACGAAGTTACGGTAACTAAAAAACCGACGAGCGACGACGTTCCCCCGACAATAACCGTAAAGGCGGATAACATAAAGGCGACCGACGGAGCGTACCCGATGGAAGATTATACGGTTACGGACAATTCGGGCAGCGTAAACGTAAGCCTTGAATGGTCAAACGGCGCGCTTGACGGCAAGGGCAGGCTTACCGCGGGAACGCACACCTGCGTTATCACCGCGACCGACAACAGCGGCAACGAAACCAAAAAGACCGTAACTTATACTGTCGCAAAAGAAACCGAAGTCGCTCTTTATAAAATAACGTTCAGAAGCGGAGTGGCGGACGATATAATCGTAGCTTACGCCGACGGCGAAAACAAGGCAGATTTCACGCCGGCCGTTCCGAATAAAAAATATTACGAGGGCGTTTGGGAAGATTTCCAACCCGAAAACAATCAGACGCAGATTGTAAACGCTAAGTATACGGCTATAACGTACACGGTTACGTTCAAAGCCGACGGAAAAACGGTTGATAAGCAGACTTATACCGTAGAAAACAAGAACGTCACAGAGCCGAAAGTACCCGAAAAAGAAGGTTATACGGGCAAGTGGAAAGATTATAACTTAAACGGCGGCGACAGAACGGTTATCGCTGTGTACGAAAAGATCGGCGGAACAGACCCGGTCAACCCGAATCCGACGGAATCGACGGAATCGGCGGATTCGACTGATTCGACGTCCGCATCCGGTTCGGCTCAATCGACGAAGGAAAGCGGTTGCGGCGGCTCTTTGGGCGGAACAAGCGTTGCGCTCGCGGCGTTAGGCATGGCGGCGGTTGCGTTAAAGAAAAAACGCAAATAAGTTCCGCAGGTTCTGCCTTTCCGGGCAACGTTTGGGCAAGATTCGTTTTATTCTTGGCCGGCATAACGAATAACGCCTGACGTGAATATATGAAAAAATTCCGAAATGGGAGGAAAATAAAAATGAAAAAACTTTTAACTCTTTGTCTTGCGCTCGCAATGACCTTGTCGGTCGGCGCGTACGCATTGACAACCTTAGGCTCGTCCGCTGCCAAAGCCGCCGACGAAACCGCAACCGAAACTTCGGACACGTTAAACGTGAACGTTTTGGAAGCCAACGCATATAAGGCGGAAAATCCGGACACTCCTAACGCATTTGTTGAAACTTGGCCTAATCCGGATTTGACAGCAGCAAAAGACAGCATTGGCGCGCGTTTGATTTCGAACAGTGTTACTGCGGGCGCGAAAGTCGAGATTAAACTCGAAACGGCTGTAAATGCTTCCGATTATAAATACGTAATGTTTAAGGCTATGTATTGGGCGAATAAGGCGTCAAAGTATTTGAGTACCACCGTAACTAACCTCGATGAGACTTCGTCTATAAACGTAGGAATTTACGGTATACAATCCAAGTCGGTTTCTGCCGATACGGTTTGGGTAGCACTTCCTACTTCCGTCATAAAAAATTCGGAGGGTAAAGTAAACGGAATTAAACTGACGGCTCCGACTGATACAATTTACGGACTGAAATACTTTTTCCTCAGTGATTTTACGTTTACGAATTCTGCCGTCACTTCTTTGGGAATCGATTACGCAAATAGTACTTCGCTCGAAAAGGATAATTTTAGCAGTATTCAAATTTGGATCGATAACAAATTAAGAAACAGAATTTCGAACGTAAGCGGAACATTGAAAGCAACTATAAAATTTGCTCATCCGTTGCCTGTCGACTTTGTTGATTATTATAGTTTTAAAGCCCTTATCTGGGGCGGAAACAGAAGCGGACTTCCGTTTAAGGTTTACGCATTAGGCGGTGACAAGGTAAATCAATCCGCGTATATTTTTAACTACGCGTCGACTGCCGACCCAGAAAATTATGAAGGCAATCTCGATATGCGTATCGCAGCGAAAGGTCTTGAAAACGAAAACGGTTTGGTAGAAGGTTTTGATTTTGAGATTACGGATATTCCCGCAGGTTCGCATCTGGTATTCAGCAATATTACCGCCGTTCATGAAAAAACTCCTTTGGCAATACTTGATGAAAAGCACACGACCACCGAAAATAACGCGTGGGGTTTCCTGACTTCTAACTGGGCAGGCGTTCCGCAATGGGATGAACACGGACTTACGTACGGCGGAAGAGATTTCAAAGATTCGCTTTACAATATCGTATTGAAGTATCCCGTTGCCGCCGAAAAAGTTAAGACGATAGATTTTAAGGCGGTTTTGTGGAATAACGCAGGCGTCGGGCACGTACAAATCGCTAAACTCGACGGAACGAATACCGAAATCATAAACGTCAACAAAGGTTGGGTTGACGTGTTTGAGAAAAATATCGACGTAAAGGTAAACGCAGAACTCCTTGCGGACGAAAACGGTTTGGTTCACGGTTTCAGAATGAACGCAATCAACGATGACAGCGGCTCTTTCGTATTCTCGAAATTCACTTCGGGTACGGAAGAAAAGGTTTACAACGCTACGTTGACTCGCGTCGACGGTACGCAGGAAAACATCGCGTATACCGCAAGCAACAGAGCGGCGAAACTTGAAGAAGTTAAAACAAAACTCGGAACCGATGACGCTCAATACACCTATTCTCACGACCTTCCTGCCGAACTTCCTTTTGAAGAAGGCAAAACTTATACCGAAACGAGAACGGTAAACAAATATAACGTTACGTTCAAGAATTACAACGACGAAACGCTTAAAACCGAAACTCTGGACTACGGCGCAACTCCCGTTGCTCCCGAAACCGCTCCCGTCAAACCCTACGACGACGATAATCACTTCACGTTTAAGGGTTGGGATAAAGAAATCGCGGCCGTTACCGGCGACGTAACCTATACGGCTGAATTCGACGCCGTTGCTCACGTTTACGGCGAATGGCAGGAAGTTACCGCCGCAACTTGTCTTGAAAAAGGCTCGCATAAAAAAGTTTGCGAATGTGGTAAAGAAGTAGTCGAGGAAACTCCCGCAAAAGGACATACCGCGGTTACCGACGCGGCTGTTGCTCCCACTTGCACCGAACCTGGCAAGACCGAAGGCTCGCATTGCTCGGTATGTAACGAAGTTCTGACCGCAACTCAGGAAATTCCCGCAAAAGGACATACTCTCGAGAAGGTAGAAATGGTTGCCGCAACCGAAAGCAAAGAAGGCGTTAAAGAACATTACAAATGCGCGGAATGCGGCAAATTGTTCCTTGACGAAAACGGAACTACCCCCGCGACGGAAGCCGACCTTAAAATTGCAAAACTTCAGAGCGGAGGTTGCCTCGGGTCTGTAAGCGGTTTAGGATTTACTTTTGTTGCGGTCGGTATGGCGTTCGTAGCGTTAAAGAAAAAACGCGGTTAAACAATAATAATATAATAACAAAAATATAATAACAAAACACGAAACTATGAAAAAATTTATATCCGTATTATGCGGAGCGGTTGTCGCCGTGTGCGCGGCGGCAACCGCCGCTTTCGGCGGAATAAACGGTTATTCCGCAAAAGCCGAAGAGTCCGCAGAAAATCAGAAATTTGCGCTCGATACGGGCGCGTATACCCTTAAAATGGACGATTCCGTTACCATGGACGTAAGTTACGCCCATGGTGCGTATTTATACAATAAACGCGATACGAGCGGTAATATTCGTCTTAAATTCAAAACCGTTTCATATTCTTCCGCCGTTACAAGCGCTAATTTCAACGGACTTGTCAGAGGAAGCAGTAAAGATATTGCATACGCTTATATACCCATGACAGCGAATCATTGGTACGTGTTTGGCGATGGTTCGAATCCGACAAAAGGCGATATTTATTCCGTTGATGAATATACGGATATAATTTACGACGTTACCGCGCATGCCTTTTCGGTTAAGATAGGCGAAAAGACGCCCGTGATGGCTAAAATGTTCCAGACTGCCGAAGCAGCCGTTACGGATGCCGCCGGTACGGGGCGTATAGCATGGGACGCAAATAACGCCGAAGCCATAATAAAGGCTACGCTTACCGATTTTTCGATTACGGATGCCGACGGATATAATCTCGGCGTTGCCATGGGCAGAATGCAAGATTCTCGTATGGTGTATACTTACGAGGAGAACTTTTACGGCTACGCGGGCAAAACGGTAACCGTTAAATATATCGGCGACGACGACGGCGGTTCGCCGCTCGTTTACGGTTCCGACGGCGCAAGACTTGCAATACCCGTTACCTCGCTCGGCAAGGGCGAATATTCTTTCGTTATGCCGAAAGACGACGTAAAACTCGTTATGAAACGCCGTGTCGAAAATTCCGGAATTTACGGTACTTATCTGAGCGCGGCAAGCGGCGATTATTTCGTTTTCGGCGAGCAATCGTATAAGTCGGTAAACGGAGTTAAAACCAATATAAATCTCGCCGCGTATTCGGGCGGGATAGTTGAGATTATCGAGGGCGAAAACACCGCGGAAGGCTCATATACTATAGGCAAACTCGTCCTCGGCGAAACCGTCTACAAAAAATTGCTGAAATATTCGGTTACTTTCGTTGCAGACGGAAAGACTGTCAAGAGTGAAACGCTGTCCTCGGGCGACTATTTCGCGACCGCGCCCGCAGATCCGACAAAAGACGGCTACGTTTTCGCGGGGTGGAGAACTTCCGACGGAAAAGCGTACGAAGCCGATAAAACGATAACCGAATCCACGACTTTTTACGCGGTTTTCAACGAGGAGGGCGGACACGTCAACCCCACAAATGAAAGCAAAGGCGGATGCGGAGGACATATCGCGTATTCGTGTTTTGCGATTATTCCGCTTGCCGCAATGATTTTAGGCTTAAAGAACAAACGCGAAGGCGGCAGGTAAAATGATCAGATACGGTGTTGCGTATAAATTAAAAAAAGCGGGCTTCATTCTTTCGTTCGTAATATTGCCGACGATTACGTTTCTGGTGTTTTACGTCTACGTCAATTTAGACGCTTTCGTGATGTCCTTTCAACAGAATATCGACGGAGAAAAGATATGGACGCTGAATAACTTTAAAGACGTTTTCGCCAATCTTTTTCCTCCTAACGACGAGATGAAAGAGGCTTTCAGAAACACGTTTATAACTTTCGGCGTAAATATGATAACATTCATCGTCGGAGTTTTCGTGTCATACTTTCTGTATAAGAAGATTTTTCTGTATAAGGCGTTCCGGGTAATATTCTATCTGCCGAGCATATTGTCGGCGGTTGTGCTTTGCGCGATTTACTATAATCTTCTCGAAACCGACGCATGCAGAAATCTCGTGCAGAAAATTTGCGGGCTTTCCGAGCCGCCGCGGATATTTTCCGATTCGAGATTCGCCAACAAAGCCGTGCTTCTCAATATGGTATGGCTAACGTTCCCCGGCAACCTGATTATCTGGGGCGGAACGTTTTCGAGAGTCCCCGACGGGGTTATCGAATCCGCCAGGATAGACGGCGTAAACTGGGTGCAGGAGGCGTTCAGGATAATTATTCCCATAGTATGGCCGACTTTCGCGCTTATGTTCGTTTTACAGATTGCCGGCATATTCGGCGCAAGCGGACAAGTTTTCCTGCTTACCATGGGTACGGAAGGCACGCAGACCATATCCAACTGGATGTATCTGCAAGTCTATTCGGTGGCGATAAACAACTCGTCCAACGCGTTCAACTATATGTCCGCGCTCGGCTTGTTCTTAACGGTAATATCCTGCGCGGTATCGCTTACTATCCGAAAAATTTCGGGTAAGGTATTTCAGGGGGTGGAGTATTGATGAAAGTCAAAAAACATTTTCTCGGCTGGCAGAAGCGGAGCGCGTCGGAAAGAGTACTTTATTGCATAATCTTCGCGATATTCGCGCTCGTCGCGTTTTCGTATCTGTATTGCCTGTGGTGGTGCTTTATGTCGGGCATGAAAACGCCCGACGATATAGTCGCCAGCCCGTTCGCGCTCCCGACCAAATGGCGTTTCGACAATATTCCCAAGATGATGGAAATGTTGAAGATCAACGACACGGGCTTTTGGGGAATGCTTTTTAACAGCATATACTTTTCGGTAATCGGCGCGTTTTTCTCGGCTTCGTGTACCGCGATGCTCGCCTACGTTACCTGTAAATACAAATTCCCCGGTTCCGGCGCTTATTTTATCGCTTCGCTTATAACTATGATACTTCCGATATACGGCACGGGCGGAAGTATGTATCTTTTACTCGATAAGTTAGGGCTTCTGAACAGCCGGCTTATGATAATAACTTCGTTTTCGGGTATAGGCGTTTACTATATGTATTTCTACGCCTTTTTCCAGAACGTAAGCAATACTTACGCCGAAGCCGCAAGAATAGACGGCGCAGGCGATTATACGATATTTTTCCGCGTAATGTTTCCGCAGGCGTTCCCGATGTTCGGGGCGATATTCCTTATGATATGGATGGCGGAGTGGAACAACTATTCGACGGCTTTGTTATATCTTAACGAACTGCCCACTCTTTCGGTAGGTATATACCTTTTCAGAACGGAATCGGGCGGCGACTTCGATATTCTCTATATGGCTTACTTTATAACGTGCATACCGCCGCTCGTAATCTTCGCGTTTTTCAACAACGTGCTTATGAGTAACGTATCTTTGGGCGGTATAAAAGAATAGGAGGTTAAATTATGAAAAAATCAGTTAAATTCGTTGCGGCGGCTCTCGCTGCGGGGCTTGCCTGCGCGGCGTTTGCCGGTTGTAACAACAAGGAAAAGCCCAACAGCGCGACGGATATCGAAATATCGTTCTGGGAAGGAAGTTTCGGAAAGACCTTTATGGAAGATATAGTTTCCGGCTTTACGGAAAAATATCCCGAATATAAAGTAGATTTAAGAACGAGCAAGAACGCGCAGACCATTGCCAATTCCTTGCAGAAACGTAAAAACGACACTACGGATATTTACTTCAATCAGTTGTCGATTTTTATGAACTACACAGACTTGTTCGCCGACCTTTCCGAAATCGTTACCGAAACCATACCGGGCGAAACGAAATCGATTAAGGATAAATACGACAAATCTCTCTACGAATCGCTTAAAAACGAAAACGGAGAGTTGAAAACACTCGGTTGGGCAGGCTCGACGACAGGTATTTTCTACTATGCCGACGTTCTCGAAAAAGAAGGAATCGACGTTCCGAGAACGACCGACGAACTTGCGGACCTCGTTACGTCACTCGGTAAAAAAACGTCTTTCGTCCAACTTAAAGACGCCAGAATGGGTTATTATCAATATCTCGTGAAAGCATGGATGGCGCAGTACGCAGGGCTCGATTATTACAACAACAATTGGCTTCAACTCAAAGACGAGTCGGGCAAAACCCCGTCGAAAGACGTTTATTTAAGCGAAACGGACGGCAGAAAACAGGCTCTCGACGTTCTCGGCTCGTTACTTAACAGCAAGACGAGTATCGAAGACCCCGACAAATTTAAGGTCGCAAGAATGTTCAATCTCGGCGACGCGGTCATGATGGTAAACGGCAACTGGGTGTTCGGCGAGGTGGACGCGCTTAAAGAAAAGAACATAAAGATGATGCGTACTCCCGTTATCAGCGCGCTTGCCCAAAAACTCGAAACCGTAGCCGACGACGAAGAACTCGCCGCGCTTGTTTCGGCTGTCGATAACGTGCTCGACAACGGCGCGACCGTTTCGCTTACCGGCAGCGGCTACGACGTATCGCAAGCCGATTGGGACAAAGTTTACGCCGCGAGAACCATGGTATATAACAACGGAAGCGAACACGCCATGATCGTCAACCAATATACCAACGCAAAGGACGGCGTAAAGAAATTTATTCAATACTATTATTCCGACGAAGGATTGGCAAAGTTCATAAACGCCACGCACTATTCGGCTAACGCAAACCTTACGGACGAAACTCTCGTAAACACTTCGAGCTGGACGGCTCACGAAAAAGAGCAATACGCGAGAAGTAAGACCAACACCAACGTAACCGACGGTAACGCGACGAGCCCCGTATTTTCAAAAACGGCGACTCTTCACCTTTACGGCACGGTAGATATCGTAGGTCAACTCACTACTACGAATAATCCGCAGAGCGCGGCTGAACTCTGGACGGCATTCAAAAATAACGTAAACGACGCGAGAACGGGCTGGACGATGTGGCTTAAAAACGCGGGTATAAAGGGGTAAAAAATGAAGAAATTATTACAAAAAATCGCGCCTGCGTGCATTGCGCTCGCGCTGTGCGCCCTTCCTGCCGTTACCGTTGCGAACGCAGGTAAATCGAACGTTAACGTTGCGGATAAAACTTCCATTACCGGTCAACTCGACAAAGGTAAATGGAGAATTGCCGGCAACGTAAAATCCGAGAACGACGCCGTTGTTTTCGACGGCGATTGCAGCAAAGACGCAAGGATTACCACGAGATCTGTTTTTAAAGATTGTTCCGCCGACGGAATAGACGAAATTTATACCTCGTCTTTCACGCTGACGATTTTCGATATTCCGAGCGGTGAAAACAACCGCTTTGCGGTTTCGTACGGAATGGATAAAATCGCAGGCGAACTCGGAGAAAAAGGGACGAGCGAGGTGTATTTCGTCAGGGATAACAAACGGCTCAAAGTCGGCGTTTGCAAATTCGACGAAGAAAGCGGGGCAAAGACGGATATAGTTGCTCCCGTCGAATATTCGTCGCTTGATTTCGGCAGCAGTTTCACGCTTAACGCGTCTTTGGTTACGGACGGGTATATGACCGTTACGATCGCTCCCGTGGGGGTTTCCGCGCCGCCGTACGTGCTGTGCGACGACGCGACGGTTGGCAACACGGACCATTCCGTTTCGGGGCGCGTTTGCATAGGTCAGACGGCTGTGTGCGAAGCGACGATATCGGCGGTTAAGATTAAGTCGTACGATTATACCAACGCCGCCACTCCTATCGAACTTACCGAATCTTTCGATAAAGACGAATACAACGGCAACGCCTTCTATACTCGTTCCGACCCTAACGACGGAACTAATCTGTCGGGCGGAGTAAAGGTGGAAAACGGCGCGTTGACTTTCACGGGGCGTCCGTGCTTTATAAGTTCGGTATACTCGTACTCCAACTTTGAAATGACTTTCGATCTTATCGACGTAACGAGAAAGACCGTGACAGACCCGGCGAACGGAAACGTCGTGAAAGAAAAGGCGAGCGGCTGGCTCGGATTTTCGCTCGAAGCATCTACAGGAAGAGGCTCTTTCGACAACCACGCCCGTACAAACGTTCTTTACACTATGGAAGTGGAAGAAAAGATAAGCAGACTTTACAATCAACTTAACAGCAATCCTAAAATGCAGGAATATCCTTCGACGTATAAAACCGTCGAAATGGATATTTTAAGCGAAAAGAACGAAGGCAAAATATACAACTATAAGGTATCTATGCAAGACGGAGTTTTTTCGGTGTGGTATAAACTTTCGGACAGCGAAACTTATCCTGCCGAACCGCTTTTTTCAAACGATTTAGGTTATACTCCTTACGGAAGCATTGCGATTATGGCTTACGGATATTGCGGTTATACTTTCGATAATATAAAAATCGTCAACAAGGATATTCGTCCGCAAAACGTCGAAATAGAGTATAGCGGAGTTAAAAACAGAACCGAACCCGACTTCGTTTACGCAGACAAGTGGTCGGACGGCGACCTTATAACGAACAAAATCGGCAAAACGACTTCGGAAAAATCGGGTTGCGGAGCGTCTTTGAGCGGCTTTACGATTTTGCCGATATTAGGCGCTATCGCTTTTGTGAAAAGGAGAAAAGACCATGAATAAGAAAGCCCTTTCCGTTATGATGGCTGGCGCGCTTGCGGTTTGTTCCGCGGGTTGCGCAAACAAGACGACAGCCGACGACGTTAAAAAACTTACCAACGGTAATTACTACGTTTCCGAAAAAGGCGTAGCGGCCGAATATAACTCGCTTTACTTCGACTTTTTGGGAGGTAAAGACGTTATGCCGATCGGCGGCTTTTACGGAGTTTATAATTCGGGCGGAACTATCGACGGACTTGAAATTCCTCAGATGGTAAGCGATAAGTATTTCGGACTTATCTCCGACGCCGGCGTAAATATGGTGGTGTATTCCAGAGACGAAGATTCGGCTACGGTAAAAAGGACGCTCGAACTCGGTGAAAAATACGGAATAGGTCTGTTCGCGAACGTCAATTCGATAACGTCGTTCTGCGGAAGACAGGACGACGCTTCCAAACGTTACACCGCGGGCGATAAAATGCCTTTCGGCGTAACCGAAATGACGAATTACATTTCCGCATACGCCGCGTACGATTCCTTCCTCGGAATAAAGGGCGCGGACGAACCCTTCTGGTATCAACTCGACGCGTTGAAGGCAACTTACGACGTCTTACGCGAAGTGGACTACGGCAATGCCGAACTATACGTCAATTCGCTCGGCTACGGCGGCGGCGATCTGACTTACGGCGGTTGGGAAGAGCAAATTACGCAGAAACAATATTTCGATAAGATTTACGGCGAAATTAAAGTGCCGTTTTTGTCGGCCACGGGTTATTTCTACACGCAAAAGGACACGCCCGACAAAGAACTTTCGATGATGTTCACGCAACTTTCGCAAATTCGTTCGCTCGCGAATAATTACGGAGTGCCGATGTGGAGAATGTTGCAGGCCGGCGGTCAATGGAACGACGCCGCGCAGGAAATCGAATCGGTAGATCCGTATCCCGACGAGGGAGAACTGTTGTTCGACGTGAATATCGCGCTTTGCTACGGCTGCAAGGCAATACAGTACTTTCCGCTCGTCGAGCCTGTGCATTTCGCTTACGCGCCCGGCGGAACTTACGATTTCGACCGTAACGGCATAATTTCGGCGGCAGGCAATAAAACGCGCTGGTATTATTACGTTCAGAAAGCAAACACGCAGATTAAGGCGATAGACCACGTTCTGATGAACAGCGCGAATATCGGTATGATAGTACACGGCGAAAAAGCAAATCTTCTCGCCGATACGCAGGCGGACGACAGAGAGGAACTTATAAGAGACGGTAAATTCCGTCAACTTACTTCCGTTTCGGGCGACGATTGTTTCATCGGCTGTTTCGATTACAACGGCGGCACCGCGCTCTACGTCGTCAATTATTCGAGAAAGGATAAGGCGAACGTAACTCTCAACTTTGATAAAACCTATGGCTACGAAGTAATTCAGCGCGCCGTATCGGCGGAAGTCGCGGCTAAAAATCTGCCGCTTACGCTCGAGGCGGGCGAAGGTGTACTCGTAGTTCTCAAATAACAAGATGCTGACAATTGACAATCAAACTCTGAATAAATATTCCGTTCGCGCGGAAAAACTTACGGAAGCGGTCGAAAAAAAAGCGACGGAAACGATAAAAAAATACGTTTTCGAGGTTACGGGCGTTAGTTTATCCGATGACGGCGAATATAAAATTCTTCTTAAAGCCGACGCGAATCTCGACACGCCTCATGCGGACGGGTTCATAATCGACGCGCAGGGTAACGATATAACGATAACCGGCAAAACGCAAATGGCGGTCGTTTACGCCGCTTTCGCGTTCGCCGAGGAGTGTTTAGGAGTTAAGTTTCTGACCGCCGATTGCGAAATCGTTCCGAAAAAAGACGTCGTTAAGGTTGAAAGATACGTCTATGAACCGCTTTTCGAAATGCGGACTTATCTCGTCGGAGATACTTTTCAAAGTTTAGCCGATCAGGACTTTATGGCGAAGGTAAGGATAAAGGACGTGTATACCGAATCCGACGACGCTCACGGCGGCAAGATCGAAGTTTACGGCAGGAACGTATCTCATAACTTCCACTATTACGTTCCTTACGAAAAGTACGGTAATACTCACCCCGAATTCTATCGTCACATAGTCGTGAACGACGAAAAAATGACTACGATCGATATAACGAACGGGCTTTGCGAAGACGGAACGGTCGACGAAAAAATGTCGGAAAGCGTTGTGAAAGCGGTTATCGACGAAATGTATAAAGACGTCGTAACGTATCCTGACGTAACGACTTTTATGCTTACGCAGGAAGACGGATCGGACTATTTCGACGATGAAAACAATCGCCGGTTAGCCGCGAAATATAAACGCAGCGGATTGCTGGTGCGGTTTTGCAACGCCGTTATACGCGGAGTGAACGAAAGAGCGAAAAAGAATCTCGGCAAAACGGTAAAACTCATGACTTTCGCTTATGATTATACAAAAGAAGCGCCCGTAAAACAAGAAAACGGGAAAATCGTCCCGATTGACGAAAGCGTGATCGCCGACGAAAATCTCGTAATACAATTCGCGCTGTTTTCCAACGCCGCTTATCACTATTTCGACGCGCGACAGGAAGAAATAATCAAGACGACGCGCGAGTGGGGATATATCGCAAAAGAGTTCTGGTTCTGGGCTTACGATATTGCTTTCAATAACTATTTCGGTTATTACGATTCGTTCAAAAACATAGACGCTAACGTTAAAGGTTTCAAGAATTACGGCATAACTTATCTTTGTATGCAGGGAAGTAACGACAGCCGAAAAAATTGGCAGTGCAATATGCGCGCTTACGCTTACCGGCAATTGATGAACGGAAGTAAAAAGTCTGCTAATCGACTTATAGACGAGTATATCGACGGGTATTATTCGGTTGCCGCGGATAACGTAAGAGAGTTTATGCGGTTGTTTTCCGATAACTACGCCAAAAAACTTGCCGACGGCGAAGATATAAAATTCACAACTTTCGGCAATTTCACAAGCGGCGAAAATAACCCTTACGAAATGCTTCAAAAAGCGATTAAAGCGATCGAAGACGGGGAAATAAAGATAAAGGAACGCTTTGCGGGTAACGAGAGAGAAGTTTACCTCAGACGCCTTGCGGGCGTAAAAACCACTCCGCTCGACCTGATTTATATCAACTACTATTCGTATTTTCCGAACGGAAATGAAGAAGACAGAGCGCGGAAACGCGAGGAGTTCGTTCTGGCGGCAAAGTTTGCCGGAATCGACAGAGCAAGAGAAAATTATTCGCTCGAAAGATACGTTGCGTTTACCGAAACGGAAGTGAAAATTCCGCACACAAGCGACAAGTACGTGGTTTAACAACCGAACTTCCATATAAACGTCCGGAATCCCTATTGAAAAGACCTTGAAATGCGAACTGTGATTGCTCGGTTTCAAGGTCTTTTATATGCGGTTTTTATGTGAGAAATAAAGCGGCAATACAATCCGAAAGTCTGCTTATAAGTCGATTATTGCAAAAAAACAACAAATTTATTATCCTGCTTTGATTTTCTTAAACACAAGTCGGGCAGAGCGACGGCCGTTTCGTTTTCGTATTCTTTTCTTTTCCATGCAAGGATGAATCTGATCGTTGCGGAGGTCGGCTAGTCTGCGCGATTGTTACTGATTGTCCATCATTCCCGCGCCCGAAAGGTCGCGGAAAATGGCGAAAAGACGCCTTTTCGGTAATTAGTGATAACGAATGGAATCCCTAACGAGTAAATAAAAATACCCCCGCGACCGGTTAAAAACCGGTCGCGGGGGTTTAAATATGCTTTTAAATTATTCGTTTAAATTTGTCGTCGGTTTGCCGGATTTTCCGAACTTACCCGATGTGTCCGCTCTTGTTTGCGGGGGTAAATACGGTTATGCGGTTTTCGGCTACGCGATCGTCATCAGATTTTTTTATCTTCTTTGTAAAGAGTATCCGAGCAGCCGGAGAAAATCTTTGCAAGCGGGCTGCCTTTTATCATCTGAACGTCTTTGGAAATGACGACGGTATCGCCTTTCTTTACGACGATGATTCCGGTGCAACCGTTGAACGCCTTTTCTTCGACGGAAACTCCGTCGTCAAGCCGAATGCTTGCGCTGAGGTTTACGTTTACAAGACCGGTGCAACCGCTGAACGCGCTTTTGCCGATTTTTTCGCAATCGGTAAGGTTGAACTGTCCGAGAGCGAATTCGCTGCTTACGCCGAGCGTCGTGCAACCGCTGAACGCGCTTTCACCGATTACGGCAATGCCCTTGAAACCGACTTTTTCTTCTGTCGTAACGTTTTTCAAAGCGGTGCAACCGTTGAACGCGCTTTTGCCTACGGTGACTTTTTCGCCCTCGATGTAAACGTTTTTGAGAGCGGTGCAACCGTTGAACGTGTTCGCGAAAACGTCGTTTCCTTTAAGGTAAACGGTCTTTATGGTAGTGATGCCGTAGAAAGCGTAAGGCTGAACGGCGCAATCCGCGTAAGTTTTAACGGTGATTTCGTATTCGCCCTCTTCGCCTTCGGCGGGAAGAACGTATTCGCCGTCCTCGTTTTTGTTGACTTTAATCGTCTTTTCGGCGGCAGCGATAGTGCCCGTAACCACAACCGTTTCGAGAGTGGTGGGGATGTAATAAGTTGCGGTGTTGCCCGAAGCCCCGTCGTTATAAGTCTGCGTGCAGGAAGTGAGCGACGAAGTGGAAGCCGTTCCGAAGATGTAACCGAAAAGTTTCTTTGCGTTTGCCGCGCCGATCATATCGTTGGTTACGTCTGCCGCGCCCTTCATCGAGCCGACGAAAGGAAGAGTTATTTTCTTGAGCGAGGAAAGGTTCGAGAACGCGCCGAGTTCGATTTCTTTAACGTTTTCGCCGACGACGAGTTCTTCGATGAAAGAAAGACTGTCGATAGCGTTAGCCGAGATTTTAGTTACTTTTTCGGGAATGGTTACCGTTTTTACGGTGTTCTCGTCATAGGTTTTCCCGTCGGTATTGTTGGCGGTGAATCCTTCCGCAAGTTCCTTGTATTTCTTGTCCGCGATGAGATCTTTCGCGCCGTCCGAAACGGTGTAGCCGTTAAGCGTAACTTCGCCGTCCGCTTCGGTGATGTCCCACGTGTATTTAACCGTGGTATCTTTCTTGCTGTTGCCGTCGCACGACGTAAGCGTTGCGAAAAGAGTCGTCGCAAGCGCGAGTGTTAAAATAAAAGCAATGAGTTTTTTCATTCTTTCTCTCCTTGACGAAAAAACAAGCGCTTCGCAAAACCGGAACGTTTGCGAAACGAAGCCACATTCGTCAATTTTATTGTTAATATTCTTTAAAATTTTAGCATTAATTATATAATTTGTCAATAATTCGATCGCGGTTATTTACAATAATTTATTTTTTCAAACAACTTTCGCAATCGCCGCCGTCACGTTAACCGCGAACGAGCGGCGTCACTTGCAACCGCCGCAGGTCTTGCAGTTGCCCGTGCAGTTGATTTTCTTTGCGCCGGTGGAGGAATAAACCGCTCCGCTGTAATTTTTCCCGGCAATTTCGCCGCAATCGGGGCATTTGACATCGTCGTCGAATTTTTTAACGTATTCTTCAAAGATTTTACCGCATTTGCGGCATTTATATTCAAAAAACGGCATAATTTCGCTCCCTTCAGTTTCGTTTCGCTTTTTAAAAAAGCGGCTGCCCGAGCAACCGCAAAAAGTATACCACCGTCCGTTTTTTTTGTCAAACAACTAAATAATCGCTTTTTCGTTTAAATAATCACTTTTCCGCTCACGAACGACTCGAAATATTCTTTTCTGCCGAACGCTTTCGTGAGTTCGTTCAACCCGATATTTTTGAATTTATTGTCCTTATAGAGTTTTCTCATTGCCGACGTATTCTTTTTTACGCCGACGGTTTTTTCGAGTTCGGCGAACATAACGAGGCTTTTGCGGTAGGTTATCGCAACGTATTCTTCCTCGTTCGCGTAGGTGTTCAACGGTCTGTTCATGCTCGTGTCCGCGTTGTCCGAAAAAAGCGATTTTATATTGAAGAACGACTTATAGGCGGCTTTTGCCTTATCAATCATACCGCTTGCGGCGTCCGATTGCCCCGAGGAAAGAAGATAAAGATAAGCCGAATATTCGCAAAGCCCTTCGTCGATATAGCCTTCCGTAGTCTGGTCGTTTCCCACGACCGCGCCCCACCATTGATGCGCCGTTTCGTGCAGAGCCGCGCTCTGTTTGTTTTCGTCGTCGTTTTTGTCGGAGATGAAGCAAAGTCCCGAAAATTCCGCCCCGCCGCAGAAAAGTCCCGTTTCGACGACGGAAAAAGTTTTGTAGGGATATTCGCCGAATTCCGACGAATAAAAGTCGAAATATTTTTTAACTTCGTCCGATTTTCTGTTTTCGTCCGACGCGGAATAATAATAAATATCCGTATTTCCCGATTTTATCGCCGAAACGTTGAATTTGTCCGAAAGCGCGAACGCAAAATAACGCCCGTTTTCGAGCGAAAAAGAATAATTCGTTCTGTCGCCGTCGATCACGGTTTTTTCGGGCGCGCCGGAACACGCGACGGTGAAAGCCGACGGGACGTTGATCTCCGCGCGGTAATCGAACACGTCGGAAAAACAGGAATCGCCGAACGAATGATATTCCGTCGGAACGAATCCGTTTTCGGCGATTTTGCAAAGCGCAGGGTAACATTCGCCGAGATTAACCGCGTTTTCGGTTATTCCGAGCCGCAGGCGGGCTTTCGGCAAGGTCGTTTCAAAATCTATCGCAACTTCTGCCGTTTTGCCGGGGAGAATATCTCCGCAAAGGACGTCAAGCGTAAGTTCATTTTCCGAAACGGAAAAACCGAGATTTTTTTCCGGGGCGTTTCCGGACGAGTTTTCTCCCGAAGAGCAGGAAAGTATTTTTATTCCGCCGAAACTCTCGCCCTGATAATACGCGTCTTTATAACTCTCGAAAAAGGCTTTGTTTTTCTCGTTGTAAGCGTTCGGGTAAAGGTTGAATTTTATTTTATTCATTATCTCGTTTGACGAGTTAACGAACTTATAGACGGCTTTTCCGCTTATGATGCCCGCGTCGGAATCGTAATACAGGTCAAGAAAACAAGAGTTCGGAGCGGTTGTTTCCCTGCAGGCTGAAAGCGGCGCGATAAAGAGAATCGCGGCGGCGCAAAGGAAAAGAGTGATGATTCTGCGCATAAAAAAGTCTCCCGTACAGTGTACGGGAAATCTTTTCAGGATATGACTTTTGAGGGATGAAAGGTGTGTTTTTGGTCAGACTCTTATGCGACGGATTATTTTTCGGATGAAAGCAAGTAAGTTTCCGGGTCGATTTTCTCGCCGTTTTCGATAACCTCGAAGTGGAGATGCGCTCCGTCCTTATATTCCTGCCTGTTGTTGTCCGAAACCGCGCCTATCACGTCGCCTTTTTTAACGGCTTTGCCTTCCGTGAGATTTTCGGCGGCTTCGATTGAGTTGTAAACAGACTTCAGACCGTTGCCGTGGTCAATCGTCACGGTCGTTCCCTGAAGGTAGGACGTGGTGACGCTTTCTATTGTTCCGTCGTAAACTGCGACTACGTTCGTTCCCGCGTCCGCGGCGAAGTCGATGCCCATATGTCCTGTGTAAATCCCGAGCGTTTTGTTGAATACCACCGTCGAGGACGTGTAACTCTTGATTATCGTGGACGAAGCGACCGGCAGATCGAAAACGATTTTGGTCGAAGCGGACGTGTCCGATTCTTTTTCGGGGTCTTTCGCAGAGCCGCTTTCCGATTCGTTCGGCTTATCGGGATTTTTTTCCGATTCTTTTCCTCCTCCTGTGGTTGAAGCTTGTTCGCTTTCATAAGGCGTTTCCGATTCGGGTTTGCCCGCAACGTTCGGTTTTTTGTTGGTGACGAGAACCACCGCGATAACCGTCGCGATGATCGCCAGCGAAACGCCTATCACGAGATAGTAAAGGTTTTTCTTGATGAAACCGAGTAACGATTTGTTGTTTTTCTTTTCCGACATAATGATGTATCCTCCGATTTTTTTATTGATTGTCGAGATCGGGTAGTTGTTTCTTTGCCCGACGCTGAAGATTATTGACGGCGTTTTCGCCTTTTATACGTCCGCGAGAAAAATTTTAAGCGGATTTTTGCGGGGTTAGTTGCGGCGTCTGCCCGCGTCGGTTTGTCAGTATCCGCCGAAGTTTATCGGCGTAGCGATTTTCGCTTGTCCGTCCGCCGCGCCGAAAGCGACGTGAATATTTACCTTTTGTCCGTTCACGACGACGTAATCGGAAACGAGCGGGGAGAAGTAATAAACGTTATCGAAACATTCGCCCGATTCTTTATAAACCTCTTTCGCTCTGAGATTTTTTAAAAGAGCATCAAGATCGTCTGCCGCCATAAAGCAACTTTCGCCTTTCTTTTTTTTCAGCGTCGCCCCGAAATTCAAAAATTCGAAAGACGGTTTTTCGGTTGTCATTGCGCCGTTTTCCGCTTCGTAAAATATTTCGTAATTATTTCCGCCTTTCAATATCGTTCCGCCGTTTGTTTTGAGCGAACAAGCCGCAAGACAAAAGGCGATAAGGTAAAAGAGAATTTTTTTCATAGCCGGTATTATTGACCGAAGAACAAAATAATATACAAAAAAGGCGGGGCGAGCATTTTTGCAAAATGCTCGCCCCGCTCGGCGTTATAAAATTTTTTAAATTGATTTCAGAGAGTTTTCAGGTCGCTGCCTTTAAGCCCTATTCTCGAAAAAAGCCTTATGCGTTCTTTGAGCGAGGGCGTGTGTTCGAGCGTTATTCCCGAGAACATTCCGTCGCACGCGTCGAGAGAAGAGGATATTTCATGCCCGATTACGGCAAAAGTCGTTTCTCTGTAAAGGCTCGCGGTTTCTTCGTCGCCGAATTCGCGGACGAGTTTCTTTTTGGGGTAATCGCAAACCATTCTCGCAATCGGCAGAATATTCGCCGCGATACACTTGTCGTAAAAAGTCCTCGCGTCGAAATCGTCGGGTTGTTTGTCGATATTGAAAACCACGCTCCGGATTCCGTTTTTAACGGCGAAGTCGATCGCTTCGTCTTCGTCGCCCTCCATAACAAGCGCGGAAATTGCCCCGAAACCGTTGCTCGCGGCAACGAATTCCGAAACTTTTTTCAGTTTTCTCGGCGGGAGTTTCATTTTGTAATTAAAGAAAAGCGTGGCGGCGAGGTCGATTTCGTAATAAACGTTGGCTGTATCCTCGAGGCGTTTTTCGTCGTATTCGGAGAGCGAAATCCCGAGATCCTGCGTTATAAACGCGGTTATTTTATCCGCCGTTCTGAACTTTTGGATGATTGCGTCCGCAAGACAGACGAAAACGTCCTCCGTGGAGGTGGTTTTGAAAAACGACCGCGGGGGAGTGGAAACCGTAATTCCGTATTTTTTCAGGCGGGAATTAAGTTTGCCGAGAAGTTGGTCGGTAAAATCGTTCTGAATTTTTCTGTAAAAGAAAAGGTCAAAGTTGAACGCCTTCACGTTTTTGTGGGGAATACCCATCGAAATCATTCTGACGGGCGCGCCCTTTTCGTCCTCGACGTCCGTTTCCGCGCCGATATAATACAAACCGCCGAGGATTTTTTCGGCTTTCATCAGTTCTTTCGCGCCGGAAAGAGAAGCGTAATCGACTATCGCGACGGCGGGAAATCCGTTTTTCATCAGTCTGTAGGCTTCGAGCGACGGCGTTGAACCGAAGCAGGAATATTCTGTGCGGCAATGAAAATTGAAGTTGGCTTTCCGGTTTTGTTCCGGTTTGAAATCTTCGCTTGCCGCAAGTTTTTTCAGGGCCGAAAGCCGTGAAAATCTGCCTTTATTTCTTAAGTTGGAAACTAATTGTTCGTCCTGCATAGAAGTCACCCGATAAAATATCTGAAACAACTATAACATTTAATCCCCATTTTGTCAAGCGTATCAACCATAGCCGAAAAACCGACGAGCAAAAACGCAATCTCTCTCGGCTAACCGGGAGAGGTCCGAATACGCCGCGGCGGACGAATTTTTCGTGAGAAAACGCCTTTTTTTGTGAAAACTTGTCTAAAATTTAAAAACCGCCGAAAAAAACTGAAAAAAACGATTGATTTTTTTTGTAAATATGTTATAATGAGCCTAAGCGCACGGGGAATTGACGAGAAGTTGTTTCCGGGGTCGCAAATCAAGTAATATCGGAGGAAATTATGAACAAAAGTGAATTTATCAGGGCTTATGCAGACAAACTCGGCGTAACGATCAAAGAGGCAGACGCGAATTTCAGCGCGTTGGTGGAAACGCTCACCGATTCTCTCAAGAACGGGGAGTATATTCACATTTCGGGCTTCGCTACTTTCGAAATCAAGGACAAAGCGGCAAGAGACGGCGTAAACCCCCTTACCGGCGAAAAGGTTCAGATCAAAGCGTGCAAGGCTCCCGCAGTTAAGTTCAGCAAGACTTTCAAAGACGTTTTCAATAAGTAATTATCCATAAAACAACGATTTGGTCCGGCAAAAATGCCGGACCTTTTCTTTTCACAAAAAAATCGTTAAAAAATTGCCCTTTAGTATTTACAAAACGGGGTATGTGTGATATAATAATTTAATAGGTAAAAACGTCGGTCGCAGGGGGCGGGATTTTAAGACGATATTCCGCCGAAATGCCGGCGGAATATGAAACGAACGGAGGGCGAAAACTTGAAAAACATAAACAAAGAAATGTCGGTTAGGCTTCTCAACGCCCTTTCCGAGGATTACAAAACGGACGCGAAACTTCAGAGCGACAAAGAACTCACTCTTTCGCTTGTCGAAAAGAGACCCGAATTGTACGAATACGCTTCCGAAACGCTTAAAGCCGACGAGGAGATCGCCTCGATTTGCTTCAAAAGCGACGGGCGGCTCATTCGCTTCGCTCCCGAAAGTATCCGCTCGAATCCGAAAATCGCGCTCATCGCCGCAACCGATTATCCCCTTTGCGTTTCGTTTTTAACGGGCGAAGCGGCTGATTCGAGAGAAATCGCGGAGGTGGTTGCGAGAAGCGGCGGTTCGGCAATCGAATCGTTGCCCGAAAAATATTTTTCCGATAAGGAAATCGCCCGCATAGCGGTAACGAAAAACGCGAAAAATATCCGTTTCTTTTCGGAAAGCGTAAGGGCGGACGAGAGCGTTTGTCTTGCCGCGCTCGCTCAGGACAGAACGGTGTGCGCTTATTTTGCGGACGACGCGTTCGCGAGCGATAAAGTTTTCGAGCGTTCCGTGCGGGCGGACAGGGGAGTTATCGGCGCGAACACGCTTTCCAACGATATGCCGCTCGGGCTTTTCGAGAAAATTACCGAAAAAAACATGACCATAAGGCTCACCGCGCAAAAACTCGACCTTCTTACCATAGACTATGATAAATTGTACGCCGTTTTGAGCGCGTGCGAGGGCAACGTTATCCGCAAAAAGGAACTGCTCATGCGCGTGGTGGAAAAGGACGACAGAAAATGCGCGGAACTTTTGTGTGAAAAATTCTCTGTTTTGCCGCAGACGGTTAAGGAAATTCTCCCTTACGCCGTTCAGCACAGAAAAATGCGCGTTCTGCCTTATCTCATGTCCTTTATGAACGCGAGAAGCGTTGGAGAGAGAGAAGAAAGAGAAAAAATAATCCGCGGATTGAAACGCAATTCGCCCAAAGCCGTGCAGACGCTTTTCGATTCCGTCGCCGAATATAAAAACGACAGAGAAGTTATCGCGCTCTGCGCCGGCGTAAACGGCGAGATTCTGAAATATATCGAGGATTCGCCGCTTTTCCGCGACCCGGAAATCGTTTCGGCGTGCGTAAAAAGTTACGTGGTGAAAAACGCGGACAAACCTTTCGTTCAGTGGTTCAAGGACGCGAATTTTTCCTATGACGACCTGAAAGTTCTGTGCCGTAAGGATTACCGCAACTATTTTGCGTTAAGCAATGATTTGCAAAAAGACGTCGGTTTGTGCGTGGAAGCGGTGCGCTCGGGAATCGGCGTTTACGATAAAATGGACGAGGAAATGAAAAAAATCCCCGCGGTTAAAGAGGCGAAAAGATGAGCGGACTGACGGAAAGCGCAAACGAAGTTTTAAAACTCGCCGTTTCGGCGTTCGGTTCGTCATTTCCCTATCTTGCCTACGCGGTGGGGAAAGCGAATCCTGCCGTCACCGAAGAAAAACCGTTTTGCTATACGGACGGCAACGGGATTTATTTCGGCGAAAAGCAGTTGTTGTTTCAAACTGCGTCGAAGGGGTCCGAACTCGCGGTGCTGGGGCTGTGCCACACGATTCTCCATTGCTTGTTCCTTCACCCGTTCAGAGCCGTCGGCAAAGATGCGGATATTTATGACGTCGCGTGCGATTTAACGGTTGCCTATTACGTGGACGACCTCGGCGCTCCGTTCGGCGACAGAAAACATATTGAATACAGAAAACACCTCTATAAGTCGATTATCGAGCAATTCGGCGGCATAACGGAAAGTTTTTGCTCGGCTTATCTCGCCGGGGTTGATAAGGAAAAACTCGAAGAAATCGGCAACGCGATCAGGGTTTGCAGCCATTTTATGTGGCGGCGGGGCGAACAGAGAGAAAACGACGGCGGGGCGTCCGGTCAGGATAATCGCGACGAGGGCGAAGAAGATAAAAACGCGGAAAAACAGTGGATAGAAATCGCGAAGAAAATTATTCCGAGGCTCGGAAAAGACCAGCGGGAACTCCAAAGGAGGCTCGAAAACATAACGGGCGGGAAGAGAGATTACCGCAAACTTCTGGAACGGTTCATCAAAACGAGCGAAAAACGAACGCCCGACGACGATTTCGATTATATATTTTATTGTTACGGGCTGAGCCTTTATAAAAACGTGCCTCTCATCGAAAACTTAGAGACGAGCGACGCGAAAGATTATTCGCAGATAGTCGTCGCCATCGACGTGTCGGGCAGTACCGCGGGCGAACCGGTCAAAGTGTTTTTAAGAGAGGTTTATTCCATTTGTTCGCAGATTTCCGAACGCGACAATCTGAAACTCAGGATAATTCAGTGCGACAGCGATATTCGCTCCGACGAAATTATCGACGGCGACGAAGATTTCAAAAACAAAATGAAGAACTTTAAACTCGAGGGCGGCGGCGGAACGGATTTCCGACCTGTTTTCGAGCGGCTCGAACTCGATAAAAAACGCGGAGCGAAAATCCGCGCTCTGTTATATTTCACCGACGGATACGGTACGTTCCCCACGGAGAACCCCGATTTCAAAGTGTGTTTTCTGCTTTACGGCGAAAACGCCGACGAGATCAGAACGCCGTACTTTTCATACAAAATCGTTCTCGATAAGGACGATCTTTCATAAAAGCGGCGGTTTATATGTTTTGCGCGAGCAAAAAAGCCGCCTGCATAAAAGCAAAACTCAAACGATTTTAACGCCGAAAGGAGAAATTTATGAACATTCTCGAAGCAAAAAACGAAATTAAAAACGCAATCACGATTTATCTCGCCAAGGACGCGAACGGCAACTACGAAATCCCCGTGGAAAGGCAACGTCCAACGCTCGTTATAGGCGCGCCGGGAATAGGTAAAACGGCGATAATGAGTAAAATCGCCGCCGAACTGGACGTAGGTTTTTTAGGTTACACGATAACGCATCATACGCGTCAGTCGGCGATAGGTTTGCCGTTTATATCGAAGAGGACTTTCGGCGGTAAGGAATATTCCGTGACGGAATATACGATGAGCGAAATAGTCGCCGAGGTTTACGAGGCGATCGAAGCGCAGGGCAAAAAAGAGGGCATTTTGTTTATAGACGAAATCAACTGCGTTTCGGAGACTCTCGCGCCCGCGATGCTCGAACTTCTGCAACATAAAAAATTCGGAACGCATAAAATTCCCGACGGCTGGATTTTAACCGCCGCGGGCAACCCCGAAGAATTCAACAAATCGGTCAACGAACTCGATATGGTCACGCTCGACAGGGTGAGAAAACTCGACGTGGAGCCGGATTACGAAGCGTTCAAAACTTACGCGCTCAATTCCGGCGTGCATAGCGCGATCGTCGGATTTTTATCGCTCAACAGCAACTGCCTTTTCACGGCGGAGAAAAAGCCGGAGGGGCTTGAACTCGTAACCCCGAGAAGTTGGGAGGATCTTTCTTACGCGATTTACGAGTATGAAAAACTCGATATCCCCGTCAATATGTCGCTTATCGGGGGATATATTCAAAGTCCGGCGATAGCGAGCGAGTTTGCCGGGTACTACGCGATTTTCCGTAAATTCGGCGCGATCGTTTCCGGCGACGAGGTGGAAAACGGCAGTCTTAAGGATATCGACCTTTCGGGAAGCAATTTCGAGGAGAAATTCGCGCTTTCGGAGATTATGCGCGCGAAGGCGGTTAAGATAGCCGACAAAGCGATGGCTAAGGTGGAAGCGGCGGACGCCGCGCTCAAAGCCGCGGAAGCGGAAAACGTCAACGTTTGCGTTAAGGAACTTTTGAGCAAATATAAATCGGGCGCGCTCAGCAGATATCAGAAATCGGAATACAGAGCGGTTATAGAAGGGCTTTCGTCCGTAAACCCGCGCGACTTTGCCGCGAAATATGCCGCGGACTGCGAAGAATACGGGCAAAGCCACGTTAAAAAGATAGAAAACGTTCTCTGTTTTGCCGAAAAATCGCTCGGCAAAGGTCAGGAACTCACTTCATCCGTCACGTCGATGCTCACGAGCGAAAATTTCGTGGGTTTCATCGCCAAGTTCGGTTGCCCGAAGTTTTACGAACTCAACGGCGAACTTCTTCTCGGCGGCGGGGATAAGGCGAGAGATATCGCCAGACGCGCGATAAAAGCCGCGTCCGGCAAATAATTTTACGCGCGCCGAGTTTCGGACACGTATTATTTTACTCGTATTATTTTTACTTGCATTAAAACGTTGACCGACATTAAAACAGAATATGAACAAAATTTTTTCAAACGTTAAAAAGTATAAAAAAGAGTGCTTTTTCGCGCCGCTGTGCAAACTCGTGGAAGCGCTTCTGGAACTTATCGTTCCGCTTTTCGTCGCGGATATAATCAATCGCGGCGTGAACGGCGGGGATACGGGTGTTATAATCAAAGACGCGCTCATAATGGTCGCGCTTGCGCTCGTCGGGTTCGGATTTTCGATTTTCGGGCAGTATTTCTCGGCAAAAGCCGCCACGGGTTTTTCGTCGGAAGTAAGATCGGGATTATACAAAAAATTGCTTTCCGCGCCCCTTTCCGAAACGGACAGGATGGGCGTTTCTTCGATGCTCACGCGGATGACGAGCGATATAAACCAGATGCAGAGCGGTCTTAACATTGCGTTAAGGCTTCTTTTGCGTTCGCCGTTCGTCGTTCTCGGCGCGTTTGTCTGCGCGTTCTTAATCGACGCGGAAGTGTCGCTCGTCTTTCTCGCAACTATTCTCGTTTTGTCGATAGCCGTCGTCGCGATTATGAAGATAACGATGCCGAAATACGTCAAAGCGCAGAAACTTCTGGACGACGTGGCTTTGTCCGCGAGAGAAAATCTCACGGGCGTGAGAGTTATCAGGGCGTTCGGCGCGGAAAACGACGAAGTGAAAACTTACGAAGCAAAGAACGCGAAACTCGAAAAATTTCAGAACGCCGCAGGTAAAATTTCGGCTCTTTTAAATCCGCTTACGTTCACGATAGTCAATTTCGCCATAGTCACCCTTTTGTGGAGCGGCGCGATTAAGGTCAACGACGGAGTTCTTTCGCAGGGTATGACGATCGCGCTTTACGATTATATGTCGCAGATTCTCATCGAACTCGTCAAATTCGCGAACCTCGTCGTTTCGATCTCCCGCGCGCTGGCTTCCGCCAAGAGAGTTCAGACCGCGCTCGATATGCCCGACGAAAAGAGCGGAACGGAAAACGGCGATACCTCGGACGCGTATATAGAATTCAGAAACGTCGGCGTGACTTACGCGGACGGCTCTACCGGCGTTAAAAATATTAATTTCAAAGTAAACAAAGGCGAAACGATAGGCGTGATCGGCGGAACGGGCAGCGGAAAATCCACCGTTGTCAATCTCCTGCCGCGGCTTTACGACGTGAGCGAAGGGGCGGTCTTTCTGGACGGAAAGGACGTGAGAAGTTATCCGCTTAAAGAATTGAGAAAAAAAGTCGGCTCGGCGTTGCAACGCCCCGCGATTTTCAAAGGGACGATTCGTTCCAACGTTCTCCCGCTCGGCGAAGCGGACGAAGAAAGACTTTCTTCCGCCGTGGACACCGCTCAGGCGCGCGACGTTGTGAACGCCAAGGAAAACGGTTACGATTCCGTTCTCGAACAAAACGGCAGAAACCTCTCGGGCGGGCAGAAACAGAGAATTTCCGTTGCGAGGGCCATCGCAAAACGCCCCGAAGTGCTTATTCTCGACGACAGTTCGTCGGCTCTCGATAATATAACCGATCTTAAGTTAAGGCGCGCGATAAAATCGCTCGATTATCCCGTAACCACGTTTATCGTTTCGCAAAGGGCTTCGAGCGTGCTGGGAGCGGATAAAATAATCGTTATGGACGAGGGAGAAATCGTCGGAACGGGAACTGCGGACGAACTCAGAAAAACCTGCGCGGTATTCCGCGAAATCGAGGATTCGCAATCCTCGTCGGAGGCGCGCAAATGAACGAAAAGAACAATCGGGAAAAGAACAATCGGGAAAAGGACAATCAGGTCGGCGGGCAAAACAATCGTATGAACGCAAACAACAATAAAGCAAAAAACAAAGGCGTGATAAAACGCCTCTGGAAATACGCTTCCAAATTCCGCGCGGCATTCGTCGTTTCGCTTGTCGCTTCTGCGGTTTACGTTGCGTTTTCGCTTATTCTGCCGATAATTTTCGGCAAGGCTACCGACCTTATCGTCGGCGAGGGCAACGTTTCGTTTTCCGAACTCATAACGCTGCTTATTTACGCGCTTTGCGCGGCGGCGGGCGCGGGAATCAGCCAATGGATAACGGAAATTCTGTGCAACAAAATCTCTAACGGCATCACCGCCAAAATCCGCGACGATACGTTCGGAAAATTGCAGAAAGTTCCGCTCAAATATCTCGACAGACGCTCAACGGGCGACGTTTTAAGCGTTGAAATCGGCGACGCAGACAAACTTTCGGACGGGCTCCTGCTCGGCTTTTCGAGGTTTTTTACCGGCATAATAACGATTATCGGCACGCTGGCGTTTATGTTTGCGATCAACCCCGTAATCGCGCTCGTCGTGGCGGGGCTTACCCCGATATCTCTTCTCACGGCGAAGTTCATCACCGGCAGAACTTACGGTCTTTTCAAGGCTCAGTCCCGCCTTACGGGCGAGCAGACCGCGCTTGTCGAAGAAACTTTGTCGAATTTGCCCACGGTCAAGGCTTACGCCACGGAAGAAGCGAACGGAAAAAAATTCGACGACATTAACGAAGAACTCAAAACGACTTCGTTCAAAGCGTTGTTTTTCTCGTCGCTCACCAACCCGTCCACAAGACTTATCAATGCGGTGGTATATGCCGCCGTCGCGCTCACGGGCGCGTTGCTTGCAGTCAACGTTCCGCAAGGCGCGTTTCTGGCGGTAACCGCGGGCGAAATACTTTCGCTTTTGAGTTACGCCAACAGATACACCAAACCGTTCAACGAAATCACTTCGGTCATGACCGAACTCACGGGAGCGAAGGCTTGCGCCGCGCGTCTGTTCGAAATTCTCGACGAAGCCGAAGAAGTACGTTCTCCGCTTGAAAAGCCCGTTTCGGGGCTTTCCGGCAACGTGGATATAGACGACGTGAATTTCTCTTACGTTCCTGACAAGAAACTTATCGAAAACTTCAATCTTTCGGTTAAAAGCGGCACGAAAGTCGCGATAGTAGGTCCTACGGGTTGCGGAAAGACCACGCTCATCAATCTTCTTATGAGGTTTTACGACGTGAATTCCGGGGAAATCCGTTATGACGACACCCCGATAACGGAAATAGAAAGGCGGTCTTTAAGGCTCAACATCGGCATGGTTTTGCAGGAAACCTGGATAAGAAAGGCGAGCGTTTACGATAACGTCAGAATAGGCAGAAAGGACGCTACGCGCGAAGAGGTAATCGATGCTTGCAAACTCGCCAACGCGCACGGATTCATAACCCGACTCGATGGCGGTTACGACGCTATTATCGGCGAGGACGGGCTTTCCGCCGGGCAGAAACAACTTCTGTGCATCGCAAGGGTGATGCTTTGCCTGCCGCCGATGCTTATTCTCGACGAGGCTACTTCGTCTATCGACACGAGAACGGAAATGAAAATCCAACGCGCTTTCGATACGTTAACCGCAGGCAAAACGAGTTTCATCGTCGCGCACAGGCTTTCCACGATAAAGAGCGCGGACGCGATACTCGTAATGAAGGACGGAAACGTCATCGAGCAGGGTACTCACGCCGAACTTCTCGAAAAACACGGATTTTACTACGATTTATATAACAGTCAATACGCGACTGTTTCTGCCCGAGAGGCTTAAAAAGAAACCGAACGCCGAGGGAAAACCGAGGAATTTAATCACCTGTGGCTGACTGCCGGGGAGTGTAAAAGAAATGATCATCACGATTAAAAAACGCGCGGACGAAAAACAACTCGATAATCTCATAGCCTGGCTCAATCGCTCGGGCGTGTCTGCGGAAACCGAAACTTTCGGCGACAGGCTCGCGATAGCCGTTTTCGGCGACGTTTCTCTTATCGACGAAGAACTTTTAAGGGATATGGATATCGTCGAAAGCGTTACGCGGGTGAGCGAAAAATATAAACTCACCAACCGGAAACTTCACCCGGAAAACACGATCGTGGAAGTCGGCGGGAAGAAATTCGGCGGAAATAATTACTCGTTCATCGCCGGACCTTGCTCGGTGGAGAGCGAAAAACAGATTATCGGCATCGCGAAAGCGGTCAAGGCGGCGGGCGCCGCCGCGCTCCGCGGCGGCGCGTTTAAACCGCGTACTTCGCCCTACGATTTTCAGGGTTTAAAGTCGGAGGGGATAAAACTTCTCAAAAAGGCGAAGGCGGAAACGGGTTTGCCGATCGTGACGGAAATAACGAGCGTTAAAAGCGTGGACGATTTCGAAGGGGTTGATCTGATTCAGGTCGGCGCGAGGAATATGCAGAACTTCGAACTTCTCAAAGAAGTGGGCAAACTCGGCGCGCCCGTGCTTTTAAAACGCGGACTCGTCAACACCGTGGACGAACTTCTGCTCAGCGCGGAATACGTTATGTCCGAGGGTAATAAAAACGTAATTTTATGCGAACGCGGCATAAGAACTTTTGAAACGCTCACGAGAAACACGCTCGATCTGGGCGTTATTCCGCTTTTAAAAGAGCGCACTCATCTGCCGGTTATAGTCGATCCGAGCCACGCTTCGGGATTGAAAAGGCTTGTCGAACCGCTCTCGCTTGCGGCGGCGGCTGTCGGAGCGGACGGAGTTATGATCGAAGTTCACAACGATCCGATTCACGCTCTGTGCGACGGCGCGCAATCGATTTTGCCCGAAGAATTCAAAACCGTTGTCGAAAAAACCGCGGCGATTTTAACCGTTTGCGGCGGCAAAAGGATAGAAAAATGAAAGAAACGGTTATAAAAACACATAAACCTTATAAATATATAACCTGCGATTCGTTTGCGGGGCTTGCGGAAGAACTTTTCGCCGTCGTGAAAAGCGACAGGCTTTTCGTCGTTTACGATAAAAACACCAAGAAACTTTTCGCGAAAGAATTGAGAGAGGAACTCTGCGATTTTTCGGTTTGCGAAATAGTCGTTCCCGAGGGCGAAAAATGCAAAAATTTCGGTTGTTATAAAAGGCTTGCGGAAAAACTCGCCGAAAACGGCGCGGACAGAACTTCCGCTCTTTTAGCCGTGGGCGGCGGAGCGGTGAGCGACCTCGTCGGGTTCGTCGCGGCGACTTTTATGCGCGGGATAACCTATTGCGTATGCCCCACGACGATTTTGTCGGCTATAGACGCGTCCGTCGGCGGAAAAACCGCCGTCGATCTGAATTTCGGGAAGAATCTCGTCGGCGCGTTTTATTCCCCCTCGCTTGTTTATGTAAACGTTTCGTGTTTCGATTTTCTGCCCGCTCGCGAGGTTGAAAGCGGAATGGGCGAAGCGGTGAAATACGCTTTCATAGATAAACGCGTTTCCGCCGAAGATATCGCGGGCGATATGGAAAATCTCGTTATGAAATGCGTTGAAATAAAGAACGAAATCGTTAAAAAGGACGAGTTTGAAACAAAGCCGCGCGGCGGCAGAACGGTGCTTAATCTCGGGCATACGATAGGTCACGCGTTGGAGGCGTCGAGCGGCTATTCGCTTTCGCACGGGCTTTGCGTTGCTTACGGAATTAAGCGGATAATCGACTTATCGGCGGACTTTTACGGTTTGAGTAATGAAAAAATCGAAGAGATGAACGCGCTTTTGAACGTTTATCCGTTCGATTTTTCGTTTGCGGCGGATATGCGGGACGTCAAGTCGCGTATGTTGTTCGATAAAAAGGTTACGGGGAGCGACGTGATGCTTGTTCTGCTTAAAGGCGTGGGAGAACCCGCCGTTGAAAAAGTGCCGATTTCAAAGGTCTGGAAGTTGTTGAAATGAACGTCGGGATATCGAAATTTTCGGCAAAAGGGAGCGTGGTCGCGCCTCCGTCAAAATCGCTCGCGCATCGCTTGCTTATTGCCGCCGCGCTCAAAAACGGTCGCACGGTCGTTAAAAACATAGGTTATTCCGCAGACGTGACGAGAACCTGCGATTGTTTGGCGGCTTTGGGCGCGAAGATAACGGTTGAAAACGGCAACGCGGTGGTTTACGGAATACAAAATTCCGCCGCTAATGACTTTTTGGGAGAGAAAGATTTTATCTTAAACACGGGTGAAAGCGGTTCAACGCTAAGATTTCTGATGCCTGTCGCAGCCGCGCTCGGAATCCGCGCGGAATTCATTTGCGATAGCGGACTCCTTTGCCGCCCGATTGACGAAATGATAAACGTTCTTTCCGCTCACGGCGAGAAGATCGAAAAAACAAATCGCGGTTATCTTCTTTCGGGGAAAATTCATCCTGGGAAGTACGTTATAGACGGTACGGTTTCCTCGCAGTTCGCTTCGGGGCTTGCGTTCGCTCTTCCTCTTTTAAGCGGAGAGAGTACGCTTGAAATAACCGGTAAACTCTCGAGCGAAAGTTATTTCGATATGACTTTGAACGTTCTCGGACAAAGCGTCATCAAATTTAAAAAAACGGGCTATAAGTCGATTATCTTCAATAAAAGTGATTATTGTTTGCCCGATGAAACGATCGTTCCGGGCGATTTTTCCTCTGCGGCGTTTATTCTTGCCCTCGGCGCGCTCGGCGGCGACGTTACCGTTTCGGGGTTGAGCAAACACGATAGCGGCGGACAGGGCGATGAAAAAATCGTCGATTTATTGCGCCGGTTCGGAGCGGAAATAACCGTCGGGAATGATTTTATACGGGTTGCGCGTAAAGCAATTAACCCGATTGAAGCGGACTTTTCCGATACTCCCGATCTTGCGCCCGTAGTTTGCGCTTTGGCGGCGTTCGCGCATGGGAAAAGCGTGTTCCGCGGCGTGGAAAGGCTGAAATATAAGGAGTGCGACCGGCTTATCGCCATAATCGACATGCTCGAAAAAGCCGGAATAAAAACGGACTATAAAGGCGGCGTTCTGACCGTTTTCGGCGGCCGGCCGAAGGGCGGAACGACGTTTGATGGGTTCGGCGACCACAGAATGGTCATGGCTTCGGCGGTTTTCGCTTCCGCGCTCGAGCCTGCGTGCGTTATAAAAGGAGCGGAACACGTTTCAAAATCTTATCCCGATTTTTTTGCCGATTTCGGGCGGCTCGGAGGTAAAACAGATGTCGGTGTTTAACGGAAAAAGAATCAAAGCCGAGATTTACGGCGCGTCGCGCGGGGAAAAAATCGGCGTGAAGATAAGCGGACTTGACGGTTTTTCCTTTGACGAAAACAAACTGAAAGATTTTTTAAAACGGCGCAGTCCTTCCGACAAGGTTTATTCCACCGCAAGAAAGGAACGCGATATCCCCGTTTTTTCCGGCGAAATCACGAGCAGAATTACGGGTGAAATTACGAACGAAATTGCGGGCGGCGTTACCGAAAGAAAAATAGGCGGCGAATTTTCCTGCGAGATTTTCAACGAAGACGCGGCGAAAAGCGACTTAAAAAAAACGAGCGGGAAAAACGAGGTCGGCCCGGAATACGGAAAAGAAACCGTGAAGTCGAAATTTTACGGAATACCTCGTCCGTCGCACGCCGATTACGTGAGATACGCCCTTTCGGGTACTCTCGAATTTTCGGGTGGGGGCGAATTTTCGGGCAGGTTGACCGCGCCGCTTTGCGTTCTCGGAGGAATCTGCAAACAGATTCTCGAAGAGAATTTCGGCGTTAAAACGCTTGCATATCTGACTCGCGTCGGCAATGCTTCGGGCGAAGATTATTACGACGTTTGCGGGAAAACAAACGTTGCGGACGCGTTTGGTTATATCGGCGGTAAGTTGGGAGATAGTAGTTTTCCGTCGATTTCGGACGGGAAAGAAATGCTTGATGAAATAAAAAAGGCTAAAAACGACGGCGACAGCGTGGGAGCGACGGTTGAGTGCGTTACGACGGGGTTGAAAGTCGGTATCGGCGGCGCGCTTTTCGGAGGTCTTGAAGGTAAAATCGCTTCCGTAGTTTACGCGATTCCCGCAGTCAAGGCTGTGGAATTCGGTTACGGAGAGCGTTTCGCCTCGGCGCGTGGCTCTTTCGTTAACGACGCTATGCGTTTTGACGAAAACAAAAACGTTATTTTTGAAACCAACCGCTCGGGTGGAATCAACGGCGGCGTTTCAAACGGAGCGGACATCGTGTTCCGCGCGTCGTTCCGTCCTGCCCCGACGATTTCAAAACCACAGAAAACGATCGACCTTGTAAATAAGGAAAACGTCGAAGCGACATTTTTCGGACGTAACGACGTCTGCGTGGCGGTGAGAGCGGTTCCTGTTGTGGAAAGCGCGGCGGCGATTGCTTTCCTGGACGAAATTCTCGCCACGACGAATCGTAAACTAAACCGATAAAAACGAACAAGATTATAACCGCAAAGCGGAGTTAAAAAAACAGAGTTAAAAAGCGGAGTTAAAAGGCGGAGTTAAAAATATGACTATAGACGAATTGAGAAAAAAAATCGACGAAAAAGACGACGCTCTTTCCGAACTGTTTGCGGAGAGAATGGCTCTTTGCAAGGAGATCGGCAAAGTTAAAGCCGAGGAGAACAGAGCGATAAACGCGAGCGGACGGGAGAATGAAATCATCGTCCGCGTTGCGAAAAACAAGCCGGAAGAGTTGATTAAATACGTCGCGTTGTTTTATCGGAACGTCTTTTCGCTCAGCAAGGCCTATCAGAGCGAATTTTACGCCGAAAACGCGCTTATCGGAAAAAAAATAAGCGAATCCGTGAGAAAACCTGTGGTTTCCGCGACGATTGCGGCGCGAGTCTCGGCGGAAGAAAGGGCTGTCGCTTCGACGGTTTTCCCCGTTGCGGTCGTTACGGAATTCAAAAACGACGAAGGAATCGTTAAAGCCGTGAAAAACGGATTATGCGATTTCGCCGTTCTGCCTTGCGACGAGAGCGACGGGTTTATGTCGGACACGCTTGAAAAAATAATCGAAAACGATCTGAGCATTGTCGGCATGATAGACTGCGAACACAATCCGGACGGAGAAACGCGGAAAACCTGTTATGCGGTTCTCGCGGCAAAGCCGACGATATTCGCGGGCGCGGACAGAGCGGCGGTCGTTCTGGAATTAAAAAATACTGCGGGGAGTTTACTGTTGCCGGTGTCGCGGCTCGCGGGGGCGGGGCTTAACGTTACGCAGATAAAAAGTTTTGGTTGCGGCAGAATGAAAACGCTCGCATTTATCGAGTTTGAGTGCGACGTAACTCAAAAGGAAACGCTCAACGTCATCGCGGAATTGAGCGGTTCGTCCGAAAAATTCCGCTTTCTGGGCGCGTATAAACATACGTTATAACCGGGGCGTAAATATACGTTATAACCCGGGCGTATATAAACGCACGCCGTAACAACGTCGGAAACTATAAAAAGTATTAAATATGAAAAAGTATTATTTGCTCGGCGAGAAACTTTCGTACAGTTATTCCGCCGTTATTCATTCGTTTTTCGGGTTGGATTATTCTCTTCGCGAGTTGCCGCCCGAAAAGTTGAGCGAATTCGTAAAAAGCAGGAAGTTCGACGGGCTTAACGTTACGATACCTTATAAAAAATCCATCGTTCCGCTTCTGGACGAAGTTGACGGAATCGCCGAAAAAACGGGCGCGGTGAACACCGTTCTGAACAAAAACGGTAAACTTGTCGGGTATAACACCGATTATTACGGTATGAAATACGCCCTCGAAGCGGCGAAAATTACGCTTAAAGGAAAGGACGTTCTCATTCTCGGGAGCGGCGGCGCGGGAATCGTTGCCGAAAAACTCTCTATAGACGAGGGGGCGGCGAGCGTTGAAATCGTTTCGAGAAATGGCAAACTTAACTATGAAAATATTTACGATCGCGAGAAAACGCAGGTTATAATCAACGCCACGCCCGTAGGAACGTTTCCTTTTGCGGACGGCGCGGCTTGCGACGTTTCGAGGTTCAAAAATCTCGAGGGCGCGTTCGATTGCGTTTATAATCCTTTCCGATCAAAGTTCGTTCTTGACGCGGAAAAAATCGGCGCGAGGGCTTGCGGCGGTTTAACGATGCTTGTTGCTCAGGCGGTATATTCAGAAAAAATCTGGGGCGAAACAACGGGCGGAATTGCGGACGGAACGGCTGAAAAAACGGCTGACGGAACGTTTGAAACGGCGAACGGAACGGCTGAAAAAACGGCGGACATAATGGCTGACGAATCGGCTGAAACGGCGAATTGCGAAAATAAAATCCGCGCGGTTCTCGGCGAAGTTTTGAAACGCGAAACGAATATTTCGCTCGTCGGAATGCCGGGCGCAGGCAAAACTACGGTCGGACGGATTTTAGCGGAAAAACTCGGAATGGGGTTTTGCGATACGGACGAGGAAATCGAAAAGATCGCGGGCGAGTCGCCGGAGAAAATAATAGAAAAATACGGCGAAGAGCGTTTTCGCGAAATCGAAACGGAGGTTGCGGAATCGGTTTCCTCATTGCGCGGAGTTGTAATCGCGACGGGCGGAGGAACGATTCAGCGCGAAAAAAACGTTGAAAAACTCAGGTCTTGCGGCGTTGTAATCTGGCTCGGAAGAGATCTGAATCTGCTTGCGCAAAATAACAGACCGTTATCGAAAAATATGCCTATAAGTCGATTATTCAAGCAAAGAGAGGAGTATTACGTTGCCGCGAGCGATAAAAAAATCGAAAACGACGAAGCCGCGGAAAAGACCGCGGAGAAAATAATAACGGAGATTTTCGGGTAAAGGACAAATGAAAATACTTGTGATAAACGGAGTGAATCTCAATATGCTCGGCATAAGAGAGCCGGAAATTTACGGCGAGAAGCCTTATTCCGCGCTGAAAAAGTATATCGTCGCCGGAGCGAAAAAAGCGGGTTTGAAATGCAGGGTCGTTCAAAGTAATTACGAGGGCAAAATCGTGGAGTTTATTCAGAAGGCTTACGGCAGGTTCGACGGAATAATCATCAACGCCGGCGCGTATACTCATACGAGCATCGCGATTGCGGACGCGATTAAAGCGGTAAGTTTGCCGGTCGTTGAAGTTCATTTGAGCGATATCGATAGCCGCGAAGAGTTCAGAAAAAAGAGTTTTATTTCGCCCGTTGCCGAAAAGGTTATCGTCGGAAAAGGTTTCGCCGGTTATGCCGAAGCGATAGGTTATTTTGCAATGCGTTCGGATCCATCTCGCTTATGGTCGGACAATAATTGAAAAGCAAAATTCGGAGATAAATTATAGAATCGGAAGTCAATATGCGGGCGGTTCGTCCGAAAATATCTTATAGACGGTTATCGTTTTATAGACGGTTATCGTCATTGCAAGGCAAGTCGTATGATTTGACCTTGTCGATGAAAAGCCGTAAAACTTCATAATATAAACGCCGCCCGAAGCCGTTAAAAAAACGGCTTCGGGCGGCGCTCTTAATTCATTGCGTTTTTCGCGAGGTTAATGGTCAGTTTTCTCGTTAAAATCGCCGCAGCAGGTGCAACCCTTTTGCGAGCAGGTTATCTTAACCGTGCCGAGGGAGCAGTTTTTACCGTGATAATTGTGTTCGCATTCGCAAACGTCGCATTTGATACTGTCGTTTTTGTTTTGCATAAAAAAGACCTCCTTTTAAAGTCCTTGTATATTATGGACCAAAGGAGGTTTTTTATACGTTTTATAAATTTTAAAATCCGTCGGTCGAAAATTCCGATTAAATTTCGCCGTCGTTGCGATTTTCTGCGGTTTAAGCGTTTTCGCCGTCGTTGTGATTTTTCTGCGGTTTAAGCGTTTTCGCCGTCGTTGATGTAGAGAATACCGAGCGTGTTTTTTCCGCAGTGGCTCGAAACAGTGCAGCCCGCGGTGGTTTCGTAAACGTTTTCGAAACCGTATTCGGCAACCACGGCTTTTGCCGCTTCAACCATTTCGGGTTCGGCAACGCTGTGGGTTATGAAGATAACCGATTTGTCGGGCGTGTTATATTTTTCGAGCGTCGCTCTGCAATATTTGGTAACGCAGTCGGTCATTTTGCCGCGGAATTTCTCCGTGTTTTTCATCGTTCCGCCGATCACCTCGATTTCAGGTCTTATGCGGAGAAGGTTCGCGCCGAGAAGAGCAAGCCCCGAGCATCTTCCGCCTTTATAGAGATAGTCGAGGCGTTCGATAATGAAACTCGCCTGAACGCTCGGGATGCGTTTTTCCACGGCTTTGACTATTTCCGCGGGGTCGTCCATTGTTTCGGTGAGTTTTTTAGCGTAAATCGCTTCAAGCGAAATAGCGGTGGAGAGCGTTCTGCTGTCGACAACGTAAACGTTTTCAAACTTCTTTGCGGCGTTCACCGCGTTCGCGTACGCGCTCGACATCTCGGAAGAAATATCGAAGTGAATAATCGCGTCGTAATCCTTGAGAATTTTTTCGAAATGTTCGGTGAAGGCTTCTTCGTTTACCGCGTTCGTTTTGGGCAGGGTTTTGTTTTTGTCGGCATACTCGAAAATTTCGAGCGGACTTACCTCGCCGTCCAGAAAGGATCTGTCGCCCATCGTGACGCCGAAACTTACTACGTGAAAGTCGTATTTTTCTATGAGTTCCTTTGAAAGGTCGCAGGCGCTGTCGAGCGATATTGCAATTTTTTTCATAATAATCTCCGTTTTTTGTTTTTGTTTTTCAGAATATGCGGAATTTTATTCGCCGCATATATTCATATTATATATAAAACGTCGTCTTTTTTCAATTGTTTTAAGTGAAATTTTTGTTATTTTTTCCGCAGCAGGCTTTTCGACGTTCGTCACTTTGTAAAATATTATTGCGTTAATCGACTTATAGACCGATTTTTCGCGTTTAATCGACTTATTTGCGGCGGTTTTTTTGAAAAAACGGAATTCATATGGTTTTCAGAATTACGGTTGATTTTAACACAATGTTGTGCTAAAATATGGGCGAAAACAAAGAGAAAACAAAAAGAAAGATTCGGCGGCGACGAACGAAATAGCAGAACAACCGCCGATCGAGAGAATGGTTTAAGCAAATGAAGAACTACAAACTCACGCTCACCGCCTGTTATATAGGCTATGTTATTCAGTCGATAGTAAACAACCTTTCGCCCCTTCTGTTCGCGAGATTTTCCTCGCAGTTCGGAATAAGCGAAATTCAACTGACTTCGCTCGTTTTTATCAACTTCGCGATACAGATTCTCGTCGACTGCTCGTCGGCGTTCATCGCGATGAAACTCGGATACAGAAAAAGCACGCTCATCGCTCAGGGTTTTTCCGCTCTCGGGCTTATATCGCTCGGCGTTCTTCCGTTCGTTATGCCGCCGTTTGCCGGAATTCTGGTTGCCACGGCGCTTATGGCGGTCGGAGGGGGCTTCGTAGAAGTGGTGTTAAGTCCGCTTATCGAGGCGTTGCCGCTTAAAAACAAGTCGGGCGCGATGTGCTTTTTACACTCGTTTTATTGCTGGGGGCATATATTCGTCGTTCTTGCCGCAACGCTGTTTTTCAACACGGTCGGCATAGACAGGTGGTATATTCTGCCGGTAATTCTCGCAGTGTTGCCTGTTCTTAACAGTATATTATTCGCGAAGTGTCCCATCGAAACGCTCGAGGGCGACGCCGATCCGATGACGTATAAACATATTTTCGGAATGAAAGGCTTTATGCTTTTTATTATATTGATGATAGCGTCCGGCGCGGCGGAGCAGGCTATCGCGCAATGGGCGTCATACTTTGCGGAAATCAGCCTTAACGTAAGCAAAACCGCGGGCGACTTGCTCGGCGCGTGCCTATTCGCTCTGGGAATGGCGATCGCGAGGACGGTTTACGGAATGCTCGGCGACAAAATGAACTTAAAAGCGTTTATTATCGGTAGCAGCGCGCTTTTAACCGGCGCGTATCTTCTCGCGTCGCTCGCTCCGTCGCCATACGTCGCGCTTGCGGGCATTGCGGCGGGCGGACTTTTCGTAGGGATAATGTGGCCGGGAGTTTATTCGCTCGCCGGCAGAGAATATAAGGTGGGCGGCACGAAAATGTTCGGATTGCTCGCTCTTGCCGGCGACGTCGGTTGTACGGTCGGACCCACTCTTTCGGGCGCGGTTTCTTCCGATATAAGAACGGGTTTGCTCGTTTCGACTGTTTTTCCCGTTGTTCTGCTTGTCGGAACGATTGCTTTGAGTTTGCTTTTGAAAAAATCGCATCAGCAAGCGAAAACCACGCTATAAGTCGATTAATAAATAAAATTCGAACAAAACTTCACGCCGTTAAACATATATGTTCTAAATTTTCATTATAAATTGTGTATAAAAACTGTAGGACGGGCGAATAAAAACCCCGGAATACGTTTAAAATAAAAAAGAAGAAAAGGAGAAAAATTATGGTAAACAGATTTGTGCTTAACGAAAAGAGTTATCACGGCGCGGGAGCCGTGAAGGAAATCGCTACGGTGATTAAGAGCGGGAATTATAAAAAAGTTCTCGTGTGTTCCGATCCCGATCTCCTGAAATTCGGCGTGACTAAAAAGGTGACCGACGTTCTCGACGAAAACGGAATACCTTATGATATTTATAGCGATATCAAGCCGAATCCCACGATCGAAAACGTTACCCACGGCGTGGAAGCGTTCAAAGCGAGCGGCGCGGACGTTATAGTTGCCGTCGGCGGAGGCTCGTCGATGGATACGGCAAAAGCGATAGGAATAATCGCGACGAACCCCGAATTTTCCGACGTCCGTTCTCTCGAAGGCGTTGCGCCCACAAAACATAAGAGCGCGCCCATTATCGCCGTTCCGACGACTGCGGGAACCGCCGCGGAAGTTACGATAAACTACGTTATAACCGACGTGGAGAAAAAGCGTAAATTCGTCTGCGTGGATACGAACGATATTCCGATCGTTGCGATTGTGGACTCCGAAATGATGAGCACGATGCCGCCGTCACTCACTGCCGCCACGGGTATGGACGCGCTTACTCACGCAATCGAAGGCTATATTACAAAAGGCGCGTGGGAACTTTCGGATATGTTCCATATCAAGGCTATAGAGATTATTTCGCGCTCGCTCAGATCGGCTGTCAAAGGCGAAAAAGCCGGACGCGAAGGAATGGCTTTGGGGCAGTACGTTGCGGGAATGGGCTTCTCAAACGTAGGGCTCGGCGTCGACCACTCGATGGCGCACACGCTTTCCGCTTATTACGACACGCCGCACGGAAAAGCCTGCGCGATTCTTCTGCCTGCCGTTATGGATTACAACAAAGATTACGTCGGCGAAAAATATCGCGACATAGCGATAGCCATGGGCGTTAAAGGCGTTGAAAAAATGACTAAAGAGGAATACGGCAAAGCCGCCGTCGAAGCGGTAAGACAGTTGTCGCGCGACGTAGGTATTCCCACGTCTTTGGCCGGGATAGTCAAAGAGGAGGATATTCCCGAACTTGCGCGTTCCGCTTACGAGGACGCCTGCCGCCCCGGCAATCCGCGCGAAGTAACCGTAGAGGATATCGAAAATATTTATAAATCGTTGCTTTAAAATTTCGCTGTTTAAGTAACGGTCGGGCGAATAATTTTATAACCGACCGGGTTCGGGCGAAACGGAAACAAACCGATTGCGGCTTGATTCCGTTTCGCCCGCTTTTCTTTTCGTCTTTTTGTCTTTTTTTCGCCCGAAATTACGTTGATTCGCGAAAAATTTTTAACGCGGCGCAAAGTTTTTGGTTAAATCGGTTGACAAGATTAATTCATTATGATAAGATTAAAAGGCTTTAAGCGTTGTCGGGCGAAAAGGCTCGGTTGCGGCGGGCGGCTTTATTTTTAAGACGGCTTTAATTTAAGGCGACTTGAATTTTAAGGCGGCTTTAATTTTAAAATTTTAATAAGCATATAGCGGCGCTATAGCCAAGTGGTAAGGCAAAGGTCTGCAAAACCTTTATGCCCCGGTTCAAATCCGGGTGGCGCCTCCAGCGAAACGGGTTGTAAGTTTTCTTACAGCCCGCTTTTTTTATCAAAAAGTGCTTATCTTAGATACGGTTTTATAATTCCCGACGAATGGAATCCCTATGAAACAATAAACTTTGCACGAGCGGCGCGAAAATCGTTAAAAAAACTTGACTTGCATAAAATAATGGTGTATAATGTATTTACAAAAGGTGGAGCGTGACGTTGCCGATGTCGGAATTTAGCCGCAGGCGGTTGCGTTACGGACACGTTTTACGGCGTATTTCCGCTTTGCGGAATGTATTTGCGTATTAATTTTTATGCGCATTGATTTAATTGAATAATTTAGCAAAACCGTCGCGAGGCGGTGACGCAAAACTATCGGGACTCAACGAGTCAGCCAGTTGCCGGATTATCCTTGTACGGATAGCCCGGCTTTTTTTGTTCAGGCGGAGCATATCGCGGCAAGAAACGCAGGAAGAGCGCGGCAAGAAACGCGAGAAGAACGCAGAAAGAACAGCGCCAAGAACGCGGCAAGAACAGCGGCAAGAACGTGGGAACGACATAACACGACGAAAAGGACGAAAAGAATGAACGAACGGATTAAAAACAGAATAAAACTTGTTTCTTCTTTTTTGATGTGCGTGCTTAGTCTGTCCGCCGCAATCACCCTTTCTTTCGCCTGGTTTGCCAAAAACGACACCGTAAACGGCGGCGGAATGTCCGTTGCGATCGAAAACGACGCGAACGTCGTGGGGGCGGAGTATTTTATTGCGGAAAAAAACGGCTTAAACAACGGTTCAACGCAACTGAAATTCAAAAAAATCACCAACGAACCCGTGCGAATGGGCGCGTATGATATTCTGGACAAAAAGTATCAACTTCTTGCCAAGGTGTATCTCAAAAGCGATATGGAAACGATCCGCGTGACGGGGAACACTCAGACGGCTTATTTTCTGGGCGCGCTGGATCTGGAGAATAACAAAAGCAAATATCCGTTGCTGCCGCCGACGAGCGGCGACGTTAACGTTCCGCAGGAAAGCACTATCATTATGGACGACGGCGTGACTAGCATGACTTATACCAACGTGCTTTCGAGCGTGATAAATTTCACGATTTTCCAAGCGGGCGAATTAACGGCGCTGACGAACGGTAGCGGGTATGAACTTGTAAGCGATACTTTGCCCTCGGGGAACAGAATCGCGAAATTCATAGATAGTACGGACGCGGAGAAGCCGACTTCGTCGATTAATCTCGTGGGGGATAGCGACACGGTTACGACGGGCGGACCGGAAGAGTTCAATGGGCAGACATGCCGGACGCTCTTCATAATGTTCAGTTACGACGAGGCGATTATGGAAAAAATCTTTTCCGATAATCTCGGCAACAATAATATATATGTCGAGGATAGCGAAGGCAATCTTATAAACATACCATTCAAGTGCGATTTTACGATTTCTTTCGATAAATTCGCGGGGTAATTACGCAGGGTAATCGCAAGGCAACGCGCCTGACGAGCCTTTTATAAAAAACAATAAACCGACGGAGGTGAGAACGTGAAAAGAATATTCAGAAGTTTAGCGGCTTTATTAATTATCGTCATATCTTTTTCGGCGATATCTTTCGCGTGGCTCGCGAGCGGAAAATACCTTAATTTTCCGTCGTCGTTCGGCGGTTCGGCAACGCCTGCGTATTTTGCGGGCGGCGACGGCTCGGAAAAAAATCCCTTCAGAATAACCAACTCCGTTCACTTATATAACCTTGCCTGGCTGCAATATCTCGGTTATTTCAATCGGCGCGAGGGTTTCAATAACGATCGCGATCAGACTTATTTTGCGCTGGACGGCAATATCGATATGCGCGGCAGGGCGATTCCGCCGATAGGCACGGAAGAATATCCTTTCATAGGTAAGTTCGACGGCAAAGGTCACAAGGTGACGAATCTGACGATTTCAAACAAAAAGGGTACGGACAACCTTGTTAAAACGCCCACGAACGCGAAGTTTTCAAACAATATACTTCGTTTCGTCGACGATTCAAAGGCGCATGATATCGAAATTGTGGGAATGTTCGGCGTAACCGGCGATTATGACGGTTATTTCAATAAGTATAAGGCAGGCGGGCATACCGTTGACGGAACGATTGCGAGCGTAAGCAATTTTTACGTTGATAAAATTCACGTAAGGAGCAATTCGGCAAAAACTCTTGCAGGCTTGGCGGCGGGGTATATCGGCGGAAACTTTTCAAACGTCGGCGTTTATCGTAGCGACATTAAATTTGCCGCAAACGCGCAGGCGAACGGCGTTGCGGGTGATGGTGTTCTCTCAAAATATTCGCTCGTCGGCGCGTATAACGAAGACCTTGTTAATTGGAGCGACGGCGCAATCGGCTTTGGTAACTCTATCGGCATAAAGTCATTATATGAAAGAATTGAATCTTTTTATGAAGCCAGTAGTTCGTCGTCAGTAACCATAACGTCAGGCTCTCAGCAATTAACTTATCAGTATTATTCCGGCGATAATAAAGGATCTATGTATGTCAGGCGAACAGGATACGAGAGTACCGGATACACTTACTATTTGCGCGGCGGTATAAAAAATAATAACAACGGAGCAACTTATAACGCAGATGGAAATCATCCTCAAAAACCTATGTATTTACCGATAAAAACTAACGATGATTATACTGTCGCCAGCGATAACACAGGTTATATGGCAGGAGGTCCGTTTAACTCTTTATCTAATGGTGGAGGAGATATTCGAGTGAGAAGCGCTGGGATTGCTTCATCGGTTCACATAAAGTATTCAACAAACAATGCCTCAAATTTTGGGGACGGAAGCAATGTCGAAATTTTAACGATTACGAAAAAAACTTATAATACGGATTCTAAGTTGCAAAGAATTACAGATAATTATAATGCAGGAAATAATGAAAACACCGGCGTTCATACCAAAATAAAAAGTTATCCTAAAAAAACACAAACAGAACTCGGTTTGGATGCTTATTCCGACGCTCGTGATGAATTTAATAAAAACATAGCCGAAGAATCAAAGTGGTATGGCTTCCACTTTATGGACGCGGCAATCGGAATGAATAATATTTACACCGCGCCCAAAGCGACAATAAACGGGGTAACCTATACAAACTATCAGATGACTGCAAACTCGATCGACTTCCAAACTCAATCACAAGGGCATATTGCCTTTTTTGCGGCGTCAAATTACAGTTCAAATAGAAACTTCTTCTCGTTGCACGAGATTTTCAGAAATGAGGAAGATCCTTGTGTAATTAACAAAATAAGGGAAATATCCAAAATCTATTCCGTAGTAAAGGATTCCGGGGGAAAAGATTATATCTATCTTTACACGGCAGTTGAAGGCGAGAATGATACTTCTGTATCTGGACTTACAGCATCGGATCTTGAAGATACTAAATACACTTTGGAGTTCGACTGCGCGTGGATAAATAACACGTATGCTTTCAATAACAATTCTTTGCTGAGTAATGCGATTTATTATTTTGAAATTCCGGTTAATAAGGGAGAGTTTGCGCTCGGCTCGGCTCCAACAGGCAACGGGGCTTATCTTTTATATCTCGATATAGGGGCAAACGGCAATCAAACTCCTACGGGAACCGGGTACACAATGGATAAAGTGCGTTTTATCAACTACTCCGGCATGCCATCAGACGGCAACGGGAACGTTAACTTGTCCGCTTACAAACCCGCGTTGATAACGCTCAGCGGCTCTTCAACCGCCGAGGAAATCGCCGTTTTCAAAAGAGACGAACAAGAAACCGGCGGTAAGTTAAAACTCGCTTATCGCATTATTAATAACACTGCAAATGCGATAAAAGTCAACGAAACAACCAAAAACATGACGCGCGAAGATCCCGATTTGCAACCCTCGAAAGATACCGACACTTAATAAAAAATAGCCCTATAAGCCGATTAACGGCAAAAAAAGAAGGTTATCGCATAAAACGCGATAACCTTTTTCGGTGGCTTTAAAACCGATTAATAAAGTTTGATTTTTTCTTCCACGTAAGCGGCAAGTTCCTTAACGGGAATACGAATCTGTTCCATTGTATCTCTGTCGCGGACGGTTACGGTGTCGTTTTCGAGCGTGTCGAAGTCGATTGTCACGCAGTACGGCGTGCCGATTTCGTCCTGACGGCGATATCTCTTGCCGATAGAACCCGCGTCGTCGTAAGTACACATAAAGTGACGGGAAAGTTCGTGATAAATCTCTTTCGCCTTGCCGCCGAGTTCCTTTTTCTGGAGCGGCAACACCGCCACTTTGTAAGCCGCGAGAGCAGGGTGGAAGTGCATGACGACTCTCGTTTCGCCGTCGTCGAGTTTTTCCTCGTCGTAGGCTTCCGACAAAACGGCGAGCATAAGTCTGTCCGCGCCGATAGAATATTCCACGACGAACGGAATATATTTTTCGCCCGTGATCGGGTCTACGTAAAGCATGCTCTTGCCCGAGTATTCCTGATGGCGGGAAAGGTCGTAATTCGTTCTGTTGTGAATTCCGTTGAGTTCCGACCAGCCTATGGGGAAGAGATACTGAATATCGCAGGCGCATTTTGCGTAATGCGCGAGTTTTTCGTGATCTTTAAATCTTAAGTGTTCGGGCGCGAAGTTGAGCGAAACAAGGAAGTCGAACGCCGCTTTTTTGAATTTTTCGTAGTATTCGATATCCGTGCCTTCCTTGCAGAACCATTGATGTTCCATCTGCTCGAATTCTATCGTTCTGAAAATAAAGTTGCCGGGGGTGATTTCGTTTCTGAACGCCTTGCCTATCTGCGCGATTCCGAACGGAACTTTCGCTCTCGTGGAACGCTGAACGTTCTGGAAGTTGACGAATTCGCCCTGCGCCGTTTCGGGACGGAGATAAATTTTATTCTGACTGTCCTCGGTAACGCCTCTCGAAGTTTCAAACATAAGGTTGAAGTTTCTTATCGGCGTCCAGTTGAACTTGCCGCAAACGGGGCATTTTATCTGATGTTCGTCGATATACGCCTGCATTTCGTCCTGCGTCATCGCGTCCACGTCCACCGCGCCTTTGGAGTAGTTTTCGATAAGATTATCCGCGCGCTGACGGTTTCTGCATTCCTTGCAGTCCATTTTCGGATCGGAGAAACTCGCGGTATGCCCCGATGCCTCCCACACTTTGCTGTTCATAAGAATAGCCGCGTCCACGCCGAACGAGTTTTCGCTCTCCTGAACGAACTTTTTCCACCAGGCGCGTTTGATGTTGTTCTTTATTTCCACGCCTACGGGGCCGTAATCCCACGTGTTGCCCATTCCGCCGTAAATATCGCTGCCGGGGAAAATTATCCCTCTCGATTTGCAAAGATTGACGAGTTTTTCCATCGTAACGGCTCTTTTTTCTTCCATAAGTTTACCTCTTTAACCTCTTTAACGCGCGGAACGACAAAAATCCGTCCGCTTAAATACTCACTTATTTTATGCCATACGGGGCTTAAAGTCAAGCGGTTTGAGGGAAATTGGGCGAAAAGAATATAATTGACGAAAAACCGCGCCGAAACCCGTTAAAAACGCTTTTAAAATTCGGGATATTGTGTTAAAATATATGAAACAAAGACTTCGGGACGCGTATTTCCGAAGCCGACGGAGAAAGAAAATGGAAGCGAAAAACTTTATCGAAGAAATCATCAACGGTGAACTCGAAAGCGGCAAAGTCACGACGGTGCATACGAGATTCCCGCCCGAGCCGAACGGTTACCTGCATATAGGTCACGCAAAATCTCTTTGCCTAAACTTCGGCACGGCTCAGAAGTATAACGGACTTTGCAATCTGTTTTTCGACGACACGAACCCTTCCAAGGAGAAAACCGAATACGTCGAGGCGATTAAAGCCGACATCGAATGGCTCGGTTTCAAATGGTACGAAATTCATTACGCGTCCGATTTTTTCGACGTCATTTACGAAAAGGCGGTTAAACTTATCAAGGACGGAAAGGCTTTCGTGTGCGATCTTTCCGCCGAAGAAATAAGCAAAACGCGCGGCACGCTCACCGAACCGGGCATAGAAAGTCCTTACAGAAACAGGACTATCGAAGAAAACCTCGAACTTTTCGAGGGAATGAGAGCGGGCAGGTTTGCCGACGGCGAAAAGGTTTTAAGAGCGAAGATAGACATGGCGTCGCCTAACATCAATATGCGCGATCCCGTTATTTACAGGGTTTTAAGAGCCACTCACCACAGAACGGGCGACAAATGGTGCATTTATCCGATGTACGACTTCGCGCACCCGATCTGCGACTCGATGCAGGGCGTAACTCATTCGCTTTGTACGCTCGAATTCGAGGATCATCGTCCGCTTTATAACTGGGTTGTGGAAAACACAGGCGTGGAACACAAGCCGCGTCAGATAGAATTCGCAAGGCTCAACATAACGAATACCGTCATGAGCAAGCGTTATCTCAAAAAACTCGTCGAGGACCATGCGGTTACGGGCTGGGACGATCCGAGAATGCCCACGCTTACCGGACTTCGGGCGAGAGGAGTTCCCGCCGAGGCGTTGAAAAATTTCTGCGAGGCGATAGGTGTTTGCAAGGCGAATTCCGAGATAGAAGTTACTTATTTCGAGCATTTCATCAGAGATTATCTCAATCTTCACGCCGAAAGGGCGATGGCTGTGTTCGAGCCGATTAAGGTTACGATAACCAACTTCCCCGAAAACAGCGAGCAGGAAGATTTCGAGATTAACCCCAACGACGAAGCCGCAGGAACGAGAAAAATAACCGTTTCCAAGCATATTTACATCGATTCCGAAGATTTCGCGCTCGTTCCGCCGCCGAAGTATTTCCGCCTCAAAAAGGACGGCTACGTAAGGCTTAAAAACGCGTATATTATCAAGTGCGACGACGTAAAATTAAGAGAGGACGGAAGCGTTGAAGAACTTTTCTGTTCTTACGTTCCGGAGTCGAGAAGCGGCAACGACACGAGCGGGATAAAGGTGAAAGGCGTTATCCACTGGGTAGACGCGGACACGGCGGTCGATTGTGAGATAAGAAAATACGATTATCTGCTTAAAGACGCCGCGTATCCGGGACAGGATTTCTCCGAGAGAATGAATTACGATAGCGTTCACGTTTATCGCGGAAAAGCCGAGCCGTATCTTGCCGAGGCGAAGGACGGAACGACGTTCCAGCTTATGAGAAAAGGTTATTTCAAGAAGATAACCGAGGGCGGAAAACTCGTTTTGTCGGAAGTTGTTTCGCTCAAAGACGGTTACAAGCCGCAGAAATAAGTCCGAAAAGGCGAAAAAACCTCAGCCACAGGTGATTGTTGCAATCTCTCTCGGCTAAAATCGCATAAATCAGAACGATTCGACGGAAAAAATCGATAAAATTCCGAAATTGTATTGACAACCGCGGAATTATTTATTATAATAAACGTATGAATTAAGATGGGGTCGGTGTTATGTATTTTGTAGTCGACGGACTTTTGATAGGAATATTCTTTCTCGCGCTGTGGTCGAGCATACGGCGCGGGTTTTCCGGGCATTTCGTTTTCGGAATCCTGAGAACGATTATAGGCATCGCCGTCGGCGCGGTCACCGTTTTCGGCGTCTATATGCTTATGAAGCATTTTTCCTGGATAGAATATATGGCTGACGGAGTTATCGCCTTCTTCGGCGAACTCACCACGAGTTTTATCCCCAACGACCTTTACAGAATGGTTATGGGTATCGTCGCGTTCGCGCCGTTCGCCGTTCTTTTCTTCATCGTCGGTTATCTCATCGGCGTGAAAGTCATCTGCGGACTCATCAAACTCATATTTACACCGATAAAGTTGCTCAGAAACAACGCTAAAGTTTTCAGAATTATCGATAACGTTCTCGGAACGGTTATAAATCTCGCTCTTTATTGCGCTGTGGTATTCGCGATTTTCGGCGTGGTTTACGTGTTCAATTACGATAAGGATAACGTGCCTCAGGCGGAAGTTTCCACGATCGCGATGGCGACTCCCGACGAAGGGGAGGACGCGAAAATTCTCGCCCGCACCATCAACAATATCACGACGCCGATTTTAGGCGGACTTCACGAGAGTTTCTCCGCCGCGCCGATAGGCCACGTTTTCTATGAGAACAACCCGCTTATGTGGTTCAAATCCGAAAACGGCGAAGGGTTTTATACCCTTATCCACAACGCGCTTATCGATAAAAAATAAGGCGTGAACGTAATCGGCTGCGGCTGAACGTGAAAACGTGAAAACGAAAATAATTTTAATCTGAAAATTTTGTCGCGAATTTCTATGAGATCCGCGACAATTTTATAAAACGAATAAATATCTGAGAGGAAAAATTTATGGCAAACGAAAGAACTCTTTGCGTAATGCTCGACGTTTCGCGCGACGGCGTTATGAAAGTTGAAGAAGTAAAACGTTACGCTGGTATAATTAAGAAAATGGGTTATAACGCCCTCGGACTTTACATGGAGGACGTTTACGAAATCGTGGACGAGCCTTATTTCGGTCATCTTCGCGGCAGATATTCAAAAAAGGAACTCAAAGATATCAACGATTATTGCAAGAGTATCGGCATAACCGCGATTCCTTATATCCAGACTCTCGCTCATCTCGAGGGCATTTTCAAATGGGTGGAATATCAGAACGTCAGAGATATAGCGAATATTCTTCTCGTCGGCGAAGAGAAAACCTATGAACTCATCGAAAAAATGTTCAGAACTCTCCGCGAATGTTTCGATACCGAAAAAATCAATATCGGTATGGACGAAGCGCCGATGATGGGCAGAGGAGTTTATCTCGACAAGCACGGTTATCCGGACAGCGTTCAGGATCTTTTGTACGAGCATCTCGTAAAAGTCAGCGCGATAGCCGACAAGTACGGTTTTAAGCCCACTATGTGGTCGGATCTCATAATGCACATGGCGCGCGACGGGAAAGAAGTCAAAGTCCCCGAAAACGTCACGCTTTGCTATTGGGATTATTATCGCGATTCGAAAAAGGAATACGACCAGAACCTTAAAAAACACCTCGCGGTTACGGACAAAGTCGCTTTTGCGGGCGGCGCGTGGGCGTGGACGGGTTTCGCTCCGATGAACAAATTCAGTTACAGGACTATGAAATACGCCATGCAATGTTGCCGCGAACGCGACATTAAGGACGTTACGATAACAGTGTGGGGCGACGACGGACGCGAATGTTCGTGCTTTGCCGTTCTTCCCGCGTTGTTCTATTGCGCCGAAAAATATCGTTATCAGACGAAGGACAGCAACATAAAAGCCAAGTTTGCCGAACTTTTCGGAATTAAATTCGACGGTTTCGCTTCGCTCGATCTTCCCAACGAAATCAAGGATTGCGACGGTTGCAACAACCCGAGTCGCTGGGGACTTTATAACGATCCGTTCTGCGGCAGATTCGATTATCACATCGAAATCGGCGACGGCGAACAGTTTAAAAGCAACGCGCTTAAACTCAAAAGGGCGGCTAAGTCCGCGGGCGAGTTCGCGTATCTTTTCGATTGCTTATCCGATTTGTGCAAGGTTCTCGAACTCAAATACGACCTCGGCGTGAAAACGCGCGCGGCGTATCTCGCAAAGAATAAGAAAAAACTTAACGAGATTGCGAACGTCGTTTATCCCGAAACCATAAAAAGGCTGAAAAAATTCATCGTTTCCTTTAAGGCGTTGTGGAACAAGGAAAACAAACCTTTCGGGCTGGAACTTCACGAAATGCGCCTCGGCGGGCTTTTGTTAAGGCTGGAAAGTTGCCGCGAAACGCTCGTTTCTTATCTGGACGGGCAAATCGGCAACGTAGAAGAACTCGAGGCTCCCGTCCTGAAATTTATTCCCGACCGCGAAAAAACCGCGAATCTGTGCTGTCAGTCGCATATCAACACGGTAACGGTCGCGAATATGAATATATAACGCGAATATTAATATATAAACTTATATCGGATTACCTTATATTCGACGGTCGGCATTGTATCCGCTTGCCGGGGAGTCGTTCCCGACGAAACCCGATTATTTTCCGACCGCCGAAAGGAGCGTATATGAAAAAAAAGATTTATCTTATAATTCTTACGTTGGTGCTTGCGGTGACTTCAACTCTGTTTGCGGGTTGCGGCGGCGGTTCGGCTTTGCCGAACGTGAATTCCGACGAGGACAGAATAATAACTCAGCAGGTTACCGTTCCGCCGACGGAATACAATGCAAAAAAGGCGGTTTACGCAACTATAGGCCGACTTTCCAAATACAGTACATATAAAGCGACGAGCAACGGAACGTCCGTCGCGGCGGTTTCGGGGCTGTTCGATTACGTTCAGAAAACCGATTGCGTTACGATTAAACACGGCGACGAATTTTACAGCGAGAGCAAGTCTTCTTCAAAACTCGTTTCGGTCAGACACGAGGCTTTTGCGAAGGGCGATAATATCGCTTACAGAAATAACGGCGGAAAAATCTCGAATTCCTCTGCGCTCGCCTATAAAGAAGTATACGGGGTAACGCCCGACAAACTTCTCAGCGGACACGTTTTCAATGATGAAACGATTATGTACGCCAAGGCGACCATAACCGAGAACGGCGATTACGAAATAGAAATCGTCCTCGACAAAGACAAGGGAAACGTTCTTTTGCTCAAGCAAATGAAGGAATTCGGCGGGCTGAAAGACTATCCCGTTTTCACCGACGACACTGTTTTCACTCTCACGATAACAGGCGATTACACGCCCGTTAAATTCTCGTATAAAAGCAAATACAACGTCAACGTCGCAATGCTCGGCAGTCTGCCTTGCGAAGAAAACAACGAGGTGACTTTCTCCGACTTCAACAAAGACGTTGCGATTCCGGATACGGAAGCGTTCAACGCCGCCATGTCCGAAACTCCGTCCGAAGTTAAGCCGTCCGAGGAAAAACCGGCAGACGAAAACCGCGAAAAAATAGTTTCGGCTCTGCTTAAAGCCGATCTCGTCCGCGGAATTTCTCTCAGCGGAAGCGTATCCGTCAACGGCATCGAAATGCCGCTGAAACTCGGCGCGAGAGCCGATCTCGACAAGTTGATGAACGACGAAAATGCGGACCTTCTTTCCCTTGTCGATTTCACGCTTTCGTTCGGTATATACGAAAAATCTCTTTCGGTTACATATCACGACAGAAAAGTTTTCGTCAATCTCGGCGATACGCGCTTTGTAAAAGACGTGTTTCAAGACGACGAAATTTCCGCGGCGATTTCCGCTTTGCAGGGCGTTATCAAGGGCGCGGACGTATCGTCGATGATTTCCGTAAAAAAGAATGGAGATTTGTACGAAATAAGGCTTAACGACCTTATGGTCGAAGTGACGATAAAAAATCTGCTGAAACAACTCGGGCTTATGGGCGACGGCTCGAAAACCTTTGACCTTTCGCTCGGCTTGTATATCCCGAACGACAGAGTGGGCGTGGTTTCGTTCAATCTCACGACCGACGTTATCGACGTAAAAGCGAAGATGAATTTGTCGGACGAGAAGTTTTCTTTGCCGAACCTCGAAGATTATTATCCCGAACCGCAGATTCTGCGCGCGGGCGCGGACGTTGGTTTGACGATTAATCTGCCCGATTCCGGGAAGTTGAACGCGACGGCAGAAGCGTTCGTGTCGTATGACCTGACTAAGCAAAATTCCGCCGAGGCGTTCAAAGCGGAAATAAACGTGACTTTGGATGACGAATTCAAGAGATTTCTTGCCGGGAAAAGCAATGCCGACGGCGGCTTGTCGCCGATACTGAAACTTGCGGCGGAATCCGATTCCCTGAACGTTATCTGCGCGAACGGTAAAATTCTGTTCGTGATTATGAAAGGCGGCGTACGCGTTTACGCGAAGAATCTTACGCCCGGAGAATACAATTTCGGAACAGATCCGCTGACCGACGAACTGATCGGGTTAATCGGCGAAATATTCGTTTATCCCGTTGCGGATGCCGGTATGACGAAATCGGACGACGGTAAAACGGTTTCGGTTTACGTCAACGCTTATAACGTCAACGTCGCGCAGGGCGACGAGATTGTTTCCGGCGAAAATTACGAAACGTTTGAAATACTCAGGCTGGATATAAAGTTCAAGTCTGCCGCCGATTACGTCTTCGGGTGGAACGTCGATGAGATTTACGCCGAAGCGGTTGCCCCGAAAGGAACAACCGAAATTCCGGAGGAATAATTTTCGGCTTGCGGTTATTTAAACGCTTTATTCTTGTCCGGCATACCAGGCGGTAATAACGGGCGGTAATAACGGGCGGTTGCTATTTGGCAACCGCCCGAAATTTTGCTGAAACGCTTTGCGATTTCGTTTGCGGCGCGGGTTTTCGTTTTCGATAAAATAATGCGGTTTTCGACAAGAAAACCGTTTTTTCTTATTACCGCGAATGATATAATAATGTCACTATTTTATAGTCGCGGGCAGGCTTTGACGTCCGCCAGCGACCGGCAAAATTCGGGAGCGGTTTATGGCGCGAAAAATTGTTGTAACTTCCGGAAAGGGCGGCGTGGGGAAGACGTCCGTGGCGGCGAACCTCGGCATCCGACTTTCCCGCGCGAGCAAGCGCGTTTGTATTGTTGACGCGGATTTCGGACTGAATAATCTCGACGTGGTGACGGGTATCGAAAACCTCGTCGTTTACGATATCGCAGATTGCGTCGCAGGGCGTTGCAGGGCGAAGCAGGCGCTCGTCGAATGTCCTTCCGCAAAGAACGTTTACATACTTCCGTCCGTACATTCTTTATCTAAGTATTCGGTCGACGAAAACGGCGTTAACGAACTTATAGAGGGGTTTTCCTCGCTTTTCGATTACGTTATAATCGATTGCCCCGCGGGCGTGGGGGAGGGCTTTTCGCTGGCGGTTAAAGCCGCGGAAGAAGCGCTCGTTGTGACGACTCCGCAACTTTCGAGCCTCAGGGATGCGGATAAAGTTCTGTCCTTTTTAAGAGGTTACGGAATAAAATCGATAAGGCTCGTCGTCAACAGAATCAGGGGCGATCTGGTCGTCGGCGGCGATATGCTTTCTCCCGAAGAAATCGAGAGAACTCTCCGTTGCCCCCTTGCGGGCGTGATTCCGGACGACGACAACGTTTTTCTCCGTAACGCAGGGTTGATTCCGTCCGATTCCCCTTCTTTCAAAGCCTTTAAAATTCTCGCGGCAAACGTTGCTTCGGGGAAAAGTAAAATTTACGATTACGTGTCCAAATATTCGGGTTTCTGGGGCGCGATACGCCGCGGAATAAAACGTAATATATAAAAAAACGAAACATAGTGGAATAAAACGTAACACGTAACGGAAACCGACGGATAACGCGGCGCGCGACCGCGGGCGGGAATTATAATATGAAAAAGACAGAATTATCGAGATTGAAAACGGTTATCGAAAGCGACAGGTTGTCGATGACGGGTGAAAACACCGCGCTTATCGTCAAGGATATCACGGCGGTGCTGGAAGATTATTTCGCCTTGTCGGGCGAGCCGGAACTGAAAATCGAAGCGAAAAATTGCGAATATCGCCTGACTATTTCCGTTACGGCGACGGCAATCAAATCTTTTTCCACTTTGCAGAAAGGCTGACGAGAAAAAATCTTTTCCGCTTTGCAGAAGGGCTGACGAGAAAAATTCTTTTCCACTTTGCAGAAAGGCTGACGAGAAAAATCTTTTTCTGTGTTGCAAAAATAATCGTTGCAGACGTATTTTAAAAATTTTAACAAAAAAAACACCTCAAACGCTTGCTATTTGTAAAACGCGGTATTATAATATTGGCAGAACATTAACGAGAGTGCTAACACTCAAACTTATTGTTTGCTAAAAATAATCAATATCTGTTTTGCGGAGAAAGGCAAAGCAAATAACATCGGAGGTGTTTTTTATGAAAAGTTTCAAAACGCAATCGAAGAGAGTTCTCGATCTGATGATCAACTCTATTTACACTCATAAGGAGATTTTCTTAAGGGAACTTTTGTCGAATTGCAGCGACGCTATCGACAAATTATATTATAAAGGTCTGAAAGAAGGGCTTTCGGGGCTTACCCGCGAGGATTTTTATATTAAAATCAGGGCGGATAAGGACGCCGGCACGCTCACGATTTCCGATAACGGTATCGGTATGACGGCGAAAGAACTCGAAGAAAATCTCGGAACGATCGCCAAGAGCGGCTCGTTCGATTTCAAAGCCGCAAACGCGGACGCCAAGGAAAAGGACGACGTAAACGTAATCGGTCAGTTCGGCGTAGGGTTTTATTCGGCGTTTATGGTAGCCGACAAGGTTGAAGTTTTCTCCAAAGCGTTCGGCGAGGACGAGGCTCACGTCTGGACGAGTTCGGGTACGGAAGGTTACGATATCGCGTCTTGCGAAAAAGCCGAAAGGGGAACGGAAATCGTTCTTCATATTAAAAAGGATACCGACGACGAAAAATACAGCAAATTCCTCGAAGAATACGAAATAAGAAGCCTCGTCAAAAAGTATTCCGATTATATCCGTTACCCCATCAGAATGGAAGTGACGAAATATAAGGAACTCACGGAAGAGGAGAGAAAAGAGGGTAAGTCCGCCGAATCTTATAAGGAAGAGGAAACGCTCAATTCCATGGTTCCGCTCTGGAAGAAGAATAAGAGCGAACTGACTAAGGAAGATTACGACGAGTTTTATAAGAACAATTTCTACGACTACGAAGCGCCGCTGAAATATATTCACGTGAGCGTGGAAGGCGCGGTGAGTTATAAGGCTCTGTTGTTTATTCCTGCAAAAGTTCCTTACGATTATTACAGCAAGAATTACGAAAAAGGTCTGAAGTTATACACCGACGGCGTGCTTATCACCGAAAAGTGCGCGGATTTGTTGCCCGATTATTTCAGTTTCGTCAAAGGGCTTGTGGACAGCGAACTTCAACTCAACATATCGCGTGAGACCATTCAGCACAACCGTCAACTTCAACTCATCGAATCGAATATCGAAAAGAAAATCAAGAACGAACTTCTCGATATGCAGAAAAACGACAGGGCGACTTACGACGAGTTTTTCAAGAACTTCGGCTTGCAACTTAAATACGGTCTGTATAGCGGCTGGGGAATGAACAAAGAGGTTTTGCAGGATCTTATAATGTTCAAGTCGGTAAAACTCGGCAAGTACGTAACGCTCAAAGAATACGTCGACGCGTTCGGCGCGGAGCAGAAGTATATTTATTACGGCTCGGCTAAAACGGAGAACGCCGTCAAAGCGTTGCCGCAGAGCGAGAAGATTCTCGACGAGGGCTATGATATCCTGTGCTTCACCGACGACGTGGACGAGTTTGCCGTTAAAATGCTCGGCAAATACGAGGAGAAGGAATTTAAGAATATTCTCGACGAGAGCGTCGGCGTTTCCGCGGAGGACGACAAAAAGAACGAAGAGGATAAAGAACTTCTCGACGCTTTGAAAAACGCGCTCGGCGACAAGGTGGCGAAAGTCAAAGTTTCGTCCGTACTGAAAAATCACCCCGTTTGTCTTTCGTCCGAGGGCGAGGTTTCCATCGAAATGGAAAAAGTACTTTCGCAGATGCCGAACGCCGAACCGGGAATGGTTAAAGCCAACAAGATTCTCGAAGTCAATGCGGAGCATCCGATTTACGCGAAACTCAAAGCGGCGTTCGAGGCGGATAAGGATTCCGTTGCGGATTACGCCGAAGTGCTTTATCAGTCCGCAAGGCTCGTCGCGGGGCTGCCCGTTGAGAACGCTTCGGGCTTGACCGATAAACTCTTCGCATTGCTTGCGAAATAATCGGTTTCGGATTGTTTTCCGGTCCGGTTTTGGCAGGTTTTCCGAAAAAGGATTTTTGAAGCCGCCGCTTGCAAACACTTTGCAAGCGGCGGCGTTTTAACAATACTGTTGACAAAAATGGCGGTTTTATATATAATCATAACATAATATAGTTATATATAACGTCGTCCGACGGGCTGCGCGGCGCGGTGATTTGATTAAAAATCAACCGATAATCGTGTTATAGGCAGACTTTTTCGGTCGGAGTATAAAAAACACACGGACGAATGATAATTAAACAGAGGAAAAACGGGAATGGGTGAAAAAACGAGAAAAAACAAAGCGGCGCGGACGAAGTTATACGTTTCGCGGTTCGCAATCATACTTCTCAGTATATTTTTACAAGCTATAGGCATATGGGTAGTTCTGTTCTGGCTCGGACAAAAAGTACCCGCGCTTTACGCTGTTCTCGTTTACGTTTTGTCAGGGCTTTTAATGGTCGCGATCGTCAACAAAGACCAGCCTGCGTGTTATAAATTGCCCTGGGTGATATTGCTTCAGTTGCTCCCCTACGGCGGTATAATGGTTTATTTGACGTTCGGCAACGTGAAGATGAGTAAGCGGCAGATGAAAAAATACTGCGCGATATACAGCGAACATCACGACGAATATTATCGTCAGGACGAAGTTCTGAGCAGACTTTCGGAAGAACAGGGCAAAGGCAACGCCGTCGTCAGGTATCTGCGTTATGCTACGGCTTTTCCCGTTTTCGATAATTCCGCCGCGGAATATCTGCGAAGCGGCTCGGTGTTTTTCGAGGCGTTGAAAGAAGAGATATCGAAAGCCGAAAAATATGTTTTTCTCGAATATTTCATCATCGAGGACGGCGTGATCTGGGGCGAAATCGACGAAATTTTACGGAAAAAAGTCGAGGAAGGCGTTAAGGTTTACGTTATGTACGACGACGTTGGCAGTATGCCGAAAGTTTCGCCCGATTTTTATAAGGACCTTTGCAAAGAGGGGTTCGACGCGCGCAAATTCCACAAGTTCATTCCCGTCGTTTCGGTCAGCCACAACAACAGAGATCACCGCAAAATCGCCGTAATCGACGGCAAAGTCGGCTTTATGGGCGGCGCGAATATCGCCGACGAATACGCGAACATCACCAAGCCTTACGGCAGATGGCTCGATTGTTCGGTTAAAATAAAAGGTCAGGCGGTGGACAGCCTTGTGCGGCTCTTCATTCAACTTTTCAATATGTCGGGCAGTCCGTCGCTGGACGAAAGGGATTTCGTTTCTTCCTCGCATGAAGTCTATAACGACGGCTATATGTTCCCGTTCGGCGATTCCCCCGCGCCGATAACCGAGGAGCATATCGGCGAAAACGTCTATCTCGACATAATCAATCGCTCTGATAAATACCTTTATATCGCAACGCCTTATCTTATCGTCGATACGAACATAACCACGGCAATCAAAAACGCCGCGCGGCGCGGAGTGGACGTGAGAATCTTCATTCCCGAAGTTCCGGACAAAAAGGCTATTTACATTATGACGAGAAGCGCGTGTATTTCGCTTATGGGCGCGGGCGTGAAAGTTTATGCTTTCAGAAACGGTTTCATTCATTCCAAATGTTTCCTTTCGGATGGCGACACGGCGGTTATCGGCACGATAAATCTTGACTTCCGCTCCCTCGTTCATCACTTCGAGTGCGCCACGTTGTTTTTCAAAAACAGCGTGATAAACGACATATACGCCGACTTTTTATATCTGATTGAGCATGAATGCGACCTTGTTTCCGCCGACGATCTGAAACTTAAACCGCGCGAGCGGATCGTGAAATGGTTTTTAACGTTTTTTGCTCCGCTGATGTAAAATCGCCGCCTCTTTATTTTGGGTATTGACAACTACGCGACGTTATGATATAATGCAGACAAGAAGAAAAACGATAGTGATAATGAGCGGAATCCATAAAAATATATTAATGCGAGGTGAATGATGAGAAAATTATTCGGTAAATCAGTCGCTTGTTTGTTGGCGGTTATTTCCGCCGTTTTGTGCGCTGCCGCCTGCGGAAAATACGTAAACAAAACCGTGAAGGCGACAGAACTCACCGCCGTTTATTCTTTTACGAATATCGCGGGCGAAGTTACGGACGATAACGGCATCGTTTCGGGACTGGACAATTTCGGCGTGGAATTGCTGAAGGAAGTCCTTAAAGACAAATCGAAACCCAACGCGCTCGTTTCGCCGCTTTCGGCGTTTATGTGCCTCGGAATGGTTGCTAACGGCGCGGAAAACGAAACGCTCGCGCAGTTCCAGAACGTTCTCGGCGGCAACATCGCGGATATCAACGCGTTCGGAAACAAACTTCTCAACAAAGCCGACGACACCGTGAAACTTGCCGATTCCGTGTGGATAAAAAACGGCGCGGTGAACGTCGAAGATGATTATCTCAAAACCGTAAAGGAAATTTATAACGCCGAGGTTTTCAGGTCCGATTTCGACGCCCTGACGCTCAAAGACGTGAACAACTGGTGCTCCAATAAAACGGAGGGGATGATTCCCGAAATAATCGACACTATCGAAGAGGACGACGTTATTTACGTTATCAACGCGCTTTTTTTCGACGCGAAGTGGCAGAACGAGAAAAGTCAGGCGGGCAAAAGAAATTTTACAAATCTCGACGGCGCGCAGAAGTCTGTCGATATGTTTACGTCGAACGAGCAGACTTATATCGATTTCGGCAACGCGCAGGGCTTTCTGAAAGGCTATCGCGGCGGAAAATATTCGTTTCTCGGCATTTTGCCGAACGACAGAACGACCGTTTACGAGTTTGCGGAGAGCCTGACCGGCGAGAAATATTTCAAGGCGATGAGTAAAAGAGAAACGGCGAAAGTCAGCGCGATTATTCCCGAATTTGCCTTCGATTATTCGGCTAATTTATCCGAGCCGCTCGCCCGCATGGGGATTGAAAGGGCGTTTAACTCCGACGCAGAGTTCGATAAAATGGGAAGAACGACTTACGGCGATAAGTTGTATCTCGGTTACGTGTTGCAAAAAACGAGAATCGAACTCGACCGCAACGGCACGAAAGCCGCGGCGGTTACGATCGGCGGAATGAAAGGCTGCTCCGCGCCCGCGCCGGGGAAAGAATATCTGATTATTCTCGACCGTCCGTTTATGTTCGGCATAGTGGACAACGCGACGGGTTTTCCGCTGTTTTTGGGAACGGTTACGGAACTTTAAAGTTAATGCGAAGGGGAGGGCGAAAAAATGAAGCGTTTGTTTGCCTTATTGCTTTGTTTGATGATTCTTTGTTGTTTTGCAGGGTGCGATGATAGGTTTAAACACTTGTTTCCCGATGATTTTTATTGCATGACCAGAGATGAAAATAATGTTGCAATAGGCAGGGTGAGAACGTTTCCGGAATCCGGCGCGGTATTTTTTCCCGAGAAAATCGAAAATTATACGGTGACGCAACTCGGTTTTCCAAGCGGATTTGGCTTTGGCGGAAACGGATATTTTTATCCGCGCGGTCCGGAAGGCAGTACGCGGATAAAGAGATGTTATTTTCCGCATACCATAGAAAAAGTCTCCTGCGATTATATGAGGTATGCGAGAAGGCATAAGATGAAACTTTTTTACTGCGGCGAAATAATTGACTTGAATGATTTGGATGATAAAACATTTGAAATATATGTTCCGGCAGAAAAATACGCTTTATTCGAAGAGGCTTTAACAAAGGAATATTTCAGAGGTAGTTTGTTAAAAGCCGACGTTTCTTATTATCTGAACTACGACGAAAACAATTATTACTACGTCGATTATTACGAAAACGGCGAGAAGATTTTATATATCCCGCCCGAGCCGCAAAGGGACGGTTATTCGTTCGTAGGGTGGTTTAAAGAATCCGGTTGCTTAAATCGATGGGATTTCGAAGTCGATGCGTTGCAGATTACCGAAGAAATGCAGGAAATAAAATTATTTGCAAAGTGGGAATCCGTTGATAAATAACGGAATTCCTTGCGGCTGATTATGTGCGCGGATAGATGCGACGGCGAAAAGGCGGGAGCGTTTGCTCCCGCCTTTTCGCCGCATTATTGATTACATAATAATATTGTTGTCGTCGTTATGACGCCTTGTATTTTGAAACGAGTTTAACAAGCCGCATAAGTTCCGAGGAAAGTTTTCTGCGTTCGTCGCAGGTTATTTCCCGCGTAGAGAAGAGTTTTACGGACTTTTCGAGTTCGTCTAATACTTTCGTTTCTTCTGCGGTGAGTTCGTGTCGTCGCAGTTTTTCTATATACGAGAGGATTTCTCCGTAATTCACCCCGAAATCCTTTTCGCCTTTTTGCGGGTATTTTTTCGTCGGCAAAAATTCCACGCGTTTTATTGGCGAATCGAACAACGCGTTTTTAATGACGAAAGGCTCGCCCGCGTCGTCCGCGCCGTCGTCGGACTTATTATATAAATTATTCCGATCAGAACGCGAAAGTCGGTCTATAAGTCGTTTATCGCGTGAAGAAAGTTTAAAATGCGAGTTGTGTTGCATGCATAAAAGTCCGTAAAAGGCGAACGATAACGCAGAGGAGAGCAGTCCGCCTATGCACGACAAAACGAATTCGTCGCGAATCGGCTTAGATATCAGGTCGCAAACGGTTTTTATCGCCGAAAGTGTGTAAAGCGAAAGCGCGACGGCAAGCATAGAGGTTTTGTCGGCTCTTTTCACACGGTAAAAAAAGATACCGGAAATAAACACGATCAGGAAAATCGCGGCTACGACGGACGGAACGATCAACGGGTAGTACGCCCCGAGATCGAGCCGTGAAATGAAATTGAAAAGTTTAACGGCAAGTGTTTCCATAGGTGGAATTGTTAACTTTCGTTAAGTATTTTATACGTTCTTTATCCTAAAAAAGCGGATCGGCACATAAAATATATTAGTCCGTCGGCGCGGCGTTTTTCGCGGCTCGGGGCGAATATGGAGAACGGTTTATTGTATTACGATGTTGACGCAAGGGTGATTAAAGAGGCAGAATATATAATTAAGGAACGCGCCACGGTCAGAAGCACGGCAAAGGTTTTCGGCGTGTCGAAATCGACCGTTCATCACGATCTGACAACCCGGCTCGGATTTCTCGACGAGGTTCTTTACGAAAAAGTTAAAAAGCATCTCAACGTAAATCTTTCCGAGCGGCATATCCGCGGCGGACTTGCGACGAGGGAAAAATACAGAAAACTTTCAGACGATTCCGCGCGGTCGCCTGCGCGGAAATAGCGAATCCATTTCGGGGCGGGGTATGGCGAAATTCGCGGAGTTCGGCGGTAAAATTCCGCAGAATACCGAAGAAAAAGTATTCTTCAAAAAAAAATAAAAAAATTGAATAAAACCCGAAAAAATGCTTGACAAAGATTTTTGTGTATGGTATGCTGATTAAGCGTTGAAAATCAGTTCACGGGGTGTAGCGCAGTTGGTAGCGCACGTGGTTTGGGACCATGGGGTCGGGAGTTCGAGTCTCTTCACCCCGACCA